>Ga0163163_10006692_pt1 | contig 10099 bp, 9 predicted proteins | sample S65metaG_FD_119766 | JGI IMG/M metagenome (GOLD analysis project Ga0163163, IMG submission 119766) | Switchgrass rhizosphere microbial communities from Kellogg Biological Station, Michigan, USA - S6-5 metaG | ecosystem: Host-associated > Plants > Roots > Rhizosphere > Soil | place: USA: Michigan... | reverse complement strand
GCGAATAAGCAGACCCCGTCTCGACCGCTTGCGTCACTGACGAATTCCACGGCTTGAGATCCTCGAACATCGAAGTGATCTCGCGCGTGACGGGCGTGTTGACGAAATCGAAGCGCTCCGGTGAAATGCGCTTGGGTGTGAAGAGTTGCAGCAGGTTCTCACCGGCCTCGATGTAGCCGCCGCCATTGCCGCGGACGTCGATAATCAGACCGGTCTGCGGGAGCTGCCCCAGCATGTCGATCACCGTGTTCTGGAACGTGCCGAGGAAGTTGTCGCCATCCACCGGAGGCGCAAACGTGTAGATCCGCAAATAGCCCACTTTGCCGCTCGGCGTGTCGACGGTCTTGCAGCTCAGCACGTCGGGCAGAGGATTTGCCGCCGCTGCCGGTGCTGCTGCCCCGAGTGCTCTAGCGGCGTTCAGTGCCAGACGTTTTTGGGTAACGGCCGGGAAGAAGAGCCGTACCTTGGCGCGGCGTATGGCCTCGGTCTGAAAGTCCATGCCGATCTTGCGCGCCGTCGCCTTTTTCCCCGAAGGCTGCATCGCTGAAGTGCTGTCGAGGCCATCCTGGCGGAACACCTGCCAGGGCAGGCGGATCTCCTTATCGACGCCATTGGCTGTGAATCCGACAATCACCCATTCCTCGTCCGGCGGGAGCGTCATCGCCATGGGGCGGATCGTCATCGCCTCCAGTCCTCGCGCATGCCGGGCTGCGGGATTGCTTCCGGCATTCAAATCAGCGTTCCGTTCGACGGCTCGGGCGATCGGGATACCGTTCCAATGATGGATGGTCACTCCCGCTTTGAAGTTCGCATCCGTGAATCCTTGAAATACTTTCGATACGACGTAGTGGCTCCCGCTGGCGCCCGCGGCCTCTTCCATGTAGAACGGCAGAAAAGCCGTGCTGTTGCTGAAGTAGGACGGCAGGATGTAGTTTGTGTGGAGATCCCGCAGGCTGACGAAAATGTCGATCATTTCGTCGTGGAACCGGCGTTCCAGCATGGGCGCCGTAAGCTGCGTCAATTTGCGCTGCATCAGACTGAGCGCCCGTAGAGGATCGATGGCATGCATTGCCCGCTTCAACGGCAAGTGGACATACGCGCTTTGCAGCATGACAAGCGCCTGCCCGACCACCAACTTCTGCTCATCGAGAGTCAATTGTCCGGCGGTTCCAAGGAAAGTTGGAAGGGAAATTACACTTCCTAGTTCTGGGACTGAAACATTCTTCGCGGCCATGATGAATACCTCTAACTTCTAAGCGTGGAATCGATCGCAAAGAGGCCATCTCGGCTTGGGGGCAGTAATCATCCTCTGGCAAAACCGGATGCGTTGCAATTTGCCGAAGCTCCAACGGGGCACACGTGCACCCGCCGCTCGTTAGGCCACGCTTGACTTCCGCGGAGCGTCGTATGCACGAGAGGCAATCAACAAGACTCCGCCGAACATGAGCGTGTCCGCAAAGTAGTTCAACCCTTCGATATCGGGCTTCGAAATCATGATGGCGAGGTAAAACGTTACCACTAGCAGGACGATCCACGCGCCGACCGCGGCCGCCGCTTGCCGTGAAACATTTCTTACAAACATTGCTCCCGCGCCGACGACGAGTATGATTCCCGTCAGAATAGTCCAGAAGTGCGCAAGCGGAATCCAGAGCGGCGTCACTTTCGCAAGTGGGACTCCAGGCACGCACTCAGAGTGGAGAAAATGCTCAACTCCGTAGAACATTGAGATTAGGGCAAGCAGATAAAGCGCACCGATCGCGATACGATTCTCACTAGGCGTCCGTTGCCGCGCGCCGCTCGTAATCGCAAGCAGAATCCCGCCCCGCGCTGAATGCCAACTCCCTCGCGGCAAGAGTCCATCCGAACCGGTTTTGGGGCGCGGCAATCGCGCCCGGAAGGTCCATCATCGCCACGAAGCACAAGAACATGATTCCGAGCAGCGTCCCCGATAAGCGAATTGCCACGCGAAAGATAAAACTGAGGGCCGCAGCGAACAGCGCGACCCCGACGAAGTAGGTCCAGAAGAGCCGCCCCGGCATCCACGCCGGGACGAGCCTCATGATCGCCTCTGCCGAACGCAAAGTGCTCCGCACCAAAGACTGCAAGGGGAACTGCCAAAGCAACGCGCCCGAACGGATAGGCTTTGTCGAGCCCTGAGCCACCCAGAACTCCCGGCCCACCGCTACAAATGCGGCAATCAGGAACACGACCAATGCCAAATAAGGCCCCACACTTGCGGTGAATTCATAGGTGTTCGTTGATTGTCGCGCGAAGGCTCGCGGGAATCAATGACCATGTTGTAGATGCCCCTCACTTGTCCGCCGTTCTAAACTGGTGGGATCGGATGCAACTGGGAATCTGCTGCTCACCTCTACAGCATCAACTGGCTGCCCGGCTCACCAGCCGCTTCGAACGTAACCACGGCATAACTACGGTGGTTGTGGCAGACGAATCCGCCCCATTAATGGAGAGTTGGGAGCAAGCCTCCGCGTCCGACGCTGTGCTTCTGATGCTCGACCGCAAATCCGCGCCCGGACCCTTGAAGCGCGACGATTGGCAGAGCTTGCTCGAACACGATGGCGCGCCGCCCGTCGCCACTCTCAAGTTGGAACACTGTTTCTATCCGAAGCTCCTCGAGCGGACCCGGTTCTTCGCACCCAACGGCAACGAATTGGAAGCTGAGCGCTGGGTGGAACGCTGGCTGGTGGGTATCACATCCGCTAGAGCGGGTGGTGAAATCCACCGAATCTTGAGTGCCGGTTCATCCGGCGGCAGCGCGGTCGAGTGGTGGGCCTCAGTGGTTGACACTCCTGGCGTGCTCACTCTCGCGCCCAGCGTCATCGACGCCGTGCAAACATTCGCCTCCGAAACCGGCTCGCACTTTCAAGGAGTCGTTTGGATTGGTTGCGAGGGAGTGCCACTTGAAGCTCTCAGATCCGAGATCGAGTTCCGAGCTGTTGGAAGTGGGCGGCTGCTCTTCGTCCTAGTCCACGCTGATCCAGACATAGCGATTCCAACCGATTCGCGGCACTCGTTTGTGATCGTGGAAGGCCGTCCGGAAACCATCGTCGCGACGTCCCCTATGGAGGCCTCGATCGGCGCCTGCCGCAACTCGGGCTTTCCAGGAGCGCTGGTGGATTTGATGCTGGGTCACGAACGCCGCCACGAGTGGGCAGGTCTCGTAATGCCGCTCACGGCCGACCGTCGGTGGTTCCGTCTGCGCAACGGAATAGAACCAAATCGCGAGGCGTGCAAACGCCATTTGGAAGTCCTCCAGGAATTGTTTAAGGGTTGGAGGCGGCAGCCGGAATTGTGCAGGGAACTCGCGGGCGAAGCGACTTGGGCGATTCAACGGAACCCGCTTGCCTCGAACGAACTGCGTCTCGACTTCGCTCTGTTTTTGCTGGCTGAGCAGCGCATGCCCGAAGCGGTGACGTGGTTGAAAATCCTGGCAGCAACGGCGGACGAACAGGACCAATTCGCGATCCAGGCACGCGAAGAATTGCGCTGGCTCGTGGACGAGTTCGGCTCTTATCGCCGACCGCAGCCGATCGTTCCCGGCGAGCAGGTCGCCTTCGATTTCCCTGGCTTTGTTATGCCCGAGCAACCCGCCATCGACAACGACCGGATGCTGCTCGAGGAACTACGCGAGGATCTTGCCGAAGAACTGCAACATGCTGCTGCATCATCGCGCTCGCCGCGCCGCCAACTCCAGTTCGATTTGTTCTCGTGATTTCCCGCCTAAAAGGTGAGCGCCCTCTGGATCTCACTTAGCACGCCATCCAAATCAAGCGGACCCGAAGTGTCGACATCGATTCGCGGACCAATATCCAGTCTCCCGAAACCGGCGAGATTCCGAAGACTACTGAGGACCTCTGCATTCGATCGTTCGCGGTCCAAATGCCCGGCATGACGCTTCCTGGCGACGAAGCGTTCGGCTGCCACTTCAACGGGGCATTCACAATGGATATTGACTACCTGCTTCGAGAGTTGTGAAATCCAGCTCGTTAGCGTTCCAGAACTCGATTGCATGCCAGGCAGATGCCAATGCGAAACGAGAACGGCAGCAGACAAAGCAGATGCTTCCATCTGAAATAGACAATCGCTCTCTCGACTCAGGGCGCGTCGCCGTTCAACATCGCCCACACCCTTCGACTCAAATAAGCGTTCCAGAATATCGTCTTTGTCCAGGAATGGAAGTGCCAGCGCCGAAGCGATTTGTTGTCCTACCGTACTCTTGCCGCTTCCGGGGAGACCAGACACCACAACAAAGTATCCGGCCATGGCGCCAAACGTTTGATTGCAGCCGACTACTGGCGCGCCTTCAGCGCCAGTTCGACCGCCGGCTTCAAAGCATCCAGCGTCACACTGCCGCGATAGGGCCGTCCATTGAGAAAGACCGTTGGAGTCCCCTGCACGCCTGCATCGAGACCCTCACGAACTTCAGTTTGCACCCTGTTCTGGTACTTGTGCGAAGCTAACTCGCTCGTGAACCGGGCGACATCCATACCGAATTCTTTGGCCCATGCGATGAGGTTAGGCTCGGTCAACGAACGCGGATTCGCAAAAATGCGATCGTGCATTTCCCAAAATTTTCCTTGCGCTTGCGCTGCCAGACTGGCTTCGGCAGCGATGGCGGCTTCAGAATGGCTTTCGAGCGGAAATTGCTTGAACACGAGCCGGACGTCGTTCGGGTAGGCCTTGCCGATCGCGGTTAGCGCATCCGCTCCGGAGCGGCAGAAAGGGCACTGGAAGTCGGAGAATTCGACGATCGTGACGCGTGCGGATTCAGGGCCACGAGCGGGCGCCCCAGCCAGCTTAAGGTCAACGGGCTGGTTCTCAAGCTCTTCCTGAAGCTTTGCCATGTAGGTCGCATTTGCGAGGATGGCCGCAGCGGCCGCGGGAGTTTTGCCCGCCTTGATCTCTCGCGCCAACGCCGTCGCTTGCGTGCGGCTGACCATGCAACTGCGATCCTGCGACAGGCAGGGTCCGATTTTCATCGTGCAACCGCAAGTGCAGGTTTGCTGGCGGGCGATGGCGAGCACTTGCGCCTTTTGCGTGGCAGTGAGCCCGCTGACTTTGACGCCAGGGAGTCCACCGGCGCGTTCAGCGCTGACTTCCGAGGTTTGGGCCGTGAGCAAGGCTGAGAAGAGGATCAAGCTGGCAATCAAGCGCATTTGCAACTATTGTGACAGTTCGATGGAGCACTTGCCACCCAACTCCCAATCAGGGACGCAATTCGATCCAGGCAGGCGCGTGATCGCTCGCGTTTTCCTCACCGCGAACCCATCGATCCACACCACCATCCACGAGCCGATCGCGCGTCGTCGGAGCGAGCAGGAAATGATCCAACCGCATGCCCTTGTCGAGCGCCCACCGGTTCCGCTCGTAATCCCAAAAAGTCCAGAGCGGTCCCTCAGGTTGCAGTTTTCGCAGCGCGTCCGTCCACCCTTGAGCCAGCAGCCGAGCATAGGCCTGGCGGCTTTGCGGTTGAATCAAGGCGTTGTTGTCGAGCGATCGCGTTGGATAGATATCCTGCACCGTTGGTACTACGTTGTAATCGCCGGCCAGAACGACTGGCACACCGGCCTTCATGAGTCCGGCGGCGTGCGCAGTCAACCGTTCGAACCAGGCCAACTTGTAATCGAACTTAGGACCCGGCTGCGGGTTCCCGTTCGGCAGATAGATCGAGGTGATGAGCACGCCATTGACGGCCGCCTCGACATAACGCGCCTGGCGATCTTCAGGATTTCCAGGCAGACTCGATCGCGTCAGCACCGGATCGCAATCGCGCGCCAGAATTGCCACACCATTCCAGGAACGCTCGCCTACCCACACTCCGCGATAGCCGGCGTCGCGCAGGGCACTCGCCGGAAATGCCCGCTGCTCGGCCTTGAGTTCCTGAAGACAAACGACGTCAGGCTGCGCTTTGGCGAGCCAAGCGATGAGATTGGCCAAGCGCTTATTGATGTTGTTGATGTTGAATGTGGCGATCTTCAAATCAGGGTTTGCCGGCCAGCTCTCCGATATACGCAGCCGTGCCGCCTTTCGTCATCGAGGGCACCGCACAGATGTACACGACGACTCCTGAAACCGGAGTGATCACGTCCTCCAGCTTGTTCCCAAAATAATCCGTCGTATAGCCAATCGTCATTCCCTTTTGGACGTAAGCTTCGGGAACGGCGACCGGATAAAAGATGCCGTCGTAATTGCTACGAACCGTCGTGACGGGACCGATCCACACCGGGTTCTCGACCGGCTTCGCCTCGCCCGGCAGCATCTGCAAGTGGCGCATTACATTTTCAGCGCCCGTGACTAGAACGTCCACATCTTCGGCGTGTACAGTGCCGGCATGACCTGCTTCCGCGATGATCGTGGGCTTCCCCAGATCCTCAGAGAATCGGGAGATGGACGTCGCCCCGGGCACCGCCGGCGCCTGGTTTCTTTGGATGATGATGTGATCGAGACCGAAGGCCAGCACCATGCCACGCGATGTCGCGTCTAGTTTTGCATTTCCGGTCTGAGGCCAATACGAATAGCGCCGCATGTTCTCGTCGAGGTCTCCGCCGTGAAGATCGATGAGGTAGTCGGCGGGTGCAACCACTTCGCGGCCAATTGCCCACAAGGCGCGTTCCGTCTGTGTGCCATCCGCCTTGCCCGGGTATAGCCGGTTCATGCCTTTCCCATCGATCGGATTGACGTGCGGAACTTTTTGAGCGAATGATACCAGATTCATGAGCGGCACGATGGTCACGACTCCAGAGAGTGCGGAAACGTGGATGCGTTTGGCCAGCTTCTCGAGAGCGATGATCGAAGCGTACTCAGTGCCATGCGCGCCGGCGACCAGCGCGAGCCTGGGGCCGGGCTTTGCTCCGTTGATGACGATGACGGGGATGTTGGTAGCTGCATCGACGCCGGCGGGTACGGCAATGAATCCGGTCGCGATCTGTCCAGCGTGAGCGGTTGCCGTGCCGACAGTCACGTCCGCGCCGTAGGCCGTTGCCGGCGACAAGAGCGCAGCGAGGGTGAATGTCCAACTGAGAATGACGTTATGGATTCGCATAAGGTCGTCTTACGAGCGGGCGAAAGCGCAGACAGGGAGTGGCGAGGCAGCAGTCGGAAACGTCATGAGCAGAGCGTATCACAAGGCGCGATGGGGGCTGAAATCAACGCGCGTTTTTCCGACTGAACTCATGGTCTTGGCGCGGTGTGCCATGCGTGAGTGAGTCCATTTAGGCAACGCTGAGAAGGTTCACCGCATCCAGAAGGCTTTCACGCTGACACCTTCGAGCCGCTATCGTGAAGGATCGCCGCCTGTAGCGTCGGCCGCGACGTTTTCGGTGGCGGGCTCAACTCCACCGCCAGTCCGCGTGGCTTAGCTCTAAGGGGCATGTTGTTGTTAACTCAAAATCCTGCTCACAATGCCGTCGCGCCGATGATGAAACAGCTCGCCCGCATTAGGCTGGACAGCGAAGAAACCGTTACATCCCGAACTGGTGGGCCAGACTGGATCGTGGCCCTGAATTCAGGAGTTGAGATAGCTACTAGGCTCGCAGCTACTTTCGGAGCCTAAACCGGTTCGGGATATCGCGAAAACGTTCAATGTCCATGAGGCCGTTTATCGGCTGGCTGTTGTCTCCTGTATATGACTCGGACCATGCCGGTTCATCCCTCCAGCCACCTCAGCAGACTCGCCGTCTCCCATCCTCTTACGACGTTCTTTGTACTCGCTTACGCGCTCACTTGGCTCGTTTTCATCCCCATGGTCATTTTCCGGGCGGCGCCACAACTCTCCATACTTGGAAGCTTCGGGCCATTTGTGGCGGCTCTCATTACCCATCGCCTCGCACCGGCAGCTATAGAGCCTTCTGCTTCCACACAACATGGCTGCGCACGCCAGTCTCAACAGCGGTAGGCGTTGCACTGTTTATTCTTGCTTGTGGTTCTTCCGCCTGATGGCGATTTCGTGGCCCAGGGAGACCGTGCAGTTCGGCAACTGGGCCGACCAGGTACGCGCAGGAAGCAAGCCGGACTTCGGCGTCTATCTGGTGTATTGAGCAGTGAATGTAAAGAGGAATTACCAGAGATGCCACTTCTGGAATAGGAGCACGTACGCAGCGAGTAGGGCGTTGGTCGTCGCGTGCGCAACAACAGCGTCTCCGAGGCGGCCCCGTCGAACCAGCGCCCAGGCATACAAAAGTCCAGCGAGGATGCCGGGAAACCACAGGCCGCCGTGCAGAGCTCCGAAAGCAACGGAAGAAACGGCAAGCCCAAGCCAAGTGAATTGAGTGAGCGGCAAAGATTCGAAGTTCTCCGACACGAATCGGCGCAAGAGAAAGCCACGGAAGGCAAGTTCCTCGGCAATGGGGACCGTAACTACCGCCGATATCACGCGAAGGACAATCCAGGCCACCCGGATAAAGCGATCCGATTGCAACAATGCCTCAGGCATGGCGTCTGTAGCCGAAACATTCTTCATCAAGTCGAACGCGATCCACACGGCGAAGACCGCCACTCCGATGGCCGGGCCGAACCAGGTAATGTGCCAATCGAGAGCTTTGTAATTCCTTCGCAGCACCCATAGAACAGTCACGACAGCCACGAGACGAGCGGGATACAACCATTCAAAACCTGCGCTCGCGGCGTTAGTGACCATTCCGGTGGCGAGAATCGCGAGAAACGGAAGAAGGTAGGAAGCCGTGGGATTGTAAGTAGCGGGATCCGCTTTGGCTGAGACGGCGGACGGAGCATTGTTATTAAGCCACGGGATGCGCCGGGCAGCGATGGAAAAGGCAAGTGCGACGACGTTGAAGCAGATCCATCCCGCCTGAGAGTGAAAGCCGCCCGCGGCAATACGCTCCGCACCCGCCGAGCCGATCAGGATCAAGGCGGCAATGCGGACGGCGTTGAGCAGAAACATAGCGGCGACGCCGGCGGGGATCAGAACGAGCGCTTGAGGAAAGCGGCATTCACGCCGAAAGAGCACGAGCCACATCACTCCAAACGCCAGGATCAGGCCTGCGCCTTCAAACCCCGAACACTCCGGTGCGATTTGGACCGTGAATGCCGGAGTGCCAAGCAACTTGGCACTCGGGTCTGCTACAACGCCCGTAACAAACGGACTTATGAACGCCTTCGCCAGAGTGAAGGTGAGCTCAGCAGCGGGGGCCCACAGATAGCCGCCGAAGAATCCGGCGAAACATGCCGCGATGATCGCGGTTAAGGTGTAAGCCCATAGCCAACCGGTGCTCCTTATCAGCTGAGCCCACAAACCTAGGGGCGCGATCGAGCAGGCGCCGCAGGCGATGCCGGACATACCCGTGACCAGCCACGCCACGAAGATCACATTGGCCGGAGTCGCGGCGGTCAGATAATTCCCATACAGGGCCCACGAGAAAACGCAGAAAACGGACAGGAGCAGGAAATGCACGGCCAGCAGCGTCCGCCGGATGGGGATGGAGGCAGCGCGGGCCGAAATGTCGGCAAGCGCCTGGCGATTCTTCAAATACGCGAAGGTGGCAAAGATGGCCGCGAAACCGACCACGCCGCGAACCGCCCACGCGGCCCACTGCCCCGCAAATCCAATGATGCCGGGCTGGGAGGTGAGTGCGGCGTTGTCCAACCACACGGATAGGACAAGCAGTGCTAAGGCAAACAAAAGCGCCAGGATCAACAGGCGCTGAAAAAGCCCGAAGTGCGGCCGCCCGGTAGGTCTTGCGGGGATCGAAGTGGCTGTAGATACAGCAGGATACACGGTATGGTCCGAAGTAAGAGCATCTCCCACGCGGCAGATGCTCTTCTTGTCCGTAACTAGTTCTTCTTACGGCGGCCGCGGATCACCAGCAAGGCCCCGGAGAGTAAGGTAACTGCGCTTGCAGCGGAGCCAGCGCTGATTTCGGGAGTCACTGTGACTGCCCCGACAGCGAAGTTCGCGGCGCCCGCGAGTAACAACATCATTCCAATTGTTTTCATATTTTAAGTAGTCCTCTTTAACCTGTTGTATCCAAAAGGTCTTGTCAACATTATCACGGCCTCGGGGGTCGGTGCAAGTAACTAAGGTTCCATTGGATGCATGGGCTAAAAGTTACACTTGATGTAT
>Ga0163163_10006690_pt1 | contig 10099 bp, 9 predicted proteins | sample S65metaG_FD_119766 | JGI IMG/M metagenome (GOLD analysis project Ga0163163, IMG submission 119766) | Switchgrass rhizosphere microbial communities from Kellogg Biological Station, Michigan, USA - S6-5 metaG | ecosystem: Host-associated > Plants > Roots > Rhizosphere > Soil | place: USA: Michigan... | reverse complement strand
TGTCCGTCGCCGCATCTGTAATTTTTGCCCTGGTGATCATTCTGAACTATGGGGCGCGCGACGTCGTGAGGCGTGAGTCAACTCGTGACTTGCTGAGACTCGCGGACGCGCAAGGATATTCAAATCTCCGAGTTCTTGCGCTTCCCGGAGATGATCGTTCAGCTCAGTTCTACGCTAGTGGTCGAGTAATCTACGGTTCAGACGGGGAAGTGAAATCTGTTTACGGTGCTTCGCAAGTTGTTGCCGAGGCCCGACAGCAACACGAGAAATTGCTTGCCTTCATCGAGGTTCGCGATCTCAGTCTTTATCGAGGAAAACCTGGTGTCGAGATTATTGGTGATAACGGAAAGCAGGCGTTAGTGTGTTTGTTTTAGGAAGAAGCTGTTAACGTAGGAACCGATCGAAGAAATCAATCACAATCCTATCGTAACCCTCACCTTGTTCACCCGTTGCCGAAGGCAGGTTCAAACCACTCAGTGGCAGGTCTGTTCGAAGTTCGACATTGCTCTGGTTCGGAAAACAACTCTTGAGGCTCGCGGTTGAAGAGATTAGGTAACCTGCATCCGCGCCCGTAAGCAGCAGCACGCGTTGATCTCGTAGTGAGGCTGCTACACCGCAAGCTGGACTTGGATCGTAGGCGCCGAGCATATAAAGCTTCGTGGCTGAAACTGCGAGAGATTTAACCAGACGGATGTCTATTCCGGTACGGTTTGTTACCGCGGCGTTTACCAATTCGTCTGACGAACGGGGAATCGAGTCCAATACAAGCGCTTTGATTTGCTGATCGTTTTGTGCCGCCTTTAATGCGCTTAAAGCACCGAGCTCGACACCATACACGCCAAATTTATCTCCTACGAGCTTATTCTTGCTTTCTGATTTGACCGTTCGCAAAAAATCGAGCGCTGCCAGCAAATCCTGATGCTCTTTCCCACCCAGCGAGCTCCAGCTAACCGGAGGGTTCATACCGTGACCTCGAAGATCAGGCCAGAGGATGGTGGCGTTTGTCGTCTCGTTTATTTTCACTCCGAGATTGAAAAGATACGAACGATCTGCGTCATACCGGTGCAGGAGAATCACCGCGGGTGAACCTTCAGTACCTTTCAATAACCAGCCGCGAGCGCTTGTACCGTCACGGTTGGTCCATGTTTCGTCAGTTACTTTCAAGGCTGGACTGGCTATTTGTGAGAACGACTGAGGCGTAACGAGGTAAGCCCGTTCAGTTGGTCGCGAGATACGATAGACGATCCAACCCACGCCACCCACGAATGCCAGCGCTATCACCAGCACTATGGGAAGGAGAGATCTTACAAGTCGCTTACCGAATCTTCGTCTTGGAGGCATTAGGGTTGGCGGTGATGGTTTGCATTCGCTTCAATTCGAATCGCCTCATAATAGTCTTCCGGCGTGTTGATGTTAACAAAAAACTTTTCTGATCGTGCCAATTCAGTTAATTCTCTGAACGGAACCCAGCGCGTATTTACTCTTTCGAGCAAATCGAGAGGCCTCCTTTTTCCTTGTTCGATTAGTTTTGCCGCCACGCTAAGACAGGGCTGGACGCTGTACAAAGCACATAACGGTTGAGGTCGACCATCTGGTTGAATGCAAACAACCGCCTCGTATTGGCTGCGTTCGTCGGCTAGACGAGAAACCAACTCCGAAGTCACAAATGGCAGATCACAAGCTATGACGAAAGCCCATGAGCTCGTACAAGATTGCAATGCAGCATGTAGACCGCCCAGTGCTCCCCAGCCCGGATACACGTCTAACGCCGTTTTTAATCTCGGGTCTGTGTTACTTCGCCCGACTACGGTGACCGACTTGATGACTGCAAAAAGAATGTCAGCGATCCGCTGGATGAACGACTGATTCTCAAGGAGCAGTTCGGCCTTATCTTTCCCCATCCGGCTCGATGCCCCGCCGGCGAGGATGAAGGCTTCAATTTGGTCCATAGGCTGCGGCGTTGATAGCTGAGGAGATGCCACGATTAGGCAAGTTAGCATGTCCAAATCGAGGTCGCAAACCGCAAGGGAATTTCGGATTTCGAATTTCGGACTTCGGATTTGGTATTGGCGGGGACCCCAATAAGCTGGTTGAGTTCTCAAAATCCGCAATCCGAAATTCGAAATCCGGACTTCTCAGGACCGTGATCCTTGACCGTTTTCTTTAGCGAAGATTATAGTCGCTGATGGACGCGGACGTGGTTTTCGGCATCTATTAAGAGCATCGAATTCACATATGGTTCGCGATGCATACTGGTTGTAAGCGCGAGGTAGTTCCTAAATGAATCGACTTTTCTCAGTCCTCCTGGTTTCTTTTTGTTTTTTGCTTTTGGTGGGATCGGTTAGTGCTCAAAAAGCCGTTGCCCTGGCCAACGGACCTCAGTTGTTCGCCTTGGAGGATATTCGTCCAGGGATGAAGGGAACTGCGAGAACCGTCTTTAGTGGAACGGAGGCTGAGGAATTTGGAGTTGAAGTGCTTGGCGTACTGCCAGGGTTCCCTGGACCGCGACAGTCGGCCATCATTGCCAGATTGTCTGGCTCGAATGTCGATAAGACGGGCGTGTTTGCGGGAATGTCAGGCTCGCCGGTCTTTATTGATGGCAAACTAGTAGGTGCCATCGCGTTTAGTTTTCCGTTCTCGAAGGAACCAATCGCGGGCATTACTCCCATTAAGCAGATGATTGATCTCTTCAATAAAGGATCGGAGAACGAGAACAAGCCCAAAGAACCGCGACCTGTTTCGTTTTCGCAGTTAGCCGCCACTGAGTGGAAACCAAATCTTCCCAAGCCCGCCGTCTCATCAGTTTCGTTGTTTGCCCCGGTAAGCGCGGGCTCGCCGTTGATGCCTTTACTGGGCCAGCAGATGACTCCTATAGCAACCCCGCTTGTGTTTAGTGGTATCAGCCAGGAAACACTCGCGATGTTTTCACCTCAGCTGATGGCCAGTGGAATGTTACCGGTTTCAGGTGCTGGAGGCTCCGCCGCGATTACTCCACTTGCCCCGGTCGATGGAAAGACGTTTCCTGCCGGAAGCTCAATCAGCGTTCAACTCGTACGAGGTGATTATTCCCTGGCTGCAGCAGGGACGGTGACTCTACGTGACGGTGATCGAATATATGCCTTTGGTCATCCCTTTTTGAGTCTTGGTTCTTCAGACATGCCGATGTCGGAGTGTTCTGTCGTTACCGTCGTTCCGAACGTTAACAATTCTTTCAAGCTTGCTGTGCCCGGTCAGATGGTTGGCTCGATTTCACAGGATCGTGCCTCCGGCATTTTTGGATTGCTGAAACAGGAACCAAAGATGATCCCGGTCAAAGTAAACCTGCACACCAGTCGTGATCGCACAGAGTCCTATTCCTATGAAATTGCTAACGATACTTTTCTGACGCCATTACTCCTGAACATCACCGTTTTCAACACAATCACATCGAGTGAGCGTGCGCTGGGCGATTCCACGCTTTCTTTGAAAGGCGAAATAAAAGTTAAAGGACAGGAAACGATTCAAATTGATCGGCGCTTTTCTGCCAACAATTCAGCAATTATGGCGGCCGGCTCGATTGCAGCACCCGTCAGCTCCCTTCTAACTAGCGGGTTCGATGATGTTCAGCTCGACGGCATTACGCTCGACATTTCGTCCTCAGATACGAAGTATGCCGCTAGTCTCGAACGCGTCGCGCTGGATCGGACGGAGGTTCGTCGGGGCGACAAAATCGAGGTGCAGGCCTACGTAAGAACAGAATCAGGCAAACAATTCGTGCAACGTATACCGGTTCAGATCCCTGCTGATGCACCGCCGGGGCAGTTACTAGTATTTGTTGGAGATGGTGGAGCGTTACAGGAAGGGTCGCCAGCGAAGAGTTTTGTTCCGAGAGATCTGGGCCAGTTAGTGCGGGCAATTAACACCGTCAAGAAGAGTGATCGCCTGTACGTGAAACTGTTTCGAATCACGAACGGAGCTGTGATTGGAACAAACGAAATGCCGAGTTTGCCGCCGTCTGTCGTTGCTACTTTGAATAGTGAAAGAACAGCAGGGGGTTATACGCCGACCGTCTTATCGCCTGTTTCTGAGATGGAATTGCCCCCGGCAGAGTTTGTGATTTCTGGTCAACAGCTGATTGCGATCGATGTGATTCCATAATCTCGATCGTTTAGGGCTTCGATAGATCGACTTCAGCCGCAGACATTCGCAGCAGCGTTTATCTGCGGCTGAAATTTTTCCTTATTTGGCTACATTCGCTAACGCATCCATACGTGCGCGAAAGGCTGATGAAAGCTGTTCAACTTCTTCCGGGGAATAATTGGCAGCTCGGAATGCATCTTTGATTTGTTCTTCACTCAGTTTAGCCAGACGCTCATTGAGCCAACGCGCGTCCGTCACGGTTAGATTCTCGAATAGCTTTTTGTTCTTCCCGCCGTAATTGAAGTCGATGTTGTCTCCCTTTACTTTGTCGATGAAATCGGCCTTGACGTAGTCGGACGGTTTATTGCGGCTACGCGAAATAATTCCCCCGGTCTTGCCGAATGATCCCCCAAGGTCGCTGATGATGTAGCGCAGCTTATCGTTATCGCTTGCGGTGCGTGAGGCGAGGATCTCATTGTTGTCGTCCTTCATGTCCCAGTTATTGATCATGACCATCATGATTTTGAGGCCATTGAATTCCGGCGTTCCCTTGAATGGGTTGTTCTCCCACTGCCAGTTACCTGTTCGCTTAACGTCGGCCGGGCGTGCCTCGAGTCTGACATTATCAAACTCACCTTTACCTTCAATCTTCAAGTGCGGAACCAGGTAAGCGATTTCAGTTTCGTAACCAAGGGCCCAGAGAAGTCGATTTGCAGCAGTATCGGGCTGAGCTTCCTTTCCGAGTTTCGCGACCCACTCGTTTCCCGACGCATCCTTCACCCGATACTTTGTCGAATACCCGCCTTCTTTTTGTTCGATGAAGGTGATTTGTTTGAGATCCGGCTTCATCGATTCGCCACCGGCCCCAAGGAGCAAATTGCGGCTTGCAATGTCAGTGGGTTCTGCCCAAAGCACGGGAGCCCCGGTGTACTCCTTTTCCTTCTTGTCTTTCTTGTTTTTGTCAGTTTGGGAAAGCGCTGCATCCGATACTGCGAATATTAAGAGCAGTGAACACAACAACCAAGAATTTGCTTTCTTGCTTACCATAATTTTTTCCACCTGTTGGTTTCTAATACAAAACATCCCGACCTCGTCTCGTAACCGAGCGCGTAAAGGGGCCTGCAATCGTGCTAGAACCAAACTAAGCAACAGCGATACCGCGCAAGAAAAAGAGCCAACGCAATTTAGCGTTGGCTCTTTTAGTCGTTTTGAGGCGCCAGGTTTTTACGGTTGATTTGGAGTTGTACCCTGTGGACATATCCACAATTCCACATGCAGTTCGTCTCGCGCACCACCGATAACGCTCACTATGCGCTTAGCATCGAGATGGCGGGTGTTTACGAGATAGTCCAAGATCTGTTGTGAGCGTCGTTGCGTGTCTCCGGCCCTGGCAGATCGAAGAGGGTAGATAACCACGTAAGCCGTTGACGTTGGGTCGTTTTGAATTTCAATAGCGTAGTTATCGAGTCGCGCTTTCTCATCATTACGCGAGATAGCGGGAAACTCATCGAACTTGCGAGATTTTGCCTGAGGCAAGGGGATTGAAACCCCAGAGCTGGCTGAGCAATCGAGCGCTTGTCCGCCTAATGACAAAGTGGCCTTGATCGTTTGACCTGCAAGACCAGTGGTGGCGACCTTAATCGAGCTTGTACCTTGACCTTCCATGATTGTCCCCGCCGATACTGTCCAATTGTAGATGGGTGACACTACGGGGGTGCCGCCGTAAACATTGGAGCTAAATGTCACCGGTTGATCCACGGCAACGTTTGCGGGACTAACGACTTCAACATTTGGGCACGCCGGCTGAATTACCGGTGCACATCCTTTCACTACAACCGTTGTTGAAGTAAAGGCTTCACACTCGCCCTTTGTGTTGCCTGTCTGAATGTTGATCGTTGCTTTGTAGATACCGGGAGCGAGCCCCTCTAGATCCCAAACGACTCTCGGACCATCTCCCGTTATTCGACCACCAGTCGCTGACCAACGATAGCGGACTGGATTACCATCGGGCGATGTTGCTGGTGCGTCTAGTTGAACCTGAGAGGGGGTACCTTCACAGGTTGTAACTATCGACTTGCTGGCTGTGAGACTGAGCGTCGGTGGTGCGAATGCAATCGGCGGATGCGACCTTTGGGCCAACGCTTCTGTTGGCAGAAAAAAGGCTAACAGTGCAACTGGTCCCAAGTAGTGGAATAGACCCAGGTGAGTTCTAAACATTGGCATTCCTCTTTGTTATTTCTTTCTGTTCTCCTGCAATTGACTCTTCGAATTACCCGCAGTGGCAACGAACTCTAGCCTTTCACGGTATCCACAGTCCAGAGTAGAGCGGTTAACATGGATAAAGCCCCAATTAACTGGGGTTTCCCAAAACCTTCAAGAGAAACGTTGTCGCTTGTAGTTCGTTTGACTCCCACGAACAATTGGCGTTAGATAAGTTGTTTCTTTCCCAACCCAGACGCTCGAAGATGTTTCACCTTAGGATGAATAAGGCCCTAATTTCACTCGTAGTGTTGCTACTTGTCTTTGCAGTGGGTTGTAAGCGCAAAGGTGGAACTAGCTCGAGTAATCCAGCCGATGGAAGTTCAGCCTCAAACGGCGTGTCTCCTAATCCTGCTCAAGCACGGGCGCTTCTTGAAAAAGGCAAGTTGCTTTATCGCGACGACCAGGATTCAGAAGCTGCAGAGGCTTTCAAACAGGCCATCAGCCTTGATCCGGCACTCGCCGAAGCGCACTTTCGTTTAGGTTTGGCATACGAAGCCTTGAACAAAGCTCAAGAGGTCGATGACGAATACAAAAAAGCTGTAGAGGGCTACAAGAAGTATTTTGAGAACGAACAAAACGACAGCGACGCTGAAGCTCATTATGACCTGGGACAGGCCTATTCGGGTCTTCACCAGTATAGCGACGCCATTCGTGAATTCCGCCAGGCTACCAAAACAAGGAGCGACGATGCGGATATCTATTACGACTTGGGGATGGCACATACGAAGTTAGCGCAATACTCGGAAGCGGCTGCTGCATTTTCCAAGTCTCTGGAGATTGACCCTGAAAACTACCGGGCTCAGGATGCTCTGGACGAGGCCCGCGAAGGTATGAAACGCATTCAGGCGGGTAAGAAGCATCAGGAAGACCTGCTCAAGAAAGAAAAAGAAGACGAATTGAAGAAGGCTGGCGAAGGAGCGCCAACAGTGAGCCCGCAGCCTCCTGCTCCGAAAGGAATTAAAGGTTAGAAAATGGCCACGTACACACCGCCACCATATTTTCCACAAAGCTCGCTTGCCCCGCCCGATAAGAATCGTTATCGAAAGTTTAAATTTATCGTTGCTGTTGTGTTGGTGCTTCTTCTCTTTGTGCTGGTGGGGGTCGGCTTCGGCGTTTGGTATCTGATGAGGGCTGTTTTCTGACCAAGCGTCGACCTCTCCATCTGGTTTAACTCGTTCCATCGCTTGACACATGCGGTCCGCGTCCGTATAGTCTGCCGTTTCGGACAGAGGGTCTGAAGTCTACTAAGCGACGTCTAGCAGGTTCTGTCGGTGTGGAGGCGTTGCGGGCCCATAAGAGATAGCAAGGCCAGTTGACAATTATTGTGGCGTAAATGGCTAGCGTCGCGGTCGGTTTTTGACTGTTCCAGCGCTTGCTCGCGCGGAGGTTGACTCCTTCTCGTCTAACATAATGCGACGCCACAGAAAAGTTTAGGCTCGAGGGAAGCCACAATCCGCACCCGCCCCGTAGCGAATTCAGAACGTCCCTAAATCATAGTTTCAACTGGGCAGTCGCCTGCGCTGACTGCCGGACTAGTTCCGGAAAGAGGCAGGCAAGCGCCCTTTTGCGCGCCAAATGCGCCAGCATTAAGAGGAAAACAGTGCCGACTATCAATCAGCTTGTTCGCAAAGGACGTAAGCAGGTCAAGTACAAGACGGCCAGTCCTGCACTCCAGAGTTCGCCCCAGAAACGTGGGGTTTGTACCCGTGTTTACACGCAGACGCCAAAGAAACCGAACTCGGCGTTGCGCAAAGTAGCTCGTGTGCGTTTGACCAACGGAATCGAGGTCACGACCTATATTCCCGGCGTTGGTCACAATCTCCAGGAACACTCGATAGTTCTCATTAGAGGCGGCCGCGTGAAGGACTTGCCCGGAGTGCGTTACCACGTGATTCGTGGAACCCTGGATTCGGTTGGCGTTGCCGATCGCAAGCAGGGGAGATCAAAGTACGGCGCGAAGCGACCCAAGGCGAGCGCGAAGTAATCAAGTGGCACAGACTTCAGTCTGTGCCGAGAACTGGAAGTTGAACCAAGAACACAGACTCAAGTCTGTGCCACTGAGAACGATATGCCAAGACGACGAGTAGCTGAACGACGCGACGTACTTCCTGATCCTGTTTACAACAGCCCGCTGGTTACCAAGTTCATCAGCGGTGTTATGTGGGACGGCAAGAAGTCTTTAGCCGAAAGCATTTTTTATGACGCCATGCGTCAGCTCGGTGATAAGACCGGAGAAGAGCCACTCAAGGTTTTTAAGCGCGCGATTGACAACGTCAAGCCAACGGTTGAAGTGAAGTCGCGACGCGTGGGTGGTTCGACTTATCAGGTACCAATTGAGGTTCACCAGGAAAGACGTGGTGCGTTGGCAATCCGTTGGATCGTCTCTTACGCGCGTGGACGCGGCGAGAAGACGATGACCGACCGCCTGGCGGGGGAAATTCTTGATGCTTCGCAAAACCGCGGAAATGCCGTCAAGAAGAAGGAAGATACGCACCGAATGGCGGATGCCAACAAGGCGTTTGCGCATTACAAGTGGTAGTAAACCGGTCTTATGGTCTTTGGGCTTTGGCCTTTGTCAAAGACCCAAGACCAAAAACCACAGACCTAAAAAGCAATGGCTAAGCACGACCTAAATAAGTTCAGAAATATCGGCATCATGGCCCACATCGATGCCGGCAAGACCACCACGACCGAACGTATCCTTTATTACACCGGTATCACACACAAGATCGGTGAAGTGCATGAGGGTACGGCGACGATGGACTGGATGGAGCAGGAACAGGAGCGCGGCATCACTATCACCAGCGCTGCGACAACGTGTTTCTGGGAAAGAAACGGTGTCGATCATCGCATCAATATCATTGACACTCCAGGCCACGTCGATTTCACGATGGAAGTTGAGCGCTCACTTCGAGTGCTCGACGGTGCCGTTGCTGTTTTTGATGGCGTTGCCGGCGTTGAGCCGCAGTCTGAAACTGTTTGGCGTCAAGCCGACAAGTACGGCGTTCCTAGAATTTGTTTTATCAATAAGCTCGATCGCGCAGGTGCTTCTTTTGATCGTTCTTTTGAATCAATCATTACCCGCCTTGGTGCCAATCCGGTCGCTATTCAGATTCCTATCGGTCTTGAAGATCAACTGAAGGGTGTCATCGACCTCGTCACTATGAAGGGGTTGTTGTGGAACGACGAAAGCAAAGGCGCTGAGTACGAAACAACTGACATCCCCGCGGATCTACAGGATGCTGCAGTTGTTGCTCGCGAAAAGCTCATTGAAGCTGTTGCCAGTGTCGACGACGATTTAATGCACAAGTACATCGAAGGCGAAGAGATTTCCGAGAAGGAGATTCGCGCCGCCCTCCGTAAAGGAACACTTGAGTTGAAGCTTGTTCCGGTTGTTACCGGATCGGCATTCAAGAATAAGGGTGTGCAGACACTGCTCGATGCGGTTGTCGATTATCTGCCTTCGCCTCTTGATGTGCCTCCAGTTGAAGGTATTAGTCCCAAGACTTCAGAGACTGAAACGCGTGCAGCTGATTCGTCGGCGCCGTTTTCAGGACTTGTCTTCAAGATCATGGCTGACAAGCACCTTGGTCAGCTGTCGTTTGTGCGCATCTATAGCGGAACTATCAGGGCTGGTTCGTACGCTTACAACCCGATCAAGGATACTCGTGAACGCGTCGGTCGGTTGATGCAGATGCACGCGAATAAGCGTGAAGAT
>Ga0163163_10006688_pt1 | contig 10102 bp, 7 predicted proteins | sample S65metaG_FD_119766 | JGI IMG/M metagenome (GOLD analysis project Ga0163163, IMG submission 119766) | Switchgrass rhizosphere microbial communities from Kellogg Biological Station, Michigan, USA - S6-5 metaG | ecosystem: Host-associated > Plants > Roots > Rhizosphere > Soil | place: USA: Michigan... | reverse complement strand
GATGATGAACTGCGGGTATGACGCGGACCCGGCCGGTGTGTACGAAACGCCCCCTATCGCACCGCAGATGTGGCTTGGATACCAGGTTGCGGGGGAAATGGCGGCGATCGGGGTTCTGGGTGCACTCTATCACCGGCGGTCGACCGGGGAGGGCCAGTATCTCAGCAGCTCGACGCATTTTTCGGTCGCGCAGTCCACGGAGGCGGACATTCCGGTCTGGATCTACACCCGTCGCGCGCATCACCGCCAGACGTGCAGACACTCGCGGCCCGTGCCCGATAATCCGGTGCTTGCGCTGACCAAGGACGGTCGGTGGCTCCTGCCATACCAGTCCTATGCAATGCCGGGCGAGGTAAGCCGGGTCGCGGCGGTTATGGCGAAATACGGGCTCGCGGACGATTTGTGCGATCCCAAGTACGAGGATGCGGCCTACCGCTCGCAACCCGGGGTGCAATCCCACATTAGTGCCGTCATCGCCCGGTTCGTCAGCAAGTTCATGTATGACCGTGATCTCTGGCGGGAACTTCAGGACGCCGGCCAGACTTGGGCACCGGTGCGCAGGCCCGAGGAAAACGCGACCGACGAGCACTGGTTATCGCGCGAGACCTTCATCCAGGTCGAACGCGAGGACTTGGGGCGCAGTTTCCAGGATGTCGGGGCCAAGTGGATGTGTGTCGAGGTACCTTGGCGCAAGGGCCCCCGGTCGCCGTTTCTTGGCGAGCACAATGACGAAGTTTTCGGTCAGTTGCCTGACAAGCCTATTGATGCTGAGTGTCCTCGCCCGCAGGCTCCGTCCGGAAAGCGAAACCCGCGGCGCGCCTTGGAGGGCGTCAAATTCGTCGATCTCGGGTGGATGCTTGCATCGGCCGGAGCGGGTCGGTACATCGCCGCGCTCGGTGCAGATGTCGTGAAGGTAGAGCACAAGTCACGCTGGGACGGCTTGCGCTATCCCAATCCGAGGGCCGTGCCGCCGGCTGGTGGGCGTCAGGCGCGAAACCGGGCCGCTGGCCCCCTGGAAAGTGGGCCTGCCACGGTGAACAACGGTGGGTTTTTCCAGGACATCAACGCTGGCAAACGCGCCATCAGCCTGAATGTCAAGCACCCGCGCGGCAAGGAACTGCTTGCGAAGCTCCTCGCAGTCGCCGACGTGGTTGGCGAGGGCTTTTCGCCAGGCACGATGGATCGGATGGGATTTGGATACGAACGGCTGAAGCAAATCAATCCGGCAATTGTCTATGTCCAGCAATCCGGCATGGGGCAGATCGGGATTTACGGCAGGCTGCGCAGCTTCGGTCCGGTGGCCCAAGCCTTTTCCGGGATTAGCGAAATGTCGGGCCTTCCGGCGCCGTTTCCCCCGGCAGGGATCGGCTACTCGTTCCTCGATTGGACCGGTGCATACAATATGGCGAATGCCATACTGGCCGGCCTGTACCGCCGGCAAGCCACGGGCAAAGGCTGCTGGATTGACGCCTGCCAGGTCGAAGCGGGGATCTATATGACTGGCACTGCCGTCCTGAACTTCAGTGCCAACGGCACCAAGTGGGAACGCTGCGGCAACCGCTCCCCATACAAGATCGCCGCCCCCCATGGCGCATATCGGACCAAAGGAACGGATCGCTGGATCGCGATTAGTTGCTTCACCGGGCAGGAGTGGCTGGCTCTCGTCCGGGTCCTCGGCAATCCCGCCTGGGCGCAAGATAGCCGGTTTACAAATCTCGAAGATCGGGTGGGGAATCAGGATGCGCTGGACACCCTCATCGATGCCGCCACGGTGAACACCGATGGCTTTGAGCTCATGACCCTATTGCAAAACGCGGGGGTTCCGGCGGGCGTCTGCCAAACGGCCGAGGACAGGTGCGACTCCGATCCGCAACTCAAGCATTTGGAATGGCTGATAGAACGGCCGCAACGCGAAATCGGAACCTGGCCGGTGAAGGATTTCCCCATCCGTCTCAGCCGAACGCCGGCTCACGTGGGCGATCCGATCGGGCGCCACGGGCCGAACTACGCGGAGGACAATGAGTACATTTATGGCGAATGGCTGGGCCTCACCACCGCCGAGATTAAAGATCTTGAAGAAAATGACGTGATTTAGGCTTTGCCGATTCCATTGGAGCACTGTTGAATGCAATACGAAACCGTCATCTATGAGATCGATAGCGGTGTCGCATTTATCACCCTCAACCGCCCCGCGAAGCTGAACGCCATTACACCCCTTCTATATGAAGAGATGCGTACCGCTTGTCACGCGGCCGATGCCGACGACGAAGTGCGCGTCATCGTCTTGACCGGCGCCGGGAAAGGGTTTTGCGCAGGTGCCGATTCATCGCGTCTGGAAAGCATGTCCAGCAAGGGCCGGGTCTTGGTTTCCGAGGCCCGATGGCCATTCGATCCCGAGATACGAGGCGATTTCCAAGACCGGTACACGTTCCAAGCGGGATTGAAAAAGCCGGTCGTTGCAGCCATCAATGGCGCGGCAGCGGGGATGGGCCTGACGCTGGCCTTGTTCTGCGACATCCGATTGGCTGCGGATGACGCCGTACTCACCACGAGCTTCGCCCGCCTGGGGCTTGTGGCGGAATCGGGCATTGCCTGGCGATTGGACCGCCTGGTGGGCCCTGGCCGCGCCGCCGATCTGCTTATGCGGTCGCCTAGAATTTCCGGGCTGGAGGCCGCAGCGATCGGGTTGGTCGAGGGCCACGCTCCAACCCAGGAATTTCCCGGATTCTTCCGCGACTACGCGCTTCGGCTGGCCAACGAAATGTCGCCGCGATCTCTTCGGGTAATGAAGCGCCAGCTCTGGAATGCACCTTTCCAAACGCTGGCTGAAAGCCAGGAGGAATCCCGTCGTGAAGTCGCCGAGAGTATGCATAGCCAGGACTTTCGCGAAGGGATCTTATCCCGACGGGAGAAGCGGCCGCCGCGATTTACGGGAAAATGACCGGCGCGCCGGGCGGGCTCCAGTGTCCGGCTTCCCGATTTCGATAGCCGGTCCGACTCCGAGTGGCCGAGTGGAGATGACGCCAGTCTCGGCTGCGGCCGTCAGATGCCAGACCCTGAGGAACTGAACGCATGACAGGTGACAACAGCGCATCCTCCGGTGGCGGCGTGCTCCCGCTTTCCGGCGTTCGGGTGCTCGATTTAAGCCGGGTTCTTGCCGGGCCCATGGCGGCACAGATGCTCGGGGATTTTGGTGCGGATGTCATCAAGGTCGAACAGCCCGAGAAGGGTGATCTGGTCAGACAGATGGGAGCGGCCAAACTCGAGGGCACCGAAGATATACCTTCGAACGAAACCAGCCTCTATTTGGCCGCCAATCGAAACAAACGTTCCATCACGGTCGATCTGTCGAAGACAGACGGCCAAGCGATCGTGAGAGAACTAGCCGAACAAAGTGACGTGCTGATCGAGAACTACATTCCGGGCACCCTGGCGAAGTTCGCGCTGGATTACGATAGCCTGCGGAGCGTCAATCCGCGCCTTGTTTATTGTTCGGTCAGCGGATTCGGTCAAAGCGGTCCCCGAGCCCGTCAGCCTGGCTTTGACGCAATTTTTCAGGCGCTTGGCGGGCTCATGAGCTTAAATGGCCACCCGGACGGGCATCCGGGCAGTGGGCCGCTTAAAGTGGGGCCCAACGTCGTTGACGGCGTGGCCGCGTTGTACGCGACAGTCGGCATTTTTGCCGGCCTGAAGCAGCGAGAAGCGACCGGCATAGGCCAACATATCGACATAGGCCTGTTGGACTGCGCGCTCCATTGGATAAGCCCCACGATCGAGACCTACCTCATAGGCGGAAAAGTTCCGCAGCGCTCCGGTAACCATACATTGAGCGGTGGTCCATCGACGGTGCTGCGTTGCCAGGATGGCATGGTTTACTTCATCTGCGGAGGCCAGGGGCGCTTCGACAGGCTCTGCCAGCTTCTGGAGATTCCAGAACTGGCCAACGACCCGCGCTTTTCGGAAAATACGCGCTGGGAAAATCGTTACCTTCTTGCGGAAATCATACAGGACAAGGTCAAAAGTTGGAGTTGCGTCCAATTCATTGAAAAGTTGGAGCGCATTGGTTGTCCGGTGGGCAAGGTAAACAACATAGAAGAAGCGCTCGCCGACGCTCAGGTTCGCCATCGTGAGTTGGTGGTGACCATGGACCATCCCCTCCGCAATGACTTAAAGGTCATGGCCAATCCCATTCGCATGGGAAATACCAGCCTCTGCTACAGGCGGCCGCCCTTGCTTGGGGAGCACACTGAAGGCGTGCTTCGGGAAATTCTGGGGCTCGATCATGCGGCTATAGCCAAGCTGAGAAACGAAGGGTCCATTTGATCGCCCAAACGGATCGGCGAATGCCAGAAGGCGTTGCCGGAGATGGGGCCTACCCCTAGGCAGCCGCAACTGGCGCGAACCGGACCAATGAGACCGTGGCGGTGACATGCTCGAATTTCGCGGTCACGGGCATGCCGGGCGACAGGGGCGGTAAAGAGCCAATTGCATTTGCGGGGACAATTCGGCCCAGCATAAGCAAACCGGCTTGTTCCCTCAATTCCACCACGCCGATCGCGATCGGCAATTCGTCGTTGAACGCAGGAATCATCGCGTTCCTCAGGAACGTCCAGCTCTTGAGCCGACCCTCGCCCGAAACTTTTTGCCATTCAAAGCGCGCGTCGAGAGACCGGCACACTCGGCACAGAGGTTCCGGCGGATGCGCATAGTGGCTGCAATGCAGGCAACGTTGAACGGTAAGGACCCCCGACCTCGCCGCGGCCCAATGGCCTTCACTCAAAGTATCCGGAATCGGTATCGGTTTGTCATAGCTCATGGCGGCTCCAGGCGATCGGGCCGACTCTCGGCGAATCGGCAAATTGGAACACTGGCGCTAAATCTATACGATCGGCCTCGCCAACACATGCCTTGGACGTAGATATGCATTTATATAATTTGGCCATAACAAGGCACACCTTATGGACATCCCCGTCCCGAAATCGTTATAAATGCCGCGTCACAGCGGCTTCATCACGTTCCTGGGCTGCCAGCAAATTTATCGATCTACGGAGACCAAGTGTTATGAGCCACACCTTTGAGGTTATCGACGCCGATCAGCACGTCAACCCGCCGGCGGATTTTTGGCAAGACTATCTCCCTCCTCAATACCGCGATGTCGCGCCGAAGATCGAAAGCGGCGATGACGCGGACTACGTCGTGTTCGAAGGAAGCCGGACACCGCTCAACGTAATGACCGCCCAGGCCGGAAAGAAGGCGGAGAACTTCAAGATGCACGGGCGCAAAAGCGACACCCGGCCGGGAGGCTGGGAGCCCAAGGCTCGCTGCGACGACATGGACGCCGACGGGATCGGCGCGGCCGTCATCTACGGAGGGGGGCCACTCGTCAGCCGTAACGTGGACCTTCATCTGGCGAGTTTCGACGCCTATAACCGCTGGCTGAGCGACTTCTGCAAGGAAGACCCGAGGCGTCTGCTGGGCATCGGATATATCCCGATGCTCGACGTGCAGGACGCAATCGACCGCATGCGCCGCATTGCCAACAGCGGCTTGAAGGGCGTGCTCATTCCAGCGTTCCCGCAATCGCGGGCGGCCCTTGAGGGTGGTACGGGCACATCCGCTGAAGCAGGTACGTCGGGCTCGTCGTTTACCCTGAAAGGGGATCCCTACGGTCCGCGCAGGTACTGTGACCAGGAGTTCGACGCGTTCTGGGCGGCATCCGTCGAGCTCGGTATGCCGGTGCACATGCACCTTGGAGCGCGCATTACGCGCACTGCCCCGAAGTACTTTCTGCCCGATCTCGTGATGTCCAAGCTTGCAATGGCCGAGCCCATTGCAACGATGGTTTTCGGCGGCGTGTTCATGCGCCATCCGGATCTGAAATTCGTCAGCGTGGAAAGCGGGGTCGGCTGGTTCGCGTTCGTCGCCAGTTACATGGATAAAATCTGGAAAAAACACAAGCACTGGACAGGCAGCGAATTGAAGGAAGCGCCTAGCTTTTACATGAATCGCCAGGTCTACGGGACGTTTCTGGAAGAGACAGCCGGGCTCCTGCTCCGGAACGAACCTGGTGGCGCCAACATCATGTGGTCATCCGACTACCCGCATTCCGAGACCAGCTGGCCAAATTCCAAGGAGGTCATCGATCGCACCATGAGTCATCTGTCGGCCGCTGAACGGAAGCAGTTGGTTTACGGCACGGCCAAGGCCTTGTATCGCCTGTAACCCCTGGCTGGCAAGCGCATATGAATTCGCAAGTCGGAAAAAAGAAAGGGGATCCCGAGGGTCGGGGCCCCATGGCGCATGACCAACGGAAGCCCTGCGTTAGGGCAACACAGTGACGAGGTCCTTCGCGAGCTCGACTACGCCGAGGAGCGCATTGCCGCGTTGCGGGACAAGCGGGCCCTGCGCTGACCATCCATGACGAAATTCGAATCTGCAGGCAAGGTTGCCATTGCCGGCTTCCATCAAAGCCAGCTAACCCGTTCGAGCGACGTGCCCCTCGGCGCACTGACTTACGACGTGTGCGCAAAGGCGATTGCGGATGCAGGGCTGAGTGTGGATGACATCGACGGCGTATGTACCGCATCGCTCCTGCCATCCTTCGGTGCCCATGGCAACGTGGATGGCGTCGATATCGTAACCGCCAACTGGTTGGCCGAACGGCTGCAATTGGACACCAGTTGGATATCCGGCTATGCCGGATGGGGGACGATCACCGGGGCCCTGATTGCTGGCGTGAGCGCCGTCGCGTCCGGAGCGGCAAAGAACGTGCTGCTCTACAGGGCGCTCTCCAACCCGAAGGGCCGCTACCACGAGAATCCTCTCAAGGAGGTCCCTGGCGAATTCCAGTGGTTCGCACCGCATGGAATGTGGGGACCGCCGGCCTTTATCGCATTGCCCTATGCCGAGTACATGAACCGTTACGGTGCCACGCGGGAAGCCATGGCTACGCTAATCGTTCAGATTCGCGAAAATGTACAGGGAAATCCGCTGGCGTATTGGAACGACAAGCCTCTGACGAAAGAGGAATACATCCGATCAAGCATGGTCGCCGATCCCATCAGCGTGCTTGACTGCGATATGGGCGTTAACGGCGCCGCGGCCTTCATTCTGACCAGCGGTGATCATGCCCGCGATCTCCCGAACAGGCCGGTCTACGTCGCCGGCTTTGCCCAAGGCGTCAACCAGAAACGGCTTCTCATGCTCGATGACATCATGGATGGCGGGAGACGAGCAGCCAAGCGCTTGTGGGCGAGCAGTGCCTTGGATCCAAAGGAAGTGGATGTACTCGAGGTCTACGATGGGTTCTCGCCGCTTGCGTACTGGTGGCTGGAATGTCTGGGATATTGCGACCTCGGCGAAGCGCATCAATTCATCCAGGGCGGAACCATTGCGTCAGACGGTCCCTATCCCATCCTGTCGGGCGGCGGGAGTCTGGGCAATGGGCGGCTGCATGGCGTCCCACAGGTACGCGAATGCTACCTGCAGCTATCCGGTCGTGCGGGAAGCCGACAGCGTGAATCTGCCGCTGTGGGCCTCGCCTGTCATGCGATGCCACATGCCGGAGGGGCTGTTGTGTTTACTTCGGAGCGCCGCTAAGGGCCGCGCCGCCGCCCTGCCGAGCTGGTGGTGCGGTGCAGCAATCGGCTGGGCCCAGATGGAAACCGCCATTGCTGGCGCGTCTGACTGTTTCCAGTCTGCACGGTGATTGTCCAATCCGGGCCATCCGATCAGTGGCTCTGCAAACGTGCTTGGCGGCTCAAGCGCCAGGTGCGTTTACAATCAAGGCTTCCCCGGCGGTTCTGCACCTTGCGGCCAAAAAGGTCGTCGGAACTGTTTTGGGCGATCGTAGGTGTATTCAATCGAAAAGCAAATTTACATGGAACTTGAGCACCTCCGTCGATTCATGGTCGTTGCCGAGGAATTGAATTTTCGTACTGCGGCCAAGCATGTGGGCCTGTCGCAGCCTTCATTGAGCCGATCCATCCGTCTGCTTGAAAGGGCCCTTGGCGTTAAATTGTTCGAGCGACGGGCGCGTGGTGTATCACTCACGCGCGCAGGACGTACGTTGCTCGACGAATGCCCTCGACTGATCGAGCACGTTTCCCTGGTTGAGCACGTAACAGTGCGATCTTCACAGGCAGCGCGTTTGAATGTGGGCTTTCTGCCGCCCGCCCTCTACGGCTATTTTCCGGAGGCGTTGGAGCACTTTCGGACCCGTTGGCCGGGCATAGAGCTCAAGTTGGAAGAGTTGGCCAGCGCTGAGCAGTACACTCGTGTCCAGGATGGCACCCTGGATGTCGGATTTGTAAACCTTGAAGTTGATCATCCGCGGCAGATCGCCGTGCGAATCATCGACCGGTCGCGTGTGGTATTGGCAGTGCCGTCGAAATGGCCGCTGGCGCGGAAGAAAGCCATCAGCTTGAGCGAACTCAAAGATATTCCCCTCATCGCGGCAGCGCGATCTGCAAACATGGCAGCCCGCGATCGATTGGAGTTGGCCTGGCGAACCGCGGGTTTTGTACCCAAAATTGTGCATGATGCAAATCAGGCCTACCCCATCCTCAGACTGGTCGCGACCGGCCTCGGCGTGGGATTCGTTCCGGAAAGAGCCGAAATCCACAAAGTCATGGGTGTCAAGTTCATCCCGGTCCAGGACCCATCCTTCCGGGCCGAGGTTGTCCTGGGGATGATCTGGCTGGATCGGAAATTGCCCGCATACGTCAAAAACTTCATTCGGTGTGTCATCGATTCCGTTCCCGCCCCGAACGCCGCCGAGCGCAGGCACGCTGAAACGGAACCGTCACGCGTCTAGAAAGGCGCATGACCGATGCTGATACGTGAATTTCGGCCGATGCGCAGGTTAACCGGTCGATACCTTGATGGAATACCGTTTGTAGTCCACCGTCCCGGCTGTGACACGGGCCCACGGTTGCCGGCATGGCTTGAACCTGCATGAAAGCCACCCAGGTCAAAAGTGCTGTAAGAGTCTTTGAGGTGTTTGAGCACTTTCGGCGGGTGCAGAACCCGCAGAGTGTGCGCGAGATCGCGGAGCGGCTGGGTTATCCCCTCATCAGCACTTCAATTTTGCTCAAGAGTATTGCGTCCCTCGGATATCTGAGCTATGACCGCCTGAGCCGAACTTATTTTCCAACCATGCGTGTCATGGTCATGGGCAGGTGGCTTGAGTCCGGAATACTCAAAGGCGGAAAAATCATCCCTTTCGTCGAATGGCTGGCGGCTAAAACCGGCGAAACCGTAATGGTCGCGGCCCAAAATGACATTCATTCCCAGTACCTTCACGTTCTTCCCGCGAGGTATCCGCTGCAGTTCTATCCGATGGTCGGCGCGGTCCGGCCGCTATGTTGGTCGGGGACCGGGATCGCGTTGCTCAGCCAGCAGGATGACGACTTCGTGCGGCGCGTCTTCGACCGCACCCGCCTGAGAATCGGGCGAACGGCCGAATGGCCGAAGGACTTGAGTGTCGAAACCGTCCTGAGAGAGGTGAGGCGTACACGTCGGCTCGGGTATTGCCAAACAAGGAATATGACCACACCGGGCTCCGCTGTGATCGCGATGCCAGTACCGGTGGGGACAAGTGCCGCGAAGCTCGTCATCGCCGTAGCCGGCCTATGCCAGCGCTTTGACACTAGCGGACCTTCCATCGTCAAGGCGTTATTCGCAGGTCTGAGAAGATTTTACGGAGGCAAAATGGGGCGCTGAGGTCGAATTCTTCCGAAAGCCCGGCAGTGTTCCTACACAAGGGACCGTACGAAAGACACAACCGCGGACGCGGTTTGTAGGCCTGCAACAGGCTTGCCGTTGTCGGCCGCGGCCTGGCCTACACAGTGGTAATGCTCTGCGCGCTTACGTCAAATTCGCGCGCAAATTGCCCGGAGGGCCGGCGGCCCTGGCAGCGACATGAAACCCTTGCCGGCCGGGGGAAGGGCCTGCCACTCAGTTGCCAGATGGTTGGAGCGAGGCAAACCTGCGTCGATGGTACTCGGCGTTGCCCAGCCAGGCGGAGAGCGTGATCGCCCTCTTGAAGTACAGCCCGATGTCGCAGTCGTCCGTCATTGCGATGGCGCCGTGCAACTGGATG
>Ga0163163_10006687_pt1 | contig 10102 bp, 8 predicted proteins | sample S65metaG_FD_119766 | JGI IMG/M metagenome (GOLD analysis project Ga0163163, IMG submission 119766) | Switchgrass rhizosphere microbial communities from Kellogg Biological Station, Michigan, USA - S6-5 metaG | ecosystem: Host-associated > Plants > Roots > Rhizosphere > Soil | place: USA: Michigan... | reverse complement strand
AGACCTTCTATCTGGGACTCTGTGGAGTGGCGCTCGGCGTAGCGAGCCTGGCCGCTCAAACGACGTTCACGCAAGCGGATCGCGACGAGATCCAGAGCCTGAGCGCGCGCTACGCGACGGCCCTCGGGTCGTGTCAGGCCGACGCCTACGCGGGGCTCTTCACCGCGGACGGCATCTTCTACAGCGGCTTCCGCGGCACCATCCAAGGCACCGGCCAGCTCGTGGCCCTGGTGAAGTCCGAGCGGCAGTGTCAGCCGGGAGCGGCGCAGCCGGTACGTCCCGGCGGCGGCACCGGCGCACCGGCGCTGCAGTTCTCCGCGCTCGAAGCGCGCCCTGGCGGCGCGAAGATGAACGTGACGCTGCCGAACAACGGCGGCGTTTACGAGGACACCTACGCGAAGACCGCGGGCGGATGGCGGTTCCTCAACCGCTCGTACTACACGCCGGCGGAGCTCAAAGCGCGCGCGTCGGGCAAACCCACGCTGCCGCCGCAGGACGTGCTCGACATCCAGCAGCTCGTGGCGCGGTATCCCTACACGCTCGACAACGGCGGCGAAGGCGGGAAGGCGCTCGCAGATCTCTTCACCGCGGACGGCGTCTTCGTCACGCCGCAGGGCACCTTCTCGGGGCGCGACGCGCTGTTGAAGATGGCGTCGGGCCATCGCCCGGGGCAGGGGCCCGCGTACGTCCGCAACTTCGCCACCAACGCGCTGCTCGAGTGGACGCCCGACGGTGCGCGCGGCCGCGTCTACGCCGTGGTCATCGCCATCGGTGAGAACAACCAGCCGAGCTCGACGTTTGCCGGCGGCCACTTCGAGGACACCTACGTGAAAACGCAGGCCGGATGGCGCTTCAAGCGGCGGCAGTTCATTCCGAGCGAAGGCGGTCCGACGACGAACGTCGGCAAGCCCACGCCGGTCGAAACGCGCTGAGCCGAGGAGCCGATCACATGCGACTGTTCTCGACGCTCACCCTTGCCGCCGCGCTTCTCGTGTCCAGCATCGAGCTCACGGCGCAGTCGAAGGAGTTCCTGCCGCTGACGCCGATGGATCGGATTCAGATCCAGCAGCTGATCGCGCGCTACGCCTATGCGCTCGATACCGGTGGCCGCAACGGCTACGACTACGCGGATCTCTTCGCGGCCGACGGCCTGTTCGTGGGCATGAATCAGGGAACCACGGGCCGCGGCTATCGCGGGCGCGACAGCCTGGCGGCGTTGGCCCGCGGTGGCCCGCGCAATCAGAACTACGTCAGTCACTACATCACCAACGTCGTCCTCGAGGCGACGCCCGACGGCGCCAAGGGGACGCAATACGCCATCATCGGCGACGTCAGTCAGCCGAGCGGCAAGAGCTCGTGGACGCACGGCGGGCACTACGAGGACACGTACGTGAAGACACCGGACGGGTGGCGCTTCAAGACGCGCGTCTTCTACGCGTCCGAGGGCGGCGCCGATCCAAAGCAGCTCAAGAACGATCCGCTGAAGGCGCCCGTGGCACCGGCCGCGGCGGCCGGCGACCCCGCGCCCGCGCCGGTGCCGAAAGCCACCGGCCTTCGTAATCTGACGGCCGAGGACTACATCGAGATCCAGCAGCTGGTCTACAGCTATCCGTATTCCCTCGACACCGCCGCGAACAACGGCTTCAGGTACGCCGACAACTTTTCACCGGACGGCGAGTTCATCCGGCCGCCGACGAAAGGTCGCGACAACCTGGCCAAGCTGGCCATCGATCAGCCGCACGGGCCGAACTTCGTCCGTCATTACCTGACGAACATCGTGATCGAGCCGACCGCCGACGGCGCGATCGGCAAGCAGTATCTGGTCGTGTTGGACATCGGCGCCGCGGGGCAGCCGAGCAGCATCTTCCTCGGCGGGCACTACGAGGACGTCTACTCGAAGACGGACGCCGGATGGAAGTTCAAGCGGCGCGAGTTCATTCCGTCGCAAGGCAAGTAGGGCGGGTGAGGCGGGTAAGGCGGGTGGGGAGAACGCTCCTCACGTTCGTGGCGCTTGGGATGCTCGGGATCGTCGACTCGCCTGCATTCGCGCAGATGCCGTGCGCGCAGTTGACGGCGGTCAAGGCCTTCGACGCCACGATCGTCCACGCCGAGCGTGTCGCGGCCGGCGCGTTCAGCGCCACGCCCTCGGATCCCTCGTTCAAGACGCTGCCGGCGTTCTGCCGCGTCGAAGGGGTGGTCAATCGCGCCAACGACACCGGCGTGAAGTTCGAGCTGTGGATGCCGCTCGAGAACTGGAACGGCGAGTTCCGCCCGGCGGCGAGCGGCTTTGCCGGCGGCGCGATCACGTATGCCGGGATGGCCGCCAATCTTCGACAAGGGTGGGCCACCGCCAACACGAACCGCGGCCACGACGGCGGCGGGCCGTGGAAGCTCTCCGACATGACGAGCGAGGCGTACAACGCGATGGTCGCGCCGTCGAAGCGCCTCATCGAGGCGTTCTATGGCAAAGGCCGGCCTTCGCTGACGCTCATGAACGAGTGCGGCGGCGGCGGCTCGCGCGACGCCCTGCAGCTGGTGCAGGACTATCCGGCCGCGCTCGACGCCGCGGCGGCCGTGGGATTCGTCTACGACCCGCTGCACCACGGCATCGGCCAGATGTGGGTGTTCCAGGCCACGCACAAGAGCGCGGGCAGCTACATCCCGCCCAGCAAGTACCCGGTGATCCACAAGGCGGCGCTCGACTCGTGCGACGCCAAGGACGGCGTGAAGGACGGCATCATCGAGGATCCGTCGCGCTGCCAGGTCGATCTGTCACGCGTGGCGTGCACTGCAGGCGCAGGCGACGCCGCCGACTGCCTGACGGCGCCGCAGATCGAAGCAGCACGGCAGATCTACAAGCCGGCGGTGCACGCGAAGACGGGGAAGTATCTCTTCGCCGGCATGGCCCCGGGGAGCGAACTGCAGTGGGAAGCAATGGCCGGCCCCGCGCCCTACAACTACGCGCCCGGCTTCTACCGCAACGCGGTGTTCAACGATCAGGCGTGGGACTGGAAGGCGAGGCTGCCGAACTTCGACAGCGACGTGGACCGCGCCGAGGCGCGAGCCAATCAGGTGATCCAGGCGACGAAGGGTGACATCCGCCCGTTCATCGACCGCGGCGGCAAGCTGCTGCTGATCGGCGGCTGGGCGGATCACACGCTGGCGCCCGGCAGCTTCGTGGACTACTACGAGTCGGTGGTGAAGGCGGTCGGCCGCGACAAGGCGAAGTCGTCGGTGCGCCTGTTCATGGTGCCGGGGATGGATCACTGCCTCGACAACCCGATCTACGGAGCCATCCACGACCTGGACGTTGCGGCGGTGCTGCGGCGCTGGAAGACCACCGGCACGGCGCCCGACACGCTGCACCTCACCGTCCGCAAGCCCGATGGCGCCGTGGAACGCACGCGGTTCGTGTGCGCCTATCCGCAGGTGGCGCAGTACAAAGGGCGCGGCGACGTGAGCGACCCCTCCAGTTTCTCCTGCCGGATGCCGTAAAGTTCCAGGCATGACCGAGCACGAGACGCCGGTTCTCGTCGTCGGCGGCAGCCTGGTCGGGATGTTCGCGGCGGCGTTGCTGGCGCGCCATGGCATCCCGCCGCTCGTCGTCGAGCGCCACCCCGGCGCCGCCATCCACCCGCGGGCCGCGATGATCTACCAGCGGACGATGGAGATCATCCGCGCGCTTGGGATCGAGGACCCGGTGCGGCAGGAGTCGTACCGGCGCTTCGAGCCCGACGGCGCCATCATGTCCGTGGAGTCGATCGCCGGCAACGAGCTCAATTGGGACATCCCGACGCTCAACGAGTTCGTGAAGGATCTCAGCCCCGCCGAGCGTCTGTTCATCACGCAGAACGCGTTGGAGCCGATGCTCGGCCCGCGGGCACGCGCGCTCGGGGCGGACATCCGCTTCGACACCGAGCTGGTGTCGTTTGCGCCGGACCCCGACGGCGTGAGCGCGGTGATTCGCGACCGCGCCACGCAAGAGGAGACGCGGGTGCGCGCGCGGTACATGATCGGCGCCGACGGCAACCGCAGTGTCGTCCGCCAGCGGCTCGGGATTCCGATGCACGGCCGGGGCGTGCTGTCGAAGAGCATCACCATCTACTTCCGCGCCGACATCGGGCCGTTGATGCGCGGCCGCAACCTGAGCGTCATCATGGTGCGGAACCAGAAGTTTCGCGGCTTCTTCCGGCTCGAGAAGCCATTCGAGTCCGCCTTTCTGGTCGTGAATTCGACCGGAGATCCGCAGGCGCCGGTATCGGATACGTGGAGTCTTAGCGAGGCCGAGTGCCTCGAGCTCGTGAAGTCCGGGCTCGGCGTCGACACCCCGGTGACCATCGACAGCATCCAGAAGTGGGAATGCATGGCGGACGTGGCCGATCGCTTCCGCGAAGGGCGCGTGTTCCTGGCCGGCGACTCGGCGCACCTGATGCCGCCGTACGGCGGGTTCGGCGGCAACACCGGAATTCAGGACGCGCAAAACCTGGCGTGGAAGCTCGCGCTCGTGCTCAAGGGGATCGCGGCCCCGGCGCTCCTCGACACCTACGAGCCGGAGCGGCGTCCGGTGGCGGCCATGACGGCGGAGCAGGCGCACACCCGCTACGTGCTGCGCGGTGCACCGCACCTGGCGCCCGGCGGCATGTCGCCGTTCATCAACGACGCGCACATCGACCTCGGCTACCGCTATCGCTCGGGAGCCATCTTCACCGAGGCGGGCGACGACGGCGCCATCACCGAGGATCCGCGGCAGATGCGCGGCCGGCCGGGGACGCGGCTGCCGCACGTGGCGCTCGAACGCGACGGTGCGCGCGTGTCGTCGATCGACCTGGTGGATTCAGGCTTTGCGCTTTTCACGGGCGCCGACGGTGGTGACTGGGCCAGCGCGGCGGGGCGCGCCGCGGGCGACGCCGGCGTCGACTGCCAGCTCTTTCAGCTCGGTGAGACGGTTGGAGATCCGGATGGGGCGTTGTGCAGCGCCGTCGGCATTTCGCCGTCCGGCGCGGTACTGGTGAGGCCGGATGGCGTCGTGGCCTGGCGAGCCATGGATTCAAGCACACCGGCGCCGCCCACGATGTCACGCGTGTTTGCCGCGATGGTCGGGCGCGCGAGTGCGGTGGCCGTGATGCTGCTCCTTCTGCTCCCTGCGCTGGCAGGCGCCCATCATTCGTTTTCCGCCGAGTACGACGCCAACGCGCCGATCACGCTGCAAGGCACGATTGCGCGTGTCGAATTGGTCAACCCCCACGCCTGGCTCTATCTGGACGTGAAGGATCGCGAGGGGAAGACGATGCGCTGGACCGTCGAGATGAATACGCCGTACAACCTGATTCGACGTGGCGTGAGCACAACCACGCTGGCGGTCGGCGACACGGTGACGGTGGACGGTTATCGCGCCAGGGACGGGAGCACCACGGTGAGCGGCCGCCAGATCCGGATGCCCGATGGCCGCACGCTCTTCACGGGCCCGTCGAGCACCGCGCCACCCGGCGACGGCAAGTAGGGGCGCTCAAAAGAAGAACTGGCGCGACAGCCAGGTCTTGCACTGATACCAGCGACCGTCGGCCTGCTGAAACACCTGCAGGTAGAAGTCGCGGTCCGTCCGCGTTTCGATGGGCGTGTTGAAGCTCGCGAGATCGTCAGCCGACAGCGGCACGCACACCGGCCGCAGGACGAAGATGAAGCCCGCGAGCATCAGCACGAGCATGATCCATACGAAACGGAGAGAGCCGCCCATCGGTTGGCCGGATGATAATGCGATTCCATGAGCAGCTTCCGGGCGTTGAGGATCTTCAACGAAGACAATCGCATTCACAGCGCGCTCGTCAACGCAACGGTCGACGAGCTGAGCCAGGGCGACGTCGTCATCAAAGCGGCCTACTCGAGCGTCAACTACAAGGACGCATTGGCGGCCACCGGCGCCGGAAAGATCCTCAAGCGGTTTCCGCTGATCGGGGGCATCGACGTGTCGGGCACGGTCGCCTCGAGCGCCGACAGCCGGTTCGCGCCAGGCGACGAGGTGCTCGTCACCGGCTACGACCTTGGCGTGGGGCAGGACGGCGGCTTTGCCGGGATGGTTCGCGTGCCGGGTGATTGGGTCGTGAGGGTGCCGGCCGGCTTGTCGTTGCGCGATGCGATGATCTACGGCACCGCCGGCTTCACGGCAGGTCTTGCGGTGGTCCGGCTGGAGCAGAACGGCCTGCGCCCGGGCGTGGGCCCGATTGCCGTCACCGGCGCGACCGGCGGCGTGGGCAGCATCGCGGTGGGCGCGCTGGCGCGCCTGGGCTACGACGTCACCGCGATCTCGGGCAAGGACGACGCGCATGACTACCTGCGGGGCCTCGGCGCCGCGCGAGTGCAGTCGCGCACGGCGCTCGAGCTCGGCACGCGACCGCTCGAAAAAGCGCTGTGGGCGGGCGCGGTCGACGCCGTCGGCGGCGATCTCCTGGCGTGGCTCACGCGTACGGCGATGCCGTGGGCCGGGATCGCCAGCACCGGGCTCACCGGCGGTACGGCGCTGCCGCTCACAGTGATGCCGTTCATCCTGCGCGGCGTGAGCCTGATCGGCGTGGACTCCGTGACGTGCCCCGCCGATGTGCGAGCGGCAACCTGGAAGCGGCTCGCCACCGACATGCGTCCAGCGGCGCTCGACACCGTGGGGCACGACATCACGCTCGACGATCTGCCGAAGGCGTTCGACACGCTGATGAAAGGGCAGGCACGAGGCCGCTATGTCGTACACCTCGCCGAGTGATTGACAGGAGCGCGTCGCTCCCATAACGTCGCAAGGCCCCTGATGTTGGAAGCGTCCATCGTCGGCAGCCTGCCGAAACCCGCCTGGCTGGCGAAGCCGAACATGCTGCGCGCGCCCTGGCGGCTCGACGGCGACGAGCTGCGTGAAGCGCAGAACGACGCCGTCCGGCTCGCGCTTCAAGATCAAGAGGAGGCCGGACTGTCCGTCGTCTGTGACGGCGAACTGCGCCGCCGGCACTACATCTGGGGATTCCTCGACGGGCTCACCAACACCGACACGGAGCGCCTCACGAAGAGGCGCGCGCGGGGCGGCCGCTATTCGGAGCTGACGGAAGTGGCCCGGCTCACCGGTCCGGTGTCGCGGCCGGGCCCCATCTTCGTGGACGGCTGCCGGTTCGCGCGGGCGCACACCTCGCGCCGGCTGAAGGTGACCCTGCCGGGCCCGATGACGGTAGCCGACTCGGTGGCGGACGAAGCGGGCAACGCCGATTTCAAAACGCTGGCGATGCGGTTTGCCGAAATGCTCAGCCGCGAGGCGCGCGACCTGGTGGAGGCCGGTGCTGACGTCATCCAGTTCGACGAGCCGTGCTTCAACATCTATCTGGACGAAGTCGCGGCCTGGGGGATCGAGACGCTGGAGCAGGCGATGGACGGCGTGCGCGCGCAGAAGGCCGTTCATATCTGCTACGGCTACGGCACCCCGACCGTGCTGGCGTGGAAGACGAAGAACACGGACTGGGGACACTACGGCGTCACGCTGCCACTCCTAGCGAAGAGCGGGGTGGATCAGGTGTCGGTGGAATGCGCGGCCTCGGGCGTGGACGTGGCGGTCCTGGGAGAACTCCGAGGAAAGGACGTCCTGCTCGGCGTCGTAGATGTGGGTACAGAGGATGTCGAATCGGCCGAGGTCGTGGCCGCCCGCATCCGCACGGCGCTGGCGTACGTGCCACCGGAGCAGCTGAAACCGTGCACCGATTGTGGGCTGGTACCGCGAAGCCGGGAAGCCGCGGTAGGGAAGATGCGGGCGCTCGCCGCGGGGGCCGCGCTCGTCCAACGTGAGGTTGCGGCGCCGAAGACTTCGATATAAGCTGCGCACGCTGTACGTGACGCTTTTCGAGAAATAAGGAGATCTGGCAGATGCGAATCCGGTTCACAGGCGCAATCGTGGCATTGGCAGGCGCGGCGGTGGTGACGCTCGCGGTCATGCCGATCGCCGGGCAGGCCCCACAGGGCGGCCGGGCGGGAGGACGGGGAGCAGGAGCGCCCGCGGCACCGGCAGCACCAGCGGCGCAGGCCGCGCGCCCGGCGGTGGCGCGTCCGGCGCGCATCGCCGGCCACCCGAACATGAACGGCATCTGGCAGGCAATGGGTTCGGCCTACTGGAACCTCGAAGACCACTCCGCGTCGGCCACGCAGTTCTGGCAGCTCGGCGCCATCGGCGCCATTCCGGCGGGGCAGAGCGTCATCGTGGACCCGGCCAACGGCGTCATTCCGTACACGCCGGCGGCGCTGAAGCAGCGCGACGCGAATCGCGCCGGCTGGCCGAAGAGCGATCCGGAAGCCAAGTGCTACATGGCCGGCATTCCGCGCTCGAACTACATGCCCTATCCATTCCAGATCGTCCAGGGGCAGAAGGACATTCTGTTCGTCTACGAGTACGCGAGCTCGAACCGCATCGTGCACATGTCCAACCACACCGAAGCGCCGGTGGACAGCTGGATGGGCTGGTCGAACGGCAAGTGGGACGGCGACACGCTGGCCATCACCGTGAACGGCTTCAACGATTCGACCTGGTTCGATCGCTCGGGCAACCACCACTCCGAGTCGCTCACCGTCGAAGAGCGCTACACGATGCAGGGCGACAACGTCCTGATCTACGAAGCCACGATGACGGACCCCAAGACGTTCACGCGGCCGTGGAAGATCCGGATGCCGCTCTATCGCCGTCTCGAGCCGAACGTGCAGCTGCTCGAGTTCAAGTGCGTGGAGTTCTCCGAAGAGCTCCTCTACGGAGACCTGAAGAAGAAGTAGAGAAGCCGGTCGTCCTTACCCCTGGGTTTTCGGGTTTCCGATGCGCACACCGCTGACCGGCGCACTGGCAGCGGGCCTCCTGGTTGCCGGGGCGGTGTGCGTGCCTTCCCTTCGGGCGCAGGCTCCGGCGCCGCCTCCCAAGTCCACGCTCAAAACCGTGCCGCGCACGCCGTGGGGCGATCCCGATCTGCAGGGGATCTGGTCCAGCGACGAGGAGGCGGGCGTGCCGTTCGAACGGCCGATGGGGCAGACGAAAGCCAAAGTGGACGGGATGGAGCTCGAAGTGCTCCTCGAAGAACGGGAGCACCAGCGCGTGGACACGACGGCGGCGATCTTCGGGCTCACCGGCGGCGGACCGCCGCACTGGTACGAGAACTGGGGGCGCAAATCGGCGCGGACGTCGATCGTGGTGGATCCGGCGGACGGGAGAGTGCCGCCGCTCACCGCCGACGCGCAGAAGCGTCAGGCGCGCCGGACGAATCCGATGGGGAGCTTCGGCGACGGACCGTTCGAGCGCCCCGAGGACTTCTCGCTCTACGACCGGTGCATTACGCGCGGGCTTCCCGCCGTGATGTTTCCAGCCATCTACAACAACAACACCCGCATCGTGCAGGCGCCGGGCTACGTGGCGCTGACGCACGAGATGATCCACGAGACGCGGGTGATTCCGCTCGACGGGCGGCCGTTCTCGAGCGGGCATCTGCGGGAGTATCTCGGCGACGCACGCGGCTCCTGGGACGGCGACACGTTGGTGATCGAGACCCGGAATTTCTCGGACAGGACGAACTACCGGGGAGCGGGCGCTCATCTGCAGCTGATGGAGCGGTTCCGCCGCAGCCACCGCGGCCTCCGTTACGAGGTGACCATCAGCGACCCGCACACGTTCACGCGGCCATGGACGGCGGCGCTGAACCTCACCCCCGGGCGGGGGCTGTTCGAATATGCCTGCCACGAGGGGAACTACGCGATGCGGAACATGCTGAGCGCGGCCCGGGCAGCTGAGACGGGAAAGGGCGCCCGATAACCCGTCCGGGTAGAGCGGGATAGCTCCGAACCGATGTTACAAAAGTGCGTAAACGAAAGCGGACTCTGGTAGAGTATTCCCAGTGAGTTCTGGGTCTAGGCAGGAGATGAATCCGATGCGAAGCAGACTGTTTGGCGTTGTGGCGGGAGCCGCGTTTGCGGTGGCCGCAGCCGTTGTGCCGGTGTTGGCGCACCACTCGTTCGCGGCCGAGTTCGACGCTAAGAAGCCCGTGAAGCTGCGGGGAACCGTCACCAAGATGGAGTGGATCAATCCGCACTCCTGGATCCACATCGACGT
>Ga0163163_10006683_pt1 | contig 10105 bp, 7 predicted proteins | sample S65metaG_FD_119766 | JGI IMG/M metagenome (GOLD analysis project Ga0163163, IMG submission 119766) | Switchgrass rhizosphere microbial communities from Kellogg Biological Station, Michigan, USA - S6-5 metaG | ecosystem: Host-associated > Plants > Roots > Rhizosphere > Soil | place: USA: Michigan... | reverse complement strand
GACGTTATCTCTTAATCAATCTCTCATACTCATCGTGCGAGCCGATCCAAACCAGTAGAGATGGCCATCATGTTCCCGCGCCAGGGCTCGCCAGCCACGGGTGATGCGTACGGACCAATAGTCGCCCTTCCGCTCGAACCGCAGAGAAGGATGACGGGGGTTATCTTTCCAGAGTTCGTACGACTTACGAGCTTCAGACTTGATTCTGTCTGGCATTCTTTGAAATGCGCGCCAGAAGCTAGGTGTTGTTGAGGACGTCATCGAGAGGTTTGACGTTTTTCGTTTTAATGTCTTCTAAAGCCGCACGCCAGAGAGGATCAATCAGTCCGGACTGTGCATCCGCCTCAATCTGTCGATCCCAAGCGTCTTCAAAATCTATTTCAGTGAGGCGATGCAGGAACTCGCGCTTTCCTTGCGTATCGAGTTGCTTTAGGGCTTCTATGATTTCAGACACCGAGTTCATACTGAATAGAGTAAAACTGAGCAGTTGTCTTTGTCACGCTGTGTTGTGAGGTTCAGGTAATCTCGGAATCCATTTCTTATCTGCTAAAGTCCTCTTCAATGACTAAGTCGAAACACTTCCAGGCAAACGGTCTGTTGATTGTAACTTTAATCGCTCTTGGTCTACTCCTGTTTCACTGTTACTTCAACAATCGTTACGGTTACTTCCGCGACGAGTTTGATTATCTCTCCTGTGGGAATCACCTGGCATGGGGTTATGTAGACCAGCCTCCACTCCTGCCAGTTCTGGTTCGAATCAGTCGAACAATTCTTGGCGAGTCGCTGCGGAGCATAAGATTCATTCCCGCCCTGGCGATCTCATTGGTAGTTGTACTCACAGCCTTGATCGCTCGTGAATTCGGCGGCCGTCGATTCAGTCTTGTTCTCAGCGCGGTCGCAATGGTAATTGCGCCGATGTATCTTTCCGATGGCAGTCTATTAACAACAAATTGTCTTGAGCCACTGTTGTGGACCGGCTGCGTCTACTTCGCGATACTCGCCGTTACACGCGATAAGCGTTACTGGCTCGGGTTCGGAGTCGTTGCGGGACTTGGTCTCGAAGAGAAGTACTCGATTGCCATCTTTGGTTTTGGCATCGTTGTCGGGCTGCTATTTACGAAGGAACGCAGAGATCTCTTGAACAAGTGGTTCTGGCTCGCCGGGGTTGCCGCGTTCTTGATCTTTCTTCCCAACCTCATTTGGAACTTCCAGAATCACTTCCCGTTTCTCGAACTAATGCACAACATCAGGGCTGATGGCAGAGATGTTCAACTCTCACCGTTCGAGTTCTTTGCTCAACAGATTCTGCTGATCCATCCGTTGAATGCTCTGATTTGGATCGCTGGTCTATTGGGATTGTTCTTCTTTGACCGCCTCAAGCAGTTTCGTTTTCTTGGCTGGTGCTATGTGGTTTCGTTCACCGCTTTCGTCGTGTTGAAAGGAAAGAACTACTATCTCGCGCCCATCTATCCAATGCTGCTTGCTGCTGGCGCGATCGTGATTGAAGCGGGAATCGAACGGACCCGGCAAATGTGGTTGGAGCCGGCGATCATCGTGTTGTTGCTGGCAGGCGGAGCATGGTTCGCACCATTAGTAGTTCCGGTTCTCACCGTCGATCATTTCATTTCTTATATGAACAACCTGCCGTTCAATCCTCCACGCACCGAACATGGGCAGGAACGCGCGGTACTGCCTCAACACTATGCGGATCAGTTTGGCTGGGAAGAGTTGACGGCAAAGACAGCTGAAGCATGGACTCGATTGACACCGAATGAAAGGAACGACTGTCCCATCTTTGGTCAAAACTATGGACAGGCAGGCGCAATTGATTTCTTTGGCCCACGTTACGGTCTACCACCGGCACTCAGCGGACATCAGACATATTTTCTATGGGGACCACGCAGCTACTCAGGCAACTGCATGATTGTCCTGGACGACGACAAGGAAGCACTAGACAAGCTTTTCGAACACGTCGAACTCGTAGGCACCTCCGACAACCCCCACGCCCTCGAGCGCAACATCCCGGTCTTCATTTGCAAGGGCGCGAAGTTTGGCTCACTGACACAGCTCTGGCCCAAACTTAAAAAATGGCGCTAGCCTACTTCTTTGGAGTGCGGCGCCCCCCGCGCCGCTTTGGTTCCGACAAGCTAAAGCTTATCGACACCCAGGTCTTTCCCAAAATTATCAGGTCAGGAAGGGGACCCTGTCCTCGCTGGGCTCGCACCTGCAACAGCACTTCATTTTCAATCTCATCCAACCAGCGGGGACAGAGTCCCCTTCCCGACCTGCAAATAAATTTTTGACCTGCAGACTAAATCTCCGCCTGCAAATCAACCCAACTCTTAATTCATCGCGACCGCAACAACCCTCCCACCATACTCAGTAACGTAGAGAGTTTGTGTTTTGTGATTGAGCGTCATTGATGTTGGTCGCACTAAACAATTCGTCACGACCGAAGGTGCATCGCTCGGGTTCTCGAAACGCAATACCAAACCTGAACTCGCGAAGAATGGCCCGACCGACGCGTGTTGCAGCAACAGGTAATCCAAATCATCATTCTCCGTCAGCGGAATAACATCGATCGCGTTTTTGCGACCGCCAATCAGTACGGATTGAGTCGCTGTAACTGGATCAATTTCCTGTACAGTAGAAGTGCCCGGTGGGAACGGAACACCGCGAAACAGTGTCACTAAAAGCTTGCCGTTAACTGCGGCAATACCAGTCGGGACTGGATCCAGTACTGGACCACCTGGTAGGCCTGGAACGCCGAACAGCGGATTTGCTATCTGCGGAAAAGTCACTAACGTCGAGAATGTTCCCGTCAGTAGATCAACTTGCCAGACGCGATTGCGTCCACCATCAGTGACGTAAAGAACATCATCAACCGGCACTAACCCAAAGGGATTCGAGAGTTGAATGTTTCCGGCAAACTGAGGCAACGGATTTGCCACGTAGTTCGGAAAATCGACAATCAAACTTATTTTCAGCGTCCCGCCGGCGGCGTCGGACAAAACAACTGTATTACCGTTTGCCAACGCTTGCTCATCGGCCGTGTTCAGTGTGAAACCGGTTGTAGTGTTTTCAGTGTTCGCGCTGAACTGAATTCCCAACACCGAACTGAATATCGGAGACGAAATCGGATTAGGATTAGGCACCGTCGTTCCCGGAACTGGTCCTGCTCGACCCGCATCACCCGTTCCCATGGCGACGTAGAGAATTCGTCCCCGCATGAAAATACCTGCAGGTCCCGAAGGTTCGTTCACATCATTTATCGCTGAAGGCAAGCCATCGATAAGCGTGCGACGATTGCCGAGCGGATCGACGATAGAGATTCGACCCGAGTGAAGAGCCGCATTACCGGTTTCTGAAACCAGTAGGTTGCCCTGGTTCGTCAGTGATGAACCGAGTGGTTCTCGCAACCCTGAGATGACGTCAGAACACTGGGCCGAAACTGAAACGGCGAGCAAGAGTAACGAAAGACAGAGTGTGATCGAGCGACCACACAATTTAAGTATCTGTTGGTTCATGAGAGTTCCTTTCTGAGATCTGTTCAGGCTGATGTCTTTCAGCGGTTAAAGAGTCTGGTAATGAGTGCGAACCAGGACTCGTGTGTTTTCCGAGGCGTCTGAGCTGACCTCGGTTTTGATACGGGTGACAACTTCGTTTCAGTGCTAACGGCGTCGCTTTCCACAGTCTCGACAAGGATCGTTTGAGAGTGCTCAATTACGGTCACGCGGCGATACCTGATGATTAGAATTTCACTTCGTCGCATTGACTCTCGATTCTCGGTCCGCCTTCTCTGGTTCAATCGTCGCGGTGGGGTCTATAATCCGTCAGCACCTCTGTTGCTTGGCCCAGTGCCGCACAAACTACCGAATACCTCGTCGCCTTGTAACGAACGTTGTCGGAAAAGAAGACGAAAAGTCTGCGAATTTCTCTTGAAAACGAGGGTTTAGCTATCTTTTCAATTAAATGGTTGTAGCGAACGACAAATTGACTTTATTTAACGGCTTCGCACTCGATCGCGCGCGTGGCTGTCTAACTCACTCCGGCGAGCCTGTTCACCTGCGACCACAAACCTACCGGGTTCTGCAATACCTCGCCGACAACGACGGTCGGCTCATAAGCAAAGACGCACTGATCAATGCAGTCTGGGAGGGGCGCGCGGTAACTGATGGCGCGGTGGGAAAGTGCATTGAAGAGCTGCGTTCAGTTTTTGGCGAGGAGGGCCGGCAATACCTGCGAAACGTACGCGGGCGTGGCTACATCTTTGATCGTGAACCGCAGTCAGAGTTTCACACATTGCGTGAAACTCATTCCGAAGAGATCGACATGGTCAGAGTGATCGTCGAAGAGAACGGCAAATCTAAGACTGCAGTTCAGCACGACAATAAGACGCGCTCAAGATGGACAACCTCGACGTCACTCGTTGCGGTCGCTTGTGTACTCTCGTGCGTGCTCGTCGGCGTGTACTGGTTTTCTACTTTTCGTCAACCCGCAACCAGCATCACTTCGATAGCGGTCTTGCCTCTGAAAAACGAGACTGGGAACGCTGAACTCGACTACATATCGGATGGTATGACGGAGACGCTTATCGGCCGTCTCTCACGATTACCGGGCATCACGGTCAAGTCCCGCAACGCGGTTTTTCAATACAAGGGCAAAGACAAGGATGCACACGCAATCGCATCGGACTTGTCGGTGCGGGCGTTGCTCACTGGTCGCTTCTTACAGAGTGGTAATGGGGTGACGCTTTACGTTTCATTGATCGATGGCCGAACAGGAAATCAGATTTGGGGCGAACAGTACAATCGCAAGTTGGATCAACTCGCTTCCCTGGAACGCGAAACAGCTACAGACATTGCTGCACAACTACACGCCAAATTGCAGCCGGCTGACAAGGCACTATTCGCGCGTAGTTCAACAGAAAACAGCGATGCTTACCTTGCGTATTTGAAAGGTCGTCACTACTGGAACGATCCTCGCCGTTTCGATGAGGGGAAGAGCCTTGAATTTTTTCAGAAGGCTATCGATCTTGATCCAACCTTTTCACTTGGCTATGCGGGGCTTGGGCATTACTACGGTTATGCAGCTGCGACTGGCAGGCTGCCGCCTGACGAAAACTGGAAACGATCAGAGTCGGCCATTAAGAAAGCTTTAGAACTCGATGATGCTGTAGGAGAGACACACAACGCGCTTGCTGGGGTTCAGTTGTATTACTACCGTGACTGGAAGGGTGCCGAAAGCTCCCTTAGGAAAGGCGTTGAACTCAACCCTGCATCAGCGGAAGTGCGACGACATTACGCCAAGTGTCTCGTCCTCTTTGGTCGCAACGATGAGGCAGTGACTCAGATAGAGCGCACGCTGGAACTCGATCCGCTATCAGCTCCGTACTACCTGGATGCAGGCCGAATCTTTTTCTGGCTAGGTCGATACCCGCAAGCGCTGACTCACCTCAACAACGCACTTGATCTGGATCCAAATTCTCCGGCCGTGCATGACCTGCTGGGATTTGTTTACGAGAAAATGGGAAATGAAAGTGCAGCGATTGCCGAGTGGAGTAAGTTACTGTCGCTGATTAGTAATGAGGACTCTGTCTCACAACTAAAGCGCACATTTGAACGTTCAGGCTTCGCGGCAGTTGTTCGCCTGCGTGGCGAATTGAAACTTCGCGAACTTGATGATCGAGTGAAGCACGGAGAGTATGTTGGCGCCGGCGAATACGTGACCGCCTACACCTGGTTGGGTGATAAAGATAAAGCGTTCGCCTGGCTCGACAAAGCTACGCAGGAACGAACTCGATTTGCGTTTGAATTCAAAATCAATCCGCTCTACGACCCCCTCCGCAGCGACCCACGATTTCAGCAAATGGCTGACCGAGTCACAGTCGCTCAATAGCGCTTGCTGGGACTGCGGGCGTCTCGCCTGCAACCCGCCGCAGGCTCGAGCATGTCTTCCGATAGGTCAAACGTATTCCTTCCAAACTAGGGTTGTTTTTGAGTGTTCGCAGGTGTGCCCGGATGGTCAATGTTAATACGCTGTATCATCGACCTTACGATAAGGTATTTATCGTAACCGTCGTTATCTGCGACGTTTTTCCGCATCGCCGCAATCGCCTCCTCGGACGTTACACTTGATTTCGCGACTCGGCCATCGGCGAGTTTGAAGGTTTTGGTTTTTGCATCCCAATAGTCACCAAGACCGGATTTATAAGAACCATCTTTAAAGGTATAGCCTCCCCAATTATCAAGGATGCCGCCTTCCTCATCAGTATAGGTCCCGGCCTTGGGGTTGTAATACTTACCGTCTTTTGTCTTGTAGCCACCATCCTTATCGAGGTATTGCTTTAGCGTCGTGAGCTCTGCTGCGATTTGTGACGCCTCGGCAGCCGGGTCATGCTGCGTCTTGTTTTTATCAGGCTTCGTCTGAGCAGTTACGAAACGCGCGCTCGTAATGAAGAGGATCAAAGCTAAGACAATTCTAATGTTGCTGCTGGCCGTAAGGTACATACGTTTTCCTTTCAACGGAAGCTGGACCTTAGGAAGATCTGAGACGCGCAGAGCATATGGCAACTTCAACTCACAAGGCTAGGTGAATATCTCGCCACGCTCTTTCGCATGTCCTCGCTCGTGCAATTAACTGATCAACTTCTTGCTCCCTTAACAAGATTTCTTTCGGCACGGCTTCCCTTCCTAATCTGCGGATTCCTACCTTCCCAACAGCACACTTACGGTGTCGCTTTCACTATTGCTCGTGACCAAATCCATCTTTCCATCTCTGTTAAGGTCAGCTTTATCGAGTCGCCAAGTGCCTTGCCCCGTGGGTATTGTTGGGCCCATGGCAAACCCGCCACGTCCATCACCAAGCATCACACGGACACTCTCGCCACCCGCCGCAATCACATCCATTTTGCCATCACCATTCACATCGGCAACGACTGCGTGGTAGGCGTGATGCCCAAAATCGAATGGTGACGATGTCGCTTCAACGAAACCGCCGCGGCCGTCGCCCAGCATTACTGTCAGCTGATTGAGTTCATGATGAGTCACCACGATGTCAGGTTTATGATCGCCGTTGACGTCGCTGATCACTGCAAACCACGGCTCGCCCGTGCGCAGCGGAAGCTGGCTCGAACGAAAGCTCCCATGTCCGGCAGACAAGAGCAGCGTCAACGCGCGACTGAGCAAAAGTTGTTGCACTCTCAATGGACCAGTTGCAGTAGCCGTCGCGACGATATCCAGGTGGCCGTCGTTATTGACGTCGCCAATCGCAACCGGATAAGGGCTTGGGCCCACCGCGAATGGCGAATCCTGTGCGCGAGTGAAGGCGCCGTGCCCATCGCCTAGAGCGATCGACACATCATTGTCTGAGTTGTTGACTGTGACCAGATCGAGTTTGTTGTCTCCGTTCATGTCGACCAGAGCGAGGCCATGTGTGTGCGGGTGTTGTCCAACCTTCATGACGACGGGAGAGGTTAGAGCGATAGCGAGGCCACCCTTGCCATCTCCCAGAAGCAGCAGCACGCCATAGCTATCGTGAGTAGCGATAGCTAGATCGAGGTTGCTATCGCCGTTCACATCGCCGAGTGCAATTTCTCCGGGACTATCAGGAACGGTCGTAATGCTGGCCGGAGCGGCAAACTGTCCCTCTCCCTTGCCAAGCAGAACATTGATGCGATGACTCTTCCCACAAGCCACGACGAGATCCAGTTTTTTATCATTGTTCATATCGCCGATGACTGCGTTGCTGGGTCCATCAGCCATTGAAATCGGTGAACCAGGCGCGTTTGCGAATAATGACTGTGGCGCCTGGTTCGAAGCGTTTCCAGATTGGCACGAGGTAAAGAGGAGCAACCACGCGATGGTTATTAGAGGCGTTGGACTTCGGACGATCCTGTGTTTCAAAGCAGTCTCCTTCAAGCGCGTTTACTGGTACTAAAGGAATCAACTATTAGACGCATAAGGAACTGTTTTTCTTCCACTAACGCAATTCGCTTACTCTTAGAGCAAAAAACCAACTAACTCGAGCTTTCGCAGCGCTGTGCTATGCAATCTTCGAATTCCTCATTTACCATTCCTCTGAATTCGTTCCGTCCAACAAAACTAAAATGCTGAAACTGATCACTCTCTGTTTAGTCGGCACCATTGCACTTTCATTTTCACCCTCGAGCGTGCGACCTACTTCGCGCACGACACTTTCATTTGACGCCGGCTGGCTCTTTTTTAAAGGCGACGTTTCTGATGCAGAAAACCCTTCGTTCAACGATTCAGCGTGGCGCAAACTCGACGTGCCGCATGACTGGAGCATTGAGGGTCCATTCGATAAAAACAATTCAACTCGCGGTTCCGGCGGCTTCCTTCCATCCGGCGTTGGTTGGTATCGCAAGCACTTCACACTTCCAACCGACTCAGTTCGCCAACGTGTGTTCATCGAGTTTGACGGTGTGATGGCCAACAGCGACGTGTGGATTAATGGCTTTCACCTCGGCAGGCGTCCCTACGGCTATGTGAGCTTTCGTTACGACCTGACTGATCACCTGAATTTTGGCGAAGACAAACCTAACGTTCTCGTCGTGCGTGCAGACACATCGGCACAACCAGCGTCGCGTTGGTACAGCGGCGCAGGTATCTATCGACATACGCGTCTCGTCACCACCGCACCAGTACATTTCGAACATTGGGCCACCTTCATCACAACTCCGCAAGTAGCAGTGGACAAAGCAACGGTGCTTGTACGGACCACTGTCGTTAATCAATCAGATGTGGCCCGAAATGTCGCGCTCGAGATCACGCTCATCGACACAAACGGTCGCGCCATCAAAGCGCCAGTAACCAGCAATCAAAGCATCGAACCTGGCAAATCCGTCGACTTTGAGCAGCAGATCGTTATTAAAAATCCATTGATCTGGGACAAGGATCATCCCTACCTCTACAAAGCGATCACTCGCGCGCATGTAGACAATTCAACTTTCGATGAGGAGACCACGACGTTTGGTGTTCGTGAATTTCACTTCGACGCTGCCACCGGTTTTTGGCTGAATGGACGAAACTTCAAACTGAAAGGGGTGTGTTTGCATAGTGACGGAAGTGCATTCGGCGCCGCTGTACCTTTACGAGTTTGGGAGCGACGACTTGAGATACTGAAGGGATTGGGTGTGAATGCAATTCGCACTGCACACAATCCTCCTTCTCCGGAGTTTCTCGATTTGTGCGACCGCATGGGTTTCCTGGTGATGGATGAAATGTTTGACTGCTGGACAGTGGCGAAAAACCCTTACGACTATCATCTGTATTTCAACGATTGGTCTCTTATCGATACTCGCAACACCGTGCGGCGCGATCGTAATCATCCGAGCATCATTCTCTACAGTGCTGGAAACGAAATTCACGACACGCCCAAACCGGAAATCGCCAAACCGATCCTGAGTTCACTGGTGAAGGTCTTTCATGAGAACGATGACTCACGACCGGTCACCCAGGCTCTTTTTCGACCAAACGTGAGCCACGACTACGACAATGGACTCGCCGACCTACTCGACGTAGTTGGCCAGAACTATCGGGAAAACGAAATCCTCGCAGCGAACAAGCAAAAGCCAACGCGAAAAATAGTGGGTACCGAGAACACTCATGAACTCAGTGCCTGGTTACCCATGCGCGACAATCTTCAGTATGCGGGCCAGTTCATTTGGGCTGGAATCGACTACCTTGGTGAGTCACCCGCGTGGCCCAACATCGCCTCCAACTTTGGTCTGTTGGATCGAACAGGCACCGTGCGTCCGATCGGGTATCAACGTGCATCATGGTGGAGCGACAAGCCAATGCTCTACGTCGCGCGTCGTGTAGCTCCGACACCGCTGGCGCCGACGGATCCCGGCTATTCGCCCATACCGGATCGACGTCCACAAGTACTCTTTTCAGACTGGACACCCCGCAACCGAGATGCGCACGAAGAGAATGTAGAGGTTTACAGTAATTGCGATGAGGTTGAACTATTTTTGAATGGAGTTTCGCAAGGTGTCCAATCACGTCCCGCCGACGACAGTCCACGCATTTGGAAAGTGCAATATGCACCCGGCACTTTGCTCGCAGTAGGTAGGAACAAGACT
>Ga0163163_10006682_pt1 | contig 10105 bp, 15 predicted proteins | sample S65metaG_FD_119766 | JGI IMG/M metagenome (GOLD analysis project Ga0163163, IMG submission 119766) | Switchgrass rhizosphere microbial communities from Kellogg Biological Station, Michigan, USA - S6-5 metaG | ecosystem: Host-associated > Plants > Roots > Rhizosphere > Soil | place: USA... | reverse complement strand
ACTTTGATTGGACTGGAAGTAGAGCTTCCGGAAATCCTCTGAGAAGAGCTTTTGCAGGATCTCATTGCGCAGCTCCCGGTCATGCTCATAGGTGTCCTTTTCCTTCGCCTTGTACCACAGCTCTGCGTAGGCGGTCTGATAGGCAAGGCGGATACGTTTCTCGTCCGGCGTCGCCTTGGTGTTGTCTGCGACACTGACGTAGCGGTGGCTGATCCCGTACGCCGTTTCGTCAATCACATCGACCAGCGCATGCATCGCCCCCATCTGCCGCTCCAGCGTGTCTTCCGCGTCCTTGCCCTTGATCACTTCAAGAACACGCGCGGGCGTTGGCATCTGCGAGAGATACGTCGGGTTGAGAGCTTGCGGATAAAGAGTAGTGGAGAAGACCGGGAGGATTAGACCTGCGATCAACAGATCTCGGAGATGCCCATTCATGCGTATAGCCTCGTCTCGGCGGACATTGCCAAGGATAATTTAGCTCAGATTATATCCCAAGATTCGGAAATAGCTACGGGATCAAATCCTGTCATTGCCGACTCGTTGTTCACAGCGGCTTCTTGCTCATTACTCCGAGTTCGCCGTTGAGGGTGCCGTCATCATTGATGGTGAGAAGAATATTGCCTTCCTGGGGGTTAAGGATTGTGAGCTTGTTGCCTTCGACTTTGTAATCCAGCGTCTTGGACTCGTTCGCCACTTGGACTATAGCCTTACCCGATTTGAGGGTGATCGTGATTGGACTCCCGGGCATGCCGTGGTAGACGCCATCGAGATTGCTGCTGCCACCGCCGCAGCTTACGAGAGCGAGCAACAAGAGGCTGATGAGCAAGCCAGCTACGCCGTGGCGAAACGATAAAGAACTCATGTGTGTCTTTCTCCTGGAAATTAGAAGTACGGGCTGTCGGCCCGTCGGTATCCGCGTGCGTTCAGAAATTATAGCCGAAACTAATGTCGTCTGAGTTAAGAGCCCGACACTAGTAGCGTGTTGCTGCGCAGTTGAATATGGAGCCTGAATGCCCCACCGCTGCAGCTAAATCATCTCTCCAGCGCAGCTGTGACGAAGCTCGGCCATGTGATACTCCATGACCAGATAGTCGGGTCCAACGTGGTAGAGATGGCAGATGTTGGTGTGGTTGAGAGCCGCAATCGCACGCGCTTCACGGGTAAACCGCTCGGTGAACTGGGCCTTGGACACTTTGATCGCAACGTCCCGATTCTGACGGGAATCGTGTGCGCGATACACCCATGCCACCGGCCCCTATGGGCGCAACCATTTCCTATGGGCCGAGTTTGTCGCCGGGAGAGAGCGCCATGTGCTTGATCTAGCCTAGCTTACTCGAAAAAATGAATAGGGAATGTATCACGGCTTATCCGGAAGTAATCCCATTTTCCCGGTAACTCGCAAACCGTATTTGGGTCCGGCATGCCTTTCCCGAGTTCGTGAGTTGCGATAAGTGAACCTTATCGCAACTCAGAAAGGCCGAGAGCTCGTCTGTGACCGCCTGATCCAGCCCCTCTCAGAACGCCTTCCCTGCGGTAGGCGTCTTTCTTTTGGCAGTTGCCTGTTCGTTTGGTTGAACGGCGACCTTCGCTTCTTCTGCGAGAGCTAGAAGGCGCGTGGCGTATAGATAAGCGTGGCGGCCCGCATCGGTGAGGGCAATTTTCTGTGCAAACCGAAACCGGTCTAATAGCCTAACGCCCAGTTCGCGTTCCAATCTTTTAATCTGATGCGTCACTGTGGATTGAGAACAGTCAAGATCTTTCGCGGCGCGACTAAAGCTCATAGTGGCCACCACCGAGATGAAGGTTTTGAGGTGTAGCAAGTCAAGCATATACGATCAACTCCAGGACGATTTACGTTCAAAAACCATCTTTAGCAGAGGTGGGGTGATGAAGGTTGTCAGCATAATCATCAGAACAAGCGCCGAGAAAGTTGTCGGAGACAGAATTGGTTTCCCGGCTAACGTCAACGTGGCGCCCATACCTGCAAAGATCAAACCTACTTCCCCTCTTGGAATCATTCCGACGCCGATGGCCAGCCTATCCAGGCCGCGCTCCAACACTCCCAAGCCGCAAATCTGCTTGCCAGCGATGGCCACCAGCGTAATCAATGCAGCGAAGCCCAACACGGCCGGCGAGTCGAAACTCTTCAGATCAACACGGAAGCCCATCATCACGAAGAACACTGGAACAATAAGAGTGGTTATCGGGAACAAGAGTTCTTCCACTTTGCGCTCGCCGCGCTCACGGAATGGATGGTAGTGGACTTCTTCCAGCACAATCCCCGCGGCAAAAGCCCCCACGATCGGAGCCAAGCCGACGAAACCGGAGATCGCGGCGACGACAAAACAAAAACACAAGCACAAGCCCAGCAAGACACCCGGCACCTGCAGCTTGGCTGCATGCACGAATATGCGCTGTGACCAGAAACGCCCAACAATGACGGCGAGAGACAGGAATAGTGAGGCCTTTACAACGATCCACAGCACGGCGCCCACGCTGACGCCGCCGGATCCCGAACTCGCGGTGGCGGCGCTCACCAAGCCGCTGACCACCGCCAACACGACTAGTCCAATAACATCGTCGGCAACAGCCGCCCCTAAAATTATCCGGGCCTCCTTGGTATTGGCTCTCCCCAAATCCTTCAAGACGCGCGCCGTAATGCCGACGCTGGTGGCAGTGAGAGTGCCGCCAACAAACAGATGGGTGAGCCAACTGGCGTCCGGGAGCAGTTGCGACGAAACGACGTAGCCCAAGATCATCGGCGCAATGACTCCCAGCGTCGCCACGACCAGAGAAGACCATCCCACCGCGAGCAATTGGAACAGGTCCGATTCCACACCCACTTCAAACAAGAGAAGAATGGCTCCAATCTCGGCCACTACGCGCAGCATGGAACTGTCGCGTAGCGGTTCCAGAGCCGTGATTCCGAATAGGCTGAGATTGCCCAACAACACACCCATCAACAATTCCCCTAGAACGGGAGGCTGCCCGAGACGCCCCAGCACCTCCCCTCCGAGCTTGGCGGCGACGATAATCAGTGCAAACACCAAAATCGCCTGACGCACTACCTCCCCGATATCGGTCGCCGGCGTCAGATAGCCGTTTCTCCCCGTTCGCCACTTCGAATTCGCACGATTTCTTCGATGGGGGATACGAAGATCTTGCCGTCCCCAATCTTTCCAGACCGCGCCGCGGCAGTCAGTGTTTCGAGCACCAAGTTCACGTTGGCTGAAGGGACCACCATTTCGATCTTCACCTTAGGAAGAAGATCTACCTTGTATTCGGCGCCGCGATAAACCTCGGTATGCCCCTTTTGGCGGCCGTGGCCGCGGACCTCGGAAATCGTCATTCCGCTAATGCCAATGCCGATTAGGGCTTCCTTCACCTCGTCCAGTTTGAAGGGCTGGATAACAGCTTCAATTTTTTTCATATGCGCTCGCTCCTCGTTTTTTCCATGCGTTCCAGGCTCCGGCCAGGCCGACGCCCATGATCACGGTGAAGAGTGGGGCGCCCATTGCAAACATGACATATCCCACCATCACGGCACACCCGGCAAACAAACTCCATCTCATCTGGTCACCATCATAAGAAGGCTGAAGGCAACCACCATAGCCACTAAGACCATAGCCGGCACCTTAAGCGATTTAGTCCACGCCGGCTTTTGCGTACCGTCATGGATCAGCCTGCGGATTTCCTGGAGTTGCTTGCGGGCGAGCGACAGCTCCCACCCATTCTGCGCCAGGTGGACTGCTTTGAGAGTCTCCTCTTCGGCCCGGGGCAACGCGCGCAGCCGATAGAAAAGTTCGGACAACTTCAATTGAGCGAAAAAGTGCGTCTGGTCCAGGTTCACGGCCATCTCGAGAGCGTCCATGCTCTTGTAGACGTCGAAATTCATGGCGTATGCCATACCCAGGCAAGTGCGGAGATCGGCTGACCTGGGATTGTCCAGGCAGGCCTTCTCGAGCGAGCTGATGTGTGCCACAAGCTCCTGCTTGGAGACCGTGGACGGGTCGCGCCAGGGAACCCGCAGGACCCGCACCGGCGCGGAGCCCTGGGTGAGTTCCAGAGCTGCCGGCCGGAGAACTTCCACTGCGGTGGACATCCTAAGCTCCCACCGATTGCGTCTTCACTTCGAACTCGGGGTAGCACAGAGCGCCCATTTCAGGCATGTCCAAGCCCGCGAGTTCGGTGGCGGCGCTCACGCGCTGACCGAGGAACATATCGATGGTCCAGTTGACGACGAAGCTGAAGGTGAATACGAAACCGATAAGGGTCGCGCAGCCGATCAACTGAGCCACCAACTGGCCGGGATCGCCGTAGAACAGTCCTTTCACGGAGCCGTCCACGCCGTTCCACGAGCCACCGTAATTACTCTTGCCGTCGGCAAATAGACCGACCGAGATAACGCCCCAGAGTCCGTTGGTGCCGTGGACTGAAATAGCGCCCACCGGATCGTCTACCTTCATGACTTTCTCGACGAACTCGACCGAGAGGCACACCAGCACACCGGCGATCAGGCCGATGATGACTCCGCCCACTGTATTCACGAAACCACTAGGCGCGGTGATGGCGACCAATCCGGCCAGCAGCCCGTTGCCCGTCATGGACGCGTCCGGCTTGCCATAGCGCAGCCACATATATAGCATCGAACCGAAAGATCCAGCCATGCCGGCCAGCATCGTGTTCACCGCGATGCTGCCGATGCGCAGGTTGCCGTTGCCGGAAGCGCCCAGCGTGGAACCGGGGTTAAATCCGAACCAGCCAAAGGCAAGGATGAAGCAACCCAAGAGTACGACCAATAGGTCGTGTCCCGGTATCGCCAGCGGCTTGCCCTGCCGCGTGAATTTTCCGAGCCGTGGCCCCAGGAGGATGCCCATGGCTAGGGCGGTGATTCCGCCTACCGAGTGGACGACGCCGGAGCCAGCGAAGTCCGCGTACCCGTGGCCTAGTCCGTAGCTGGAACCAAGGGTTGCCAGCCAGCCGCCGCCCCAAGCCCAGTTGGCGAACAGCGGATAAGTAAAGGCGCCCATGACAAAGGAGGAAACTACGAAGGCCGCATATTTCCACCTTTCGGCTACGGTACCTGTCACGATCGTGAGTGCGGTATCCATGAACTCCATCTGGAATAGGAACAGCACCATGGCGAACACGTCGTAGGCGCCGGCGTGTGTCAGGAAATAGCCGCCGTGACCCCAGAGTCCCCAGGATTTGCCGAACAATGTAATCGAGAATTCATTGCTGAGCACAGGCGAAGCGCCCAGATTGGCAACCGCGCCGACGCCGCCTTCTTGTATGGCGAAACCGATCAACCAATAAGCCAGCATGCCGACGCCGTAAACCATGAAGTTCATCATCATCGTGTGGTTGGCGTTCTTCACGCGGCATAGACCCGTTTCGACAATGGCGAACCCGGCCTGCATGAACATGACCAGGAAGCCGGTGATCAAGGTCCATGTGAAGTTGATGGCGATCTTGTTCTGGCCGACCTGACTGGCGATGTCGCCCACCGTGAGACCCTTCGCCTTGGGATTTTTATCGGTGACCGGGTCGGCGACGGTGATGTCGTTAATCGTGCCGGTGAGGCTTCCGTCAGGATCGCCGTTGGCGCGGGCTTTCGCATCCGGGCCGGATAGGGTTTTGATGTCCTGATCAGTGATCATCACGGGAGCGGCAGCCGGTACCGCGGGTGGGGCGGCAGCGGGCGGTGCGGCGGGAGGAGCCGGCGCTTGCGCGAACGCAAGGGGCGCGAGACACAGCATCCCTACAAGCAAAAAGCGTGTAATTTTCATGGTTATTTTCTCCAGTTTGCGTTCTTCATGTAAGCCGGGTTAAGTACACCGATGATGCCTCCCAGGCTGACAGCGATTCCAACCAGCACGATGATCAGGCGGGCCGATGTGCTCGAAGATACGCTGACGCTAAAAACGCTGATCAGAAAGCCCAACAACGTGACGATAATTCCAGCAATAGCCATTTCGATAATCTCCTCAGTTGAAATCCTTCCAGACGTATGACTACTCCTTCTGGTCCTCCCACGGCTTACACTTCAAGAACATGGCGATCGAGATCCCCAGCAGGATGAGGAATCCCACGCCGTACAGGATGCCGCCGCCGGCCATGGCGCCCGCGAGCAGGACGAATGCAATCAAGAACAGTGTGATTCCAATTGCTTGTGTGGGATTGGATCCCATGGTGTCACCTCCAGAGAAATTTCGAATTCGACAGTCGGATTCGTAAAGCCGAATCGCCGTCAAGCGCAACATTTTTTTTTGACCGAAAATGGGTTGCCGCTGGCGGAACTTGGCGAGCAGCGCGACGAGTGTGTTACTTGAAAAACTACTCTAAGGTGTGATGGCTGGGGTGTCCAATCAATTATTTCAATTACCAGAGACGCAATTTTGTATATCTGTCTGATAGTTTGGGTACACCCGTCGAAAGATACATTAAAGTGGATGGCGGAGCAGTCCTAAGACTAGTTCTGTGTTCTGAAGAGTGCACTCTATTTGAGACTCAAGATATCCTGATCTTTCTAACTAGCCGCGCACGCGAATGAAGAGAATGACCTTCGCCGATCTCCGACTGGACTGGCTCATGGAGCGTGGAGCCAAACTTCGCAAGGCAGGTATTCTACTGTTGTCTGCCGCGTCACTGGCGCTTGCGGCCATTGCTGACTGGTTGGTTGGCCACATCTCACTGGGTGTTCTCTATATCCTCCCTATGATGTTGGCAGCCCTGGTTTTGGAGCCGCTGGAATTGGCGGCCCTAGCGCTTTTTAGCGCGTTTCTGCGGTCTAGATTCGACTATCCCGGCTCGAGTGTTGAAATAGCACTACGCTTCGCATTCGCATCCGTGTCGTATTTTACATGTGGCTTATTTGTGGCTGTCCTGGTTTCAAACCGCAAGTTGGTCAAGGAGCATTTAGGCAAGATTCAGAGCGAACAAGCTCTACGCAAAGAGGCGGAGGATCAATTACGCCTCTTAGTGGCTAGCAGCCCGGCAGCGATTCTCACGCTCGACCACCACGGAATTGTTCTCGCGGCGAACAAAGCGGCCAGCGGCTTATTTGCTATTCCCGACAGTCAATCTATGCGGGGACGAAGCATCGAGAAATACCTGCCCGTGCTTTCCGATGCGTTAGATCTTAAAACGGTTCCGGAAGGCTTCCGGACGGCAGCGCAGTGCACTGGGTATCGGTCTAACGGTGAGATCTTCCAGGCCCACACATGGTTCTCTTCCTATGCAGCGCCGGAAGGCACCCGGTTGGCTGCCATCGTCGTCGATTCTTCCGAGGAAATGCGCGACCGAGAAGAACACAACCTTCGACAATTGGTAAAGTCGAATCGAATTGTAGCCTCAGTGGTTTCCCACGAGCTGCGCAATCTTTGCGGCGCCATCTCATTGCTCTGTTCTCATTTGAACGAAAAGCATGCACTCGCCGGCGACGAAGATTATCTGGGGATCGTCAGTCTGGTAAAAGGTCTTGAAAAAGTTGCCTTGCTTGAGTTGCAGTCGCAGGAGGGACGGAACGGAGAAGTTGAGCAGGTTCCTTTGCGGCAGGTTCTGGATCACCTGCGCATTGTGATCGAATCGGAATGGAAGGAAATTGGGGGACTGGTACTGTGGCATCTTCCCGAGACCAGCCCGCTAGTGGTCGCTGATCCAGCAGGGTTATTGCAGGCTTTTCTTAATCTGGCCCATAACAGCCACCGTGCGGTGCAGAAAGCTTCTCGCAGGGAACTTGATATCGACGTTCTGGTAGAGGCTGAAAACGTGGTGGTCCGGTTTAAGGATTCGGGCCTGGGAATCGAATCGCCAGATCGGCTCTTTCAGCCGTTTCAGACCGGCGCGGATGGAACTGGACTGGGATTATTTATCTCGCGGGCCGTTGTGCGAAGCTACGGAGGTGATTTGCGATTTGAACCGAACCTAGGTCCCTCCTGCTTCGTCGTCAAGTTGCAGAAAGTTGAGGCGAGCCGCGATTGAATACATCGGTAGCGTCAACGATTCGCCTTCTTCTGCTGGACGATCACGCCATGTTCCGCCAAGGATTGGCACGGTTCCTTGAAAAAGAGCCGGGCTTCATAGTGGTGGGCCAGTGTTCTTCGGCCGCTGCGGCCATTACAGAACTTCCCGGCAGCGGCGCAACCATGATTCTGCTTGATGTAGACTTGGGTACCGAACGGGCCATTGATTTTATCGCGGAGGCACGAAAGCTAGGCTTCAAGGGCCAGATCCTGGTGGTGACGGCCGGCGTCAGTGAACAGGTGGCCGTTCAATTGATCCAAGCTGGAGTCGCTGGTATCTTGCATAAGCACCATTCGGCGGAAGACCTATCCGCTGCGATACGCCAAGTAGTCGCCGGCGAGGTTTACCTGGAAAAGTCTTATATGACTTCGCTTTTCCGAACTGTCGACAAGACTAAAACGCCAAGCCGCGCGAAGCTTACGGAGAGGGATAAAGTAGTTCTCCGTTTTATCTTTCAAGGCTTGACCAACCGCGAGGTCAGCATTCGCCTGCAAATTTCAGAGAGTGGCGCGAAGTCGGCCCTGCGCCAACTGTTCGATAAACTTGGAGTCCGCACGCGTGCCCAGCTTGTAAAAGTCGCCCTGGAGCAATACCGCGATCAATTGTGAGGATCCAATCTTTTAACGTGCTAGCCTTAGTCCGGTTGGCAAAAATGAAGGGATAAACGCCCTTGGCCTCCGATCCATTGGGCGTAAAGCCAGCAAGCCGTCGAAGTGACCGAGAAGTGGTAGACCAGCAGGAACGTTGTCCACTTTGGAATACTGACGTTTCTGATATTCCTGGACACACCCGAAATCCTGCTGGACATTCCGACTTCCTGCATCCTCAAGAACCATCTACACGCGACGGCTTCGCAGGTGTCCATGTGCCGGCTGCTCACGGGAATCCCCTTGTACATCGGATTTGCCTTTGCCTTGATACGCGATTTGTGGAATCCGTTTGGATGGCGAGACCCCGGTTATTTCCGAATCTTCGTTCCATTGACAGTGGGTGCTTTCGCGTGGATGGCATTTTCCCGCCTTTCTTACTCGGGATTGCTCGCCGGAATGATCCTGGCGATGCTCTCGTCGCGGTTTGTCATGTCGGCATATCAGGGACTGATCGCCTTGCTCGCCCAGGAGACGCTTATGTCCGGACGCCTGAGCGCGCTATTCAACATCTTCAACTTCGCTCCCCAGGTTGCGGTGACTTTTGCCTGGGGATACGCCGCGGAACATCTCTCCCCTCGCCAGACATTTTCCCTAGCGCTCGCGCTCACGCTGCCGATAGGCCTATTCGGGTTCTGGAACCCCGCTCTGTCTTAAACCACACCTATAAAGATCCCCATGCCCTGGGCACGAATTTCGCAGGTAACGTCAAGCGTTTAGTGAAGCATTGGGCCATCTACCCGGCGGTGCTGATTAAACTTCTGTGGACTTTCAATCCCGATTTCAACACGCCGTTGCAGTTCTATCTCACCGAGCGACTCCATGCCTCGGATGCGGCTTACTCGAATTATCTGGGCATCTATTATGCGGCGTACCTTCCGACCATGCTGCTCTACGGTTTTCTGTGCACGAAGATGCCGGCCCGGAAATTGCTGTGGTGGTCCGCGATCATCGGTGTGCCGCAAACGGTACCGCCCGCCTTCATTCACTCAGCTCATCTGGCCCTCGTGATAGCTGTGCCCATGGGCCTAATGGGCGGACTAGCCAGCGCGGCTTTCATAGACTTGGCCATGAGGTCCTGTCCCCCCGGGTCTGCAGGGAACGCTGATGATGCTGATCCAATCGATAATTATGTTCAGTCCGCGTAGCAGCGATGTCCTGGGCTCATGGATCTATGGCCTGAGCCGGGACAACGGTTTTGCCTACTGCGTGACTGCTAGAACCATCGTCTATGCGCTGATTCTGCCGGCGATTCACGGACAGTATCCTGTCGCAATGGGGATTTCTCGACAGTAATCTAGGGCCACGGCTCCGTTTCTCGGCCAGGGCTGCTTGTCATTGCCGAAAGAACGCATGAGCCATCTACAACTCAGAGATTTGATTAATTCTGTCGGACGTTGATCGTCGTTTAAATAGCAACGCGTCCCTCCATT
>Ga0163163_10006681_pt1 | contig 10106 bp, 6 predicted proteins | sample S65metaG_FD_119766 | JGI IMG/M metagenome (GOLD analysis project Ga0163163, IMG submission 119766) | Switchgrass rhizosphere microbial communities from Kellogg Biological Station, Michigan, USA - S6-5 metaG | ecosystem: Host-associated > Plants > Roots > Rhizosphere > Soil | place: USA: Michigan... | reverse complement strand
TAATTTATTAAATTATTATATTAGTAATTTTTAACTAATTTAAGATTAGTATTTTTTTAACTAATTTAAGATTAGTTAAAAATTCATTCTTCTTCTCTACATTTTTTAGTGAAAATAATTAGTAATTTTCGAATTACTAGTCATTAAAATATAATTAACATGTCTACTATCCCTATTTATTCTCCTTCTTACTACAATTTTCCACCTATTCCAGAGAAATATAATTTGAATAAATGGAAAGAATATCCAACATATTGGGAATATATTGCACCACAACATGATGAGAATAATATCGCAAATGCTGATTGGTTAGCCGTTAAATATGGAAGGACTTCTGGAACAGGATGTGGTTATGTTATGGGACATGGTTTTGAGAAAGATAAATCTCTCCAAGAATGTGCTTATGAATTCTGTGGAATGAAAAAGAAAGAATTTTCTGAAGAAGCATTGAAACGTATGAATCATGGAACAATTAACGAAGAACATGCAAGAAAGTTATATGAAACAAAGAATAATGTAACGGTTTCTGAATTAGGTTTCGTTGTTCCAAAATGGAATTTATATATTGGAATTTCACCAGATGGTTGTGTAGATCAACCGGATAGTAATGGAGTATATGGAAATATTGAAATTAAATGTCCACAGAAAATGTATTTTTCATATCTAAAATATATGGAACAAGATAATCCAGACCCTTATCATTATTCTCATATTTGGAAATCACATTTTGATCAAATGCAATGGGGAATGGGAATTATGAATAGAGGATGGTGTGATTACATTGTAGTAGATACATTTCAACATTTATATTTTCAGCAACGAGTAATATTTAATCAAAATTACTTTAATACCATGTATGCGAAAGTTGTTGAATTTACTGAGATATATTTGAAACCTTTGTATTATAATACAAGTTATCCTCTGATGCCACCTAGATAAATATATATTATTATAAACTATTATAACAATATAATAGTTTAATTATGTATATATATATTAATTTTTTTTCTATGAAAGTTGAGTATGTAATAATTTATGTATAAATTTGATATCGTCTTCAGTTAAATAATTAATATCAACTAATTCATCTAATATTTGATTTAAATAGAGATTGGAATGCCATAAATTCTTAAAAACATTAATAAATTGTACAGGAGTTAATTTAAAAATCCAAATTATTTCTACAATTATATAAACTTCCGGATGATAGAAAGAAAAACTAATCATATCATATAAATTTATCATTCCTCTTGAATATAATATAAATAATAATGGATCATAAATATTATTATTATTTATATCAAGACCACTTTCTGTTGCTAATATATCAGGCGATAAATATTGGGAAGTATATTCTTCGTCAATAAGTTTAGGACTTAAATAATCAAAAATATCTATATTTTCTGCATTTAATGCATATACTATAATGTTAACAACATCGGAACCTTCAACTTGCATTACATTTTTACGATTTTTTTCGTAAACTCTACCATCAAATAATCCTAATGAATCAAAATGTTTTACCATTTCCATATTTCCTGATTTAATTCCCGAACTTGGTGTAATTAATTTTAGAAGATTTGTTTCATTACTATTTGAAATATTAAGATTATTCATTACAATTACTTCTTCAGTTAACATTTCTTTTACAATGTTAAAATATTTCTTAAATAATGTCGTATTACCAGACTCTGCAATAGAATTTAATAATGTTAAATGTAAAGAAATTTTTGTTTTATTATTGAAATTCGACATAATATTCAAATTATTTAAGAAGAATGAAATTAATTTATCATCACCCGATTTACCAATATATCCAATTAATCTCATAATATCATAAAGATAACCATAACCCTCTGTATAATTGTTAATATTTACACCAGCATTAATAAATTGTTGAGATCCATTTCGAAAATAATTAACATCTAACATATGTGTTTCTATAAATAAATATCTTAATAGATCCAAAGTAGGAGAAGTGTAATCATTCTCATTTTCATGTTTTAAACTATTTTTCTTTATTTCTCTAACATTTAAGTAAAATAAACTATTCAATAAATCAAATACATTCCTTTGAATTATATTAAAATCTATCTGATAAATATTTCGAAAGTATTTAACCATATTTAAATTATTTGACAAAAATGCATGATATAAGTATCCTCCTAAATTAATTTCATTATGATTTACATTAAATTTATTCAATAATTCTTCAAACCATTCTGGATTAGTTTTTGCAGCCCCTTCTAAAATTTCACTAATTAATGTCGTATCATCACTTATATCACCTAACAAATCCACGATTTTCATATTTTTTGATTCACCAATTGAATATGGATGATGATGATAATTATTTATTTGTTCATGTTTTTCGAATATATATTTTACAAGATAATATTTACCTTTTCGAATTAATTCATTAACGTTACCCCAAAAGAAGATAACATCATTTCGTAACAAATAATTGTACCATTGTTTGTATGTGATTTTCTCTCTTTTAATATCTTTTTCCGTTCTGATAGAACTAGAAAAAGTCGTATCTTTGTTAACATCTCTTGAAGATGAATCATCTTTTTCATTTAATATATTTGTTCCGTAATGGGCAGTAATATATCCCATGTAAAATTCTTCCGTGTCGATTAGTTTTAATAAATAAGGACTAAATCTTGCTAAATAATTAATGAGATTATATTCTAAATGTGATAGAATATTAATATCAATATGTGGTATGTTAAATAATTTTAAGTTTAAATTTTGTAACTTTAATAAGGAATCAACTGTTATATCTGTTCTATTATTAAGTTTATTAGTTTGTTCCATTTTATGTTTAAACATAAATTCATTAACAATTTCAATATATTGATGGTGATTATATTTCAATTTATGATTTGGAATATCAAACATAAAATATGTGATGGTTCGATATTTACCAGGAACCGGATTTTGTAATAAAGAATGAACTATACCATTAGAATCCATTTGTAAAATTAATGGTTCCAATCCAATATCATTTTGATCATTGGTATGTCTTTTTAATAGAATATAAATTACCTGATATCCATTTACATCTACCATAAATGGTTCAGTTTTTAAAACAATAGTATTATCGGTGTAAAAATCTTCCTGTTTAATAATTGATCCATCTAATGAAAGTAAAATTGTATCATCATCTTGCGCATTCGGAATCATAAGTTGCATTTCAGGTGGAAGTTCACCATAGGTTGTTCGGAATGCTAATAGTGAAAGTTGAGGTATATTTTTCGTGTATTTTAAAAATAAATTATTCACTATTATATCAGAATTTTGAGAGTGAAATTCCATTTTTATTTTTACTGATAATTCTTAAATTTATTTATTTTTTATAAATAAATTCTATTCTTCTTTAATTAAGATAAATCAGAGAATGAAATCATTGCTTATGTATAAATTATTCACTATTATACCAGAATTTTGAGGGTGAACTTCCATTTTTATTTTTACTGATAATTCTTAAATTTATTTATTTTTTATAAATAAATTCTATCTTTTTAATTAAAATAAAGCAAATAACATTTGCTCTCTTATTAAATACATATATTTTATTCGAATAAAATAAATTTTATAACAAAGATCTTTCTTATAAAATTTATTTATTGACATCATATACGAATTGAACTTGATCTTGAGTCAAATAATTATCGGATATCAAAATAGGTATCGTCGAATAGAAACTGGAATAGATTTTTGTATCCATTGATTTTAATATTGAAATAAATTGTAAAGGTGTCAATTTCAATATCCAAATTAACTCTTTTATATCTCTTGCAGGATCTTGTTGAAATGCAACATCAATAATCATATAATGTAAATTTATAACTCCTCTTTGATATAAAGTATATAATAATGGTTCATAAATATTGTTATTATTACCACTCATTCCGCTCTCAGTTTCTAATATATCGCGTGATATAGAATATTTTTTAGATAAATATTCCGAATCGATAAGTTTTGGTGATAAATGATCATATATATCAATATTTTTTGCATTCAATGTATATACTATAGAATTAATAAATTTATCATTCGCTCCAACATATAATTTGTGGAGTTTAATAGGCTCAACAATTTTACCATTTAATAATCCCAATGATTCGAAATATGATATCATTCTCATATTACACGATTTAACTACCATATTCATATCAAGCATTTGTAATAAGATTCTATCTTTAATATTTTCAATCTCTTCATTAGATAAATCTTTTCCAATTTCTATGTCACTTAGATCTTTACCGAATAATTGTTCCATATTCTCACTTCCAATATACTCACCATTTTCATCTTCAAAATTAAGAAACATTACCTTTACCACATCGAAATATTTCTTAAATAGAGTTAAATTTCCGGACTTAATGATATTGTTTAATAATTCCAAATAGAAACGAGATTTTACGCTATTGTTAAATGCAAATAAAATATTTAAACGATTTAAAAAGAATGAAATTATTTTATCATCACCTGTCTCTCCAATGGATTCGATTAGTGGTAAAATGTTATAATACCAAAAACTACCTTCAGCACTATCATCAGGGTCATTAATATTTATCTCTGCATCAATAATCTCTTGAAATATATCTCTAATTCCATTAATATTTAATATTTGAGAATGGAATACATATTGTAACAACGTCAATGTTGGAGAAACATTATCATCATTATTATCAAATTCATGTTCTAAATTAAAACGGTTAATTTGTTTCATATTACGATGTAATAATTCATATAATGTATCTATCCAACCAAACTCTATAGCTTGAATTAAACCCTGTAAATCAGCTTGATATACGTCTCGGAGATATTTAACCATTTCTAAATTGTTTCCATAAAACGCATCTCTAATATATACTCTAAAAAGATATATATTTTGTTCAATTCCAAATCTTTCTCGTAATATTTCAAACCATTCAGGATTAGTTTTCGATGCACCTTGTAAAATACTATTAATTGTCTCAAAATCATCATTTGAAGGATTTAATAAATCTACTATTTTCATATTTCTCGATGCTCCTATAGCAACTGCATCTAAATCGTATACATCTATTTGATATTTATCAACCAAATATTTTACATTATAATATTTACCTTCTATAATAAGATTATTAATTGTACTCCATGGAAAGATATTATCATTACGTAATAGAAGATTTAAATATTGTTTATAAGTTGGAATCGTAGGTTTTATATTATATAATTTGATTATATTATCATCTAAAAGATCTTTCTCCTTTAATATATTTGTTCCATAATGAGTAGTAATATACTGAATGAAAAAGTTATCAGATTTAATTAATTCTTGTAAATAGACACTGAATCTGGATAAATATGTAATAAAATCATAATCTAAATGAGATAAAATATTAATATCAATATGTGGAATATTAGTTATTATTAAATTTGAATTTTGTAACTTTGTTAAAGCATCAATCGTAATATCTTTATGACTATGCAATCTGACAAAATTATTTAGTATGTTCTGATATTCTTCAGGATACTGTTTTAAATTTAAATCTTCCAATTGTTCATTAAAAGCTTTTAATTTATTTGAGTACATTACCCGATATCCTGTATCAGGTTTGGTGATTTGTTTTGGAGTTTGAAGAACATTAATCTGTCCTTGGTTAGTCATTTGTAAAATTAATAATTGTATATATTTACTTAATTCTCTATAATCGTTAATTTCTGGAAGTTCGCCATTAGTATGTTCTACTAATAGAAAGAATAGTATTTGATAACCTTGGGAATCGATTGTAAATTCTGGAATATTTATTTTCACTGCTTCTTCTAAATATTCTCTTGTAAAATTAATTGGTTTTAAATTGTCAGCAGCGTAAAAATTCACTTCGTTATTCGCATTTGTGGTTTTGTAAATTGGAATTAGACTACTTAACCCAGTTTGATCGTAAATTAAATATAAATTATTCACGACTTGCATTTTATTTTATGTTTTTTAATTTGTTTTCTTTTTCAGTTGGAGGATTTAAAAATAAATAATTTTTAAAGTAGAATTTTAATTTGTAAAAGATGGAAATTTGTGTTAGTTTTGTATATAATCCTACTAATCGCTGCACACAAAAAGCAAAAGTTAATTCTGTATTCTGCGAACAACATTCATCTGAACATTTATCTAATTATCTGAAATATAAGAAATTAGAAGAACATTTAAAAGAAATTCAAAAGAATCAATCTGTCGCATATTATCTAAGAAATTATTCTTCATATAATAAAGCTTATCAAGAACGATTCCAATTTCGAGAAAAAGCTATTGCATATGAAGCACGTGATATTGGTCATCAAATTAGATTAGATTATTTATGGGATCAAATTAATATCTGTGTTACTAATTTAGAAAGAATTTTCAATAAGAAAACTTCTGTTGTTAACAATAAAGAGATTGAACGTAAAGAAATTTCTAATAAAGAAACTAAAATAAATGTTACTAAACAAAATAGAGAAGAATCTAGACGAATCTTTAATACTTATGTTAAAACTAAGAAACAAATTGAAAATTATGATCAATTAATTAAGGAACATTTAAAGATAATTAATAGAACAATAGAAACTAAGTTTCAGAAATATGAGAATAATATAGCGAAATTATTAGGTCACAGAAAATTCACTATCGACAAGATAATTACAGCAAGTAAAATATGGAATTGTTACAAAAATTTTACTGAAGGAGATTCATTTTCAAAGATGAATTTGTTATTTGTTCGTTTTAATGATAATGTTAATAGACTGAGTTTTATGACTAATCAAGAAGAAAAAGCTGAAAATATTAAAATGACTTGTTTAGATGTAAGTAAATTAGATAATCAAGATTTACATGCTAAAATTGGTTATAAAATGATTACAGGATCGTATCGTAAATCAATTCCAGATTGTTATGATAATTCTCCACTTAATTCCTACAAAAAATCCTTCGATGAAACCAATAGAGAACATTCTGATTCTGATAAGAATCATTTAAATAGTATTGATTTACTATTAGAATTGATAGAGGAAGTTGATCATAAAGGATATATAATATTACTTTCGAGTAATATTCTTCGAAATATTTATGATGATGGCGTAACTTACTTTATTATTGATGGAAAATCATATTTGTTAAATGTCGAAAATGATAATATGATCTTTTCTTACTATAAATCATTTCCAGGAATATTATATTCCGATGAACAATTAGATCAATTTAATCTAAATGAATTTATTAAAGAAGATGTCGATCAATATTCCAAATTAATAGATTGGCATAGAGAAAATTATTTGAAATCGGAAATTAAGATAAAGGATAATTTAGAAGTACCAAGGTTTTACGTTATCTTAATCACAGAATACTATATGCAAGTTATAAATAGGAAAATTGTTTTAGAATTAAACTATGGTCTCATACATGAATGTATAAAAGAATTAAATTTCATAACCAATCAATTGGATATATTGACTAATAGATTTAGTTTTACAAGGGAAATGAGAGAAGTGATAAAATATCGTAAATCAGGTGTACATCGCCGTTTTGTTGAAGATACTCAAGGCTTGAAATCAATAACATATGAAGATATGATACAGTAAATTTTTATGTAGTAAATGTTACTTAAAATCTAATTTCATAACTGATCAATTGGATATATTGACTAACAGATTTGTTTTTTAACTGAATTTATACATAAAAATATATAAATTTAAAAGTATAAAATATAAGAAAAAAGAATCACATTTCAAGAAAAATTCAAATTTAGAAATAAAAATGAATAAAACGCCAATTACTCCAAATGACTATAGAGAATTGTTGAATAAACACTTGAATAAACGAGAAAAAGCTATTTTGAGATATCTCTACACTCTACCTTATCGTCATCCTGAATTATTGATGATTTCAGATATTCGTAATTTGTTTGCGAAACAATTAAGTGATTTATCAGCGAAAGAAAAGACTGTAGATCCATTTAACGATATCGATTATTCAATGTATTGCGCACCGGCTGATTTTATTACAACTAATGATGATTTTCTTAGAGGTTTAACTAGTGAAGTTATAATTAAAGCAGAATATTCAGGTATGGTGACTTCTCAATTTCTTGAAAATAATCCGGAAGTTTACGATGAAAAATACAAGAGAAAGGTATATGAGAAAGATGTTCCCGAATTAGTGAAAATGCTCTATCGTCAAAATCCTAGAAAATGGCATATTGCATTTGCTAATTCTAATAATCGAAATGTAAATATTCCTATTGAAAAATATATTCAGAAAAATAATAAATTTTTCTTTTACATTTATTATTGTTACATTATTACAAAGTCTATTTGGAACAGTGTTTAGCAGGGAAATTAAACATAATAGATATGAAGACTTATATCATGGATTTATATAAAAATACAGAACTTTATGATGAACCTTCAGTCAAAGGGTTCAAAGGGGATTTTGAAGAACATATTAATGTATTATCAATATTTAACCAAGAAATTCGAGAATGTTATGGTATTGTTGGAAAAAATGGTAGATATATACCATTAGTTGGATTTGTTACATACGTTCCTGTTCCAACTAATACACAATTTATTCTAGAAACAATAATTTTTGAAAGATCAACTATATGGAAATGTTTTGGTGTAGCTACTCTGTTATATGTCGGATATCGTTTATATAATGGAAAATAAATAAATAAATTAACTGATATTATTAATTTACTATTAATAATATTTTAATGCTAATAAGATAGTAGTTGTTATCTTATTAAAATCAAATGTAACTGATAATTATAATTAATAACATTTTAATGTTAATAAGATAGTAGTTGTTATCTCATTAAGATCAAGTCTAACTAATAATCATAACTAATATTTCATTTTATATCTCATTGTTTCGCTTTATTCTCAATATGATCTGGTAAGGAACACAATTCATCCAATTCATGTTGTAATCGATTACGCATAGATAAATATTCGTCTTTCATGATAGTTTTCATACTATCAGGGTCACGACTATCAAAATTCCATGATGTCCATCCTTCTGGTGTAGGTTCTCTTACTTTTATAAGTTTACTAAGATGATTGATATGATATACTACTGGTTGAGGCCAATATCTTTTAATATCATAGTAGCCATATTCACTAAAATGAATTTTACATTTATCAGATAAAGTTAATAATAGAATTATGTATTTTGTTGCATAAGGAGGGATATATTTCTCAGTAAAATCTCTAACTTGATGTAAAATATTTATTAGTTTCTTATTTTGTTCGTCTAATAAAGTTATATTTTTATCCATATTACAGTATATGAGTTTTTCTTCTTCAGATAGTTTAAAACGATCCACTATATTACGTTTATTTCCATCTTTGAAATAAATTTCTTTATTACTTTCAAAGAAATTATCCATATCATAAAGTTTATTTATTGGTAGTAAATCCATCCATAATTGAAAACAAGAATCAGAGATCTGATTCCTAAATGAATAAACTTCGTGACATCCCGCAACTATTTGATAGTCAACATGATATTTACTTGGAACCCAAAATTTACCCCTTAAATATATTTTTAAATTTCCAGGAAAATCTAGTGAGATAAGATGAAAATCTTTATCGTTTAAGTCTAATTTCAAAGGAGAACTAATATTGGTATTAGTCTCATAACCCTCATCTGATTTCATATCAGATGCCTTTTTATCAGATGCTTTCTTAGAAGATTTAATATTATTACTAGAATCACTAGAAGAATTAACATTTTTATTTTTACCACTATTCTCAATTTTCGTATATCTTTTTTCATAACTTAATTTATTGGAATTATTATCTCGAATTGCACCAGGTATCGCATTATAATATGGTAACAAACTAATAATATTCAGATACATTTTATTGTAATATAATTTGTTGACTTGAGTTTGTGTTAAATGATATTTCGAAATTAAATAATTATAACATGGAGATGGAATAGTTTTAATATTTTTAATTAAAACATAAGTTAATTTATACAGAAATCTATCCCGAATATTACGAAATTTATTCATCAATTTTACTCTTCCAAATCCTGTTTCACTAGAACTAATTTCATTCGACATCATTACTTG
>Ga0163163_10006679_pt1 | contig 10107 bp, 12 predicted proteins | sample S65metaG_FD_119766 | JGI IMG/M metagenome (GOLD analysis project Ga0163163, IMG submission 119766) | Switchgrass rhizosphere microbial communities from Kellogg Biological Station, Michigan, USA - S6-5 metaG | ecosystem: Host-associated > Plants > Roots > Rhizosphere > Soil | place: USA... | reverse complement strand
TGCGTTCTGCGGAAGCTCTGTCCCTCGGCGCGGGTGCTCTAATCCTCGCCCGAAAGGAACTTCATCAGCCCCTTCTTCTCGGGCTCTTCGGCGGTCGGCCGCTTTTCCTTGATCTCGATACTCCCCATGCGCACCTTGCCGCCGATCCGGATCAACAGCCCGATCGGGCTCACCCCGCGAGCGGAGCGGGTCGAGTGGGTGGAGGAGCTGAACCGCTCATCGCATTCATTCTCGACCTGAGCGCCGGCCGGAACGATGAGGACCACCCCGCCCATCAGGACGTTCACGTCGATATCCAGGACATCGGATCCGAAGACCGCGTCGCGCATGTCGAGCGTGATTTCGCCCGCGAACACCTTGAGCGTGAGGTGGAGGGGGACCGTCCACGAGCCGGCTCGCTTGGTCGAGCCGAAGACCGTGGTGATACGCAGCTCCTCCGCGGGCTCGACCGGGCTGCCGTAGCGGCCGGCATAGGTGTGGTCTGCCACCGCCGGCACCAGGCCGGTCGGCGCCAGGAATCCGCCGGTCGGCAGCACATCCGCCACGATCGCATCCAGGCTGGCGCGGTTGGGTGACTGGCGCACCAGGGCCAGCCGGGACTCCAATTGCTCGACCGGCAGCCGATCCGATGCCACCGCTGCGGAGAGCACCCGGATGGCCTCGTGCCGCAGGGGTTCGAGTTCGTCCATGGCGCCTATTGTACTGCCATTGTCGAGTGGCATCAAACCCGGCGAATCGGCGGCGTTCCCGCCGGGGCCCCTGCAGGCTAGACTTCACGCCGCAGCCATCCATCTTCCGACTAACCCCTGATTGCGGATCCTATGAAAAAGGCCGTCATCGAGACCAGCCGCGGCACCATGACCGCGGAGCTCTTCGATACCGAAGTACCCAATACCGTCGCCAACTTCGAAAAGCTGGCCAACGCGGAGTTCTACGACGGGACCCGGTTTCACCGGGTGATTTCCGATTTCATGATCCAGGGCGGCGATCCGCTCTCCCGCAATGCCTCCGACCCGAAGGTTGGCACCGGCGGCCCCGGGTACAAGATCAAGTGTGAGACCCATCTCAACACCCACCGGCACGTTGCCGGGACGCTGTCCATGGCGCACGCAGGCAAGGATACCGGTGGGAGCCAGTTCTTCATCTGTCATTCGCCCCAGCCCCATCTCGACAAGAAGCACACCGTCTTTGGGCAGGTGACCGAAGGTCTCGAGGTGGTCAACGCCATCCGCAAGGACGACGTGATCACCAGGATCCGTGTGAGCTGAGGTGCAGGTCGATTTCGCGGTCCTTTCGGACTACGCCCTGATCGATCAGCACGGAAAGCTCTCGGTGCTGGGCATTTTTCAGCACGTCTGGGTAGCGGCCTTCCCGGCGGTGCATCCCCGGACCCATCTGGTGCTGCGGGTGCGGGGCCGACGGGTCGAGGTGGGCTCGCATCCGATCCGGATTCGGTTCGTGGATGACGGCGGCGCCGAGCTGATGGGTGGCGAGGGCACCGTGCAATTCGGCGAGCCACCCGCCGGGATCACCGAGATCGAGGCCGGCGCCGTGCTGGTCTTCGACGTCCCGCTGCCGCGTCCCGGCGCCTATGCCTTCGAGATCACGGTGGACACGGGCAGCCCGGTGCGGGTTCCGCTGTCCGCCTCCCAGCTGCCCGACGAGGGGCAGATGAAACACTAGGCCACCCATGCTGAACCGCGATCAGGCCCTCCAGCTCATGCACGAATACACCGCGTCCGACGGGCTGCGGAAGCACATGTACGCGGTCGAAATCGCCATGCGGGCCATGGCGGTGAAGTACGGGGCCGATCCCGACATGTGGGGGATGGTGGGACTGCTGCACGATTTTGACTACGAACGGTTTCCCAACGCCGATCACGCGGCCGATCGCGAGCACCCGGCGGAAGGGGTTCGCATCCTGGCCGAGCGAGGACTGCCGGAGGAGGCGCAGCAGGCCATCCTGGGACACGCGGCCTATACCGGGGTGGCCCGAACCACCGCAATGGCCCGGGCGCTGTTTGCGGTGGATGAGCTGTCGGGGTTCTTGGTCGCCTGCGCCCTGGTACGACCGTCGAAGAGCCTGGCCGACCTCGAGGTCGCATCGGTGAAGAAGAAGCTCAAGGACAAGGCGTTTGCCCGGGGTGTCAGCCGCGAGGACGTGCAGACCGGCGCGGCCGAGCTCGGCGTGCCGCTGGAGGAGCTGATCGGATTCGTGCTCACCGCCCTGCGGCCGGAGGAGCGCACGCTCGGTCTCGGGCCGGCGTGAGCGCACCGGCAGACCCGCGCCGCGAGAATCCGATCGAGATTGTTGACCGGGCCATGGATCGCGCGGCGGGAAGTCGCCCGATCCCCGGGAATCGGCTCACCCTGCTCTTCGATGGGCCCGCCATCTACCCCGCGATGCTCGAACGGATCGCGAAGGCCACCCGCTGGATCCATCTCGACAGCTACATTTTTCGCTCCGACGATACCGGGCGGCGATTTGCCGAGGCGCTGGCGGAACGCGCGCGTGCCGGGGTCCGGGTGCGCATCCTGACCGACTGGGTCGGCTCCCTCACGACCCGGCCATCGCTCTGGCGCAATCTCCGGAAGGCCGGAGCCAGCGTCCGCAGCTTCAACCCGCCTCGACTGCTCCACCTGCACGGCAATTTCTCGCGAGACCACCGCAAACTGCTGGTGGTGGACGGAGAGACCGCCATCACCGGCGGTCACTGCATCGGCAACGAATGGGCCGGGAATCCCAAGGCCGGGCGGCAACCATGGCGCGATACCGCGATCGCCATCGACGGCCCCGCCGCTGCCGCCGTGGACCAGGCCTTTCGGGTGCCCTGGGGTGCCGTCGGCACGCCGCTCGACGACGGCGAGCTCGCCACCGACGTCCCGGAGCGGGGGGATTCGCTGGTCCGGGTGGTGGCCGGCGAGCCGGGTGGGGTGCGGGCATCTCGCGCCACCGAGCTGTTGCTGGCCGGCGCGGTCGAGCGGGTCTGGATCACCGACGCGTACCTGGTGGCTCCGCGCGATATCTACCAGTCGATGATGGATGCCGCTCAGAGCGGCGTCGATGTGCGGGTGCTGGTTCCGGGCAAGAGCGATCTCCCCCGGGTGCAGAGTTTCACCCGGATCGGCTACCGCGACCTGATCGAAGCGGGGGTGAGGATCTTCGAGTGGCGCGGACCCATGCTGCACGCCAAGACCATCGTGGTGGACGGCCGCTGGGTCCGGATCGGCTCGACCAACCTCAATGTGTCGAGTCTGCTCGCCAATTACGAAATCGACGTCCTCACCGACGACATGCCGCTGGCCCACGCCATGGAGACGCAGTATCGCCGAGACCTCGACCAGAGCGTCGAGGTCAAGTACCGCGACGAGGAGGGCCGCCGTCGTCGCCGGGCCCTGGCGGCATTCCCGCTGGGCCCGCCGCCGGAGCAGCGCCGGCACCGGCCTTCATTTCGGGAGCGTCGCAATCGGGCCACCGTGGCCGTCGTGGCCCTCGTGTCGGGGGCGCGACGCTCGATCTTTCTGCAGTACAGCCTGATTCTCACGGTTTTGGGAGTGTTCTTCCTCCTGTTTCCGCGTGCCATGGCGGCGGTCTTCGGGTTCCTGAGTCTGTGGCTCGCCATCGCGACGGGACTGGAAACCTGGGGACGTCCGGGACGAAACTGACCCCTGAAATCCCCCGAGCCACTCGCATTGCCCCCGATCCGTCGGAATCCCGAACGCAGCGTATCTTTAGGCGGCACAACGACCTCAACGCCCGGAGCCACCGCTGCGTAATTCGGACGTGGATGACACCGAGCTGGCACGAGCGGCCAGCGGTGGAGACCCCGACGCTTTCGGACAGCTCATCAACCGGCACGGCCTGGCCGCCCGGCGAGCTGCCCGCGCCATCTTGCGGGACGATGATGATGCCGACGATGCGGTCCAGGAGGGAATGCTGGCGGCGTGGCGCGCCATCGAGCGCTACGATCCGGCCCGTCCGTTTCGGCCCTGGCTCATGCGCATCGTCGTCAACGCGGCCCTGGATTCCCGGCGGCGGAGCAAGGTGCGCCAGGCCGAGCCCGTCGCGGAGCATCTGGAGTCCGGCGGCCTCGGGCCCGATCGCATGGCCGAGGCCTCGTTGCTCAGGGCCCGGATCGACGCCGGGCTCGCCGAGCTGCCGGAGCGCCAGCGCATCGCGCTGGTGCTGTTCGACTCCGAGGGCTGGGGTCATGCCGACATCGCCGCGGCGCTCAATGTGCCGGAGGGCACGGTACGATCCTATGTATTTCACGCGCGCCGCGCGATGCGGAAAACGCTCGGAACGCTTGCGGAAGGAATGAAATGACCATGTCGCCGTTCGATCATGAGCCCGATCCCGAGCTGGGACGGATGTTGCGCGAGGCCCTCACCGGCCCCGAGCCCGAGGCTTTTCTCCGTCGGCTCCGGATGAGCGTTGCGGCGGCGGAGCGCGGAAATCAGTGGGACGTCCTGGCCGGGTGGGCGCGTCCCCGGGCCATGGCCATGGCCGTGGCGGCGGCGTTTCTGCTCTGGCTCGGTACCTGGTTCACCCGCTCGCCCGAGATGGCCGATGCCGGATTCACCATGGCGTCGCTTCCAGCGCACACCGTTGTGTCGGGCCAGTCCCCGCGGGTGGATGAGATCATGTCTGCGATGCGGGAAAGGCCATGACCCGCTCCCGCGCAGGCGCCGCGGTCCTGCTGGTGGCCACCTTCGTCCTGGGCGGCCTGGTGGGCGGCACTGCCACCAGCATGGCCGACCGCAAGACCCACGCGGCAGTGCGTGAGGATCACTCCCGGCCGGGCTTCCTGGACCGGCTGCAGTCGGATCTCAACCTGACTCCGCCGCAACGGGACAGCATCCAGGCGGTGCTCGACCGACACCAACCCGCGATGGACTCCCTCTGGGAGCTGATCAGGCCGCAGTTCCAGTCGGAGCGCCAGGCGATTCGCAAGGCGATCAACGCCTTGCTCAGCCCGGAGCAGCAGGCCAAGTACCTCGAGCTACAGCGCCAGGACAGCCTGCGGCGCGCGGAGAGAGATCGGAGCCGGAATGGTCGGCACTAGCCGGTTCGGATTGCTGCTCGGGCTCTCTCTGGTCTGGGGCGCCGCGCCGGCGGCGGCGCAGAAGCCCAAGCTCACGCTGGCCGAGGCGATTGCCCGGGCCAATCGGGTGCAGCCCGGCGTGATCTCCGCGAACGGGAACATTCGGAATGCGCAGGCGCGGATCCGCTCGGCCTCCGGAGCCTACCTGCCGAACCTCACGCTGAACGCCAACCGCGCCGACAATTTCACGGAGGGTCCGACCTTCGTCGAGGGTGTCGGAACCGTGACCAGCGGCAGCTACAACCGGAGCATCGGCACCACCCTCAACTCGAGCGTGGATCTCTTCGCCGGCTTCCGCCGCAAAGGAGAAAAGCGGGCGGCCAACGCCAATCGCGATGCCGCGGTTGCCGGATATCAGGATGCCGAGTTTCAGCAGCAGCTCACGACGACCAACACCTTCTTCGACGTGCTGGCCGCCGAGCAGCTCAGCCTGGTGGCCGCCGCGAGCGTGCGCCGCGCGGAAGAACAGCTCAATGTGGCGGTGGCCAAGCTCCACGCCGGCCGTGGTATCCGGCCCGATTCGCTCCGATCGCTGGTGACCCTCGGCACCGCGCAGCTCCAGCTGGTGAACGCCCAGACCGCGCAGGCCACCGCCGAGGCCAATCTCGGCCGCCTGGTCGGCGAGGACGGACCGGTCGGCGCGGTGGAGGATTCCGCGCTCTACCAGGTGTTGCCGGCCATCGACACCACGGCGCTTCGCGCCGAGGCCATCGCCAACGCCCCGGCGGTCAAGTCCGCCGAAGCGCAGGCCGCCTCGGCGCGGGCCGCCATCACGGTCTCCAAGGCCGGCTACTACCCGACGCTCACCCTCTCCGGCTCGGCGGCGCTCAATGGCAGCAGCCGGAACAGCTACACGTTTTTCCAGTCCCGCGGCGTGACCTTCGGCCTCAACTGGCCGATCTTCAACCGCTTTCAGCGGGAGCAGGGCATTGTCTCGGCACAGGTATCCGCGGAAGTGGCCGACGCGAATGCCGCCGAGGCGCGTCGCCAGGTCCTGGCCAGTCTGACTGCGGCGCTGGCGGCCCTCGATGCGGCCCGCATCCGGATCGGGATCAGCCTGACCAGCGTGGCGGCCGGCCAGGAAGACCTCAGGGTCCAGCAGGAGCGCTATCGTCTCGGCGTGGCGACGATCGTAGATGTGCTGACGTCGCAGGAAGCGCTGAGTCAAGCTGAAGTCGATGTGGTGACGGCCCGGTTCGACTACGTTCGGGCCCGCGCCCAACTCTCCGCCCTGATCGGGAGGACCCTGTGACCGCTATCTCGACGACAGCCGAACGCATGGCGATGCTCCCCGCGGATGTGCCGCGGGACGCCGTCATCGTGGTGCGAAACCTGAAGCGCGACTATGTGATGGGCAGCGAGACGGTGCAGGCGTTGCGGGGCGTCGACCTCACCATCCGCCGCAACGAGTTCGTCGCCATCATGGGTCCGTCGGGCTCCGGCAAGTCCACCCTGATGAACATGATCGGCTGCCTCGATTCTCCGTCCGAAGGTGAATACTGGCTCAACGGCCACCGGGTCTCCGAGCTGGGAGACGATGAGCTGGCCCGGATCCGGAACCGGGAGATCGGTTTCGTCTTCCAGACGTTCAACCTGCTGCCCCGGGCCTCGGCACTGCAGAATGTCGAGCTGCCGCTGATCTACGGGGGCACCGGTTCCAAGGAACGGCGGCAGAAAGCGGAAGAGTCGCTCACCCGGGTGGGGCTCAAGGAACGGATGGGACACCGTCCCAACGAGCTCTCCGGCGGACAGCGGCAGCGGGTCGCGATCGCGCGGGCACTGGTCAACAGCCCCAGCATCATCCTGGCGGACGAGCCCACCGGCAATCTCGATTCCAAAACCAGCGAAGAGATCCTGGCCCTGTTCGAACAACTCTACGCCGACGGCCAGACCATCATCCTGGTCACCCACGAACACGATATCGCCGAACACGCCCGTCGCCAGGTCCATTTGAAGGACGGCAAGATCGAGCGCGATATCGCCTCACCCGGAAGGTCCTGAATGCGCATTCGCGAGCTGCTCCCCTTGGGCATCCTCCTCGTGGCCGCCGGTTGCAAGGAGAAGCCGAAGGTCGTGGTCTACCAGGCGGTCCCGGTGGAGCGACGCTCGATCATCGTGTCCGCGCGGGCCACCGGCACGGTGCAGCCGGATACCGTCGTCCAGGTCAAATCCAAGGCATCCGGGGAGATTCTGGAGATGAAGGTCGAGACCGGCCAGACGGTGACCCGGGGGACGCTGCTGGTGCGCGTCGATCAGCGTACGCCGCGGAACCGCCTCAACCAGGCCCAGGCGGACCTGGACGTCGCCAAGGCGCGTTATGAGAACGCCGTGGCCCAGCGGGGCCGCTCCGACACCCTGTTCAAGAGCCAGTCGATCTCGACCGAGGAGCATGAGACCGCCGTGCTGGCGGTGGCCAACGAAAAGGCGGCGGTGATCGGCGCCCAGGTGGCCCTGGACAATGCCAAGATCGCGATGGAAGACACCGACGTGCTGGCGCCGATCAGCGGGACGATCATCTCCAAGCTGGTGGAGCGCGGGCAGGTGATTTCGTCGCCCTCGACCGACGTGGGTGGCGGCACCGTCCTGCTCAGCATGGCCGATCTCAACCTGGTGCAGGTCAGCACCCTGATCGACGAAACCGACATCGGCAAGATCAAGCCGGGCCAGCGGGCCACGGTGATCGTGGGTTCCTACCCGAACCAGCCGTTCGAGGGCGAGGTGCTCAAGATCGAACCGCTGGCGCAGACGGTCCAGAATGTGACGATGTTCGCGGTGCAGGTTCGCATCGAGAACCGGAACGGGCTCCTCAAACCGGGGATGAACGCCGACGTCGAGGTGCACATCGGGCAACGGGACAGCGTGCTCGCGGTGCCCAACGTCGCGCTGCGGACTCCGAGGGACGTCGCCAGCGCCGCGACGGTGCTGGGGATTCCCGATGCGCGCCTCACCAGTCTGCTCGCGGACGCCGCGAAGCAGCGCGACTCGATGCGGAGCAGCATGGCGGCCCAGACCCCCCGGTCGGACAGCGCCAAGCCCGAACCGGCGCCGGCCAAACCCGCGGGGAACACCATGACGACGCCTGACGGTCGTACCGTGGCGCTGCCGGAGGGCGTGACCGAGGCGCAGGTGCGGGCGCTGATGCAGAAGCGGTTCGGGGGCGGCCAGCTGACCGACGCGGAGACCGCCACGCTCCAAAAGGTCATGGCGGCGTTCCGGGCCGGCGGCGGCGGGGGCGGGGGCAGGGGAGGCTTCGGCCGGAATCGTGGCGGGTCGGACTTCCAGTTCGGCGGCGACTACATCGTGTTCGTCCGGCGCAATGGGGAACCGGTGCCCGTGTATATCCGTACCGGCCTCACCGACCTCGACTACAGCGAAGTGGTGCGCGGCCTGACCGCCAAGGACTCGGTGCTGATCCTGCCCAGCGCCAGCCTGGTGCAGCAGCAGACCGAGATGAAGACCCGCATCAACAACATGACGGGCGGCGGCGGACTTCCCGGCGTGAGCTCCACGCCGAGTACCGCCACTCGTCCGGGTGGTACCACCGGGGGAGCCCGTCCCCCCGGCGGGAGATAACCCGCCATGATGGTCGGCGAAACCATCCGGGTTGCGTTTCAGAGCATCCGGGATCACAAGCTACGGGCCCTGCTGACGATGCTGGGCATCATCATCGGCGTGGGAGCCGTGATCGCCGTGGTCGCGATCGGTACCGGAGCCCAGCGCGCCATCGCGGCCCGGATCGAAGCCCTGGGAGCCAATCTGCTCTCGATCTACCCCGGCCAGTCGTTCATGGGGGGCCGGGCCAGCGACGTCCGGGTGAGCCTCACCGTCAAGGATGCGCAGGCCCTCGCGACGGACGCCCATCTCCTGACGGCTGTCGAGCCGGAAATGCAGCGGGCCCTCCAGGTCAAGTACGGGAACAAGAACTTCAATATCAATGTCCTGGGCACCTCGTCGAATTTTGCGGAAGTGCGGAACTTCCAGGTGACCTACGGCCGGATGTTCACCCAGGGCGATGACGGGGCGCATCAGCGCTATGCCGTGCTCGGGTCGGCGGTCCCCGTCATGATGGATGTGAATCCGGCGGCGATCATCAACCAGACCATTCTGATTCGGGCCCAGCCGTTCATCGTGATCGGCGTGCTGAGCGAAAAGGGGTCCGCCGGCTCGTTCGAAAACCCCGATGAGCGCATCATCATTCCCCTGAGCACCGCGCAGTACCGGATCTTCGGCAGTGATCGGCTGCGTTCGATCGCGGTGCTGGTCCGCGACGGCATTTCCCTCGACGCCGGGATGGTGGACATCGAAGGCGTGCTCCGGCGCCAGCACAAGATCCGGCCCGGAGGCGACAACGATTTCCAGATCCGCAATCAGCAGGACATCCTCGCCACCCAGCAGGATACCGCCGAGAGCTTCAAGTTCCTCCTGGGCGGGATCGCGCTGGTGTCGCTGGTCGTCGGCGGCATCGGCATCATGAACATCATGCTGGTGTCGGTGACCGAGCGCACTCGTGAAATCGGAATCCGGAAGGCCCTGGGGGCGACCAAGAGCAGCGTCATGCTGCAGTTTCTGACCGAAGCGCTGGTGCTCTGCCTCCTCGGCGGCGCCATCGGGGTGCTGGTCGGCGCCGGCGGCGCGATGCTGATGGCCTCGGCGGCCCACTGGAATACGTTCATCGCCCCGTCGTCCGTGGTCCTCGCGTTCGCCTTCAGCGCGGTGGTCGGTCTGACCTTCGGTCTCTGGCCCGCCTGGCGCGCCGCGTCGCTCAATACCATCGACGCCCTGCGGTACGAATAGCGGGAATCGGGATCGTGGAATCAGGCGTCCGGGGGCGGTGTCTTGCCGTTCCCGGTTGGCCAAGCGAGCTTCTCTCCATCGTGAATCCTGATTCCTGAATCCTCCATCCCGCGAAATTCCTTGCTCAAGAGCATCGTCCTCGGCACCGGCCGCGCGGTTCCCTCGCGGGTCGTCACCAACGACGACCTCGCCTCCCTCATGGACACGT
>Ga0163163_10006675_pt1 | contig 10110 bp, 6 predicted proteins | sample S65metaG_FD_119766 | JGI IMG/M metagenome (GOLD analysis project Ga0163163, IMG submission 119766) | Switchgrass rhizosphere microbial communities from Kellogg Biological Station, Michigan, USA - S6-5 metaG | ecosystem: Host-associated > Plants > Roots > Rhizosphere > Soil | place: USA: Michigan... | reverse complement strand
CCGGTTCCAGCGCTCCACGCCCAGCGCGTCGCGGCGCAGTTCGTTATAGCTGGTGAGGCTCCACACGTCGGCGGCGACGTCGTATTTCTCTTCCAGAATCTGCTGGGCGCGCAGGGCTTCGTTGAGAATCGGACCGCTGCCAAACAAGTGCACCTGCGCCGCGCCCTTCTGGGAAACCTTGAAGCGGTACATGCCGCGCAGCACACCTTCGGGATCTAAACCGGCCGGCATGGCTGGCATCGGATAGTTTTCGTTGTACAGGGTCAGGTAGTAGAAGATGGATTCCTGATTCTGATACATACGGCGGATTCCATCCTGCACGATGATGGCGATCTCGTATGCGTACGCGGGATCGTAGGTGACGCAGTTAGGAATCGTGCTGGCGTGCAGGATGCTGTGGCCGTCCTGGTGCTGCAGGCCTTCGCCGGCCAGCGTGCTGCGGCCGGCGGTGCCGCCGCACAGGAAGCCCTTGCCGCGCGCGTCTCCGAACGCCCACATGGAATCGCCCACGCGCTGGAAGCCGAACATCGAATAGTAGATGAAGAAGGGAATCATCTCCACGCCGTAGTTGGCGTAGGCAGTACCGGCGGCGGTGAACGACGCCATCGAACCGGCCTCGGTGATGCCCTCCTCGAGAATCTGGCCGTCCTTCGATTCCTTGTAGTACAGGAAAATTTCCGCGTCGTGCGGCTTATAAAGCTGGCCCTGGCTGGCATAAATACCGAACTGCCGGAACAGCGATTCCATACCGAACGTGCGCGCCTCGTCGGGGATGATGGGCACCACGCGCTTGCCGAGTTCCGGATGCTTCAACAGCATCGTGATGACGCGCACCATGGCCATGGTGCTCGAGACCTCGCGGTCGCCCGAGCCTTGCAGCGACTCCTTCATGTAATCCAGGGGAGGCGCCACCACGTCGCTGGCGGATACGTTCCGGCTGGGCATATACCCGCCCAGCAGGCGCCGGCGTTCGTGCAGATAGCTCATCTCCGGGCTGTCCGAAGGCGGCCGGTAGAAGGAAGCATTGCGCGCCGCTTCGTCGGGAATAGGAATTTCAAAGCGCGAGCGGAAGTGCGCGATCTCCGCTTCGTTGAGTTTCTTCTGCTGGTGGGAGATGTTGCGGCCCTCGCCGGCTTCGCCGAGGCCGTAGCCCTTGACGGTGTGCGCCAGGATCAGGGTGGGCTTGCCTTTGGTGTCGAGTGCCTGCTGATAGGCGTTGAAAACCTTTTTGGGATCGTGTCCGCCGCGGCGCAGCTTGAAGACTTCTTCGTCGCTCAGGTGCGATACGAGTTCAAGCAATTCCGGGTATTTGCCGAAGAAATGCTGGCGGATGTAAGCGCCGTCTTTCGTGACGTAGGTCTGGAACTCGCCATCCACCACTTCACCCATGCGCTTTTGCAGCAGGCCGGTGGTGTCGCGGGCGAGCAGCGGATCCCAATCACCCCCCCAGATCACCTTGATTACATTCCACCCGGCTCCGCGGAAGGCGGCTTCCAATTCCTGGATCACTTTGCCGTTGCCGCGCACCGGACCATCGAGGCGCTGCAAATTACAATTGATTACAAAGGTGAGATTATCCAGCTTTTCGCGCGAAGCCAGCGTGATGGAGCCCATGGATTCGGGCTCGTCCATTTCGCCGTCGCCGAGATAGGCCCAAATGTGGCGCGGCGTTTCAGGGATGATGCCGCGATTTTCCAGGTAGCGCATGAATCGCGCCTGGTAGATGGCGTTGATCGGTCCCAGGCCCATGGAGACGGTCGGAAAGCTCCAAAAATCGGGCATCAGCCAGGGGTGCGGGTATGAGGAAAGTCCCGGCGTGGAACGCAGCTCGTGACGGAAATTCTTCAGGTGCTCTTCCGTAAGGCGGCCTTCCAGGAAGGCTCGGCCGTAGACGCCCGGGGAGGCATGGCCCTGGAAATAAATCAGGTCGCCCGGCTGATCGCCGTAGCTCGCGTGGAAGAAATGGTTGAAGCCCACTTCCAACAGCGTGGCGAGCGACGCGTAGGTGGAAATATGTCCGCCGATGCCGGCATCGTACTTGTTCTGCCGGACCACCATGGCCATCGCGTTCCAGCGAATCAGGCTCTTGATGCGGCGCTCCATCGCGCGATCGCCGGGATAGGCGGCTTCCTCTTCAGGACGGATGGTATTGATGTAAGGCGTGTTGAACTGTACGGGCACTTCGACGCCATTGGCGCGCGCCCGTTCGTTAAGGTGTTCCAGCAAAAAAGTGGCGCGATCAGGACCGGCCTGATCGATCACCTGATCCAAGGACTCAAACCACTCGGCAGTCTCCTGTGGATTCAGGTCCACAACCCTCTCGTTCAGTTTCTGGTGCATGGATACTTTTATTATAGAGGGCGACGCGCATTTTCGCAGGGAGCAGGCTCGCGTACAATGTGGTCATGGTCCGAGTGGAGCAAGTTCTGGATTCCTGGCGCACGATCCGGCAGGATACAGCCGCCGCCGTGGAGGATATCCCGGCCGGCGAACTGGATTACCGGCCGACCCTGGAGGTGGCCACTTTTCGAGAGGTGGCGCGGCACATTTTAGACGCCAGCGACGGGCTGACCGGGATGCTGTTGGCGGGCGAGGAAAACTTCACTGGCGCCGATTTCCGGGAGCGCTTGAAACCGCACATGCGTGAACTGCCGGCCGATGCCGGCGCGCGCGAATTGGCCCACGCGCTGCGGGAATCGGTGGCGCAACGCACCGAACAGCTGGCAGCCCAGCCGCCGGAGTTCTTCGAACGTATCATTACCCGCTTTGACGGGCAGCAGGTGACGCGCCTCGAAATGGTGCAGACGATAAAAGAGCACGAATTAACGCATCGCTCCCAGCTTTTCATGTATCTTCGCCTGAAGGGGATTGTCCCGGCGACGACGCGGCGCCGGATGGCGAAGCAGGCTGGGAAATAAGTCCGCGCACCGCGAATTTTAGGAGTTGCAATCGCGGCTGTCTATCGTATAACAGTAAGTATTCGGGAGGAATTGAGATGGTTACGTGTCCGGCATGCGAAGGCAATATCGATGTGGACGAGGAAGATGTGGACGAGGGCGACACCATCAGTTGCGATGAGTGCGGCGCGGCGCTCAAAGTGATCGGGACCGCCCCTCTGGAGCTCGAATCGGCCGAGGAACCAGACGAAGAGGAAGAAGACGAGGATGGATTCGTCGAGGAAGAGGAGGAGGATGCCGACGAGGATTGGAAGTAGTCCCCTGCCATGCGGGGAACCAATTCGCGTTTGCGGGCATCCAAGAAGCGGGAGGATCACAATGACACGAACATTTACGGGGTGGTTGACGAGGTTCGCACCCTTCGTGGTGCTCCTGCTTCTGGTCTGCGCGACGGTGGGTTTCGCGCAGAAGGACAGCACTACGCGTAGCGTTGAGGGTGCGGTTTCCACTGCTGACGATAGCGCGGTAGTGGGCGCGGTGGTGCAACTGAAGAACATGAAGACGCTGCAGATCCGTTCCTTCATTACCAAGGAAGACGGCACCTATCACTTTTTCGAACTGAGCCCCGACGTGGACTATGAACTCAAGGCCGATTTTCAAGGCGCTTCGAGCGGCTCCAAGACGCTCAGTTCCTTCGATTCCCGCAAAAAGGCCGTCATTAATCTCAAATTGAATAAGAAATAGTTTTTTCGGATAACACCGGAGCCGGTCATCTTAGAGCCGTACGAAGCCAAGTCTCCGCGAAGACCACGTCAAGTCACGACCTGCAAAGCAAAAAAGGCCGGATCGCTCCGGCCTTTTGCTTCTTGTACAGCTAACGCAAAAGGGATCACTTGGGTGTCACATGGATCAGGGCGCCGGGATTGGCGTCTTCCAGCATCCACAGCGAACCATCGGGGCCTTCTTCGACATCACGGATACGCTTGCCCACACCCCAGCGCTCGGCGGTTTTGGCGCCGCCGTGGCCGTCGAAGACGATGCGGTTGAGCGACTTGGTCTCCATGCCACTAATGAAGCCGTTACCATTCCATTGCGGGAAGGTCTGAGTGCCGCGGTAGAACATCAGATTGCCCGGTGCGATCACCGGCACCCAATAGAGCACGGGCTTCGCCAGGTCGGGTCGCGTATCGGGCTTGGGAATGGGCACGCCGTTATAGTTCACGCCATAGGAGACGAGCGGCCAACCATAATTCTTGCTCTTCTCAATGAGATTCAGTTCATCGCCGCCGCGCGGGCCATGCTCGACTTCCCACAATTCGCCGGTGGGGGAAAAGGCCAGGCCGTAGGGCGTGCGGACGCCGCTGGCCCATGTTTCAGCCGGCGTCATGTTGGGTCCGGTAAAGGTATAGCTACTCACTACCGGTGCTGTCTTGGCAAGTTCGGTGTCGCGGGGAGGATCGATCAGGGGTATGGTGGCAGCACCGGTCTTGCCGAAGTTGGGATTGCCAGGGGCTGGTTTGCCATCCAGAGTGAGGCGCAGGATCTTACCCTCGGGCTGGTCCGGATCCTGGGCGGGCGTCATGCGCTGGCGGTCACCGACGGCGAGGAAGAGGTACTGGCCGTCCGGCGAGAAGGCGATCTGCGCGCCTTCCTGCCCACCTCTGCCAGTGGGCAACTGCCGCCACAACACGTCGAAATTTTCGAGTTTAGCCGAGGTGGCGGTGGCGTTCAGTTTCGAGCGGGCCAGCGCCAGGCCACCGCCGTATTCGCCCGGCGCGGCGTAAGTGAGATAGATACTATGGTCGGTAGCGTAACGCGGCGAGAGGAAGACGCCGTGCATACCGCTCTGGCCCTGGTAATAGACGGGCGGCGTGTTTTCGACCTGGATCTTCTCCCCCTGCTGAGTTACCAGCCAAACGGGCCCGACCTTTTCGGTGACCAGCATGCGGCCATCGGGCAGGAAGGCCAGGCGCCAGGGCAGTTTAAAAGTAGCCACGGTCGTCATGGTAAAGGGCAGGCTGGCTTCGGGCTTCTGTTCGCCCACATTGACCTGGGCCCAGGCCGACACCGACAGCAGCGTGAAAAGCAGCGGCGCTTTCACCAAATTCATCGTCATTCCTCTCCTTGGCGTCTCGATCTCCCGATCTACCAGCGAACCGGGCACCATTCGTTAATCGTACATTACCACTGATGAAAGCCCGTACGCGGAGAGTGTGTGACAGTCAGGACAAAGTGGCAAGAGGCTTGCGGTTGGACGACCCGCTTCGTGCAGACCGCAGGTAGAACGGGGCGTTCCCGGATCGTACGAGGGTCGGGCGGTGGGCCGCCCTATCAGGATTCGAAGTTGAGCCGCGCATTCAGACATTCGACGCAGAGTCTGGCGACTACGCCCGCACCGGTACGCACTTCATGCGGGGTTTCCTTCTGACAGATGCTGCAATAGCGAAGTGTGCGCGGCAATGCGACTGGCTTTGTCGAGTACCCCGGCCATGAATCCATCATGTGGCCTCCCATGTATGGATATTAGGCTTCCGGATCGCGATTGTGGAGCCCGATCGGTACTATCGCAGTACTGGTCCATCAATGCGTACGAAGGCGCTCACTGTCACGGCGTCCACGCTTGACACCCCCCGTCATGGCAATATAGATTGTCACCACTAGGGGTAGATAAGGAGCTTCCGATGTCTCGATTCCAAGTGAAGATCTGTGTTTCGCTGGCAATCTTTTGCGTGTGTGCCGCAAGTGTTTTCGGGCAGGGAACCGACCTCGGCGCCGTGCGCGGCCTGGTCACCGACCCTAGCGGCGCCACCGTGCCGAATGCCACAGTTACTATAATCGACTTGGCCACAGAGTCGCGGACGACGACTAAGACTAACAGCGCCGGTGAGTACGAGGCCAACAGCCTCAAGGCTGGCAGTTACAAGATCTCGATTGCGGCTACCGGATTCAGTACGGTCGAGGTTACCGGTGTAACATTGCGCGCGGGTAGCAGCGCACGCGCGGATGCCCGGCTCGAGGTTGCGCACACGGGCGAATCGGTCGTGGTCCAGTCGGAAGCTCCGCTTACCGAAATGGACTTGCCAACCATTAGCAGCACGCTCAGCGGCACGGATATGGTGGAGTTGCCGCGCGACAGCCGCGATTTCACTTCGTTTCTCTACCTCAATCCCAACATTCGCCAAGGCACAACAGACGGGTCATTCAAGTTTCTGGGTGCGCAAAGTTACGGCGCCAGTTTCTCGGTGGATGGCCAGCGAACCAACGGCGGAGTATTCGGCGAACCGACCAACAGCCAGCCGTCGCTCGAGACGATCGGCGAACTGACGGTGCTCTCGAATAGTTTTACGGCGGAGTTCGCGGGCATCGCAAATATTCGCGTGACTACAAGGCGCGGCGGCGCTAAGTATCACGGATCGCTGTTTTACGACAATAAGAACTCGGCGCTGGCGGCGTGGACGTTGAGCGATAAGATCGGGCAGGCCAATTTCTCGCCTACGCCGGCGCAATCGTCGTACCCCAACCCGTACTTCAACCTCAATGAATTCGGCGGCAGCTTCGGCGGGCCAGTGCCCAAGATCAAGAACACCTACTTTTTCGCGGCCTACGAGCGGCGGTACTTAAACAGTCCCGTTTACCTGCGCGCGACCAACCTGCCACACGCCACGCTGCTGGCGGGCGATTTCTCACTGATGACGGACGCTCGAAAGCCGGTGGTGCCCGCGGGAGTCTCGCTCACGCCGGCGGAGGTGTCGCAATTCACCGTTGGCGGGCTTGGCAATCAGTTCATCAAAATCCCTTCGCGCCTGCTGAATCCGATCACCACGAAACTGGTGCAGATGTATTTCCCCCAGACCAGCGCGGCGGCACCGATCAACCCGACAAACGGCCGGCTGGTGGACTACTTTACCAATCAACCGGGGACGACGCGGAGGAATCTTGGCACGCTCCGACTGGATCACGATTTCCGTGAGAGCGACCGTTTTTATGCGGTGTACAACGCCCAGGATACGAATTTCGCAACAGCCGCGGTAGCCAGCCCTTACCTGCCATTAGGATTGACGCAGAATGAGCGGAGCAATCAGACACTATCGCTCTCGGAGACGCACCTGTTTTCACCACGTATCGTGAATGAGGTTCGCGGCGGCTTCAACCGCGTGCCGTGGCTGCGGCACAGTAACCAGACGCTGCGCCAGTTCCTGAAGAACATCGGCTTCAACGACGCGGACATACAGGCGTACGGCGACGTGATTACACCATCGGCGCTGGACACGTACGGCCACCCTGCCATCAGTTTCGGATCGACTTACGCGGCGCTGGGCAATGGCGGGCGGAACACGTACCGGCCGCTGGATCAGAACCTGATCACTTTTGGCGATACTCTGACTTGGGTAAAAGGCCCACACACGTTGAAGTTCGGCGCGGACTTCGTGCGTAATGCCGCGCTGGACGGTTTCACCAGCGGCCGGGGCAATCCGCGCGGGCTGATCAGTTACACGGGCACGAATGCCGATCCGCTGGTCCGTTTCCTGCTGGGGCTTCCGCCCAATACAGTTAGCTATGTCAACCGGTTCCGTCCGCCGATGGACGTGTACAACTGGGAGACAGGCTTCTTCGTGCAGGACGATTTTAAGGTGACGCCGCGGATTACACTCAATCTCGGTCTGCGCTATGAGATCATCACGCCATTTACGGAGAATAATGACTTACTGGTTAACTTCGACCCCACTTATGTAGGTTCGGACGGTAAGAAGGGCCGGTACGTCGTACCATCGCAGCGTACTCTGCAATCGCTGGATCCGCGGTACATCGGTTACGGCGTAGTCACCGCGGACCAGCTCGGGCTGCCACGCTCTTTGGTGAAGGCGGATTTGAATAACTTGGCTCCGCGAGCCGGTATCGCATGGCGCATCACGGATAAGACGGTGGTGCGCGGCGGCTACGGGTTCTTCTATCCAACCTCGGCGGCGCAGGGAATTCGCGATCCGCTGGCAACCAACTCGTTCCAGGTGGGGCTAACCCGCCGCAGCACCGCCGCGGCTCCGCTGCAGGGCTGGCCGGGCTTCGACCACGGATTTAGTCCGATGGGCGGTGGGGTGCTGGGCGCGTTAAGCGGACTGACCTCGGGAAACTGGGTGCCTTTCAACCTGCAGCAGCCACGCATACAGCAGTGGAACGCGACGGTAGAGCGGGAACTTGGGTGGCGGACGGCGCTGCGCGTATCCTATCTCGGCTCCTACATGAGCGGGCTGATTTCGGGCGTGGACTATAACTTGATCCCGCCCAGCGATAAACCCTTCGGGACTACGACGGGCGACGGCGTGACCGCGTGCAGTCCGGATGACGGAGATTGCGCGTATTCGCCGGCCGATCTAGCGCGGCTGCCATTCCCGCAATTGGGAAGCTACCTTACCAGCTTCGGCAATTTCGGGCACGGCCGCACGCATGCGTTACAGACCGAAGTGAATCACCGCGCCAGCGGTTTCACGTTCACCGCGAGTTACACCCTGCTCGACCAGAAATCAACCGCCGCGGACACAGGCAACTCCAGTCTGGGGGGCACGGCCTACAACCAGTTCCGGCCCGACAGCGATTACGGGATGGACGCCTTCACATCGCGCCACCGTTTCCTGGCGTACGGGCTGTGGGATGCGCCTCTCGGCAAGGGGCGCAAGTACGGGGACAAGCTGCCGCGTGTCGCCGAATACGTGGTGGGCGGGTGGCAACTATCCTGGCAGGCGTTCATCAAATCGGGAACGCAGTTCACCCCGATATGGCTCTGCGACAACTGCGAGCCTGTGGTGCCGGGCAATATCGCGTCGGGCTCGGTAGACGCTACCGGCGGGTTCTATGGAACGAGTTTCCGGCCGCTGGTGACGGGCAACGCGAACGTGGTAAGCGGCGACCGCATCTGGAATCCTAGCGCGTTCGGACTTCCGCCGCTGGGGGCCGACCTGTTCGACAATCCGCAAGTGGCCAAGCGCAATATGCTGTTCGGACCGGGCACTTACGGTCTGAACATGGGACTCCGTAAGGTGTTCAAGTTCGGCGAGAGGACACGCGCCGAAGTGGGAGCCGACATCAACAATATTCTGAACCATCCACTGAAGTCGCCGGACAACTACGATATCGGCCTGTTAGGAAACTTCAGTATGCAGGTCAATCCGACAACGCTGAAGCCGGAAATTGCAAGCGTTACACCCAATCCCGACTTCGGGCGGTTAATCACCAGCTATACGCAGGAAGGCGTGGACGCCCGGCGCACCATCCGGTTACGTCTTCGCGTTACGTTCTAATTACTTCAAGACAGTGTAAATCGCTTTAAGTCGATCTTGTTGTCGTCGAAGACTCCCAGGCCCAACGAGCCGGCGATCTCGATGTGTTCCACCTGGCAGTTGAGAAAATGGCTGGCAGCGTCGGGCTTGGAAAGCGCGATGGACGCCATGTCCACGGTGGCGCGTTTGGCGTCGATCACCTTCAGCCCCGTTTTGTCGAGCGCCACGGGATCGGTGGAGAAATACATCGTCTTGTGCTCCCAGATGTACTGGGGACGGCCGCCGGGGCCGCCGTGATAGCTGGCCTTTACGGCGTCGCAGATATGGAGCACCGCCTTCTCGCGAATTACTGGCAGACTTACTACTGACGGGATAAAGATTCCACACGCATTGCCGGTAGGGGTCAAGTGGCTGCGATTCACGTTGTTCACCATGCCGTGGGACATATTCTTGAGCGCGATGGTAACTCCCGCCGACTGGTGGTGCTTTAAGACCGGAAGATTGATGAACTTATTGACCATGCGGGTTACCACCTTGCAGACGTGGGAGCGGCGGTAGCGGGGATCGTTCATGTTCTCGCCGGGCTTAATGAGCGCCATTTCCATGAAGTGATCGGGATCGTAGCCTTCCATGTCCAACTGCACGTCGTTGTAGGCCTCGGAGGCAAACTCCATGCGAACGCCGGGAGGGACCCACTTATCGATACCGGCGTCGTAGGTCTCCTGGCGGTAACGGTTGAAGACGATGATGTCGCGGTCGGCCAGGCCGGCCTCCTTGAGGCCGCCAATGATGTTGCGCAGGACGATTGCGTCGGAGGAAAGCTTGGGTCCGCCCACCGGGCAGACTTTAATGCCGACGATATCGCCCTTCTCAAAGAACGAGCGCCATGCGTCTGTCCAGCTCGGCGCGCCGGTGAGGGCGGTCATGCCCTTCTCCATCAT
>Ga0163163_10006672_pt1 | contig 10110 bp, 7 predicted proteins | sample S65metaG_FD_119766 | JGI IMG/M metagenome (GOLD analysis project Ga0163163, IMG submission 119766) | Switchgrass rhizosphere microbial communities from Kellogg Biological Station, Michigan, USA - S6-5 metaG | ecosystem: Host-associated > Plants > Roots > Rhizosphere > Soil | place: USA: Michigan... | reverse complement strand
GGCCAGTGGCTCCAGTTGAGAAACGTCGAGACGGTGAAGCCGGACCCGCTCATTTTTCCGTTCGACGAAGCGCTGCGTCAGTCATTCCTCACGGAGACGGATCTATTCGTAACGAGTATTTTCCGCGAGGACCGCAGCCTGCTCGATTTCTTCTCGGCCGACTACACGTTCGTCAATCAGCGGCTGGCCGAGCACTACGGCATTCCCCGCGTCTACGGTTCGCAGTTTCGGCGTGTGACGCTGACCGACGTCAATCGGCGCGGATTGCTCGGCCAGGGCAGCGTCCTCACCGTGACGTCCTATCCGAATCGCACGTCGGTGGTGCAGCGCGGCAAGTGGGTGCTCGAAACCCTGCTGGGCACGCCGCCGCCTCCGCCCCCGCCCGATGTGCCCGAGCTGAAAGCGGCGCCGCACGGCAAGGTGCTGTCGATGCGCGAGCAGATGCAGGCGCACCGGGCCAATGCCATCTGCGCCGCCTGTCACGCGCGAATGGACCCGATCGGCTTTGCGCTGGAGAACTACGACGCCGTCGGCCGGTGGCGCAGCGAGGATGCGGGGGCCCCCATCGACGCGAGTGGCAAGCTGCCGGACGGCACGGAGTTCCGGGGGCCGGCCGGGTTGAACCAGCTGCTGCTGACGAAGTACCGCGACGACTTCGTGCGCACGGCCACCGAGAAACTGCTCACCTATGCGCTCGGCCGTGGCGTGGACTACTACGATTACCCCGCGATTCGATCGATCGTTCGCGAGTCGGCGGCGGATAATGATCGTATCTCGTCCTGGATCCTGGCGATCGTAAAGAGCGCGCCGTTTCAGATGCGGAAGGCGGACTGATGAACATGTTGAACCACCCCCTGCCTCGACGAACATTCCTGCGCGGCCTCGGCGCCACGCTGGCGCTCCCGGTGCTCGAATCGATGACGCCGAGGGTCTCCGCGCTCGGCGCGTCGACGCCACCGATCCGGCTGGGATACGTCTACACGCCCAACGGGATCATCGGCGCGTGCGACAAGAGCCCGCGTCCCTTCATGTGGACGCCAAAGACCGCCGGCGCGAATTTCGAGTTCAGCCCGACGATGAAGGCGCTCGAGCCCTTCCGCGAGCAGATCAACGTGTTCAGCGGGCTGGCGCAGGTGACCGGCCGGGCGCTCGGCGACGGCCCGGGCGACCACGCGCGCGCGACCGCGACGTTCCTCACCGGCGTCCATCCGCACAAGACCGGCGGCGCCGATTTTCACCTCGGCATCTCCGCCGACCAGATCGCGGCCAGGGAGCTTGGCAAATACACGCAGCTGTCCTCGCTCGAGCTCGGCCTCGAGCCGCAGCCGCTCGCCGGCAACTGCGACTCCGGCTACACCTGCGCCTACATGTCCATGTCGTGGCGCGGACCGACCAGTCCGCTGCCGGCCGAAGTCAACCCGCGCGCGGTCTTCGAGCGGCTGTTCGGCGAAGGCGACAGCACGGACGCGGCCGCTCGCACGTCCAGACTGGAGCACCAGAAGAGCGTGCTCGACTACGTCACCGGCAGCCTGTCGCGTTTGCGCATGAGGATCGGCGCCGGCGACAAACACAAGCTCGAGGAGTATCTCGAGGCCGTCCGCGATATCGAGCGGCGCATCCAGCGGGCCGAAGAGCAGAACGCCACCCTGGTGTTGCCGAACATCGAACGGCCCGGCGCGATTCCAGACGACTACATGCAATACACCAAGCTGATGATCGACATGCAGGTGGTCGCCTGGCAGACGGACATGACGCGCGTGTCGTCGTTCATGCTCGGCCGCGACGGCAGCAACCGCGCGTATCGCGAGATCGGCATCTCCGACGGCCACCACTCCATCTCGCATCACCAGGGCGATCCGGAGAAGGTCGAGAAGCTGATCAAGATTGACGAGCTCCACGTCGGGATGTTCGCGTATCTGCTCGAGAAGCTGAAGTCGACGCCCGACGGCGACGGCAGCCTGCTCGACCACTCGATGGTGCTGTTCGGCAGCAGCATCAGCGAGTCGAACATCCACACGCATGATGATCTGCCCATCGTGCTCGCCGGCGGCGCCAACGGGCGATTGAAGGGCAATCGGCATCTCGTCTACACCAAGGAGACGCCGCTCAACAACCTGTTCCTGAACATGTTCGATCTGGCGGGCCTGCCGCACGTCGACGGGTTCGGCGACAGCACAGGCCGGCTGACGAATCTCTAGATGGAGTGTCGGCCGCCGGTTGAACCGTCTTGTTCTTTGCGGCCTTCGCGGGCTTTGCGTTCATCGTTTCCCGTTCTGCTTCTCTGTAGTGTCTGTTGCGTCGTCACGTGGGCGCCGCCGCAGCCGCTGCGCGCGGAACAGCGGGACGTTCGCCTGCTGGAGGCGGTCAAGCGGCGCGACGAGAAGGCATTCGCCGCACTGCTGCGCGCGAAGGCGGACGTGAATGCCGCTCAGCCCGACGGCGCGACCGCGCTGGCGTGGGCGGTTCATCTCGGCGAACGGCGCATGGCGGACGCGCTGCTCGACGCCGGGGCCAACGCCAACACGTCCGACGAATACGGCGAGACGCCCGTCACGCTGGCCGCGGCCAACGGCGACGTGGGCCTGCTGCAGCGCCTCATGGCGGCCGGCGCCGACGCCCGCGCGGCGCGATGGAACGGCGAGACCGCCCTCATGATTGCGGCGGGAGCCGGCAGTCTCGATGCGGTGCGGCAGCTGGCGCTCCACGGCGCCGACGTGAACGCGGCGGAACCGCGCAGCGGCCAGACCGCGCTGATGTGGGCCGCCGCAGAGGGCCACGACGATGTCGTCGCCGGATTGGTGGCGATGGGCGCGAACGTCAACGCCGCGTCGAAGCTCGGATTCACGCCGGTCGTCTTCGCCGCCATCAAGGGAGACGTGCCGGCGATCCGGACGTTGCTCGAGGCAGGCGCCAATCCGAACGTCGCTCTGGTATCCGGCGCCAAACCGCTGATCATCGCCATGCAGTACCGGCACACGGCGGCCGCGCTGGCGCTGCTCGAGGGCGGCGCCGACATCAACCTGCGCGACCGGGTCGGAAACACGGCGCTCCACCTCGCGGCGCAGCTCGGCGACATGCGTCTGGCCGGAGCGCTCCTTGCCAAGGGTGCGGATCCGAACGCCCGCACGCCGAGGTCGGAGATACCGGCAGGGCCTCGAGGCGGCGGCGGCGGACGCGGCGGCCCGGTGGGCGAGCAGACGCCGCTGATGATGGCGGCGCGCGCCGATCACGAGGACGTCATGCGGGCGCTTGTCGCCGCCGGCGCGAACCCGGCACTGCGCGCACAGGACGGCACGAGCCTGCTGATGGCCGCGGCGTCAGGCGCGCGTCTCAAGACGTTCACCTACGCATACGAGATCGATCCGGACGTCAGCGTCAAGACCACGACCGGCAACACGGTGATGCACGTCGCCGTCGCCATGAACGATCGGACCCAGCCGCAAGTGTGCGAGGTGATCCAGTTTCTCGCCGACCACGGCGCGCTGCTTGACGAGTTGAACGGCGCGGGCCGGACGCCGATCGCCATCGCCGACAACCTGCCGGTGGATCTGGCCGTCGACCTGCTGACGAAGCTGATTACGGAACGCGGAGGCAAGCCCAGGATTCCGTCGAAGCGGTGACGGGGTGACCATCGAACGCAACGCACGCAAAGCTCGCAAAGAGATTCTCTTGGCGGTCTTTGCGGCCTTTGCGTTCAAGCGAAACCGATGAAAACACTGACCGCCGGATCGTTCGTGTTGGGCGCAGCCGTCTGGCTGTCCGGCCTGCAGCCGCCGGACACCGGCGTCAGAGGCCTGCCGCCGCTGGACTACTCGCTCGCGCAGGACTCGCAGCCGCAGCCCGGCGTGCCGACCGGCACCGTGACGAAGCATGTCCTCGCGCCCGGAAAGTACTTCCCTGGCACGCCGCACAACTATCAGGTGTACGTGCCGGCCCAGTACGACGCGAGCCGTCCGATCGCGTACATGATCTTCCTCGACGGCAGCGGCTACGCAGGCAACGGCGTCCGCGTGCCGGTGGTGCTGGACAACCTGATTGCGCGGCGCGACGTGCCGCCGATGATCGCGCTGTTCATCGATCCCGGCATCATGCCGGCGCTGTCCGACGGGGCGCAGAACCGCTACGAGCGCATCTTCGAATACGACTCGCTCACGCCGCGGTTTGCCAACTTCCTGATCGAAGAATTCGTGCCCGAGATCGCCCGGACGCACAATCTGTCGAAGGACGCGAACGATCACGGCATCGCCGGCATCAGCACCGGCGGCGTCGGCGCGTTCGTGGCCGCGTGGAACCGCCCGGATCAGTTCCGCCGCGTCATCACCTGGGTGGGCAGCTTCGGGAACTTCCGGGGAGCCGATCGGCTCCCGGGCCTCATCCGCCGCACCGAGCCGCGCCCGATCCGGATCTTCATGCAGACCGGCCGTCAGGACCTCGTGAACTACGCGGGGAGCTGGTATCTCGAGAACCCGAGAATGGCCGCCGCGCTCGAGTTCGCCGGCAATGACGTGAAGATCGAATTGGGCGAAGACGGTCACAGCAACCGCCACGGCGCGTCGGTCCTGCCGGACACGCTGCGATGGCTGTGGCGCGATTATCCGCAACCGATTGCGGTGAAGGAGCCGGCGCCCGGCTCGGGCCGCGGCCTGTTCGCGCAACTGGTCCCCCGACGTGACGTGGTGCCGCCGCCGGCGCCCGCGAATCCGCCACCGGCGGCCAGTGCGCCGCCCGCCGGGCGGAGCGGCGGTCCGCGCGGCGCGGTGTACTCGCTGATCTCCCGTGACAAACTCTGGGAGCAGGTCGGCGAGACGTACGCGTCAGCGGCGAGCCCGGCGGTGGACAAGGACGGCAACGTCTTCTTCGCCGATCCGGCCAGCAACAGAATCTACAAGTCCGACGCCGCGCGCAGCGTCTCGGTGTTCAAGGAACACACGCGCGGGGCACGGGCGCTTCGCGTCGGCGCGGACGGTCGCGTCTACGCGACACAGCCGTCCGCCAGGCGCCTCGTCTCATACGGCCCGGCCGGAGACGAAAAAGTTGTCGCCCAGAACGTCGACGCCAACGATCTCGCGCTCACCAGGGGCGGGGCCATCTATTTTGTCGACACGGCGCAGCGGACCGTGGGCGTCATCGATGCGAAGGGACAGCGGCGCGTCGTCTACAACGGCGGCGAGATCATGAAGCCGACCGCGCTCACGCTGTCGCCCGATCAGGCGATGCTCCTCGTGGCCGACGGCATGGACCGCTATCAGTGGTCGTTTCAGCTGAGCGCCGACGGATCGCTGGTCAACGGCGAGCCGTTCCAGCGTGTGGAAATGCCCGAGGAAGGACTGTTCAGCGGCGTCGCCGGCCTGACCGTCGACTCGCTCGGGTACATGTGGGCGACGAGCGCGATGGGCATTCAAGTGTGCGAGCAGCCGGGCCGGTGCACGAACATCCTGAACAAGCCCGAGTTCACGGCCACGCCGGTCGCCGACATCGCGTTCGGCGGGCCGGATCGCTCCTGGCTGTACGTCACGCAAGGCGGCAAGGTCTTCCGCAGGGAGACGCGGCGCACGGGCGTTGTCGCGTGGCAACCGGTCAAACCGCCGCAGCCAGGGCTATGAAAATTCCTGTCCTGGCCCTCGTCTTGTCGATTGCTGCGAACGCGCAGGAAACCACCAGGACTGTGGCCGACGGCGTCTACACGGACGCCCAGGCGGCCCGCGGCGCCACGGCCTATGACGCCGCGTGCGCCGGGTGCCATCGCGCGGATCTCGGCGGCGCCTCCGGCCCCGCGCTGAGAGAGGAGCGCTTCGCGCGCCAGTTCGCGGGCAAGGACCTCAAGACGCTGTTCACCAAGACCGCGACGACGATGCCGCGAGGCGCGCCGGGCAGCCTCGGCGACGCCGTCTATCTCGACGTCGTCGCGCACCTGCTGAAGGAGAACGGGTTCCCGACCGGATCGCACGAGCTCACGGCCGACGCGCTGGACGGCATCCGTGTGGTGCCGGGACGCCCCAAGCCGCTCCCGGCCGTCGGCGATTTCTCGTACGTGGAAGTGATTGGCTGTCTCACGGCCGGCCCTCAGAACACGTGGCTGCTGACCCAGGCGAGCGAGCCGGCCGCGGCGGCCCCGCCCGCGTCGGAGTCGTCATCGCCGGCCGTTGCGGCGAAGGCGCTGGGCACGCAGACGTTCCATCTGGTCGACGCGATGGCCTACGCGCCCGACGCGCACAAGAGCCAGAAGGTGTACGTCCGCGGTTTGTTGATCAAACTTCCCGGCGAGCAGCGGATGACGATCAGCGCGCTCGAGACGGTGTCGGCGAACTGCCGGGAGCAATAGATGCTGTCTGTCATCGCCCTGGTTCTCGTCGGCGCGGCGGTCAGGCCCGTCGACTGGCACGCGCAGCCGGCGCTCGCTCAGGTCAGAGTGGCGGCGCAGCAGGAGGAGCGCTATCTGTACGTCGCGCTGCCGGGCTCCGACCGCGTGGACCCCGATCGATCCGTCCGGATCCTTGTGTTCGACATCGCCCGCAATCATCGCTTCGTCCGACGCATTCCTGTGTGGCCCGCCGCCGTTGGCGGCGACGCGGAAGTCGTCAGGGGCACGGCGGCGAGCGCTCGAGCCGGCCGTCTGTTCATCAGCACGACCAGCCGCCTGGCGGCGCTCGATCTGAAAACCGAGAAGATCGTGTGGGAGAAGCGATACGACAGTCGCTGTTGCGATCGTCTCGCCGTCTCGCCAGACGGTCAGACGATTTATGCGCCGGCATTCGGCAGCCCGAAGTGGTACGTCATCGCCGCGGCGACCGGTGAGCTGCGCGCGGCCATCGCGGTGACCGGCTGGCCGCGCGATACGGTCTACGCACGCGACGGCAAGCACGCCTATCTGGCAGCGTGGGAATCGCCGATGCTGTCGATCAGCGACACGACGAGCCATGCGGTCGTCAAGGAAGTCGGTCCGTTCAGCGCGTCGCTCTGTGCCTTTGCGTTGAACGCGGCGGGAACGCTCGCCTTCGCCAATGTCGACGGCCTCGTCGGATTCGAGGTCGGCGATCTGCAGACCGGTTTGATTCTCGACAGAGTGGCGGCGGAGGACTACGACAGGCGCGCCGCGGCGGATTACGAGTGCCCGAGCCATGGCATCGCGTTCACGCCGGACCAGCGTGAGCTGTGGGTCGCCGACGGCGTGCAGAACCGGCTCCAGGTGTTCGACGCCAGCGTCTATCCTCCGGTAGCGCGCACGACAATCGACCTGCCCGGCCAGCCTCGATGGATTGCCTTCAGCATCGACGGACGCTATGCGTATTCTTCAACCGGCGACGTAATCGACGCGGCGGACAGGAAGATAATCGGGGCGCTCGAAGACGCGGCTGGTGCGAAGGTGATCAGCGAGCACTTCGTCGAGATCGATTTTGTCGAACGCCGGCCGGTCCGCTCCACTGAGCCGAGCCTTATGTCGCGTATGCTCTACCACTAAGGTGAGATGTTGAAACAGCCAGCCTCAGACGTACAACGCAGAACCCGCGGAACCCGCGGAGCCAGATTGGTTTCTGCGTGTTCAGCGGTCTCTGCGTTGATCGTGGTGACGTCGTTTGGTATCAGCGCGCAGCGCCGCGACTACCCGAACCGCCCGCCGGCTGATCCCGCGGCGGTCGAACGCGGCAAGGCGCTCTACGGCGTCAACTGTCAGTTTTGCCACGGCGCCGACACGCGCGGGGGTGACAGCGGGCCCAGCCTCCTGCGCTCGGGCATCGTGCTCGACGATCAGCACGGCGAATTGATGGCGCCGGTCGTGCGCGCCGGGCGTCCGGGGATGCCGAAGTTCACGCTCACCGACGATCAGATTGCCGACGTCGCCGCCTTCGTCCACACCTTCCGCGCCGCCGGCTACGACGAGTCGCGCCTCAAGCCGCCGAGCATCGTCGTCGGCGACGCGAAAGCGGGCGAGACGTTCTTCAACGCGAAGTGCAGCGCGTGTCATTCGCCGACGGGCGATCTGCGCGGCATCGCCACGAAGATCGTGGAACCGCGCCTGCTGCAGCAGACGTGGCTGCTGCCGGGCAGCGGTGCCGGCCGGGGCGCCGCTCCGCCCGTGCAGGTCAAGCCGACGACGGTGACCGTGACGTTGCCGACGGGAGAAAAAGTCGAGGGCCGCCTCGAACGCGTCGACGACTTCATGGTGGCGCTGACGCAGGCCGACGGCACACGCCGATCGTTCCGGACCAACGGCGACACACCGAAAGTCGAGATTCACGATCCGCTGCAGCCGCACAAGGATCTGCTGCGCACGTATTCCGACGCCGACATCCACAATGTGACGGCGTATCTGGTGACCCTGAAATGAACAACGGACACGACGCGGCTTGTGGCGCAGCCCTTCAGGGCTGCGTGCCGGCTCGCAGGCCTCAAGGCCTGCGCCACAACTTGACGGTGATGCTGATCGTCTGCGCGGCGTCAGCGATCGTATTCACGCAAAACGGCGGCGGTCTCGATCCGGCATCGCTCCTCAAACCTCTGGCCGATTCGTGGCCGAGCTATTCGGGCGATTACACCGGCCGCCGGTACAGCGCGCTCACACAGGTCAACCAGTCGAACGTGAAGAATCTGACGCTGGCGTTCGCCGCGAAGGTGACCGGCGGTCCCGGGTCGGGTGGCGGCGGGCGCGGCGGCCCGAATCCCGAGGGTCCGCAGACGTTCACCGGCGGCGAAGGCGACGGCAGCGTCACCGTCGGCGGCGCGACGCAGATCAAGGGGGCCGTGCTTTCGGTCAACGGCGTGCTGTACGTGACCGCGCCGGACAACGTCTGGGCACTCGACGCGCACGACGGCAAGGAGATCTGGCACTACTTCTGGAAGACGAAGGGCGGCACGCACATCGGCAACCGCGGCGTCGCGATGTGGGGGAACTATCTCTACTTCGTCACCCCCGACGACTACTTCATCTCTCTCGATGCGCGAACCGGCAAGGAGCGCTGGCACAAGGAAGCGGCGCCGTTCAGCCAGCAGTACTTCATGACCTCGGCGCCGATGACCATCGGCAACCACATCATCGTCGGGACCGGCAACGACCTGGATTCACCCGGTTACCTGATGTCGTTCGATCCGGAAACCGGCGCGCAGCAGTGGCGCTTCTACACCGTGCCGATGAACCCGGGCGATCCCGGACTCGAGACCTGGAAGAGCCTCGACGCGGCGCGACACGGCGGCGGTCACCCCTGGCTGCCGGGTGTTTACGATCCTGAATCGCACCTCTACATCTTCGGCACCGGCAACCCGACGCCGGCGTACATGTCGACGCCTCGCGGCGCCGGACTCGACAATCTCTTCACGTGTGCGATCGTCGCGCTCAACGTCGATACCGGCAAGATGGAGTGGTACTACCAGACCTCGCCCCACGACACGCACGACTGGGACTCGGCGCAGACGCCGGTACTGGTCGACGGCGACTTTCGCGGCAGCGGCCCGCGCAAGATGGTGCTGACCGCGAGCCGCAACGGCTACTATTTCACGCTCGATCGCCGGACCGGCGAGCACATGGTGACGAGCACGTTTTCCGACACCGTCAACTGGGCGAAGCCGGGGCTGAACGCGAAGGGGCAGCCGGTGCGCGATCCGGCGAAGGACAACCACATCGCCGGTGCGCTCGTCTCGGCCGCCAACGGCGGCTCGACGAACTGGCCGCCGCCGGCGTACAGCCCGGACACCGGCTTGCTCTACGTCCCGACGGCCGAGACCTACGCGATGTACTACCTGACCGAAACCGATCCCCGCGGCGCGATGGGGCTGGGCGGAAAAGACGAGGTCAGCGTCGGCACGATGGGCAGCTTCATCAGCGCGATCGACTACAAGACCGGCAAGACCGTCTGGAAGCACAAGTTCCGCTCGGCCGGCAATCCGCGAGGCGCCCAGGGGCTGCTGACGACGGCGGGAAAACTGCTGTTCGGGGGGGACGTGTCGGGTAACTTTGTCGCGTTCGATCCGGCAAATGGCAAGACGCTGTGGCATTCGCAGATCGGTCAGGTGACGAACGCGCCTGAGACGTACATGGTCGACGGGCGCCAGCACGTGCTCGTCGCCGCCGGCGATACGCTGTACTCGTTCACGCTTTACCAGTGACCGTGGGAATCG
>Ga0163163_10006670_pt1 | contig 10113 bp, 8 predicted proteins | sample S65metaG_FD_119766 | JGI IMG/M metagenome (GOLD analysis project Ga0163163, IMG submission 119766) | Switchgrass rhizosphere microbial communities from Kellogg Biological Station, Michigan, USA - S6-5 metaG | ecosystem: Host-associated > Plants > Roots > Rhizosphere > Soil | place: USA: Michigan... | reverse complement strand
TTAAAACAGGCGATCGCCACGGGAGAGGTCGCGACGGTGAAGAAACTTCTGGCGGCCAGTCCCGAGTTCCGCCTGCTCCTCATTCAGGAACTGATGTGTGCTTCGCAGCCTGGCCAGACTGCAAAGATGGAATTCCTGGTCCGCGCCGGTGCAGACGTAAACGGCCTCTGCTGGGGTTGGTTTCCGGTGATCTTCTGTCCTTGCGAAAATATCCAACCCGAACCGCTCCAGTGGCTTCTCGATCACGGCGCTGACCCGAACTGCATTCAACCCAAAACCGGTCGCACCGCACTCGATTACCTTATCGACACCTATCCCCGCGCCCCCAAGCGGCTCGCGGCGTGCATCGAGTTGCTCCTGGCTGTTGGAGGCCGCACGCGCTACGATGCTCCAGGCGTCCTCCCGATCCTTCGGGGCCGCACCGCCGAACTCGCCGCCTTGCTTGACGCCAACCCATCCTTGGTCCACCGTCGATACGCTGAACTCGTGGATTGCGGCCAATCCGGTGGCCGCCTACTCACGCTTCGTGGCGCGACTCTCCTTCACGTCGCTGCCGAATATGGCTTCTTTGATGCCACTCGCCTCCTCCTCGACCGCGGCGCCGACGTCAACGCTCGCGCCGATATTGACGCTGAGGGTATCGGTGGACAGACCCCGATCTTTCACGCGCTGACGCATTTCATGGGCGTCAACCCGGAAGTCGGCGAACTCCTCAAAGAACGAGGCGCCGACCTGACCATCCGCGCGCGCATACCCGGCCATTACGAAAAGCCGGGCGAGATCCTCGACGTGTCCGCCGCCGAATATGCTGCGATCTTCCCGCTAAGGTAAGGTGATCTGCGGTGTCAGGCGGGTCGTTGGCCCTGCTAAGATGTCTGTGGCGTGTCAGGACGCCGCCGTGTCCGCGGGAAGGACCGTGTCCCCCTGATGAAGTTCGAATCTGATTTTCGGTGAACTCTTTTCCACCCGAGCGAGCGGACACCGGGTAAGCCGCTGACGTGAAAAACGCAGCCAGGAGAGGAGCTCATTATGAATCAGCCGCTACCGACTCGCGCCTTCCGCGAGCACACGGACCTCAATCAACTCAAGCGCCAGGCGAAGGAACTACTGGACGCCTTTCGCACCGGAGATGGCGCCACCATCGCCGAAGTAAATGCCCACTACCGCGCCGCTGATCCCGATACATTCGCGCTTCACGACGCGCAACTGGTTCTGGCGCGCGCCTACGGCTTTGCCAGTTGGCCGAAGCTTAAGGCGTACGTGGATGGTGTCACCGCCGGGCACTTTTTAGAGGCGGTTCGTGCCGGAGAACCCGGCAAAGTTCAGGCCATGCTTCGCGCTCGCCCGGAAGTGGTCAATATGGGTGTGGGGCAAGACGAGCATCGCGCGATTCACTACGCCGTCCTGCTTCGCTCACCCGAAATGACGAGGCTGCTGATGCGCCACGGCGCCGATGCCCGCGCGGGAATTTATCCACATCGCGACGCTACCACCGCGTTCACGCTCGCCAGCGATCGTGGGTACGACGAGATTGTTGCCATCATTCGGGAGGAAGAACAGCGCCGGCGCGAGACCCAGGCTGGAACCGGCGCCGTTGCCGCTCCCGCCGGCATATTCGGCGCCGGCATGTGGGCGAGTGGCTGGGCGCTCCGGATGCTGCAGGCCGATCCGGCGCTGGCACGATCCACAGATCCCGAAGGATGCACGCCACTTCACGCGGCTGCCTGCGCGCTCGACGAAGGAGGCATCTCGTGGCTGCTCGATCATGGCGCGGACCCGAATCACCGCGCGAGAGACGGCCGGACTCCGCTGGACCTGGCCGCTTCCGGCAGGGGATGGAGCAAAAGCGGGGATCGCGCAAAGTTCGAAAGGGTGGCCAGGCTTCTGCTGAGCCGAGGCGCAAGCCTGGGCCCGATCCCGGCCGTCGCCCTGGGAGACGAGCAGTGGGTCCGCGCCCGGCAGGCGGAAGGTGCGCTCGCCGTCGTCAGCAGCATCCAGATCGGCGTCAACAGCTGCATTCTCAACATCGGCGGACTACTTTCGATTGCGGTCCTCCACGACCGGCCCGTTATGCTCGCCCTCCTTCTCGATCTCGGACTCGACCCCGACGAGCGTATACGCATGGATGGAATGGACGAGATCCTATACACTGCCGGCAATCCGTTGCTTTCCTGCGTCGTGCTGGGCAAACGGCAGATGGCGGAAATGCTATTGGCGAGGGGCGCCGACCCCAACGCCAACGTTTATACCTGCGGCTCTCCCTTATTCCGCGCCTATTCTAATAAGGACTGGGATCTTGTCCGCCTCCTCGAACAGCACGGCGGGTTGCTCGACGCGGTTTCCGCAGGTTTCGCGTGTCAGACCGAGGCTGTCAGGCAGCTACTTGCCGATGAAGCTGCCGGGCGCCTGCGCCCGGGCGCCGTGCTCCCCGGGAGCACCGTGTCGGAAGATCTGCTCTGGACCGCCTGCGGCGGCGGCGATCCCGAAATCGTTCGTCTGGCCCTCGAACGGATCGACTGGCCGAGGCAGGACTCCCGCTGGCTCGGGTCGCTCTGGCAGGCGTTCACGTGCGGCAACATGGAGCGCGGTCTTGTCTGCTTCCGCCTGGTGCTCGACCGGGCCGACCCCAACCACAGCGATTCCGGCCAAACGATCCTGCACACTGTCATGGCACAAGGCGGGAAGGAGCATCTGCCCTTCGCGGAAATGCTGTTGGACCAAGGCGCGCGAATCGATATCCGCGACGAACTGCTCCAGAGCACGGCACTGGGTTGGGCTTGCCGTTGGGGGCGTGTCCATTTTGTGAAGCTTTTATTGGAGCGGGGTGCGGACCCGGTAGAGACGGATGCCGAGCCGTGGGCGACGCCGAGGGCCTGGGCACAAAAAATGAAACACGATAACGTTCTCCAGGCGCTAGTAAGCTACCGCGCAAAGTGAGGAAGCCACTTACCTGCGAGAAACTCCGTAGTGTTCATCAGTAGCGCGTTCTGTGTGCCCAGGCGGGGCAAAGGGACTACCGCCCGTTGCCTCGCATCCCCGATCCTTGCGTGCAGCGGCCCACCTCCGCTTCGATCCGGACAGCCTATCCAGATCAAGGTGAACGCTTCGCGGAGAATCACAAGGCTAGCGTCTCATCGCTCCGACGGCGTTCAGCTTCGAACCGGAACGGTGTTCAGTTTTCTCCGGAATGGTGTTAAGCTTTGCCGGTATTTCCAACCATCGACCCCGCACGACTCAGCTTTCCTCTGGGCGTCCTGCCATGCGGTTAGCCCAAGAACTTGTAGCCAACGCGATGGAGGGTGACGAGGAATGTCGGATCGGCAGGCCGGGGTTCAATCTTCTGCCGGAGCTTTGCGATGTGATTGTCAACCGTTCGCGTGAACAGGTGTCTGGAAACTCCCCAGACATTGTCCAGCAACTCTTCGCGCGTCACGATTTGGCCGCGCCGCTTGATCAGGTACTTGAGAATCTCGAACTCGCGGGCCGACAGCATCAGTGGCTCGCCGTTGTGCGTGGCAATATGTCGTCGGAAGTCGATTTCAATTGCGCCGAATCCGTATCGATCCAAATCAGGAGTCAACTGCGACACGCGCCGCAGCTGTGCCCTCACGCGAGCCATGAGTTCGCGGATGCCGAACGGCTTCGTGACGTAATCGTCCGCGCCCAGCTCCAAACCAGCGACTTTGTCAGGCTCCTGGCCGCGAGCAGTCAACATGATGATCGGTGTCAGAACGCCTCGCCTGCGCAAGGTGCGGCAGACGTCAAGGCCGTTCATTTTGGGGAGCATGACATCCAACAAGATCACGTCAGGATGTTCGGACAACGCCTTATCAAGACCGTCCACGCCGTCTTCGGCGACAACAACCTGGAATCCTTCGAACTCGCAATTGTCGCGAAGGGCAACGATCATGTCGCGTTCATCTTCAATGATGAGGAGCTTCGGCAAAACGTTCTCCGGCGAGAGCCCGCTGCGTTTGCTCGTCATTCGCAGCCGCACAGGCGGGTAGGAGAATCGTGAATCGGCTACCGCCGCCAGGGTGGCTGTCGAGATCGATTCGGCCATGATGTGCCTCCACAATGCTCTTGGTCAGACTCAAACCAAGGCCACTGCCTTTGGTCTCTTGAACCAGGCTGTTGTTTACCCGATAGAAGTTGTCAAACACTCGGCGCTGCTCCGAATCCGGAATGCCGATTCCTTTGTCGGCTACTTCGATTCCGATCTGATTCTCAGCTCCGTACACTCGCACTCGCATTTCCTTGACCTGGGTGGAGTACTTCACAGCATTGTCGATCAGGTTCGTTACGGCTTGGGAAATCGTCTGACCATCCACAAGCGCGGGTGGTAGCGCCTGCTCGATTTGAAGATCGAGAGTAAAGCCTTGGGACCGGATTTGATCTTCGTACGGCTTGACGGCGTCGGAAACCAGGCGAGCGAGGTCCGTACTCGCGAATTGATATCTCTTGCGCCCGGCCTCCATGCTGGCAAAGTCGAGCACTCGGTCGATGAGCTGTGTCAATCGACGGCTCTCGCTATGGATCACGCGATAATACTCCTGCAGCTTCGGCGGTTCCGTGACGCGACCAAGCTCAAGGGTTTCTGCGAACACGCGAATCAGCGATAGTGGTGTCTTCATTTCGTGCGAGACGTTCGACACGAAGCCCGATTTCAATTCGGCCAGTTTGGACTCACGCGCTACCGCACGCAGGGAAAGGCCAATTGCCAGCATCAGAGAACAAAAGACCAACGTGGAAACTGCCATGCTGCTGCGGAACTGCGCTTGAGCGAGGCTTTCGATAGTCGTCCCTTGATGCCGGCCAGAGAGAGTCCAGAGCGGAAGCAGCGGTCCGGCTTGGATCGAGGCTTCGGAGGCGGTAACATCCTTCGCTGTCGAGAATACAGCACCACGCCCGCTCTCGCTTACCGTCACCGCCAACTCGCCAATCGATTCGCTTCCACGCCGCTTGAGTCCCGCGAGCACAGTGGAAGCAACCTCGCGCAACAAGGCATCGGTTTGGATTTCCAATCCCGCCCATCGCCCACTGTCCTTTGGATTCCGGATGCCGAGATTGCTCCAGCTTCCGTTAGCCATTGCACCTGGAAGGTAGCGGAATGCATAAATCGCAGGCCGCAACCCACTCTGAAAATAAAGGACATCGGCAAACTCGCCATCCTTCGGAAGCCCGCGCGCGGCGCGATGGGCACGGAGTGCCTCGGCTATGACGGGCTCGATGAAACGCGAACACTTCACCCATTCGGCGCCCCCGTTTGCGGAGAGGACAGCATAGGGATCACCTGCGCAAGCACATTCCGACACGGCGAATATGTGTCCGACGACGGAATGTCTTTTCAGGATCGCCTGAAATTTGATGCTTGTCGCGTTGAGGTTCCCAGCCGCAAGATCACCGGTATCAATGCGGGCAAGCGAATCGGACGCGATAGTCGCTATCTGCTCCTCAAGACGTTGTTGAAGGATTTCAAGACCCTGTCGCACTTGGTCTTGCGCCACGATCCGCGTCCTGCATCGCAATTGCTGAAGGGAACGATACTGTAGCCAAAACAGAACTGCCGTCAGGAGCAGTACGGCGGTCGCGGTGGTCACCACGACGTTGTTCGTCGGAAGCCGGCGTTTCGCTGGCGAGCCTGCCATACCCCATATTAGGCTTCCCCGAGGGTCGTGGAATGATGGCAGCCCGGTCGTAGATACAACTTTTTACAACTCCGTTGCAGCGGGTGAAGACTCCTAGGCACTCGCCCGGTATTCTGCTCTCATGCAAACCCTCCGAAGTCTGCTCAGCAGGGCGGTTTTGGGATCGCTCGTTGCAATGGGAATCGCCGGAGCGCAAGAACCACGCTCGCTTGTGCAGGACCTTCATGCGCTCGTGCACGCAAAAAAGTTCGCGGATCTAGAGGCGAAGGTTGACGCTTTGGACCCGCAGGACCCGAATTGGAAAGCGATTCTCGAGTTGTTGGTCGAAGGAGGAGAACAGCAAGGCGCCTACGACTACCTTAAGCGGAAAGCGAAGCATGTACTTGACACGAATAGGGACGTCGAGACGCGGGCGACGGCAGCTTTTGCCCTGGCTACTGGACATTGGCGGTCAGGCCAATTGTCGGAAGCAAAAGCGGCTTTCGGGGAAGTCGCAAGGATTCGGCCCGACTCGGACCTTGCACAAGCCGCGACCGGGAATATTCACGAGATCAACAATCTCGTCATCGGACAACGAGCACCCAGGTTCGTTGCTGCTACTACCACCGGTGAGCACTTGAATTCGGACCAACTCCGCGGCAAAGTTCTGCTGGTCCATTTCTGGGCATCTTGGTGAAGCATCTGCGCGGGGGAGTTTCCTCTGCTCAAGGAGCTTTACGCGAAGTTCCACGATCGCGGATTCGTCATAATTAGCGTGTCCATTGACGAGGACCGCGACAAGTTTGATCGGGCCGTGAAGAATGCCGGGTTCACTTGGAGCCAAGTTTTCGATGGCAATGGTACGAACGGTGCACTCGCAAAGCTGTTCAATGCACGGGCCGTTCCGATCTCCTACCTTATGTCATCCGACGGCAAGATCGCCGCCAAGATCGTGAATGGCACGCAACTGCAGCAACAAATAACCAACCTCATGGAGAAACGATGATCAGACGGCATAGCATGCTCACGGCAGCTTTGGCTCTAGCGCTGTGCGGGCCAACGTTGTACGGCCAGCCGTCGTCCGGACCTCCCAGCGGTGAGGAATCTCGTGCGAAGGCCATCAGACTGGCCGAAATTGTGGATGCGTTGGCAATTTCTCCTGGTTCGCACGTTGCCGATATCGGCGCCGGCGAGGGCTTCTTCACCGCGCGGCTGGCAAAGAGGGTGGGGCCAGGTGGCCATGTTTTTGCGATAGACATCGACGATAAGCACGCGATTCCGAAACTGAAGGAACTGGTTAAGAAGGAATCTCTTGAAAACGTCAGCGTGATTCTTAGCGAACCCGGAGACCCGAAGCTACCAAGGGAGGGTCTCGATGCGGTGCTCATGGTCATCGTCTACCACGAAGTGGAACCGTACAAGGAGATGCTTGCCCACGTCTTCAGCGCGCTCAAGCCCGGCGGTCGGTTCGTGATTGTGGACAACATGCCGCACAAGACGCGTTCCAGGCCTCGCGCGGACCAGATGAAGAATCACGTCCTCAGTCCCGAGCTTACCGAGGCGGAATTAAAGGCAGCCGGGTTCGAGATCACTTCCCGCCAAGACGACTTCGTGGACCGTCCCGATGAAGAGGACGCCAAATGGATAATCGTCTCACGCCGGCCGAAATAGTCACCGATGGAAGAGTTCAATCGGCATCAACGCCGGGTGTCAGGACAGAGGCATGCCTAGCTTAGCTAGCTAGCTAGACCAGCCGCTCGGATTGGATCACGGCTAGATCTGAAACACGCCCGGAACCAACAACCGGCCCACTTTGCCGTCGATGGGCGAATCGCCGGGACGGATTCACTCCGAGATGTTTGCTCGTTCCCCGACGTCGCGACTCTTCATATCAAGGACGGTCAGCTCGCATGAGGTTTGGACCTTGTTTGGACCTTACGCGCCTGACCGGATAAGCCGTTGGGGACCGGACCCGAATGAAGAATCAATAGGTTATCTACGATCAGATTGGCATCAAGATTCGAGAGTTGCGCACCACTCTGAAGGGCACGGGAATCAGCCAGAAAGAACTGGCGCGGGCGGTCAAGACCACTGCCAACACCGTATCCCGATTTATCCCGATGGGAAACTGCCACCTACGAACCTTCGATTGCCGACCTTGAGGTCCTGGCTCGATTCTTCGGCCTACCGATGGCTGTGTTCTTTTCCAGGGGCTCAACCGGCGTCAAGAACGAGCGCGATCATCAGCGCAACTGCCGACCTGGATGATCGCGACCTCGAAGAAGTGACCCTGTATGCGCGATTCAGAAGAGCGCAGCGAGCGAAACGAAGGGCCTGATGCGCGTGCGACACGAATTGCGCAGACTCGCACGGTCGCCATGTGTTACTAATTCTGAGATTTTGTGTCACGTACTCTGACACGAATGTCAATAATTCTGAAATCCTACAAAAAATGTAGGTTGACAGAGTAGTTGAAAACGGCCGTGTTGATTCCAGAGGGCCAAGAGCCGCTCGTTGACGCAGAACATGAAAAGTCTCGCCAGAGTTCGTGAAAATATCCTACCTGCTTGCCACTGTTGTTGAAATAATCCTACACGGGACTGCTGTCGGGGCTGCTTTCGGACACGGTCGATAAATGCTTCGCGACCAGCAGTTACTTACCCATTGACGCTCGGATTTATGGTGTAGCGGACAAAGCGGTAGCGACGGCGAGGAACGACAGCCCGTGGGCGGCCGCTCAGGAGAACGAACTTCTCCTCGCAGAGGGCCGGGGCGCCATAGGCACGCGGCAGACTGCCGGGTGGCTATCGACGGAGCCGCCATTGTTCTTGGAAGAACCGGATCACGGCCTGATGAAATGTCGGCTGGTACGGCGTGGAGTGGTGGTCGCCTTCGCAGGAGGCAGCGCGTGCAGTTGGGATCGCGCGCAGGAGGTCGTCGACCTTTTGATTGGCGGCGTCGGCTCGGCCGTTGAGGATCAGGACTGGGACCTCAATGGTGCGGAGCGCCTCCACCGGCCACGGCGGCATCACGGCTCCGCGAATGACGGCGGCGAGGACTTTGGGATCGGCGCCTGTGGCGCGCGCGGCCATAAGGCTCGCGGAGGCGAGGTGTCCGGGAATGATTTCTCCCTGTTCGAGAATGCGGGCGCCCTCCTCCGCCCACACGCTGCGCGTAATCGGGCGCGGCACTGAGTCGGGAATTGGCCAGTTCTTGGGGAACTCCATCACGTTGTCTTCCAGCGCGTAATCGCCGACGCCGGCGAGAATTGCGGACTTCACTTGCGGCGGGTGGAGCGCCAGCAAGCGGGCCGTCGTGCCGCAGCCCATGGAATAACCGATCACGTCAACGGCATCCAGGTGGAGGTGATCGATCAGAGCGGCGACGTCGCGGGAGTGCGCGGAGTTTTCGTAAGCGCTTCTTTCGCGCGGCTTGTCGGAGGCTCCGAATCCACGCATGTCCGGCAGGATAGTGCGGGCGCCGGCGGCAAGGAGTGCATCTGCCAGTCCCAGCCTGCCTTCCGTTGGGGGGTCGGGGAGCGGCGGCGCTCCCCCAAAGGCCTGACGGAACATCGCCTGCCGCTTTTCCAGCCCTGGCAGGATGCGCTCGAACTCACCGAACTGGCCGAGAGCGTCGACCCCGAACCCATGCAGCAGGATCACGGCGGGGCCGTTTCCCTCGTCCGAGTAGGCGATGCGGGTTCCGTCGAAGGAAGTCAATGTGTGCATTTGCAGCATAGACATGGGTTCCGGGATTTGGTTTGGGATCTAAATAGGCTAGCAGATGGGACTGCGACAAAATATGGGGTCGGGGTGGGGGCTGATCAGTGGCGAAAGGGGAATCTGGCAATCTCCCGCTTCGCAGCAAGGCCGCTATCGGGCGATCACTCACCCCTTCGCGACTAGGTAGGGTCTACTCTGCGATGGTTATCGAAGCAGCCAGGAGGCGAAACTGTGCCAGGCCGCGGTATGCGCAACCAGGACCCTAACGGGAAACGCCGCCAGGATCAAAACGCCGCCCCAGAGGCTCACCGGGTGGATGCGCGAGTAAGAGAGACGGTCATAAACAGCAGGTGCGAGCACCAGTGCCAACAGCAATCCGAACATCAAAGCCGGCCGCCCGGCGACATGCGGCATCCTGGTGATAGCCGGCCAGATGAGCCCTCCCACCGTTGCCAGTAGCATGAGCCTCTTGTGTATTGCGGGGCGCTGTCGATAGTACAATCCGGCGGTGGCGAAGCAGAAGAAGACGAGGATGTCTCCGAAACCGACCACCATGAACGCGTGCGAATCCGGATATGGACCACCGGGGTTCCAGCCATCTTTAGCGCCGCGGACGGCCGTCAGGATTCCCAAGACCGTCATGACTGGGAGAAGCACCGCACCCAGGATGCCGAGGCGGCGATGAACATCGGTGCGACCGGTAGCCACCAGGGTGTTCTGCGCGATGAACAGCAGCATCCAGGCGCTGAACACCAAGGCATGCG
>Ga0163163_10006668_pt1 | contig 10114 bp, 10 predicted proteins | sample S65metaG_FD_119766 | JGI IMG/M metagenome (GOLD analysis project Ga0163163, IMG submission 119766) | Switchgrass rhizosphere microbial communities from Kellogg Biological Station, Michigan, USA - S6-5 metaG | ecosystem: Host-associated > Plants > Roots > Rhizosphere > Soil | place: USA... | reverse complement strand
CGCCCGCTCCGGGAGATCGGCGAGGTCCTTCTCGGCCGCGGCCAGATCGGCCTTCGCCTGTTCGAGCTGCTGGCGGGAGCTGTCCCACGAGGGTTTGATCACGAGGTCCCGGTACTGCCCGTCGTCCCACGAGTAGAAGTCGTTCTCGAGCTTCCTCGTCGTCGCGTCGAGCTCGGCGACCTTCGCCTTCCCGTCCACGACGCGCTTGCGGGCCGCATCCGCGATCCCGCGCCACTCCGCCTCGGTCGGTGGTGCAGGTGCTCCGTCGGCAGGAGCCGCGGGCGCGGCGGAAGCCTGCGCCGTCGGAGAGCCGGGCGACGCATCGCCGGCCGTCGCGTGCGCGGCCGCGCCCTCCGTCGGCTTGCCGGCCGCCCGGCCAGGCGGCGGGTCGTGGTGCACCGTCCGGCTGGTGGTGAGGCGGCCCTTGCTCGGATCCGTGACGAGAGACCGGTTGTCGATCACCACGCCGGTCTTCTCGGCGCCCGGCGTTTTCTCGGAGGCGGGACGCGTGTCGTGCGCCGCGCGCACCACGTCGACGAGACTCTGCCCGCCGTCCCCGGGCGCCTGGGGCGTCGCGGTCACGCGCGGACGTCCGAATCCGCCGGAGAGCCGCGCTCTCGGCGTGGGGGTCGGAGACGGATGCGCGGCGGACAGCGAGGGTCCGGCGGCCGCGACCAGAAACCAGAGGCCCGAGACCAGGAACCCCTTGTTCACGGCTCCGTCGTGCCCGCCCGCCCGTAGGCGTCCTCGAGCCGGACCACGTCGTCGAGCTCCGGGGAGGAGACCTCCACGAGCGTGCAGCGGCTGCTGGCGCGCATCCGGTGGCGCACGCCCGGCCGGATCCGGTGCGCCTCTCCGGGTTTCAGCGTCAGCTCCCGCATCTCGCCGTCGATGTCCACGAGCAACTGCGTTTCTCCCTCGAGGACGTAGATCGTCTCGTCCTTGCGTTCATGGTACTGCAGCGACAGGCTCTGCCCGGCCTCGAGCACGAGGAGCTTGCCGACGTAACGCTCCGTCTCCGCAAAGATGACCTCGTGTCCCCAGGGCTTCGGTACGGTTCTCACTTCTCTCCTCCGAAGAGACGTTCGACCTCGGCCGGCTCGGACGCTTCCAGCGCGCGCCGCGCAAGAGCGCGAACCCGCGTCGAGTCCAACCGCGACAGATTCTCCTTCACGGCGGGGATGGCGACGGGCGTGACCGAGAGCTCGGTGATCCCGAGGCCGACGAGCACCGCGGTTCCCACGGGATCCGACGCGAGCTCCCCGCAGACGGCGACCGGCTTCTCGCGCATCCGCCCGGCGTCCACGACCGCGGCGATCATGGTCAGGATCGCCGGGTGGAGCGGGCGGTAGAGCGCCGAGACGTCCGGGTTGGCGCGGTCCACGGCGAGCGCGTACTGCGCCAGGTCGTTGGTTCCGATCGAGAAGAAGTCGGCCTCCTGGGCGAACCGATCGGCCAGGAGGGCCACGGAGGGCACCTCGACCATGATTCCCAGCGGCGGCGTCCGCTCGAGCCCGACGCGCCTGGCGGCCGCCTCGAGCGCGCGCCGTCCTGCCCTCAGCTCCGAGATGGAGGTGACCATCGGCAGGAGGATCCGCAGCTCCCCCCGGCGGGAGGCAAGGCAGAGCGCCGTCAGCTGCTCGTCGAAGAGCTCCGGATGGGCGAGGCAGTAGCGCAGGCCGCGAAGCCCCAGCGCGGGGTTGTCGCCCGGCGCCGGGCCGATTCCCTTCTCGCCTCCGAGGTCGTACGTCCGGACCACGACCGGGTGCGGAGACGCCGCGTCCAGGAGGGTCTCGTAGGCGGCGCGCTGCTCCTCGATACCGGGCGAGCGAGGTAGGGCCCGGAGGTAGAGGAACTCCGAGCGAAAGAGACCGATCCCCTCCGCGCGGAACTTCTCCAGGGCCGGGATCTCCTCGGGCAGCTCGAGGTTCGCCCGCAGAGCGATGCGCAGCCCGTCATGCGTCGCCGCCGCGCGCCCGGACCTTCCCCGGAGGCGGCGCGCTTTCTCCCGGTCCTCTCGCACCCGCTCGAGGCTCCGGCGAAGCCTCTCCCGGGACGGCTGGGGATCCACGATGCCCTCGTCGCCGTCGACCACGATCGGGCGCTCCGGCGAGACCTTCTCGCAGAGGCCGGGTATTCCGACGACCGCGGGCAGGCCGAAGGAGCGCGCGATGATCGACGCGTGGGACGTCGGTCCTCCCCTCTCGAGCGCGAGGGCGCAGACGCGGCGGGGATCGAGGCGCGCTGCGTCCACGGGCGACAGCTCGTCGGCGACGAGGATCGAGCCGCGCGGAAGGTCAGACGGGGCGGGCCTGGCTCCGCCGGAGAGATGCGCCGCGACCTCCCGCGCCACGTCCGCGATGTCCGCCTCCCGCTCGCGCATCGCGGCCGAGTCCGCGGCGGCGAGGCGTCCCCCCAACTCGCGCGTGACCTCGGCGAGGGCCCACTCGGCGTTGACGCGGTCGCGCCGGATCCGCTCGCAGATCGCGCCGAGATAGGTCTCGTCGGAAGCGATCAGGCCGTGGGCCTCGAGGATCGCGGCGAGCTCGGAGCCGATGTCGCCCTTGGTCTCGCGGGAGTGGCGCGCGAAGTCCTCCGTCGCCTTGGCCGCCGCCCGGCGCAGCCGCCGCTCCTCGCGCTCGAGCTCGTCGGGCGGAACGGCGCGCCGCAGGGCGGCCAATCCACGGAAGCGGATGATGACGGCCCTTCCGACGGCGATCCCGGGGGAAACGGGGAGGCCCTGGAGCATGAGCGGAGAGTTGAGAATGGAGGGTTGAGAATTGAGGAACGGGGTACGCCTTATCGGCGCGTGCGACTTCTCAACTCACAATTCTCGAGTCTCAATTTCCTTCCTCATTCCTCATTCCTCTTCGTCGAAGCTGCGCGCGATGAGGTCCTCGACCGCCGCGAACGCGTCCCCCTCGTCGTCGCCCGTGACGGCGAGCGTGATTCGGGTTCCCTGGGACGCCGCGAGCAGGAGGATCCCCAGGATCGACTTGCCGTCGACCTCTTCCCCGTTCTTGCGGATCTTGACTTCCGACTTGAAGCGGCTGGCCGTCTGGACGAACTTGGCGGCGGCGCGCGCGTGAAGACCGAGCCGGTTGCGGATCGCGAGCTCTCTCTCGATCATGACCCGGGCTTCTCCGAGAGCGCGGCCGCGGCCGACGCCGGCGCGGCCTCCTCCGCGAGCAGGTCGGAGGCGACGTAGATCGATCGCTGGCCCCTGTCCTTGGCGACGTGGGCGATCTCCGTCACCGGCCGTCCGCTCCTCTGGAGGGCGGCGCACTTCAGGACCATCGGCAGGTTCACGCCGGTGACGATCTCGATCCGATCCTTGCGCAGGAACGGCAGCGTCAGGTTGGTCGGCGTCCCGCCGAACATGTCCGTGAGGATGACGGCACCCTCCCCTTCGTCCGCGAGCTCGAGCCCGCGGCGGATCTTCTCACTCGCATCCTCGCCGGTTTCGCTCCACTCGAGGGCAACGGCGACGATGCGCTCGAGCCCCGGCTGAATCGTCAGGGCGGCGGCGCGGAGCTCCTCGGCCAGTCGGCCGTGGGTCACGAGCAGGATTCCGATCATGAAAGGGCGACCATTATCTCATTCGCGCGTCGAGTCCCGGTGGGACACGCGAACGGGATACCCCCTCTCCTTCAGGCGCTCCGCCAGGCGCTCCGCGATGTAGACGGACCGGTGTTTTCCGCCGGTGCAGCCGATCCCGATCGAAAGATAGCTCTTGCGCTCGGACTCGAAACGCGGCAGCAGGTAGTCGAGGAACTGGGCGAGGTGCTGGAGAAAGGCCGTCGTCTCGGGGTCCTTCTCGATGTACGCCGCCACCGCGGGATCCGCGCCGGTCTTTCCCTTCAACTCTGGGACGAAGTGCGGATTGGCCAGGAACCGGACGTCGAAGAGCAGGTCCACGTCGTGCGGCGTGCCGAACTTGTACCCGAAGGAAGTGGCGGAGATGACCATCCCTCCGGACTCCGGGTCGCCGACGAACGTCTTCTGGATGAACGAGCGCAGCTCGTGGACGGTCATCGCCGACGTGTCGACGACGACGTCGGCCACCGCGCGGACCTCCTCGAGCAGCTCTCGCTCGCGGCGCAGGGCCTCGAGCAGCGTGGCGCGTCCGGCGAGCGGATGCGGGCGGCGGGTCTCCGAGAACCGCCGGATGAGGGACTCCTCGGACGCGTCCAGGAAGAGCAGCCGTGCGCCGGGCACCCGGCGGCGCAGACGCGCGAGGATCTCGGGGAACCGCGTCGCGAAATCGGGATTGCGAACGTCGAGGATGATCCCGACCCGGTTCTTGCCGGAGACCCGGTCGATCAGCGGCTCGAGCAGCTCGAGGGGAAGGTTGTCGACGCAGAAGTAGCCCATGTCCTCCAGGCACTTGTTCACGTAGCTCTTTCCGGAGCCGGAGAGGCCGGTGACGATGACGAGGCTCTCCGGCACGGCCGGGGCGGCGAAGGCGGGGGAACTCATCTCCGGCCGGCCTCGGCCTGGGCGTTGCGCGCGATCTCCTCGTCCACGCGGCGGGCGAACTCCTTCGCGGCGTCGTAGCCCTGCGTCTTCAGGAGCTCGTTGCGGGCGGCGATCTCGATCAGCAGCGCGAGGTTGCGGCCCGACGCGACCGGCAGCCTCAGCAGCGGAATCTCGCGCTCGAGGATCGAGTACGTCTCGCCGTCGAGCCCCAGGCGGTCGTACTTCTTCGTCGGATCCCAGCGCTGGAGCTCGATGACGAGCTCCACGGACTTCGACGCACGAACCGCGGAGACGCCGAACAGGTGCTTGATGTTGATGATCCCGATCCCGCGCAGCTCCATGTGGTACCGGATCATCTCGGCCGCCCGGCCGACGAGCGCGCCGCTCGGGTACTTTCGAATCTCCACGGCGTCGTCCGCCACGAGCCGGTGCCCGCGGTGAACGAGGTCGAGCGCGCACTCGCTCTTTCCGATGCCGGACTCGCCGAGGAGGAGGACGCCCATGCCGTACACGTCCACGAGCACGCCGTGGAGCGTCACGGACGGGGCGAGCTCATCCTCGAGGACTCGCGTGATCGACTGGATGACGATCGACGTCGTCCGGTCGGACACGAGGAGCGGGATCTTGCGCAGCCGGCACTCGCGCACGATGTCGTCGGGCGGCCGCTGGCCCTTCGTGATGACGAATGCGGCCACCGGGAGGGCACAGATCGACTCGATCCGCTCGCGGCGGACCTCCTCCGGCATCGTGTCGAGGTAGTTGAGCTCGCTCTCGCCGAGGATCTGGATCCGCCCGGGCTTGATGTACGGCAGGAAGCCCGCCAGCGCGAGCCCCGGCCGCTGGATCCGTCCCCACGCGATCGGCCTCGCGAAACCCGACTCCCCCGCGACCACGCGCAGCTCGAGATCCTCGAGGGAGGGCGACCGCAGCACCTCCGCGGTCAGGTGAGGAGTCTTCGACGCGGTGCGCGGCCCCGAGGTCACGCCGTCCCCCGGACGTCGGCGTGCCGCACGATCTCGAGGAAGCGCTCCGCCGATTACGCGGCGTCGATGTCGGCAATGACGCCGGGCGTGCGAAGGATCCGCGAGATGCGAGCCAGCGCCTGGAGGTGCGCCGCCGATGCGGCCGCGGGCGAGGCGACGAGGAAGATCAGCCTCACCGGGATTCCGTCGGCGGCCCCGAAAGGAATCGGCTCGGCCGTCGTCGCCATCGCCACGACGACGTCCGAGAGGCCGGGCATCTTGCAGTGCGGGATCGCGATTCCTCCGCCGAGGCCCGTGCAGCCGAGCTGTTCTCGCGCGAGCAGCCGCGCCACGAGGTCGTCGACGTCCGGCACGAGGCCCAGCGTCGAGAGGCGCATGGCCATCTCGCGGAGGACCTCCTCGCGCGTCGTGCCCGGGATCCGGAAATAGACGCGGGTCGCCTCGACGAGGCCTTCCGCGCGCGCGGCCGTGCCGGGGCCGGCCTGCTCGCCCATCAGCATTCGGGCACGATCAGGCCCAGGTCGCCGTCGCGCCGCCGGTAGAGCACGGACACGCGGTCGTTCGAAGCATCTCGGAATACGAGCACGTCTTCCCGGGAGGATTCCATGGCGAGGGCCGCCTCGTCTACACCCATCGGCTTGGCCGCGGTCGCACGAGTGCGAACGACGCGAGAGCCGGGCCGGCGGCGGCTCGCCCCGGGGCTCTTCGGGGCCGCCTCCCCGTCGCCGTTCTCGGGCATCGCCTTCGGCATGAGCGACGACAGCCCTCGGTGCTTCCGGTCGCGCCGCTTCTCGGAGTCGCGCTTGGCCTGGGCGTCGACCTTCTCGAAAGCGGCGGCGAGCGCCGCGCGCGCGTCGGCGGTCTCCTCCTGCGCCTCCCACCGGCGTCTGCGGTGAGTCGCGATGACCTCGGCCCCGAACCGGTGTTTCTCGTGGGAGAGCACGACCCGCACCTTCGCCGGGCCTCCGAGATGCCTTTCCAAACGCTGCGTCCGCTCCTCCGCCAACTCCTTCAGCGACGCGGTGACCTCGACGTTGCGCCCCGTGCATTCGACGGCCATACGCCCTCCCTAGAAGTTCTGTTTGCGCTGAGAGGAAGAGGGGATCCGGAGCTCCTCGCGGTACTTCGCGACCGTTCGGCGGGCGATCTGGATTCCCTCGGCCCGCAGCTTCTGCATGATTCGCGCATCCGAGTGGGGGCGCCGGGCGTCCTCGTCCTCGACGATGCGCGAGATCTTGTTCTTGATCGAGAGAGACGAGACGTCGTCGCCGCTCGTGGAGTCGATTCCGCTGTGGAAGAAGTACTTCATCGGGAAGAGGCCGCGCGGCGTGTGTATGTACTTGTTCGACACGACGCGGGACACGGTCGACTCGTGCATTCCGATGTCGTTCGCGACGTCGCGCAGGACGAGCGGCCGCAGGTGCTCGATCCCGTGGTCCAGGAACGCGCGCTGGTGGCGGACGATCGAGTCGGCGACCTTGTATATGGTCCGCTGGCGCTGGTCCAGGCTCTTGATCAGCCACACCGCGGAGCGCATCTTCTCCTTGAGGTAGTTCGCGGCCTCGGCGCCGATCGCACCGTTTCCGCCGCGGAGCAGCCGCCGGTACGCCGCGGAGATGCGCAGCTTCGGGAGGCCGTCTTCCGAGAGCTGGATGACGTATTCGTCTCCGATCTTCCGGACGAAGACGTCCGGCTCCACGTAGATCGTCCGCTCGCTCGAGTACTTCCGGCCCGGCTTCGGCTCGAGGTTCTTGATGATCTCGACGGCCGCCTGGATCTCCGCCATGGGGACGCCCAGCGACTTCGCGAGCGCCGCGAACTGCCGGTTCAGGAACTCGGGCCAGTGCTCACGGATGATGGTCTCGAGAAGCGGGTTCTCGATGCCCAGCGCCGAGAGCTGGAGGAGCAGGCAGTCCGGCAGGTCGAACGCCCCGACGCCGGGCGGGTCGAAGGATCGAATCAGCGCGATCGCCGCGTCGACGTCCGCCTCGTTCTCGAACTTCGCGGCGCGGATCTCGTCGCGCGAAACGCGGAGGTACCCGTCCTCGTCGAGATTGCCGATCAGGTACGCGGCGATCTCCCGGATCTCCGGCCTCGCCTCGGACATCGAGAGCTGCCAGTTGAGATGCTCCGGCAGGCCCTCCGGTCGCGTGAGGATGTTCTCCAGCGAGAACTCCTCGGGCTCCTCCTGGTACTGGCGGGGGTTGTAGGCCGCGTCGAGGTAGTCCTCGAAGTAGGAGTTGAAGTCGATCTCCTCGAACGAGTCGCGCTCCTTCTCCGGCGCGGGCGCGTCGGCCGATGCCGCCTCGGTGGCCGCCGGCTCGGTCTCCGCGCGCTCTGGCTCCGGAGTCTCCTGGATCTCCTCCTGCTCCTCCAGGATCGGGTTCTCGACCATCTCCTGTGTGAGAACTTCCTGGAGCTCGAGGCGCGACATCTGCAGCAGCTTGATCGCCTGCTGCAGCGACGGCGTCATGACGAGCCGCTGGGAGAGTCTGAGGTTGAGCTTTTGTTCGAGCGCCATGGTGCCGTAAACGGCTCAACTCAATCAGTGGAGCCGGAAACCCTCTCCGAGATAGATCTTCCGGACGGCAGGATCGCTGGACAGTGCAAGCGGCGTGCCCGAGCGGAGAATCTCTCCCGCATGAATTATATAGGCCCGATCGACGATGCTCAAAGTCTCGCGGACGTTGTGGTCCGTGACGAGCACTCCGATGCCCGACGAGGCCAGCCGCCGGACGATCTGCTGGATGTCGAGAACGGCGATCGGGTCGATCCCGGCGAAGGGCTCGTCGAGCAGCAGGAAGTACGGGGACAAAACGAGACTGCGGGCGATTTCCACCCGCCGGCGCTCTCCCCCGGACAGGGTGTGCGCCCGGTTACGTCTGAGGGCCGTGAGCCCGAACTCCGACAGCAGGGCCTCGCAACGCTCGGCACGGGCGGACGGCGAGAAGTCGAGTGTTTCGAGGATCGCCAGGAGGTTGTTCTCCACCGTCATCCGCCGGAAGACGGAGGGCTCCTGCGGAAGGTAAGAGATGCCGGCCCGGGCGCGGAGGTACATCGGCATGTCCGTGACGTTGCGCGCGCCGAGGCGCACCTCGCCGGAGTCCGGTGTGACGAGGCCCACGACGATCGAGAAGGTCGTCGTCTTGCCCGCGCCGTTCGGCCCGAGGAGTCCCACGATCTCCCCGGCGCCCACCTCGAGCGTGACGTGGTTGACCACGGCGCGGCCGCCGTAGGCCTTGACGAGGCCTTCGGCGACGAGAAGCGGCCGCTCTCCGGCTCTCGAGACCTGTTCGCTCAATCGGCCCGCGTCCGGTGGACGGTTTCCGTCTTTCCCCCCTCCGGAGCGGTGATCTGGACGGTACGCCCGTGGTCCACGATCGTCAAGACGGCGCCCGCGACGCGATTGCCTCCCGCGTCGGTGACGCGCGCCGGGGAGCCCCAGAGAACGGTGCGATCCTCCTTCGGAGAGTCGAGCGCCTTCTCCGCCTCGCCGGTGCGTCCGACGGTCCGATCCGTCATCTTCACGTCGCCCGATATTTCGACCGAGACCACGTCGCCGTTCTCGTCGAGCCAGGCGGTCGCCTCGCCGCCCGACGCGCTCCAGCCGCCCCGCGTCACTGCGACGCCGTTCTCGAATCGTGCGCTGCGGTCGCCGTCGCGGTAGCGCATCCGTCGCGACGTGACGACCGAGGCGGCGCGCTCCTCGGGGCGCTTGCCGGGTTCCTTCGATGGCGGCGGCGCGAGCACCGCGCGCACGTTCTGCACGGCGACGACCGTCTTCTCCGCGTCCGAGAGAGTGATCGAGTCCGCGAAAAGCGAGGAGTCGTCCTGCCAGAGGGAGGCCTTGCCCGTGAGGGTCGCCACCTTCGCCGCGTCGTCGAGGACGATGCGATCCGCCTTGCCGTACGTCGGGCGCTTGCGGTCTCCGACGAACGAGACCGGCGCCGGCTTCTTCTCCTTGGGATCGGGCGCGAAGACGGCGCGCGCCCCGCCGTCGCCGCGGACCTGCTGCCTGGGGCGGTCGACCTCCACGCGATCCGCGGAGAGCTTCGAGCCGCCGCTCTCGACGTGCGCGGAGGCGCCGGGCGCGCCCGTGAGGAGCCACACGTCGCCCGTCTCCACCTCGACCGCGCGAGCCGCCGTGGCGGAGCGGCCGTCCTCGTCGATCCGAACCGAGCCGTCGAGGACGACGTTCTGTGCGGACCCGTCCTCCGCGAACGCGAGCCGCCCTCGCTCCGATCGCGCCTTTCGTCCCTCCGACTCGATCACGACGTTCCCCTGTGCCTGCGCCTCGCTGGCGCGGCCCTCCGTCAGAGCGACGTGGATCTGGGAGGCGGCGACGCGCCGCTGGTCGTCGGAGAGACGCGCCGGAGCGCCGCGAAGCGTGACGGCCTTCGCGCGGCCGGACTCGTCGAAGGTCGTCAGGCTCTCGTCGCCTTCGTACTTCCGATTCCCGTGCGCCGCGGTCTTCCCGTCTCCGACGCCTCCGGGCAGGAGCGATCCGCGCACGCCGCCGGTCGCCTGCGCCCACTCCGGACGGTTGCCTCCCCCGCTTCCACTCGCGCTTCCGCTTCCGCTTCCGTTGCCCAGCTTGAGCACGAGGTGCCCCGCGTCGAGGCGGTCGCCCGTTCGGGAGCCGGCCGTCACCT
>Ga0163163_10006667_pt1 | contig 10115 bp, 9 predicted proteins | sample S65metaG_FD_119766 | JGI IMG/M metagenome (GOLD analysis project Ga0163163, IMG submission 119766) | Switchgrass rhizosphere microbial communities from Kellogg Biological Station, Michigan, USA - S6-5 metaG | ecosystem: Host-associated > Plants > Roots > Rhizosphere > Soil | place: USA: Michigan... | reverse complement strand
TGGTGGCCAATCTCAACCGCGCCGCCGAATTGATCACCTCTTTCAAGCAGGTTGCCGCCGACCGCAACTACTCCGACCAGCGGACCTTTGATCTGGGCGATCTGACCGAGCAGGTAGTCATGAGCTTGCGCCCCGGATTGCGCAAACACCGGTTGACACTCACCGTCGATTGCCAGCCCAATCTCTCCATGAATTCCTATCCCGGGCCCTACGGGCAGGTGCTTACCAATCTGTTCCTGAACTCGGTGGCGCACGCCTTTCCCGACGGCAGGCCCGGAACCGTAGACATCAGGGTGCGCGAGGCAGGAAAAGATCACGTGGAAATCATCTTTTCCGACGACGGTTGCGGAATGAGCCTTGATGTACGGCGCCGCGCCTTTGATCCGTTCTTCACGACGCGCCGCGATCAGGGCGGAACAGGGCTCGGCCTGCATATCGTCTACAGCATCGTCACCAACCGCCTCGGCGGTCGCCTGGAGCTTGATTCAGAGCCGGGCAGGGGGACGCGTATTCAGATCATCCTCCCGCGCGTGGCGCCGCTCGAGCAGGCCGCCGAGTAATTTCTCCAGGCCCGATATTGGAAAGGCAAGGCTAAAGCGTGATGATGATTTTTGATCGGTTCTTTTCCTGGGGTTCCCTTCGCCTCCACCCGCAAGCGGAGAGAATTCACTTCAGTCGCATCTCGTAGTTCGGCCCAACTTCATTGCGCTCACATCTAGCTGGTTTCGGTGAGCTTTCGCATCGTTGCCCTGAAGATCTGGCTTGCCTTGCCGACAAGCGCCGTGCCGCTCATCTCGGCTGCGGTGTCGGTAAAGGTGCCGGTGAACCCGACGCCGACCGGGACATGTCCGCCGAACAGCGGGTTTGCGTCCGGGCTGGAGGTATGTCGCTGAATGAGAACTTCACCCTTCAACGTATTTCCCTTCACGGTGTAGCTGCCCGTATAGAACAGATAGGCGTCGCCGCCGAGAATCTTCCCGTCGCGGAACAGGACCACGCCGCTGCCTTTTCCGGAGCGACCGTCCTGCAGATTGACATGAATAGAATACAAGCCATTCTTCATAATTATGCCTGCTCAAAGAGGCTCTCGCCCGCGTCGTTATGCCAAACAGGTGCGTGCGTCAACGCGGTGTCAGTGTTTCACAATTGGAGGGCGAATGGCGTATTTTGTACGGGGTAGCGTTAAGCGTATTTCCTGTCGCGCTCGAGCAGCTCGATCGAGATTCCCTGCGGGCCGCGAATGAAGCAGATGCGAACGCCAGGCCGGATGTTTGCGGGTTCCCGGGTGAACTCAACTCCCTTCGCCCGGATCTCGGCTGCGACCGCATCGATGTCCTTCACCGTCAGCCCGAAATGGTCGAGCCCCTGATACGGGGTGACCGGTGGCGGGTTCACGCCATCGCCTGCGGCTACCGGCGCGATGAAGACCATGGCGCCGCCTAACCTGACGTCGATGCGCCCCGGGCTGCGGATGATTTCGCCGCCAAGTATGTCCTCAAGCCACCTGGCGGTCGCCTCGGGATCAGGACTGCGCAGATGTACGTGATCCCAGGTCACTACGGGCATCTCTTTTCTCCCATTGGCTGATTATGGACCGCTTGCCACTCTAACAGGCCTAGATCGGTGATCGCCGCGCCGTTTTTTAACGGGCCGCTGGCGGCCTGGCCATAGCTTCGTTCGCTGGCCCTGAGTTTGATGCAGCGGTCGACCGAATCACCAAGGCTCGTCGGCCATGGAACCGGCCTGTACCGTCGCCAAAGGGAATGAGCGACGGCATCTTGCGATGTACTGCTTGGGTCGTACGGAACAATTGCAGCCATCCTCCGTTGAGCCCGCGGTCCCTGCGCGTCGTGCGCAGGCGGAGCGAGTGCAATGCCGTTACTGCGCTACTTTTCCTTGGTCGGTGGAGCGCTCCTGGCCCTGCTGTTTGCGGTGAATGCTTATTTGCCTGAGTTGCCCGCCACCGACGGCGCAACCGCCAACATAGATCCGTCGACGATACGAATTCAGTCCGATCGAAAATGGCCGGAACGCGTCGTTTTAGATACCTCCCAGCCGACCATTGTCCCGCCGAAATCCGCACTCACAGAGCTGCGAATTCGCCAGCCGACAGACGCACCGGGCGCCGGTTCGCACACCTCGCTTCGCGAGGCGTTCGCACAGTCGGCCGATACGAGAAAGCAGGAGCTGAGGCGAAAACGCAGGTTCGTGACGAGGTCTTACAGGGGACAACCGACATTCCTGGTCGCCCAACAGCCGCACTATGGTTTTTTTGGCAGCCGCATTTGGTAATCGTATGTTGAAGCCGTGGCCTTCGGTCGCCCTGCGGCAATCTCCCGATCTATATCGATCCAGGCCGGCGCTTTTTCAGACTGGATGAAAATTCACGAGAGCTGCGCTTTATGGAGGCGCAAAAGAACCCTTGGTGCGGGCGCGTGATCGCTGGAGAGATCAAGGCTTCTCTGCGGGCGAACCGCCGGGCTTCGCTGCAGCCGCGACTCGTGTGTAGGGCGTTGCCAGTGACGTTTCGCCCGCGCGAGGGTTTCGCATCGTCGGCTATTGCAGCGAGGACACCGATGGCCAACACCGGCGCCCTTTGAGCGGCGCGGCACCGGACGTTTGCGCCACGAGCGGCTGCATTTACAGTACCACGCGCTCGATTCAACCCGTTATAGTGGGCGAGGAATAGCAGCCCAGGATTTTCACCCCAAAACCCGTCAGGGATCGCCATGCCCGTTGCTTCCGCAGCACGCTCCAGACAGCCGCCCGAATCCAAATCGCAGGCCGAGGTGCTTGCGGAGGAAATCCGCTTCCATCGCAAGCAGCTCGGATTGTCCCTGGAAGCTCTGGCCGAACTGTCCGGCGTCAGCAAATCGATGATCTCGAAGATCGAACGGTCAGAGGCGGTGCCGTCCACCGCCGTTCTGTCGCGGCTTGCCGAGGCGCTCGGGGTGACCTTTTCAAGGTTGATGTCGCCGGCCACAGAGCGAGAGGTTCTGCACATTCCCGCCTCCCGGCAGCCCGTCCTGCGGGACGATGCTTCCGGCTTCAGGCGCCGTTGCCTGTCGCCTGTCTTGCCGGGACGAGGCCTCGACTGGGTGCTTAACACCTTGCCGCCGAAGGCGACGACCGGAGAATTCGTCGCGCACCGTCGCGGCGTGTCGGAGTACATCTATGTGCTCAAAGGCAAGTTGAGCGCGACGATCGGGGAGCGCACTTTCGTCGTCGCGGATGGCGACAGTCTGTATTTCGAGGCCGATGCGGGTCATTCCTTTACGAACATCGGATCTGGCCAATGCGAGTATTTCCTGGTGATCGATTCCTCGGGGCTTCGTCATTGATTGTTCGAAAGAGTCCGGACCGTGCGCGCATCTCGTGCATGATCTTGATCATAAAAAATACTCTCTTTCTTGTGACTGATCGTTCGCGCACCGCAGATTGACAGCGACGAATCTTCCTAGATGGTGGAATTTTGTCCACTAACTGGAAGAGGGGGCTCGTCCAATGTCAATGGCTCAAGCGGTTGAAGAACTGTCTGCGGACACCGAAGAGACAGCGCTCGCTCCAATCGTGTGGGCGAGCGTTCTTGGAACGGTCATCGAGTGGTACGACTTCCTCATTTACGGCACCGCCGCGGCCCTGGTCTTTAACAAGTTGTTCTTCCCGACGCTGGACCCGCTGGCGGGCACTCTGGCAGCCTTCGGTTCATATGCCGTCGGCTTCATAGCCCGGCCGCTCGGCGGCGCCATCTTCGGCCACTACGGCGACAGGCTCGGCCGCAAGACCATGCTCACGATCACCATGATGGTGATGGGATTTGGAACGTTCCTCATCGGCTGCTTGCCAACCTATTCGCAAATCGGAATTCTCGCTCCCATGCTGCTGGTGGTTCTGCGCTTGCTGCAGGGTGTCGGCGTTGGCGGCGAATGGGGCGGAGCGGTGCTCATGGTGATCGAGCACGCGCCGAAGGACCAGCGGGGCCTCTACGGCAGCCTGGTCCAGGTTGGTTTTCCCGCAGGTGTCGCCGGATCGACCGCTACATTCCTCCTTCTTGCGCTCTTGCCCGAAGCTGACTTCCTCGCCTGGGGCTGGCGCATTCCGTTCCTCTTCAGCGCGATACTCGTCGCCGTCGGGCTGTTCGTGCGGCTGAAACTCTCGGAAACGCCGGTCTTCGCGCGGATGAAGGCGCACGAGACGGTCGCCCGCCTGCCGCTTGCCGAATTGTTCGCCCATCAGCGCAAGCCGCTTCTGATATCGATCGGCCTGAAAATTTCGGAAGTGGCCTGGGTCTACGTGATGACCGTGTTTGCGATCGTCTATGCGACGGGCCAACTTGGCCTGTCGAAGACGCTGATCCTGGATGCGATCCTGGCAGCGGCCCTGCTTGAACTGCTGACCATGCCGTTGTTTGGATGGATGTCGGACAAGATCGGCCGGCGGACGATGTATATCGGAGGAGCCATCCTCAGCGCGATTTGCGCTTTTTCAATATTTGCGCTGCTCGAGACAAAGGATCCGTTCATCATCGTCGTCTCGATGGCGATCGTGGTAAGTCTAACCCACGCGGTGATGTTTGCACCACAGGCCGCATTCCTGCCCGAACTCTTCGGCACCAGGACGCGCTACAGCGGCGCCTCATTGGGTTGTCAGGTTTCCGCCGCCATATCCGGCGGACTGGCGCCGATCATTGCGACTGGCCTCTTGGGGTGGAGCGGCCGGACTTGGCCGATCTCGCTTTACCTGGTCGGTCTGGCCATTATCACGCTTGTATCCGCTCTGGCGTCGACGGAAACCAACAAGCTCGATCTTGAGGCTTGAGCGGCCGGTCCTCCACCATAGCGGAAATATATTCCATTAAGCAGGAAATGTTCGGCTAAGCCACCCAACCCTCGACGTGGGCGGCTCAACGTTCGAGGGCTGCTCGACGTTCGGCCATCAGCTCCGATCGGTTATAAACGCCCTGCAAGGCCTGCGCGGGAACCGCTGACGCGGTTGACCACCAATTCGATGACATAGAGTTGGATGCCTAGCTCGGCCATGCCGGTGACCGCAGTGCGGCGTAGGTCATGCAAGGTCCATGGGGGTATTTTTTTCCTCGCGACCTTCAGCATGTCTTCGACAACGCGGTCCTCCTCGTTGTTGATTGATACAAACGTCGATAAACCGAGGCAGTTCGGTGGCCGATGATGATACTCTTGTGCCTGACAGGGTTGTGCGCTCGGACTTTCAAATCAACGCAATGACGTTGTGAAGGTGGGATCACGATCCTATTCTGCAGTTCCCACCGCCCATCGCAATTAGATCGTAAGTGTCTCACCTACCGTCGTTGCCTCACCAGTGAAGAACCCTGACAGGCGTTCGCTCGCCTCATATCGTGCGCGCGAAAAAACCCACGTCAGGATGGTGCACGGGCGTGTTGATTCGGGCCGCCTCGGGGCGAGGCTATTTGTAGTATTCGCTGCTTGTGGTATTCGCTGCGGCTAAACCATAATCTTTGATTTTTTTAATTGCTCCTAAAAATCAATCGCCAAAACGTTCTAGAATAGCGACGCCATGCCGCACTCACATGACGAGCCGCGCGATGGTATCCAATAGTTAATTTAATTGAACTATCTGATGGTATTAACGGTGTTAAATGAGAACTGCGAGCAGCCATCCTTTGTTGCGAGAAATATTAAAGGCTACCCGCGTAGCTGCGATTGCCTGTTGGAACGCACTCCCGCAATCAGTGCTCTCAAGCTGGCCGTTTCGGAAACTGGGGAAATTGATTCACAAAGCACATGTCAGGTGGCAACTTCGCGTTCCCGGACTTCAAATCACATATTTTTTGAGGAATGAGCCTTTGCTCGAGGTCCTGCGGGACCTTGCGTTGAAACTTCCGAACGGACGAGACTGGCGCGTCATCTCGGTCGGGTGCAGCACCGGCGCTGAACTCTACTCTCTGCTTTGGTATCTCCGATCCGCTCGCCCCGACTTGCGGATTTCGGCCGTGGGCGTGGACATTGCTGACACCGTTGTCGCAAAGGCAAGAGGCGGAGAGTATCTTCGCACAGATGACGAAATGCGGTTGCTCTCCGATCCCATGATTGAAGCTATGTTCGATCAGGCGGCTGGCGCGATCAAAGTGAAAGATTGGCTCCGCAAGGATGTTCGTTGGCTGGTGGCCGACGGAATGAATCCAGACCTTCCGGATTTGTTGGGATCGGCGGATTTGGTATTGGCCAATAACCTCTTTCTCGCAATGTCGGATGAAAAGGCGGAAAGCTTCATGGATAATCTTCTCCGCCTGGTGTCACCAGGCGGCTATTTCGTTCTCAATGGAAATCTCGATGTAAAAACTCGGTTCGTGAAAAAAACCGGACTTGTTCCTCTAATCGAACGGATTGAAGCCATTCACTTCGGCGATACCACCAAGATGAAATGGCCATGGTATCACACCTCACCCGAGCCGATCGAAAAGTGGCGTCCCGATTGGCAGGCGCGGTACGCGCAGGTCTTCATCAAGCCTCCTGAGAATGGTGTCGCCCAATCCGCCCCGGCCGGGACCCTTATTCCCGCCACGGGGATGCATGTTTCGAACGGCGTAAACATGGCCCCCACTTAGGCAATTGACGGGCGCCTTGAAGGTGATCCTCACTTCGGGGCCAAAATCATCGGGTGCAGACAAAATGGGCCCTTATGCCCACGCTTTAATCTCCGTCTCGATCGCTGTCGTCACGGTCGCAATCGTTCTCATCTGGATGAAACGTCAGTAACGCGGGCCAACCTTCATCAGGCGTAAGGCACGCATTTCGGCGGGGGTGATCTCTTGGGGCCGGCAATGATGTGATACGGAGAACGCACGCCAACAACGCGATCGGGAAACCAGCAAAAAGGCACATTTAATTCAAAAAGCATGACAGGCGTCGCGTTGGTTTTAGAATTAAATCAAATAGCGCTTCAAACCATGCTGTTTCGCAAACTTCGTGTTCCGACATGACATAATGGATTTGAGCATAACGACCTGGCGCGGTCTCAGCCTTGCACATGCTTTTTTGCTTGCGCGGCGGATGGGGCATTGTTGCCGGCGCGCGTGCCTTGATAGCGCGTCCGGCATGTCCCCATACAAGGAAACACGACATTACCATTTTGCGCTTGTCTGCTAGTGTCGAAACGTCCTTAGAGATTTCCTTGGGGGATTGTCGTGCGACGACGGGATTTCGTCAAAACGATTGTCGTCTTGTCCGTGGCGCAGGCCGCGACGGTGCGCGCGCAGCCGATCGAAAAGACGCGCCGGATCGGCGTGCTCATGGCGCATCGAGAAGATGATCCGGAGTTTCAGGAATACCTGAGTGCGTTCCGCCAGGGTTTAAAGCAGTTTGGCTGGATCGAAGGCCAGAACTATCGAATGGAAACGCGTTGGGGAGCGCTTGATGATGCGCAGGTACGACAGCGGTCCGCAAAGGAGCTGCTTGCGGCCAACCCCGACATCATTCTCACGCAAAATACCCCTCCGACAGCGTCGATGCTGCAGGAGACGCGTACGGTGCCGGTCGTGTTCGTGATCGTTACCGATCCGGTGGGAAGCGGTTTCGTCAAAAGTCTTTCCCGGCCCGGCGGCAATGCGACCGGTTTCACCATCATGGAGCCGACCACCAGCGGCAAATGGCTGGAGCTTCTCAAGGACGCCGCGCCGCAAACCAGGCGAGCCCTCTTTCTGTTCAATCCGCGGACGGCACCGTTCGCCAACTACTATCTTGGACCGTTCAAGGCCGCCGCCGTCTTGCTCAAGGTGGAGCCCATCGCCGCCACGGTCGAAAGCATGTCCGATCTGGAAAGTGTTTTTGCGGCCCAGGCAAAAATTCCCGATACCGGACTGATCGCGATGCCCGACGGGTTTTTGAACGTGCATCGCACCGAGGTCGTCTCGCTGGCAGCGCGTTACCGCTTGCCCGCGGTTTATCCCTGGCGATTTTTTACTGAACTCGGCGGTTTGATGTCTTATGGATTCGAGCAGCGCGAGTTCTTCGCCAGCGCCGCGACCTACATCGATCGCATCCTGAAAGGGGAGAAGCCCGCGGACCTGCCCGTGCAGGCACCGACCAAATACGAGCTGGTTATCAACACCAAGGCGGCAGAGGCGCTTGGGCTGACGCTTTCGACGTCGCTGCTTGGGCGCGCGGACGAGTTGATCGACTGAGGCAACCACCATTGGCGAATGACGCGGGTTTTTCGGCCGGGGCTCGAATTTTGCAGCGCAGCGAGTTGCGGTGCGCATGATTGAGGCTTGCATCGGAGCCGGTGCGGATTCTATTGCAGAGCCGTCGGGCGGGCGGAACGGAGGCTGAGACGGCGAGATGGATGGTGTCAGTGCAGTGCAGCGCCCCGGGCGGGGCCGCGTCTTCGACAGCATCGTCGATGCAATCGGTGATACGCCGATCGTGCGCCTGAGAAAGCTTCCGCAGCAACATGGTTCGAAGGCGGCCATCCTTGCCAAACTCGAATATTTCAATCCCGCAACCAGCGTGAAGGACCGCATCGGTGCGGCCATGGTCGTGGAAATGGAGAAGGCCGGCCTGATCAACCCCGACACGGTGCTGATTGAGCCGACATCTGGCAATACCGGGATTGCGTTGGCTTTCGTCGCGGCTTCGCGCGGCTATCGGCTGAAGCTGGTGATGCCTGAATCGATGTCGATCGAGCGGCGAAAGATGCTGGCGTTCCTGGGCGCCGAGATCGTGCTGACACCCGCAGCCCAGGGAATGAAGGGTTCGATCGCGACCGCCGAGGAGCTGGTGCGCACCACGCCCAACGCCGTCATGCCGCAGCAGTTCAAGAATCTCGCCAATCCGCAAATCCACCGCCGCACCACCGCCGAGGAAATCTGGAACGATACCGGCGGCAACATCGATATTTTCGTTGCAGGTGTCGGCACCGGGGGGACGATCACGGGGGTCGGGCAAGTGCTCAAGCCGCGCAAGCCCTCGCTGCATGTCGTGGCCGTGGAGCCCGAAGAAAGCCCGGTTCTGTCCGGCGGGCAGCATTCGCCGCACAAGATCCAGGGAATTGGCGCGGGCTTCATTCCCGAAATTCTCGATCGCTCCGTCATCGACGAGATCGTCAAGATCAACAGCGCGGCCGCAATCGAGATGTCGCGCGCCTTGGCGCGCAATGAAGGCATTGCGGGCGGTATCTCGTCGGGTGCTGCGATTGCCGCCGCACTCGAAATCGGCAAGCGTGCCGAAAATGCCGGCAAGACGATCCTTGCGATCGTGCCCTCGTTCGCCGAACGCTATCTGTCCACCGCATTGTTCGAAGGGATTTAAGCTTTGCCGGATCAACCCAGACGACCGAGAACGCTGAACGACGCTCGCACGGAGGCGGAGGCTGCCTTCAAGAAGGCGACCAGGAAAGAACCGGAAGCGATCCCGAAAAGACCGAATCTTCCGGGCGTGAAAGAACTGGTTTCGTTGCGAATCGACCAGGACGTGCTCGAGCATTTTCGTGCGGGCGGTCCTGGCTGGCAGGAGCGGATCAACGAGACGCTGCGGAAGGCGGCAGGGAAATAGCCTTGGCGGGCGTCATAGGGGGCAGACCGTCGATTTCCTGGTTGGCGCTGGTGGGTGGATTGCTTTCGCCGCCGGCCGTGGCGGAAACCGTCCCTTTCAAGTGCACGATCTTGCCCGGCGAGGAGATCGCCAGCATTGTGATCACCAATTCGTTGAACGCCACCGCCTCCTGCATGGTGACCTGCCGGTTCACGACGACGCGTTTCAACAACAACCCGCAAATCACCTGCGCCAAGCCCGTTCCGGCCGGCAAGGAGGTGGAGATGTGCCAATTGACTTCAGGCGGAGACAAGATGGTGAAACTGGTTGCGGGATCTGCGGAATGCACCAGATAGGCCGAGGCAGAGCGTTCAGGTCGTTCCGGCCCGCGCCGGGGCGGGGGCGGGTGGCTTCAGGTTCAAAAGATTGCCGGTGAGGATCAGCGCGGCGCCAAACACCGTGAAGATATCCAGCCGCTCCGAATAGACCAGCCAGCCCACTGCAGCGGTGAGGGGGACGCGAAGAAAATCCATCGGCAGCACGATGGTGGCGTCGGCGTACAGCATCGCTCGCGCCATGCAGAAGTGG
>Ga0163163_10006666_pt1 | contig 10115 bp, 7 predicted proteins | sample S65metaG_FD_119766 | JGI IMG/M metagenome (GOLD analysis project Ga0163163, IMG submission 119766) | Switchgrass rhizosphere microbial communities from Kellogg Biological Station, Michigan, USA - S6-5 metaG | ecosystem: Host-associated > Plants > Roots > Rhizosphere > Soil | place: USA: Michigan... | reverse complement strand
GCAGCTTGCACGGCCGCCCCATCGCCAAAGACGATGCTGGTCGGATCCAGGAAGCTCATCGACATCCCAGAGCTCGCCGGGTAAATATCATTAGTGCGGTACTTCTTGGCCTTGATCTTCTTCATTCTGGTCTTGGCCGCAAAGGTCTTCATCGCGAAAGTACCCTGCGCGATGCCGATGGTCTTCACTCCGCCCTTGGTCCTGAACGCAACAAACGTCAGTTGCTCGACGTCTTTCTCGGGATCCACTCCCATGCCGCGGAGACTTTCCTCAAACTGCTTGAGATTCTCTGGCAATACACGATTCTTCAGTGCCATGCCGCTTTCTGAATTTCGAAGCGCACGATAGTCCACTGAGATGATCTGTTGAGCTTGCGCTGGAATCGCAGTCCGCGCGCTGCTGCCAACAGGTGCTGCGACCGCCGAGAATGAAAGTCCAAGAATGAGACTGAAAGTTGAGAGAAGCTTCATACGCATGATTCTAACCCGCTTTTCAGGTCTATGACTCTGCCTATGACGTCCGTTGGTCCTATAACGAACGTGCTAAGACAGCGCCCACGATAACGGCAAGTAAACAAAGCACATTGTTCGATAACACGTTTGCAGCGAACAACATCCAATGACCCTGCTCAAAGTAGGCAAAGCTTTCAAAGGCAAAGCTGCTAAACGTCGTATATGCTCCGCAGAATCCGATGGCGAGAAACAATCGAAGGCGGTTATCGACAATCGCGCGCTCGCTGCTCCAGATCATAAAGAAGCCAAGCAGCAAGCTGCCACTGACATTGATGAGAAGTGTTCCGTAAGGGAAGGCCGTTCCAGCCACTTTTGCTACGAAGCGCGCCAACGCGTATCTGGCACAAGCTCCGAGAATTCCGCCGAGCGCAACCCAGAAATATGCGATCAAATCTGAGCCTCCTATCGAGGTTATTCGGTAGGAGTCATCAGCCTTGTAAAGGCGGTTATGGCGGAACTCCATCGCCCTTCAGTTTTCAAGATGCTGACGCAAGTTTACCAAACCAGCGTCAGCATGCTGATATCCGCAAAGGGGATCAGTGGCCGGTAGCTGTTTTCAGATTTCTCGCCAGGAACGCAATCGTCTTGTTCCATGCGTCCTGTGCATCGGCTGCACGATAGCCATCTTTATTGTTCGGATTCTCGAACGCATGTCCAGCGTCATCGTAGACAACGATGTCCACACTCTTTCCTTGGGCCTTCAAGTCTTTCTCGAACTTTCTCACGGAATCAACAGGAATGCCGCGATCTTGTGCGCCGAAGATTCCCAGCACTGGAGCCTTGATCTTATCCAGCGATCCGCTCTCTGACATCAGATGACCGTAATTGATGACCGTCGCTGCGACCTTAGGTTGAGCCAGGGCCAGGTCCAGCGAATAGCCTCCACCCATGCACCAGCCAATCGAACCAATCTTGTCCTTTTTCACAGAAGGCTGTTGCGCGAGGTAATCGAAAGCGGCGAGTAGATCTTTTTGCGCGCGATCCTGAGGAACCCCACGCATCAGCTCGTGAGCCTCGTCTGAAGTCTTGGCGACCTTGCCGCGATACAGATCGACGGCAAGCGTTACGTATCCTTGGTCGGCAAGCTTCGATGCCTGCTCGTTCACCCAATCGTTGAGTCCCCACCATTCGTGAATCACGACGAGTGCAGGAAACGGACCCTTACCGGCAGGTGTGTACAACTGTCCAGTAACGGTTTCGTCTCCACTCTTGTACGTGACAGGAGTTCCCGTCGCGGCAAACATTGATGCCGCCATCAACAGAATCACAACCAGGATCAAAAGCTTTCGCATGCGCGCCTCCGCGAAGTGAGATGCAAACGGTACCGCGATGGTCGCAGTATGTCCAGGCTGCGAAAGCAATCCTCTCTCGCACTCCAGCCGAAGTCCCAAGCTAGACGGTCACCTCCGCCACGTGGGAAGGCAATATCAGGCCTCCATTCAGCGGCGCAAACTCGATTCGGTTCGGGCCGTTTGACACCGCGGTTCGCAAAGCTCGTTCCGCAGCCTGTACGAGGGTTTCGACCTTTGAATCAGAAGCGCCGTCTGTGCTTGCCACACCGATATTTGCGGCGAGTGGCACCAGGCTTCTTTTACGGCTCAGCCCAGCCAGCAGTCGCATCGCAAGGTTCATGGCTCCTGAACGGCCGACGCCAGGGAAAATGGCAAGAAACGTGTTATCACCGAAACGCCCGATGGCGTCGTAGGTGCGCACGGACCGCATCGCGCTCTGGGCCGCTGCCGCAACGGATTCTGCAGCATCGCCGATGACAACCGACTCCAGTTCCAAAGACATCGTTCGGGCTTGGCGGGAATCGACCTGCACCAATGCAATCGCCAGCGGAAGATTCTGCCGAAGGCTCTGGTCGATATGTGCAGCGAGCACTTCCAGGATCAATCGTTGGTTCAAAAGACCGGTGATTTCATCATGCGCGATCTCGTGTGCGAGATTCTTCCGCGCACTGATGAGATCGCTTTCAATGGAAAGGATTCGGGTCCCGATCTGTAGACGCGCGCGAAGCTCAACCGGAGTCATCGGCTTACACAAGTAGTCGTCCACCCCAGCCTCAAGACCTTCCACCACATCCTCCGGCTGATTGAGTGCCGTGAGCATGATGACGTACGCTTCCCGCGAAGAATACAGCTTACGCAACTTGCGACATACGTCGGTACCGGCTACCCCGGGCATCATCCAGTCCAGCAGGACGAGTGTGGGAGTCTTCAGCGACTCCAATACCTCCACCGCGCGACTGCCGTCTTCTGCTGTGGTCAACGTGTAGCCCCATCGAGTCAAAAGAGTCTGCAGCAAATGCCGGGTGACAACATCATCTTCTGCCAGAAAAACGTTCATGGGAGGACCTCTTCTTCCTTTTGATCTTTATGACTTCGACCGAGCAATCCCTGCACTCCGCGCGTGATCTCAGCCAGCGCGAATGGCTTGTGAAGCATCGCTGCTCCCTCAAAAGCCGATAATTCCAGCGAAACATGCGTGTAACCGGTCATGAACAGGATCGGATATTTCGGATTCCGGCGACGTAGCTCCGCAGCCATCTCCGTGCCTTTCATCCGCGGCATGACAACGTCGGTGATCACCAACTCGATCTCCGGATGCGCGGCCGCGACCTCGAGGCCTTCCACTCCATCGGCCGCCGTGAAAACGGTATAGCCGCTGACCTGCAGGAATTCAGCCGTCGCTCTACGCACCATCTCCTCGTCTTCAACGATCAGAATCGTGGCCGAGGTGTTCGAACGATTGATGTCGTCAGCGGAGCTTTCTGAGAACGAGAATTGCTTCAGCGCCGGCAGGTATATGTGGAACGTCGACCCCTTCCCTTCCTCGCTCTCGACGCGAATGCCTCCATGGCTTTGCTTCACAATGCCATAGGCAGTCGAAAGACCCAGTCCTGTTCCTTGCCACTTGGTCGTATAAAAGGGTTCGAAGATGTGATCGAGCGTGCTTCGAGACATTCCGCAACCTGTGTCTTGCGCGGAGATTACAACGTAGTGCCCAAAATCAAGCGTAGGATATTCAGTAGCCTTTTCATTCGTGACGCAGCACGATGAAGTTCGAAAGATCAGCTTTCCGCCAGATGGCATCGCGTCGCGTGCATTCACAGCAATGTTGAGCAGAACCTGATGGAGCTGGCCTCCATCGATCACCGTTGCGAGCGCCTCGTCACAAAGAGCGAGATCAACCTCAATGTCTTCTCCGATGAGGTGCGCCAGCATCTTCTGAAACTCGCGAAGACTTTCATTGATGAGCAGTTCCGTAGGCTGAAGGATCTGGCGCCGGCTGAAAGCCAACAGTTGTCGCGTGAGCTGTGCTCCTTGATCGGTGGCTCGCGAGATCACCTGGATTCGTGTAGCGAGAGCTTCGTCCGGATTGTGCCGCAGTACCATCAATTCGCAGGTACCTCGAATCACCATCAACAGGTTGTTGAAATCGTGTGCCACTCCTCCTGCGAGCCTGCCCAGCGCTTCCATTTTCTGAGCCTGTTGCAGCTGCAACTCCAATTGACGCCGCTCCGTGATGTCTTCTAGTACGATCTCTTTTGCCGCGACGCTGGTCTGGTCGGGCTGCAACCTCCAGGCCGAAACCATAACCGTCCGAGTTTCACCATTGCTGCGGCGTAATCCACATTCGAGTCGCACCGCGCCGCAATCGGCGTCAAGCAGTCGATCCAACTCCTTCCTGCTCGTGATCCATTCATGAAGATTACGATTCCAAAGACGACAGGGTGAATCCTCGCCGAGCAGATCCGAGGTGGAACGATTTGCATCCACGATCTCGCCATCAAGCAGGATGACCGCGGTCGCCAATCGAGCTTCCACAAAAGACATCGCCGAAGATTCACACACAGATCCAGTCACAGCTTTCGACCTTTCTTCCTACAACGCGGCTCGCATTTCATTGACTGGGTGGAATGGTGGCCCGCACGACGATAATTCGCGGGTTTCCTCCATCAACCTGGTGGCTTGCTCCTCGAGGCGGGCGAGCACTTCCTCGACACCATCTAGTTCGCCGCACCGGCCCATGGTTTCCAAATGAAAGACGATGGACGACACCGGCTTTGCGCCGATCACCATGAGCGAACTTTTCATGGCATGGGCAGAGCGTTGCAGATACGAAGCATCCCGACGCTCCACGGCGGAACGCACTGACTCCATCAGCCGAGGAAAGTCATTGCGGAAGATCATGCAGAGCTGCTGCAGGACCGCACGATCTCCTTCCACGTTTCGCATTGCCTCGGCGATATCTATAAGCGGCATATCGTCGTTGAGAGCTGCCGAATGAAGCTCCGCAGCATCGACCACGGACCTCAACTTCGAACGAAGATCGTCAGCATGCAGCGGTTTGGAAAGATAGTCGTCCATGCCCGCCTCCAGGCAGCGCTCGCGGTCTCCGGAGAGCGCGTGAGCCGTCATCGCCACGATCGGGATGTGCGGGGCATGGTTCGTCCTCTCCCATTCAAGAATCGAAGCCGTTGCGTCAAATCCATTCATCTCCGGCATTTCGATATCCATTAGGATCAGGTCCACATCGCCATGCTTGCGACGTTCAAGGGCCAGCAATCCATTGCCGACTACCGTCACCGCATGACCCGCGTTCTGCACGATCGAGCGAATATGGAATTGATTGACTTCGTTGTCTTCCGCCAGAAGAACTCGCAATCGACGTGGAGATCGCGATTGTTCAGTGTGACGCGCAGCCCAGTTCGATATTCCGTTTTGCGAAGGCGCGGCAAGCAGTGGCTCCAGATCTTTCCAGAAGACCGGCTTCACCAGGGTGCTTCCGATGCCGAGCGCACGGCATCGCGCCGCGCCTGCAAGATGATCGTTCGAACGAAAGACAACGATGACCTGCTTCACTGATTCAAGGGGTCGGATCGCACCCGCCAATTCGATCACCGAGTGGTCAGGAAGCGATGAGTCGATCAGCACAGCATCGAAATGTGTCTTTTCTTCCAGGGTGCGCTCCAACTCGAACAGACATTCGCTTCGATTCTCCACGACTGTGACCCTTATTCCATGAGCGTCACAACGTCGCACAAGAGTTCGCACACCTCGCCGTTGCATACTGACGACCAGCACTCTAAAACCGTCGAAGCCATGGCTCACTAATTCGGGCCTGCGGCGAAGATGGTTTGCTCGGATCGTGAACTGAAATACACTTCCGGCTCCGAATCGACTTCGCACTCGCAAACTGCCGCCTAGCCCTCGTACCAGGTTTTGCGAGATGGTCAGTCCGAGACCGGTACCGCTGAACTGCCGCGTGCGCGAGGAATCGACTTGAGCGAAGGGTTGGAATATAAGTTTCAGCTTGTTCCGCGAGATTCCGACCCCCGTATCAGCGATACAGAATTCCACTACACCGCCATCAGACGTACGATCGGAGTGCACTCTCACCCGAGCGATGACTTCGCCCTTTTCTGTGAACTTGATCGCATTACCAATGAGGTTGACCAGCACTTGCCGCAGCCGATGAGGGTCTGACTTCACGATCAATCCATACGCCGGATCGGTATCAGCGACCAGGTCGATGCCCTTCATGTGTGCGCGAGCAGCCATTGCCCTACATACATCCGTTACCAGCGCGCCAAGATCGAATTCTTCTTCAACAACCTCCATGTACCCCGATTCGATCCGCGAAAAATCCAATATCTCGTTGATGACAGTGAGTAGGGACTCCGCCGAACAACGAAGCGTTTCGAGATATTGACGTTGCTCTTGCCGAAGCTCGGTGTCGAGCAATAGCTCGCACATTCCTAAAACGCCATTCATCGGAGTCCGAATCTCGTGGCTCATGTTCGCGAGAAATTCGCTCTTTGTGCGACTTGCTGCCTCAGCGGCATTCTTCGCCTTCTCGAGCTCAACGTTCATCGCCGCGCCCACAGTAACTTCCCGTTCGAGTTTGTCACGCTGCTGCCGAAGCTCGACCTCTTGCAGTTCAATCTCTCTCAACATCCGATTGAACGACTCTCCAAGCGCCGCCATTTCAGGTCCACCATGTGGTCGTACCCGAGTGGAGTAATCGCCAGCGGCGATCACGCTTCTGAAGCTCGATTCAAGTTCTCCGATGGGTCGCGCAATGACTGCTCTAAGCTTTCTCGCGCAAAAACCACAGACAACCGCTGCGAGGAGAAGCAACGCCCCCGCGCCTTCAACAAAAGCTTTAAGGTTGGTTTCGAGGTAAGCAGATCGATACACGAAGTACAGCGAAGCTGCGCGACGACCTCCTACGTCAATCTCCTGTGAAAAAGCATTCTCTCGAAGAGACGTCGTGATTGCCGTAGTCGTCGGCGTCGCTGGACACACGGTCTTGGCGACACCGTGCTTCTCAACAACACGTTCAACTCCGTCCATATAAACGCAAGCAAGTTTCAGAGTTGGCGAGTCATAATTTTTCAGGTAGGCGGAAATTGCCACCGCATCGTGTGTAACGATCGCGCCGCGCAATTGAGCAACGACGAGGTTAGCCTCAGTCCGGAGTTGCTTAGGAATTTCTGCCTTATGTTGCTGGTAATCAACGGTAACGAAGATCGCGGATGCAGCAATAGCGGCAAACGCTCCTCCCGTAAACGCCACGGCGCCAATCTTCGCAGACAATGACAGTTGATCGAATGATTTCACGCCTGTGCTCCCGAGGCTCTCAATCCTCCTTTCGACCACAATCACAAATTGCTTTAACCTTGCTGAGTAGATCGATCACCAAGATCGATTCACAGGTTTGACCAAAGCAGAAGCATTCCCGTATATTGAATGAGTAGTTTGGTTCCGCTGGATGCCGCCCTCGTCGCTGGTTGGACGTTGCGCCGCAGGGCGCAGAGGGGCGGTTAGCTCAGTTGGTTAGAGCACCTGCCTTACAAGCAGGGGGTCGAGTGTTCGAGTCACTCACTGCCCACCATTCCCAGCCCGGAGCCAGCAGTAACCGCGATGGCGATTGCGTGACAACGCTTTCCGCGCACAACGCGGGGTCGTAGTTCAGTTGGTTAGAACGCTGCCCTGTCACGGCAGAGGCCGCGGGTTCGAGTCCCGTCGACCCCGCCATTAAGATCTGACACACCGATTGAAATGGCAAAGTTTGTAGAAGTTCAAGGCGACCCTCTGGGTCGCTTTACTTTTTGCCCCAGTTAAAAGGCGCCTCCGAAGAGGCGCCTGTAGAACGATCGTACCAACTTACTTGTCAAAGGGAGAATGGACATTCTGGGGTACGTACGGCGAACCGAGTTCGACATCCGTTAGTCCGAAAACGAAGTACGTGTTCGGGTTCGTGTTTGTGCCGCTGAAGTCCTGCAGGAAATCGTTGTCATTCGCTACCCAAAGGGTATGAAGTGTATTGCCGTTGTAAGCCACATCCGGTCCAAAAGTAATGCCTTCCAGCTTAGCCGGAATCTGCGTGTCGGCCCAACCGTTCGCCTTTAGGACTTTCACCACATCTAGGACCAGCGTTTTACTGACTGCATGCGCCACCGCATCAATTCCGTTCAGCTCAGACACATCGAACGCGTCATTCAGATCGATCTTGAAGATTTGCTTTACGGCTGCCTTGCTTCCGTCACCCAGTCCTTTGCCGTCGCGCTCGTCAACCAGGAACTCGTGATCATTCAGCGACGTTATCTCGCTCACGCCCGAGCCAGTTGTCAGTTTGTATGCAAATTGATGGGTAACTTCACCGGACTCAATGTCGATAGTGACAATGCGCAAGAGCTTCCCCGTTGCTCCTCCGACAAGGGCGTCTTCGATGAACGCCGCTTGCATGATGCCAACCAAGGTCTTGCCATCTGGAGTGATCGCCAAACCCTCCATACCCTTGTTTGCTGTGCGTCCCGTTAAATTGCCGGAAATTTCGTCATTTCCAATCGGCTTCAGATTTGAGACATAGAAGCTTGCCGGAAGTTGGAAAGTGCGAACGCGCTGTCCGCTAAATCGATTGAACTGGTAGACATAGGGGCCGTACTCATCTGAAATGAAGACAAACAGTCCATTGTTGGAAACGCGAATGCTCTCTGGATCGAAGCGAGCATCACGCGGATCTCCAGAATTTTTGTCAGCGTCGAAATTGTCGGAACGTCCGGTGAAGTAATGACGCGACGGCCGGTTCAGCGGCGGCACTCCTGAGCCTATTCCGAGTCCCAGACCCGATCCGTAAACCAATGGAGAAGGAGAAAAAAGCAGCGTGGTCGCACTGAGCTGCGGTGAGAGTAAAAATGGCAACCCCGAGCCGCCATTTGGCACCAGGCTCATTTTCACGGTTTGGAACCGTGCAATGAAGGAAGCCGTTTCATCTACCGCGGCGTTGTAGCTTACTGCGTTCGGGCCGCGGTCAGGAATCGCAAGAAACGTGTCACCGCTGACATAAGTCAACCCCGATCCCAGGCCGCCGAGCAGATCGGCATCGACACCGTTTTCAAGCTTGTAGTCCAGACCTGAAAGATCTTTATTCTGCCCAGCGCTGGAACTGGTCAAAGTTCCATTGGCAAGCAGTACACCCTGCGCGAATAAGGTTTGTTGTGAGATTCCGACAAGAATAAGGACCAGAAGCAGGCCCAGGGAGAGGTTTTTCAAGGTTGTCCTCCAGACACTTTCACAGAAGTCACTCCACCTTGGAGGCATCACGTTAAAAGCGAATGAACGCACGATGAAAATTGAAACCTACGATTCAAGCCTGTGCTGGCCGCGGAAAGACAATTTTCGATAAATGCCTTCTCGTTCACGTGCCTTGCATTTTTGTCTTTCGGCGCATCCTGAATCTTCGGAATGCCATTCAACCCGAATTTTGAAACGATTTACCAATAATTAATAGAACCGCAACACCTCAATCTGTAAACTCGTCCGCATGGCTGAACAGCTCTCGATTGACGATTCGCAGCTTGGACCCGACCAACGGGTTCTAAAACTCTCCGGCGCACTCGTACTGACAACGATCTTTCAGTTTCAACAGATCGTTCGCGCCGATTCAACCCACTCCTTGACTATCGATTTCAGTGGCGTTACCTACTGCGACTCAGCGGGTATTGGCGCGCTTGTGAACGCACAAGTCTCGCGCGCAAGAAGTCAACGAGAATTGATCCTCAAAGGCGTGAATGCTCGCGTGATGGAAGTGCTCAAGATCACTCGTGTGAACGAGCTCTTCACGTTCGTGCCCGCCGATACTGCTGCAAGCGGCAACGCGTAGATCGTCTCGACTCATGCTTCATTTTCCAGAAGGATTTCTCTGGGGAGTCGCAACCTCTGCCCACCAATTCGAAGGCCCGGGCAGCAGCAATCAATGGCAGCAATGGGAGCAGCAAGGGCACATCCGTCAGGGCTACCGCTGTGGAGACGCCTGCGACTGGTGGCGCAATGCCGAGAGCGATCTTGATCTCTGTCACGATCTCGGACTAAACGCTATTCGAGTTTCCATTGACTGGGGCCGTATCGAGCCATTAGAAGGCGAATGGAATCACCTGGCTGTAGCGCGATACCGGGCGCTTCTCGAAAGCATTCACTTTCGCGGCATGAAGCCGATGGTCACACTCCACCACTTCACACATCCACAATGGTTTGAAGAACGCGGAGGCTTCCTCGCTCGCGGTTCCGCCGAACGTTTTGCCACCTTCGCCCG
>Ga0163163_10006665_pt1 | contig 10119 bp, 7 predicted proteins | sample S65metaG_FD_119766 | JGI IMG/M metagenome (GOLD analysis project Ga0163163, IMG submission 119766) | Switchgrass rhizosphere microbial communities from Kellogg Biological Station, Michigan, USA - S6-5 metaG | ecosystem: Host-associated > Plants > Roots > Rhizosphere > Soil | place: USA: Michigan... | reverse complement strand
GCTGCGACCTCCAACTGGCGTTGAAAAACCGTCTGTTGTACATCGCGGGGCGAATTGTCGTAGTGGTAGTCGAGGCCCATCTCACCGATAGCCAGAACCTTGGGGTGTGCCGCCAGGCGTTCTATCATTTCGATATGGCGGTCCTCCGCTTTGGAAGCATCGTGAGGATGGATGCCTACGGAAGTGAAGATCCAGGGATAGGTTTCGGCAAAGGGAATGCCGCATGCCATATCGTCGGGTCCGGTACCATTGCCGATGGTTAGGATTCTGTCGACGCCTGAATCCCACGCCCGCTGGATCAGCGCCTCCCGATCCGCTGCAAACCGCGCGTCATCCAGGTGAGCGTGCGAATCGGTCAGCATCTATTTCAGGCGAGCTCCGTTGGGAATGTCCTCGTGAAATCCTGCGAGGATTGGCAGATCCGCTTCGCCGAATGATGCAGCCACAATCATGCCGTTGGACTCGAGTCCCCGCAGCTTTCGAGGTTGCAGATTCGCGACGATGACGACCTTGCGCCCTATGAGCTTCTCCGGCTCGTAGGCCTTCGCGATACCGGCGACGATTTGCCTTTTCTCAAATCCGACATCTACGACGAGGCGGAGCAGTTTGTCCGCGCCTTTAACTTTCTCGGCTTCAATAACAGTCGCGACGCGCAGATCGACTTTTACAAAATCGTCGATTGAGATTTGTGGGGCCAGCGGCGTCCCGTTTTCTGAACTAACAGGCGAGGGCGCGCCAGCCGGCGCTTCTTTGGCACCAGCCTTTTCCGGCCCGAACTTCGCTTCCATCGCAGCATCAAGTTTTTCCATCACAACCTTTCGATCCAGTCTCGGAAAGAGCGCTGCGCCGGGCTTTAAGGATTTCCCCTGAAGAACGTTCGACCATTCGAGCCGATCGAGACGTTCACGGTGCACTTCTCCGTCCAAGCCCAGTTGTTCCCAAATTGCCTGCGCGGTCTTCGGCATTGCCGGTGCCAGCAGCACGGCGATAACCCTGAGGGCCTCTGCAGAATGAAACAAGACGCTGTCGAGAGTACCGGATTCTGCGGGCTTCTCCGCAAGAGCCCATGGTTCGTTCTCGACGATGTACTTGTTCACTCGCGCGATAAGTTCCCAGACGTTCTCCAGAGCGCGCGAGAAGCTGTAGTCGTCGAAGTGAGCGCGGTAGTCACGGACGACACGAGCGGATAATTGGCGCACATCATCGTCGCCCGTCGCCTTTCCCGGCACGGGTACCTTGCCTGCACGGTACTTCGTGATCATGGAGCTCGTGCGGCTGAGGAGATTGCCGATGACGTTGGCAAGGTCGCTGTTCCACCGTTGCACGATCGAGTCATAGCTGAAGTTACAGTCCTGACCGAACACCATTTCGCGCAACAGGTAATAGCGGACCAGTTCGGTGCCGAAGACGTCGTTGAGCACAAAGGGATCAATGACATTTCCCCTCGATTTCGACATCTTTTCACCGGCTATCATCCAGTGGCCGTGCGCAAATATCGTCTCCGGTATAGGCAGATCCGCGGCCATCAGGAACGCCGGCCAGTACACCGCATGAAAGCGAATAATCTCCTTGGCCATCAAGTGCACGCCTGCAGGCCAGGAATGGGAAAACTTTGCCTCGTCAGTCTGGAAGTTTATGGCGCTGAGATATCCGGTGAGTGCGTCAAACCAGACGTAAAACACGTGCTTGGGATCGTCGGGCATCGGAACGCCCCACTTGAGCGTGGCGCGGCTAATGGACAAATCCTTCAGCCCGCCTTTGACGAAAGAAACGACCTCATTCCTGCGCGTCTCAGGACGAATAAAGTTCGGATGTTTTTCGTAATACTCGAGAAGCCGATCCTGGAATGCCGAGAGCTTGAAGAAATAGCTCTCCTCGGTGAACCATTCCGTCTGGCGGCCGCATTCCGGGCAGTTCACCGGTTGCGACGGGTCGCTTTCCGGCGCATACGCCTCGTCCGAAACGCAGTACCAGCCGGCATACTGCCCCTTTTCGATATAACCCTTGGCTTTCGCCCGCAGATACATCTCGTTGACGGCCGGCCGATGGTGCGCGTCTGTCGTGCGAATGAACGAATCGTACTCGATCCCCATTTGCTTCCAGAGCTGCTTGTATTGCTCGGCAACGCGGTCGGCAAGCTCTTTAGGAGTGATCCCTGCAGCCTTTGCAGATCGTTCGATCTTCTGACCGTGCTCGTCTGTGCCGGTTGTAAGGAAAACCTCGACGCCGTTCATCTGTTTATAGCGGCGAAGCGCGTCGGCAACCATCGTGGTGTACGCGCCCCAACTGGGCGGTGCGTTCACGTAATAGAGAGGCGTCGTGATGTAAAAAGCCTTCGACATAAGAGGACTAGTATAGCGTGGACGGAGAAGCGGCAGCAGAACCCGCATTCAAATGTCGGCTGAGATCTGGGGACAGACTCCGAATTCGAACGGCAAGGTTCAGTCTGTCACAGACTTTCTAGTTCGAATTCGGAGTCTGTCCCCAGATCTCCTTTATCGCCAGCGCCTGCACCTCTTTCAACGGAACATTTTTCTCCCTCGCGATCCTCGCGCAGTCCTCGTACTCCGGAGCAACATTCGTGACTTTCCCATCCATCTTCGAGACCTTCACGCGAACCCTCCCGTGAACTGTCTCCACCTCTACAATCTCCCGCTCCAGCACGGACCGCGCGGCTGTGTAGTGCCGCAGGCCAATCGTGGTCGTCTCTCGAAAGATCACCCTCTCGATCGCGCTGTGCCGATCCGGCGGCGCGAGCACCTGCAACAGGTGTCCTGCTCTTCCCTTTTTCATCAGCGCCGGAATCGCGCAAACATCCAGCGCTCCGGACTCCAGCAACCGTTCGGTCACGAAGGCAAGATTCTGTGGGGTCATGTCATCGATGTTCGCCTCGATAACGACAATCGTATCCACGGCAGGCGGCTCATGCTGACGCGCCTCTTCCTTCCGATCAGCGCACACCATCAGCCGCAGACAGTTTGGAAAATCCTGAAACTGCTTCGTCCCCGCGCCATACCCGATCTGTTCGATCGACACGCCGTTCATTAGACCGAATTCTTCAACAACTGCCGCGAGAATCGCCGCTCCGGTCGGCGTGACCAGTTCGGTTGAAGCATGCTTTGAATAGATCGTCGCATTGCGCAAAAGGTCTGCGGTCGCGGGCGCAGGCACCGGATAGATCCCATGCTGGCAATGGATGAACCCGCTACCCACATTGATCGGCGAACACACAAAGCGATCCACACCGAGTGCGTCAAACCCAATGGCGGAGCCGACGGTATCCACGATGGAGTCCACGGCGCCAACCTCGTGAAACTCGACCTCCTCTGGAGGAATGTGGTGAACCTTTCCTTCCGAGATCGCGAGTTTCGTGAAGATGCCCTCTGCGATTCGCTTTGTATTCGCATTGAGCGCGCTCTGCCGAATCATCGAGAGAATTTCAGATGCTTTATGATGGTGGTGATGATGGGGATGTTCGTGATGGTGATGTCCGCCCCCCTGATCATGATGGTGATCGTGATGCCCGTGCTCGCTTTTCTCCCCATCGAGCACGACATCGAACTTCATCGCGCTGATGTTGGCGCGGACAACGCGTGAAGCCTCGACGTCGTAGCCCTCGACCGGAAGCTTGCGCAACTCCGTTCTCAGATAGTCCAGCTTCACACCGAGATCCAGTAAGGCGCCGATCGTCATATCCCCGCTGATGCCGGAAAAGCAGTCAAAGTACAGCGTCTTCATACTGTCGAGAATGCTACCATCGCATGCGGGCCGAAAATACTCTCACTTCCGGCGTGGTAAGATTTCCTCTCTATGCAACTGCAGACTAACGCGCTGATCAAGGACGCAGTACGTTCCACCATACGCACACTCTGGAACATCGAAATCGACGATGTTGTCCTGAATCAGACTCCGAAGATCGAGCTGGGCGAACTTGCAACTCCGATCTGTTTTGAGCTCGCGAAGAAACTCAGAAAAGCGCCAAAGGCCGTCGCGGAGGAACTGATCCGAACGATTGACGAGATGCCGGGAGTTCGGAAGATCGAAATGGCCGGAGCAGGCTATATCAATTTCTTTCTCGACAGGGCCGTCGTCTTCAGAGGCGCCTTCGAGGAACTGGTAACCCGTCGAAAACTCGGTGCGATGGCTCAGGACAACGGAAAAGTTGTCGTCGAGCACACGAACATCAATCCGAACAAGGCGGCACATATCGGTCATCTCAGGAACGCCGCGATCGGGGATACGTTTGTTCGGATCCTGAAGGCCACCGGCCGCCAGGTAGAAGTTCAGAACTACATCGATAACACGGGTGTTCAGGTCGCGGATGTCATCGTAGGATTCCGCTATCTCGAAAAGAAGTCTGTCGCCGAAGTACGCAGCCTGATCGCGGACCAGTCGGTGAAGTTCGACTATTACTGCTGGGACCTCTATGCGCGCGTCAGCGCATTTTATGAGACGGAGGATCCAAAACATTTGCTCCGAGGCAAAACGCTACAGGAGATTGAAGAGGACGGAAACGAAACCGCGGAGATGGCCCATCTCGTCGCGATGACAATCGTCGACTGCCATCTCGCCACTATGGATCGAATCGGCGTCCGGTACGATTTACTGCCGCGCGAGAGCGACATCCTGCATTTGAAGTTCTGGGACTACGCGTTCGAGCAGCTCAAGTCGAAAGGCGCGATCTTCTTTGAAAACGACGGGAAGAACAAGGGCTGCTGGGTAATGCGGATCGACACCGAGGGATACGACGACGACAAGATCATTGTTCGATCCAACGGAACTGTGACGTATGTCGGAAAGGACATCGCGTACCAGCTTTGGAAGCTTGGTCTTCTCAACCAGGACTTCCATTACAAGCATCTCAATGGCGGCCGCAATGTGTGGGTCACGTCGTCCACGCCAGGAGAACCGATTCATCCGGCATTCGGGCATGGAAAGTCGGTTTACAACGTGATCGACGTGCGGCAGTCGTATTTGCAGAATGTCGTTCGCCAGGGACTTCTCGGGCTCGGATATGAGGAGGAGGTGAAGCATTCGATTCACTTCAGCTATGAAGTCGTCGCTCTCAGTCCATCGTGCGCGCAGGAACTGGGTATTACGCTTTCGGCCGAGGATCAGAAACGTAGCCACATCGAGGTCTCCGGCAGGAAGGGTCAAGGCGTCAAGGCCGACGACTTGCTGGATCGGCTGGAGGCCGACGCCCAGAGCGAAGTCAGGCAACGCAACGCCGATCTCGCCGACTCTGAAGTTCGAGAGATCTCTCATCAAATTGCCGTTGGCGCTCTGCGCTACTTTCTGCTCAAGTTCACACGTACCGCGATTATCTCTTTCGACTTCAAGGAGGCGTTGAACTTCGATGGCGAAACCGGGCCTTACCTTCAATATGCAGCCGTACGCGCGGGAAATATCCTGCGAAAGATGTCGGAAGTCGATGAGAATTTCTCAGTCCAGACCCTGCCGGGCTATCTCGCGGACGCTTCTATCGAGGGCTATTTGAATGAGGCGGACGATATCTGGGAGCTGATTTATGCGGCCTCGAGGCTGGATGAGATTGCAGCCCAAACGATCACGACATTGGAACCGGCAACGACAGCCAAGTATGCGTTTACCCTCGCGCAACGGTTCAACCTGTTCTATCACCGGTACAAGATCATTTCGGAGGCTGACGTTGCGCGGCGGTTCTTCTATCTATCCGTGGTTAACGTCGTGCAGCAGGCGCTGATCAAGACGCTCGACATGATGGGGATTCAGGTGCCGCGGCGGATGTAGGGAGAAGCCGGAAGCTTTGTTATTGATTAATTGTGAATTGACATTTGTTAAATGGAAACTGCGTGCTAACAAATCACAATTCATAGTTAATCAATCACAAAGCTTCCGATCCCAGTGAAGAGGCCTTTCCCTTCCACCGCCTACCCCCGCACCAGTTCCTCCAGCTCCTCAAACCTGTGAATCAAGAAATCCGGCGGCGTGAGCTTAAACGAATCTGTCGCGTATCCCCAGGAGACTCCGCAAGTTCGAACGCCCGCGTTGCGCCCAGTGAGCACATCCACGGCCGAATCCCCAATCATCCACGTATTATCAACGTGACCGTTTGTGTCTGTGAGGATTTGAAGAATGCCCACCGGATCCGGCTTCTTTCTTTCAAAACTGTTCCCGCCGTACACCGCAGCAAACCGATGCAGAATCCCCAACCCCTCAAGCATCGTCCGGCTGAAACGAATCGGCTTGTTCGTCAGCACCGCAAGCTGAAAATCGCCAAGACGCCCCAGCGTTTCACCGACGCCAGGATAGAGCTTGCTTCGATCGAGCATGTGCTCCCGGTAATACGAAAGAAAAAGCTGCAAACCGGAATGAACGTCTGCCGGCGCAGCGTCCGCGCCCAGGGCGCGCTGAATCAGCATCTGAGCCCCGTCACCGATGAAAGTGGAAATCTCGTACTCCGTAAGTTCCGGCAGGTGATAAGTCGAGCGGACGTGGTTAACAGACGCCGTCAGATCCTGTTTGGAATCCACCAGGGTTCCATCGAGGTCGAAAATCAGGACAGGGGCCACGCCTAGACGAATTCCTTTTCCTTCTCGAATCGAATCCGGTCTTCTTCGACAAACTCCCGAACGATGGGATGGTCACTGGCATAAAGCTCATCCATCGACCCGATAAAAGCGAACTTACCCTTGTCGAGAAGCGCAACCCGGTCCGCTACCTTTTCGGCGCAGTTCGCGATGTCGTGCGTGACGACGATCTGCGTCATGCCCAGTTGTCGCTGCATTTTTCGAATGAGACTGTTGATCGTTTGGGACATCAGGGGATCCACCATCGTGGTCGGCTCATCGTAGAGGATGGCCTGCGGCTCGACAGCGAGGGCGCGCGCAATGGCGACAGCGCGCTTGATTCCAGTGCTCAGTTCGGATGGCATCAGGTCCTTCAGATCCTCGATATCGACAAGACTGAGTTTCTCCTGCACCTTACGGTCGACCTCGTCGTCAGAAAGCCCAGTATCCGCAAATGGAAATGCGACATTTTCCCAAACGGTCATCGAATCGAACAATGCTCCGGACTGGAACACGAGCTGAACTTTCTTTCTCACGGGAGCGAGTTCGGCTTCGGTTAGGCCTGTGACGTCCTGCCCATCGACGATGATCTTGCCGGAGTCCGGTTTGAGCAGGCCGACGATGTGCGTGATGGTGACGGTTTTTCCGATGCCGCTTGGCCCGAGAATCGCAAACGTCTTTCCCTTCTCTACGGTGAAAGATACGCCATCGAGGATGACGCGATCGCCGAAGGACTTGTGAACATCGATGAATTCAATGAAATCCGCCACGTGGCTATTGTAGATTCCTCGCATGATGAAAGTCATTGCGAGTCTCATTCTGATGTCCTTCGTTTCTATTCGCGCAATGTCCCAGAACAAGCCATTTTCCTGGGGCGGGGACGCGGAAGGCGGAGCGCCTTACCAGATGCCGGATCCGAATAACCCGGAGAAAATCATCGGATTTGAGGTCGACATTGCTGAAGCGTTGGGCAAGCGACTCGGGATGGATCCGCATTTTGTGCAACAACAGTGGGATGGACTCGTGCCTGGCCTGCAACGCGGAGAATATGAGGCCGTCATCGCCGGCCTCGAGATTACGCAGGAACGTCTCGAAAAAATCTCCTTCTCTTCGCCTTACTATTACTCAACCCTGAGCATGACCGTGCGGCTGGATGAGACGCGCATTCGCACACCGGAAAATCTGCCGACACACACGGTCGGGACACTGAAGGCATCGCTCGCCGAACGTTATCTGCATGAGATCGGCGTCACCGATGTGAAGACCTATGACAACCAGGCGCATCCCTATATCGATCTGATCCTCGGCCGTTTGGACGCGGTCGTTATGGATACGCCCATCGCGCTGTACTATGCCTACGGGCAGCAGTTCCTCAACATGGAACTTCCCTCGACAAAATTTCCGATTGCCATTGGATTGCGAAAGGACGACACCGCGCTGCTCGCGTCCGTCAATGATGCTCTAGCGAAGATGAGAACTGACGGCACATTGAAGGACATCTACCAGCGGTGGAATCTCTACAATTCCTCCACCGCGGATTATTTCGGAGATCGCAGTCCCGCCTCGAATGCCAACCCCGATAAGTACCGCGAGTATCTGGCCGCAGTTCAAACGGAGCGAACTTTCGGAGACCAGTTGCGGCAGTACCTCTCGTTTGTTCCACTGCTCCTCCGTGGTGCGCTCGTTACTCTGGAGATATCCATTGCCTCGATGGCGCTCGCCGTTCTGCTCGGACTGATGCTTGCCATCGTCCGTGTTTTCGGAAATCGGCTGCTGGCGTGGCCGGCTGTCGCTTTCATCGAGGTTATTCGGGGAACCCCTTTGTTGATTCAGTTGTTCATCATCTTTTACGGCCTGCCTTCCCTCGGAATCCGGCTGACGCCATTCTGGGCTGCGGTAATCGGATTAGGCCTGAACTATGCAGCGTATGAAGCGGAGAACTATCGCGCCGGAATTCAGGCCGTACCGCGCGGGCAGCTCGACGCGGCGCTGGCGTTGGGGCTTACGAGGACGCAAACCATTCGAAAGATCGTCCTGCCGCAGGCGGTGCGTCTGGTAATACCACCCGTAACGAACGATTTCATCGCGCTGCTGAAGGATTCGTCACTGGTTTCGGTCATTACGATGGTGGAATTGACGAAAGTGTATGGGCAGCTGGCCTCGACCTATTACGACTACATCGGCCTTGGGATTTTGGCCGCATTAATCTATTTTCTGATGGGCCTTCCGATCGCGCGGCTGTCGCGGTATGTGGAGACGAGGCTGGCGTATATGAAGGTGTGAGAATGCTTACTTACTGGAGGTTTTTTTGAAACTCATTAACATTGCTCAAAAGTCAGGCGGTGAAACTCGCGTCGGTTGCTATTGGGGATCGGACTATCTCGACATCACGAAAGCCGCCACCGACGGCGTTCTTTCACTTCCCAAAATCCCCTCCAACATCGAAGACATTCTCCACACCGACAAAGGTCTCGAGACTCTTGAGGCACAGCTTCAAAACCTCCGAAACACTTCCCGCGATTTGAGCTCTTACCTCGTCTCACCAACCGCTGTCACACTCAAGGCTCCAATCCTCCGTCCCGAGAAACTGATCGGCATTGGCCTCAACTATCGCGATCATGCCGAGGAGTCAAAGGTTCCGATTCCCAAGTCTCCGTTGCTGTTCGGCATGTATGCCAACGCGATTGTCGGCCCCGAAGCCCCCATCGTCATTCCCCCGGCAACGAGCCAGGTGGACTATGAGGCGGAACTCGCCGTCGTCATCGGAGCGCGAGCCCTACGTGTCAGCGCTGAGGCCGCGCTGAACTACGTCGCCGGCTACACCATCGTCAACGACGTATCCGCACGTGACCTCCAGTTCGGGGAGAAGCAATGGACGCGCGGCAAGTCCATCGATACGTTCGCTCCCATGGGGCCATGCCTGACCACACGCAGCGAGCTTGGACGCGCCGACGGCCTTTCCATTCGGTGCCGGGTCAATGGCGAGACGTTACAAGATTCGAACACGCGGAATCTTATCTTCGACGTTCCCGCTCTCGTCTCACACATTTCTCAGACAATGACGCTTGAACCCGGAGACGTGATCTCGACAGGAACGCCGAACGGCGTGGGCTATGTTCGCAAGCCGCCAATCTTTCTAAAACAGGGCGACGTTGTGGAGATCGAAATAGAAGGAATCGGCGTTCTCAGGAATCCCGTGGTTCATCTCGATTGAAGAGATGCTCGATGGTCTTCATCAGTTCCTGACTGTTAAAAGGCTTCCTCATAAAGTGGACCCTGTGTTCTGAGAAGAAGTGCCGGGTATCCGCGGGAATCGGATCTGCAGTAACAAACAGAAATCTTTGCGGCGAATTGGGGTCCATATCCTGGACTAGTCTGTAAAGGCCCTGTCCGCTAAGTCCGGGCATATGCCGATCGCAGATCACGAGATCATAGGTCTGCGCCTTGAAGCGTTCGTAGGCATCGGAACCGGAGCCTGCAATGTGAACGGTGGCGCCGTGACGTGTCAGCGTCTCCTGCACAAAATCCGCGAGCTGCGCCTCGTTGTCGACCACGAGAATGGCTTTTCCCG
>Ga0163163_10006664_pt1 | contig 10119 bp, 8 predicted proteins | sample S65metaG_FD_119766 | JGI IMG/M metagenome (GOLD analysis project Ga0163163, IMG submission 119766) | Switchgrass rhizosphere microbial communities from Kellogg Biological Station, Michigan, USA - S6-5 metaG | ecosystem: Host-associated > Plants > Roots > Rhizosphere > Soil | place: USA: Michigan... | reverse complement strand
CGACGTCGTCGAGCTGCTCGCCGCTATTGCGCGTTGACGGCATCGAGCTGGGCCTGGAACCACGGCCCGGGCGGCAGCGCGACCGCCGCCTTCCGCAGCCGCCGGCAGCGCGCAACGCGTTCCGCCTCCGGCATCGTCAGCGCTTCGTGCAGGGCGTTCGCGGTTTCGGAGACATCGAACGGGTTGACGAGCAGCGCATCGCGGCCCAGCGCGTCCGCGGCCCCGGTGTCGCGGGAGAGCACGACGACGGGGTCGTGTTCGGAGAGCACGATGCCTTCCTGGACGACGAGATTCATACCGTCACGGACGGAGTTGACGAACACCACGTCGGATATCCGCAGCGCAGCGAGCGAACCCGGGTAGTCGTCGCTGATGTCGAGTAACAGCGGGGTCCACGTGTCGGTGCCGAACTCGTCGTCGATCTCTCGGGCCAGGCGGGATACCAGCGCGGTGTATTCCCGGTATTCCGGCAGGTCCTCTCGCGATGGGTAGTTGTCGATGATGTGCACGACCCGATCACGCCACTCGGCGTGCGACCGGAGCAGTTCCCGGTAGGCCAGCAGCCCGCGGAACACGTTCTTCGACAGCTCGGTCCGGTCCACGCGTCCGATGACCTTGCGATCGCCTGCCACCTCCCGTAGCTGCCGCACCGAGCTATCGACGTCCCGACGGTGAGCCCGCTGCAACAACTCGTCCGCCTCGGTCGACAGCGGGAATACCTCCATCCGGCTCGCCGGCGTCTGCCCGAGGATCGAGCGGCAGCAGTCGACGAATTGGTCCCGCCATCGGGCGGAGTGGAACCCCACGACATCAGCGCTGGACAAGCCGTCGAGTACGTCCTGCGCGACGTCGGTCGGCAGCATGTGGAAGTACTCCGCGGGCACCCACGGGATATGGGTGAAGTGCCCTATTCGGACGTCGGGGCGCAGGTCGCGGAGCAGCCGAGGGGCGAGAAACAGGTGGTAGTCCTGGATCATGACGGTCGCGCCCACGGCCGCCTCCGCCGCAATCGCCTCTGCGAAAGCACGGTTGTACCGCTCGTAGCCGGCCCAGGACCGTCGCCATGCTTGATCGAAGACCGGCGACCGAGCGGACTCGTAGAGCATGTGCAGCAGGAACCACAGGGTCGCGTTCGCGATTCCGTTGTAGGCCTGCCGGAACGTCAGGGCATCGATCGGCAGCATCCTGACGTCGAACTCGCCCTTGAGCGCATCGGAGACTTCCGGTACCGCCGACAGCCGGCCAGACACGGCTCGGCGGGCGAGGGACCGCTCCCGATCATTGAGGGCGGCGCAGATCCAGACGGCGTCGGGCGTTGCGGCGAGTGCGGCCTGCATCCCACTGACGAGGCCGCCGCCGCCGCGGCGGATCTCGTCGTCACCGTCCTCGACGGGAACGATCGAGATCGGTCCTCGGTTCGACGCGACGACGAGCGGGGCGGAGCCTGCGACAGTCATGCCTAATTCCTACCCCTAGCGGTACCGCTAACCCTCCCCCCGCAGCAGATCAAGGGCGTGCTGCAGGTCCGACGGGTAGGGCGCGCTGAAAACCAGCCACTCCCCCGATATGGGGTGGGCGAAGCCCAGCTCGCGAGCATGCAGCCCTGGCCGGGACAGGCCGAGCCGAGCCGCCAGCACCGGATCCGCGCCGTAGGTGAGGTCCCCGACACACGGATGCCGGATGGCCGCGAGATGAACCCGGATCTGGTGGGTCCGTCCGGTTTCCAGGCGGACGTCGAGCAATGTCGCTGCCCGAAACGCCTCCTCGGTGGTGTAGTGGGTAATGCTCGGGCGACCGCCGGCCACGACCGCGAACTTGTAGTCAGCGGACGGATGGCGGCCGATCGGGGCGTCAATCGTGCCGCTCGTCGGATCGGGATGGCCCTGAGCGAGAGCGGTATAGCGTTTCTCGACCGCGCGCGTCTTGAACGCACGCTTGAGGAGCGAGTACGCGTGCTCGCTCTTCGCCACGGCCATCACACCCGTCGTCCCGACGTCCAGCCGATGCACGATTCCCTGACGTTCGGCCGCACCACTCGTCGCCACCTGGTACCCCATCGCGGCGAGACCCGAAACGACGGTCGGGCCCGACCACCCGGGACTTGGGTGGGCCGCCACTCCGGCGGGCTTGTCGACGACCACCACATCCGCGTCGTCGTAGAGCACGGTCAACCCGTCGACGGCCTGGGCAGGCAGCGGATCGCGCGGGTCCGGCAGCCGGACCTCGAGGAGCGAACCGTCGGCGAGCCGTGCGGACCGAGGAGGCAGTCCTCCGTCGACCAGCACGTCACCCGAGTCGATGAGTGCGGCGGCTGCCGTGCGCGAGAGGCCGAACAGACGAGCGACCGCCACGTCCAGCCGAACCCCGACCAGCCCCTCGGGCACCGGAAGCAGCCGCGTCGGGCTCACGACGTGCCCGCGCCGCGCTTCCGGCCGTCGAGATCGATGCCGCGCAGTGCCGTGATGGCGGCCAGGATTGCCCCGCACACGATGGCCGAGTCGGCCAGGTTGAAGATCGGCCAGATGTGCCCGTCACGCGCGAACAGGCTGATCCAGTCGACGACGTGGCCGCGCCCCCCACCCGGCGATCGCAGCACCCGATCGGTGAGATTGCCGAGAGCGCCGCCCAGCACGAGCCCCAGCGCGACGGCCCAACTCGCCGAGTAAAGGCGGCGCGCCGCTCGCAAGATGACCACCACCACGAGGACGGCGACAACCGTGAGCACAACCGTCGCGCCGGTTCCGACCGAGAACGCCGCGCCGGAATTGCGGGTCAGCACCAGATAGACAGCTCCGCCGAGCAGCCGTACCGGGGGCTCATGCTCCAGGGTGGCGACCACGATCGACTTGCTGACGACGTCGAGCGCGTAGATGACGACAGCGACGATGGCGAACAGCAGTACCTTGCGCGTCCGCGGCCGCGACCCGTCATCCATAGGCTTGGAAGTTGCGTCGGGGTCGGCCGAGGTCACGCCGCTATTCTCTCCCAGCCTGACGCGCGGCAGGAAATCAGCGTCGTTCCTCGCGTTGCTTGCACGCGACGTCGAGCGTGGCCATCGGGAAGGCCTTCAGTCGCGCCTTCGGGATCGGCTTGCCGCAGCTCTCGCAGTAGCCATAGGTGCCCGCGTCGATGCGCTCGACCGCCCGCTTGATCTGGGTCAGCAGATCTAGCCGGTTCGCCGCGATCGACAGCTCCTGCTCCCGCTCGAACGTCTTGCTGCCGGCATCGGCCTGATCGTCGCCGGCGCCATCGGTGCTCGACGACTGCAGCTCGTCGAGCTCTATGAGTGACTGGTTGTACTCGGACTGCATCTCCGAGAGTTGTGCGACGAGCTGGGCTCGTATCTGGGCCAGCTCGCGGGTCGTCCACTCGGAGTCGCGTGGTACCGCGATGGCCACCTCGGTCGTCGCTGTCGTCTTCGCCGACACCTTTGCCGGTCGCTTCGTCGCGGTGCCGGCCGAAGTGGACCGGGCGGTGCGCTTGTTCGGCGACGCCTTGGCCGGTGCCGTCTTCTTCGTCGGCGCGGTGCGGGCGGCCGCCGCCCGGCTCGGCCGGGCGGTCGTGGCCTTCGCCTGTGGCTTGGCCGACTTGGCCGACTTGGCCGGCGCTGCCGTCGCCTTCTTCTTCGGCAACCTGGCGACGCTCGTCTTGGCTGCGGGACCCGTCGCCTTTGCCGTCTTGCGGGCGGTCGCAGATGACTTTGCGGCAGCCTTGGCGGCCGGGGTTCGCGACGATGTCGCCGACGCTTTGGTCGTCGCTCGCTTTGTCGGTCGGGCAGCTTTCGCGGCCGATGTCTTGGTGGCCGCCGCTGTCTTCGCCGCGCGGGGCGTCCCGGACCGTGACGCTCGTCCTCCCCGACCAACGGCAGCCATCGCGACCCCTTCCTGGTCCGAGCTCGACGGGCGTTGCCTGCGCTCTCGCGGTCGATCACTAACCCCACAAAGGCGGCCAAGGATACGAGCTAGGAGACCGCTTTGCCACTGGGCTCGCCGCGGCCCGGTTGCGGGGCCGTGGCTGGCGTGGGCATGGCGACGCTATCTGGTCCTGCCCGAGCCCGCCGAATCGCTAGAATGCGGATGGTAATTGCGCGATGACGAGGACAAGTAGCCTCGGTTTCCGCCGGTGAGCGACCTGGGGATGGTGTGAGCCCGGGCCGGCGACCCGGGACCAAATCACCTCCGAGCACCGGAAGAACGGGTGACGCACGTCACCTCAGTAGAACCGGACCGGCGAACGAAGTGGGCGCTTCGGCGTCAACGAGGGTGGTACCGCGGAGCCCGGCAACCGGCCGGTGCGTCGTCCCTCGAGGGGATCGGGACTCGAGGAGCATGGGCACCCCAATGAGTGAGCATCAGGGCTACGAGCCGTTGCCGGCGCATGTTGACCTGGCCGAAATGGATCGGCAGATCATCGAGCAGTGGCGGTTGAACAAGGTGTTCGAGCGGAGCTTGGACGCCACCGCCGGCGGCGAGGCGTGGACGTTCTACGAGGGCCCGCCTACGGCGAACGGGATGCCGGGCACACATCACGTCGAGGCGCGGGTGTTCAAAGACGTCTTCCCTCGGTTCAAGACGATGCAGGGCTACCACGTCGCTCGTATCGCCGGTTGGGACTGCCATGGCCTGCCGGTGGAGCTCGCGGTGGAGAAGGAACTCGGGTTCACCGGCAAGCCCGACATCGAGGCGTACGGCATCGCCCGCTTCAACGAACGCTGCCGCGCGTCCGTGCAGCGCCACGTCGACGCATTTGCGGCCATGAGCGAACGGATGGGCTACTGGGCCGACTACGAGAACGCCTACTGGACCATGAACCCCGACTACATCCAGTCGGTGTGGTGGGCGCTCAAGACGATCTTCGACAACGGACTGCTGGTCGAGGACTACCGGGTCACGCCGTACTGCCCGCGATGCGGTACCGGCCTGTCCGACCACGAGCTCGGCCAGGAAGGCGTCTATACCGAGGTCGTCGACCCCGCGGTCTACGTCCGGCTCCCGGTGACCTCCGGACCGGAGGCAGGGGCAGCCGATCTGGTCGTGTGGACGACGACGCCGTGGACGCTCGTCTCGAACACCGCGGTCGCGGTGAACCCCACCGTCGACTACGTCGTCGCGCGCACCGAGGCCGGAACCTTCGTGGTGGCCGAGTCACTGCTGTCCGCGGTCCTCGGCGATAACACGCAAGTGCTCCGCCGCTACTCCGGACGCGACCTCGCCGGCTGGCACTATCAGCCGCCATTCGACTACGTCTCCATCGAGGGCGCGCATGTCGTGGTCCTGGCCGACTACGTCACCACCGAGGACGGCTCCGGGCTGGTCCACCAAGCACCGGCGTTCGGTGCCGACGACATGGAGATCGCCCGGAGATACGGCCTACCCGTGGTCAACCCGATCGGCGGCGATGGCCGATTCCGCGGCGATCTTCCGGATATCGGCGGGATGTTCTTCAAGGATGCCGACGAGGTCCTGGTCGCCAAACTCCAGGAAAGCGGGCGGCTGCTCCGGCATGCACCGTATGCCCACTCCTACCCGCACTGCTGGCGCTGCCACACCCCGCTGATGTACTACGCGCTGCCGTCCTGGTACGTGCGCACCACCGCCATCAAGGACGAGTTGCTGGAGCAGAACGAGGCCACGAACTGGTACCCACCGACGATCAAGCACGGTCGCTACGGCGATTGGCTGTCCAACAACGTCGACTGGGCTTTGTCTCGTGACCGGTACTGGGGGACCCCGCTCCCGATCTGGCGCAATGACGCCGACCCCAGCCAGGTCGTCTGCGTGGGGTCATTCGCCGAGTTGTCCGAATTCGTGGGTCGGGACTTGGCCGACCTCGACCCGCATCGGCCGTTCGTCGACGATGTGACGTTTACCGTGCCGGGTCAGGACGGCACGTACCGTCGGGTTCCGCAGGTCATCGATGCCTGGTTCGATTCCGGCTCTATGCCGTTCGCACAGTTCGGCGCCCCGTTCTACAACGTGGCGCGATTCGGCGAGAGCTACCCGGCCGACTTCATCTGCGAGGCGATCGACCAGACCCGCGGCTGGTTCTACACGCTGATGGCGGTCGGCACCCTGGTGTTCGGACAGAGCTCCTATCGGACGGTCCTGTGCCTCGGGCTGCTGCTCGCGGAGGACGGCCGCAAGATGAGCAAGCACTTGGGCAACATCCTCGAGCCGATCCCGCTCATGGACCAGCACGGGGCCGACGCGGTCCGGTGGTTCATGGTTGCGGCGGGTTCGCCTTGGTCAGCTCGTCGCGTGGGTCACAAGGTGCTGGACGAGATCGCCTCCAAGGTGATTCGTACGTACTGGTCGGTAGCGTCGTTCCAGTCGCTCTACGCGCGGGCGAACGGGTGGACGCCCGGCGCCGACCGCGGCACGCCGACAGTGCTCGATCGATGGGCGGAGGCGCAGTCGCGCCGGCTCGTCACGGAGGTGACCGATGCGCTCACCGACTTCGACACCGCCCGCGCCGGCCGCGCGCTCGCCGGGTACATCGACGACCTGTCCAACTGGTACGTGCGGCGTTCACGCCGCCGATTCTGGGAGGGCGACCCGGCGGCACTCGCCACCCTCCACGACGCGTTGTCGGTGCTGACCCGGTTGCTGGCGCCGTTCATCCCGTTCGTGACCGAGCGGGTGTGGGGCGCCTTGTTCGCGGAAGCGACCGGGATCGACTCGGTGCATCTGGCCAGCTGGCCTGCAGATACTCCGGCCGTCGGGGACGGTCAACTCAGCGAGCAAATGGCCCTGGTACGTCGCCTGGTCGAGCTAGGCCGGGCGGCCCGAGCCGACGCGAACGTCAAGACCCGTCAGCCGCTCCGACGCGCGCTGGTTTCCGCGCCGGGCTGGGGCGAGTTGCCGGCCGAACTGCGGCGCGAGGTAGCCGACGAGCTCAACGTCGGGGATCTGGCCCGGCTCGCGGACACCGGCGACGTCATCAACGTCACGGTGAAGCCCAACTTCCGGGCGTTGGGCAAGCTGCTTGGTCCGAAGACCCAGATCGGCGCCCAGGCCATCGCGGCGCTGGTGCCGGCGGAGGTCGCCGCGACGCTTGCGGCCGGGCAGCCAATTCAGGTTTCCGTCGGCGGCGCGCCGGTCGAGTTGGGTGCCGAGCATCTGATCGTCAACGAGGCGCCGCTGTCCGGCTGGGCGGTCAAGAACAGCGCGGCCGAAACCGTGGCCCTCGATCTGGAGCTGACCCATGAGCTGCGGCTGGCCGGGCTGGCGCGGGATGTGGTCCGACTCATCCAGGACGCGCGCAAGAGCTCCGGCCTCGAGGTGACCGATCGAATCGCGTTGTGGTGGCGGGTCGGCGGCTCACCAGAGCCGGCGGAGGCTATCCGCGCCCATGCGGACCAGATCGCGGGGGAAGTTCTCGCCACTGACATGGTCGAGGGTGCGCCTGACGCGAGCGAGGCGGTCCACGAGGTCGTCGACGACGACTTGGGTCTGCACGTGTGGCTACGCCGCGCTTTCTAGCCGGGGCATTACGCGCCTGCCGCGGCACGCTCTTGGCTAGCGCGTAGCGTGCCGCCGAGGCGGCTGTCTAGCTAGCCGGCTTGGGCGGCCTCATGCTGGTCCATCTGGGCACCGTCCCGTCCAGACTGCGCCGGCTCGGCGCGACCGCTGGCGTCCAGATCTCGCAGCTGCGACTCCAGATAGCTTTTCAGCCGGACGCGGTATTCGCGCTCGAAGGTTCGAAGCTGCTCGACCCGCTTTTCCAGCGCTTCCTTGCGCTGTTCGAACTGCGCGGTGATCGTGTGCGAGCGCTGCTCGGCGTCGGACAGTAGCTGGCTTGCGCGCTCGTTGCTCTCCCGCTCGAGCTGGTCGGCCCGGGCCTGGGCTTCGCCTACGTACTTCTGCGATTGCTGCTGCGCGTCGGTGAGGGTCGCATGGGCGGTGGCCTGGGCTTCGCCAAGGAGCCGCTCGGCCTCGGCCTTCGACTGGGCGAGATGGGTGTCGGCCGTCTGCTGGGCGAGCGCCAGCATCTGGACGGCCTGGGCGTGGTGATCCTCGGCGGTCAGCCCGCCTGCCCCGGCAGCGACAGCCGCAGCGTGCGCCTGCTGCGCCGCCTGCGCCGCCTCCTGAGTCTCGAGCAGCTGCTGCCTGGCCTCTCCCAGTTGCTGCTCGGTGTGGGCTAGCTGCTGCTGCAATCCGACGACTTGCTGCCCAGCGGCATCCCCGCTCGAACTCAGCGCGCGCTCGAGTTCGTTGATCCGGCCGTGCAGGCGGCCGTTTTCGTCGCGCGCCGCCGCCAGCTCAGCCATCGATCGATCGTCGATGGCGGGATGGACTTGGGTGTCAGCGCTCGCGCCACTACTGCCATTGGCGCGCAGGTCATTGTTCTCTTCGATCAGCCGCGCGAGCTCGACCTCCACGACGTCGAGAAACGCGTCGACCTCCTCCTCGTCGTAGCCACGCTTGCCAATCGGTGGCTTCTTGAAGGCCACATTGTGGACTTCGGCGGGAGTCAGCGGCATGGGTCACCTCGTGATCGTCAGACCGGAACCGGCTGGTTCCGCGGTCAGGTGCGGATGATGCAGGTGTTGCAATGCGTAGCGCAAGTCACGCCGGACCGTCCAACCGGCCCAACCCGCCCGCTGCTTCGGAGGATCGACCACTAGGCGAGTCCCAACGCCACCCAGCGCAGAGCCAGGATAGCGATCCACAAAATCATGATGCTCAGGTCAAGGCTTACCCCACCTATGCGGAGGGGCGGAATGATCCGCCGCAGCATTTTCACCGGGGGATCCGTGCTCGTATAGACCAGCTCGAGCCCGACAGCGGTGACGCCGACCGGGCGCCACGACTTGGCGAATTGACGGGCGATCTCAACCACGATTCTTGCGATGATCAGTAGAAGATACAGGTACAGCACAAACGCGATGACACTCCAGAACAGCGCCATCGATGACGTCTCCCCGATCCTCGGCATTCCGGTGGCACATCCCATCGGGACTGGCCATTACCCATGGTGCCATGCCGAGCTAACGCGGACGTCCAGTGCACAAGGCTCATTACGCCGCCGCTAACGCTCCGCGACGGACCGTGCCTGTTGAGTCAGGACTGGTTGAAGAATCCGCCCTCTGCAATGCGGGCCTTGTCCTGGGCCGTCACCGTGACGTTGTGCGGACTGAGCAGGAAGACCTTGGCGGTCACGCGTTCAATCCGCCCATGCAATCCGAAGGTCAGCCCGGCCGCAAAATCCACCAAGCGCTTGGCGTCGGAGTCGTCCATCTCCGACAGGTTCATGATGACCGGCGTCCCGGACCGGAAATGCTCCCCGATCGTGCGGGCCTCGTTGTAGGTCCGGGGATGCAGCGTGGTGATCCGGTACGACTGGAACTCCTCGTACTCGGCTCCGTAGCCGCTGCCCTGGTCCTCCCCTGCCCATTCCCGAGCGACGACCGCGGTCGCCGCACCACCGGAGCCGCCGTCGCCGTTCGGGCGGGCAAACCTCGTGTCCGGTCCGTACTCGGCGGGCCGCGGCCGGGGGGCTCGGTCATACGGGGCGCGGTCATAACTTTCAGCGCCTTCGACGACACCCTCGTCATCTTCGACCAGGCCGAGGTAGACGCCCATCTTCCTCATCGCTCCGGGCATATCGTCCTCCTGTTGTTCCGGCTCTCGCGCGGTGCGGCCTGCGGTTCGGCGCTCACTGATCGGTTGTGCCGTGACGCTATCCGAATCATGGTCTTCGTCGGCCGAGCAACGCCGAACCGACACGCAGGTGTGTCGCGCCCTGTCGAATCGCGGCCTCCAAGTCGCCGGTCATGCCGGCTGAGATGGACGTCGCGTCCGGATGACGAGCGCGGACCTGCCAGGAAACGTCCTGCAATCCGGCAAAGGCAGTGTCGGGGTCGGCAGCCATGGGCGCGATCGCCATCACGCCGAGCAGCTCGAGCTCGGGCGCCAACGCAACCTGGTCGGCGAGCATGATCACATCGTCAACCAGTGCGCCGCCCCGCTGCGTGTCTGCGTCGAGGCTGACCTGGACGAACACCTCGAGCCGTCGGCCGGCCTGCCGCGCGCCCGCCGCCAGTCCGGCAACGAGCTGCGGGCGGTCGACGGAGTGCACCGCCGTTGCGTAGCTGGCCACGGACCGGCACTTGTTCTG
>Ga0163163_10006661_pt1 | contig 10122 bp, 6 predicted proteins | sample S65metaG_FD_119766 | JGI IMG/M metagenome (GOLD analysis project Ga0163163, IMG submission 119766) | Switchgrass rhizosphere microbial communities from Kellogg Biological Station, Michigan, USA - S6-5 metaG | ecosystem: Host-associated > Plants > Roots > Rhizosphere > Soil | place: USA: Michigan... | reverse complement strand
TCCGGGTAAGCCTGCTCGACACGCTTCGGCGACTGCGTGACGAGATGGGCCTGGCCGTCCTCCTCATCACCCACGATCTCGCACTGGGTCGCTACTTCGCGGGCTCGGGTCGTATCGGCGTCATGTACCTCGGTCGCCTCGTCGAGGTCGGGGCGGCACCAGAGCTAGTCGCTCACCCGAAGCACCCCTATACCGAGGCCCTCCTCGCGGCGGCCCCGCGCGACCCGCGAGCGCGCCACGACAAGGTCGTGCGGCAGCTCTCCCTGCGCGGGGCGGACGTCCCGAGCGTGCTCGCACGCCCGTCCGGCTGTGCCTTCCACCCGCGCTGCCCACTCGTCGAGCCCGGATTGTGCGACGACGTCGTCCCCGAGCTCACCCCGCTTGTCAGCGGGACCCTCGCCGCGTGCCATCCGATCGCGCGTCGGCTCGGCATCGGCGCCCAACCACCTACATCCGATCCCCGCGGCCTGAACGCGGCCGAATTTGCGGCTATGGGATCGCCGATGGCATAGAGCAGCGGCCCGCCGCCTGACAGATGACGTCCGCCTGGGCGGCGGGACCGAGGTGCACCCCCCGAAAGGAGGCATGGAGAGAGTAGCGACCCCCCAACTGGTCCGCATTCCGCGCAGCCAAGAGGAGCTGCCCTGAGTTCGTAGTGGAGGAGGTCACCCCGTGAAGAAGCGACTCGTGTCGCTGATGGCGGCCGCGGTGCTGGTCACTGCAGCGTGCCAGTCAGGGACGCCATCAGTGTCGCCGGGCGCAACGACCAGTCAAGCGCCGACCGCGACCGCGGTCGTTGCGACGCCCGAGCCGACGACATATCCGACGGACGTCAAGTACGTCATCACCATCAAGTTGAAGCCTGGGATCAAATGGAGCGACGGCACCGAGATGAAGGCGGCCGACTGGGTCGGCACCTACGACATCTATTGGGCCCAGGGTGACGCATCCTGGCCGTCGCTCTACGACGTGATCGCGCTCGACGACCAGACCTTCCAGTTCCAGCTGAAGGACCTGTCGGCGCAGGAGCTCTGGTATCTCGTCCGTTGGAACGAGGCCGCGGCGACATCGCAGTTCGGTGACTTCATGAAGCGGGCCCATGACCTGCGCGTTGCCGGCAAGGCCCTCGACTCGGCCGAGGTCAAGAAGTTCAACGACGACCTCACGGCGTTCAAGCCGGACAAGGCCGTCACGCCGGGGCCGTTCAAGTTCGATCCAGCCGCGATCACCGAGGCGCAGATGGAGCTGGCCAAGAACTCCGGCGGCTTCAACGCCGACAAGATCGGCTTCGAGAAGATGATCGTGTACTGGGGCGATAGCCAGCAGGCGGTGCCGCTCGTGCTGTCCAACCAGCTGGACTACACGACCTCGGCGCTGTCGCCGGCGGACGAGCGCTCCGCGGTGGCGAACGATCACCTCAAGATCATTCGCGGGCCGCTGGGCGTCGGCCCCGCCGTCTGGTTCAACGAGGCCGTGAAGCCCTTCGACAAGAAGGAGTTCCGTCAGGCCATCGCGTACCTCATCGACCGGACCAAGATCGGCACGGTCTCGATGGGCGAGTCAGCCCATCCGATCGTGAACATGGCCGGCTTCTCTGACGAGCTGGCGGCGACCTGGATCACATCAGACACCGCGGGCAAGCTCAACCACTACGACCACGACACGGCCAAGGCCGAGCAGCTCCTCTCGGGGATCGGCTGGAAGAAGGTCGGCGACGCCTGGCAGGACGAGACCGGCAAGGCCGTCAGCTACGAGCTGACGGTGCCGTCTGACTTCGTCGACTTCCTCGCCGCGGGCCAGGAAGTGGCCCAGGAGCTAACCAGCTTCGGGATCAAGACGACCGTTCGCGGAATCGCCGCGGCCGACCGACCCGACACCATCAAGCAGGTCAAGTACCAGATGCTGATCGACTTCAACCAGATCTCGACACCGGCGCACCCCGCGGCGTCGATGAACTACTACATGACCGAAGGCTTCTTCGGCTCCAACAGCCCGGATGCCGCCGCGGGCGAGCCGAAGGGCTATGACTGGCCCCTGACACAGACGGCTCCCGACGGCTCCCAGGTCAACATCCGTGACCTGCTGGCGCAGTCGCAGGCTGGTCTGGATGTGAACGCCCAGAAGGTTCCCGTCCAGACCCTCTCGCTGATCTTCAACGACCAGCTCCCGATCGTTCCGCTCTACGAGCGGTTCACCAACGAGCCGATCAACGTCATCGACCGGGCCACCGGCTGGCTCGACTTCTCGGACCCGGTCTACCTCAACAACCAGGGAAGCGACAACTACGTCGCTCAGCAGTTGGTCGGCGGCAGCCTTCAGGCAACTGGGGACAAGACGTTCCGCACGAACGCCCCGTACGCCCAGCCGCCGAACTTCGACTTCAACTTCTTCGATTACTCCGCAGGGATCATGTGGACGATCACGTCGCCCACGTACGAGGCCATCTACCCACCACTCTTCTGGGGCTCGGTGAAGGACGGGACCTACATCAACACCGGCCTCGGTGACAGCTGGGTGCTGCAGGAGGTGAACAAGTAGGTCCCTGACTGGCTTGGCGGCTCCCCGAAACTCCTCCGGGGAGCCGCCAAGCCGACCCCTTTGGTGCCGAAATGACTTCGCAACCAGCGGCCGACGCCCGGACCCTGCTCCTCGTCGGCTTCCATGGCACCGATCCCGCCTCCGCCGCGCCGATTGTTCGCGACCTGCGCCCCGGCGGGCTCGTTCTCGTACCTCGCAACATCGTGTCCGCCCACCAGGTCGCCGATCTCGTCGGCGGCCTGCAGGCGGTCGCCGCGGAAGAGGGGCTCCCCGAGCTCCTCATCGCTATCGACCACGAGGGTGGCGAGATCCAGCGCCTCACCAGCGAGCTTGGCTTTACCGACCTGCCGAGTGCCCATGCGCTCGGCCGCTCCGGCGATGTGGAAACCGTCCGACGCCTGGCGACGGTCGCCGGTCGGGAGCTCGCCAGCGTCGGCGTGAACCTCGATCTCGCGCCGGTCGCCGATCTTGTCAGCGATGCCGGCGCGGGCGTGATCGGAACGCGCTCCTTTGGCTCAGATCCCGCGGCGGTCGCGCAATTCGTGGCCGCCGTGATCGAAGGTCTCCGCGGCGCCGGCGTGCTCGCCTGTGCCAAACACTTCCCGGGTCATGGGCCAACCGACGCCGATTCGCACATCGAGCTGCCTCGCCTCGAGGCTACCGCGGACGAGATGCGGGCCCGCGACCTCGCACCGTTCCGCAGCGCCATCGCCGCGCGCTGCGCCGCCATCATGACCGCGCACGTCATCTCGCCAATCGACCCCGAGGTCCCCGCCACCCTCTCCCGCGTCACCCTGGTCCACGTTCTCCGGCGAGAGCTCGGTTTCGAGGGGCTCGTCCTGACCGACGCGCTCGAGATGAAGGCCCTCGCCGGCGGCCGGCTGGCCCAGTGGCAGGCGGCGGCGGAGGCGTTGCGTGCCGGAGCTGACGTGCTCGTCTTCGAAGGCACGGACCGTGCCCTGATCGACCGCTCGGTCGCCTGGATCGATCGCCAGGTGGAGAGCCAGGAGCTCGACCCAGCCCACATCGAGCGCTCCCGGGAGCGCTGGGCGGCCGCCCGCCGCTCGCTCGCGGAAGGGCGCCAGGGAGCCGACGCGACGCCGATCGTCGTACCCCGCGGCACGGGCCGCCGCGGCAGCGCGGGCACGCCGCTCGACCTCGTGGTACCCGCCCACGCCCCTGCTGGGCAGCTCGTCGTCACCCTCGACGGCGTACCGCTCTTCGACGCGGTCGCAGGATCGCCGATCGACAACGACGCCCGGCCGATCGGGCCCGACACGCTGTTCGACCTGGCCTCGGTGACGAAGCTTTTCACCGCGCTCGCGTTCATGGCCCTGGTCGAGCGGGGCAGGGTCGCCTTGGACGGGCGAGTCGTGGACGTCCTCCCATCCTTCGGAGCTGGGTCGTCCCGCGCCAAGAGCCTGACATGGCGCCATCTGCTTACGCACACCTCCGGCCTCCCTGCGGCTCTCGACCTGCCCGATGGGCTCCCGCCGGCCGCGGCGCGGGCTCGGGCCCTCGCCGTCGCGCCGGACGCCCAGCCCGGTCCGGTCGTGTACAGCGACGTCGGTTTCATGGACCTGGGGTTCGCCATCGAGGAGATCTGGGGCACTAGCCTCGAAGCGGCGGTCAGCGAGCTGGTGAGCCTGCCCGCCGACCTGCCGAGGGTGCACTTCCGGCCCGGGACGCACGAGTCCGTGGCGCCCACCGAGTACGTGCCGGCCCGCGGCGGCCGGTTGCTCGGCAGCGTCCACGACGAGAATGCCGCGGCGCTTGGCGGGGTCGCCGGACACGCTGGGCTGTTCGCAACCGCGGCCGATTTGGCCCGGCTGGGCGTTCGCCTGCTCCAGCGCGACGGCTCGGTCGTGTCAAGCGCGACCCTCGACGTGATGACCTCCGAACAGGCCGTCGACGGCGGCCTCCGGCGGGGCCTGGGCTTCTCGTTGTGGTCGCCGGATCCGGAAGCAACCAGTCACCCGCTCGGACCGCGGTCCTTCGGGCACACCGGTTACACCGGCACCTCGCTCTGGGTCGACCCCGAGAGAAGGCTCGTGATCGCGTTCCTTACCAACGCGGTCTTCCGGGGTCGCGACTTCGAAGCGTTCTTCGCGGCGCGGATCCGCGCCCATCGTGAAATCGTCGCCGCGGCCGATGCGGTCGCCACACGGCGGCGAGTGGAGGCAGCGCCATGACCCGAGCCGAGCGCCATCCCGTCACGGAGGCGCGCCACCCAGGAACGTTCGACCTCGACGAGCTGACCACGCTCGAGTTCGTCCGCCTCATGAATGCCGAGGACGCCCGGGTCGCGGTGGCGATCGCCGGCGAGGCCGAGGCCATCGCCCGTGCCATCGACGCTATCGCCGAACGGATGGCTCGGGCCGGCCGCCTCATCTATCTGGGCGCCGGCACCTCCGGCCGCCTCGGCGTACTCGACGCGTCCGAGTGCCCGGCAACCTTCGGCACGCTTCCCGAGCAGGTCGTTGGGGTTATCGCCGGCGGCGATGTCGCGCTGGCGGGCTCGGTGGAGGACGCCGAAGACGACGATGCCGCGGGTGCTGCGGCGATACGTGATCTCGGTGTTACCGAGGCCGACGCGGTAGTCGGCATCAGCGCCAGCGGCCGGACGACCTACGTCCTCGGCGGACTTGAGGAGGCCCGTAGCCGCGGGGCCTTTGTGGTGGCGATTTCGGGAAACCGTGACTCCTCCATCGCCGAGGTCGCGGCGGTCGCCATCAGCCCCGTCGTTGGCCCCGAGGTGCTGGCCGGGTCGACGAGGCTCAAGGCCGGTACGGCCCAGAAGATGGTCCTGAACATGCTCTCGACCGGCGTCATGGTCAGGCTCGGAAAGACCTACGGAAACCTGATGGTCGACGTCCGCCCGACCAGCGCGAAGTTGCGCCAGCGAGCCCGTCGCATCGTCCAGGAGGCGGTGACGGCCGACGCCTCGGATGCGGATCGTCTCCTTGGTGAGGCTGGCGGGAACGTCAAGGTCGCCATCGTGTCAGGACTGGCCGGTGTCTCTGCGGAGATCGCCCGGGAGCGGCTGTCCGCGGCCGGGGGCGTGGTCCGGCTCGCCCTCCGCGACGCGACAACCCGGCCCGCCGAGTAGGCGAGGCCGACCCGGAACCTCCGCACGATCGTGACGGCGGTCCCCGCCCGCTCAAGACGGCCGAGAGTTCGGGGCTCGCCCGCAGGCCCGCCCGCTGCGTGCACCGGTATGCTCCCCGCCCAGGAGCGTTGGCACGCCGTTGACGAGGACATGCTCGACGCCGCTGGCATAGCGGTGCGGATCTTCGAAGGTCGCATGATCCTGGATGGTTGCAGGATTGAAGACGACGACATCAGCGAACGCGCCGGGCTCAAGACGTCCGCGGCCGGCGAGCCCGAGGTTCCGTGCCGGCTGGCTCGTGAGCCGGCGGATCGCCTCTGGAAGCGAGACGAGAGCCTCGTCGCGGACGTATCGCCCGAGAAAGCGGGCGAACGTGCCGTAGGCACGAGGATGGGGATTCGAGCGGAGGAAGGGTCCCTCCGCGGCGACCGAGGCCTCATCCGACCCGAGCCCGACCCACGGCAGCGCGAGGACCTGGCGCAGGATGTCCTCGGACTGGTTGAAGTAGATGGCCGAGACGCGCGACTCGTCCTCCGCGACGAGGTCCATCGCCGTGTCCTCCGCCGTGGCTCCGCGCTCGGCGGCGACGTCCGCGAGCGTCCGTCCGGTGAGCGGTTTGAGCCGGGGGCTCCTAAACCCCACGAGCAGCACGTTTGCCGACCCGCCTGATAGGAGCACCTGGTTTTCCCAGACGGGAGCGGGATCGCGCATCTCGAGCGCGACTCGCTCCCGGACAGCCGGGTCGCGGAGCCGCGCACACCATTCGGGCAGGCCGCCCTCCTGTACCCACGGCGGCATGGCCGCATCGAGGCCGGTCCCGGCGGCTGGATAGGGGTAGGCATCCGCGCTGATCCGGAGGCCACTTGCCCGCGCTCGCTCGATCGTCGTGAGTGCGTCCCGCCACTGCTCGAAGCCCGGTGGTCCGAGTGCCTTGAGGTGGTAGATCTCGGCGGGCAGCGCTCCTTCGCGGGCGATCTCTAGGAGCTCGCCAATCGCGTTCGTCAACCCTGCGCCCTCGCTCCTGATGTGGCTGACATACATGCCGCCCGCGTTGCCGGCCTCCTCGGCGAGGGCGACCAGTTCGTTTGTCGTGGCGTAGAAGGCGGGGGCATAGACGAGCGACGAACCGACTCCCAGGGCACCCTCGCACATCGCCTCGCGGACCAGCGACCGCATGCGGCTGAGCTGCTCGGCGCCGGGCGCTCGATCGGCGTACCCGAGCTCGTGAATCCGCACCGTCGTGGCCCCGATGAACGAGGCCACGTTGGTCGAGATCCCGACGTGCTCGAGGTGTCGTAGGTACTCGGCAAGAGTCGTCCAGGCCACCTCGAAGTCGAGATCGGTCTGCTCCGCGATCATGCGCTCGCGCATGGCGGGGGTGAGCGGGCCCATCGAGATCCCTTCACCGAATACTTCGAGGGTCACGCCCTGCCGGATGTCGCTCTGGGAGCGCCCGTCGACCAGGAGCGACTCGGTCGCCCAGCTCAGCATGTTGATGAAACCGGGAGCAACGGCAAGCCCGCGGGCGTCGATCTCGAGCCGCCCCCGCCACGGACCCGATCCTACGGCAACGACGTGGTCGCGATCGATGACGACATCGGCCTGCCACGGCGCCCGGCCGTAACCGTCGAACAGCTCGCCGCCCCGAATGACGATGTCGGCAGGCCGCATCAGGGCTTTGCGGCGACCCCGGCGTCACCCGCAGGCGATCCGTGGTATTCCCAGAATGCTTCCACGCGCTCGAGCCACTCATAGGGCCGCTCCTCGTGGACGCTGTGCCCTACGCCGGCAGGCCGCCATAGCTCAGCGCCCGGGATCCCGTGAGCGATGAATGCGCCATGTCCCGAGGAGGCGTTGACTCGATCGTCGGCTCCTTCGATCACCAGGACGGATGCGTTTACTCGGCGAAGATCCGCCTCGGTGTAGTTCGGCTCGCGCACGATTTCGGCGACGGTGATCTGCAGCAGGGTTCGCCAGTAGTCCGGTCCATGCCGGCGGCCGTGTAGCTCGATCATCTGGTCACGCCACTCCGGCCATTCGCGGGCCACCCGGTCGGGTTCGAAGTTGGCCGGCTCCTTCTCGACGAGATCGGGACTGACGTAGGCATTCCCGGCCTGGATCACACATGTGGCGACCACCTCGGGATGCTCGAGAAGCGTGACCAGCGCGACATTGCCGCCGTTGCTGTGGCCGACGATGTGGGCGCGATCGTGGCCGAGCGCTCGGACGAGATCCGCGGTGTCCGCCGCCAGCTCCCGGAAACTGTATCCGCCTCCGGGGTTGTCACTCCGGCCATGGCCGCGACAGTCGGGGACGATGACTTCGCGACGGAGGCCGATCTCGCGGCCAATGACCCCCCAATCAGCCGCCCCGTCGACGGTGGCACCGTGGATGAGCAGCACCGGCGGATTGTTGGAGGGAGCCCCGATGCGGCGGTAGAAGATGCGGGCCCCGTTCACGCTCGCGTAGGGCACGTCTCAACCTCCCAGACGCGACTCGCACGGCAGTGCTCTATAGTGGACTGTACCACTTGATGAGGAGGCGCTTGTGGCCTGTGTCCTGGGGATCGACGGCGGCGGCAGCCGAACGACGGCTGCGCTTGCCAGGGACGGGCACATGGTCGCCGAGGCGATCGGGCCAGCGAGCAATGTGCGAACCCACGGCGTCGCAGCGTCGATCGCGGTTCTGTCGGATGTCACTGATCGCCTGCTGGCCGATGCCCCTGACCCGGATGATGTCGCCGCCGTGTGCGCCGGCCTGGCGGGTGCGGGACACGCGAAAGAGCGCGCGCCGATCGAGGCCTGGCTCGACGGGCGCTTCACGGGCCTACCGACGACGGTCGTGGCCGACGTTGAGCTCGTGCTCGCGGGCGGGACGCCCGATCGGGTCGGCATCGCGATCGTCGCCGGCACCGGATCCATCGCCTTCGCTCGTGATCGCCGTGGGATGACCGCGCGGGCTGGTGGCCGGGGCCCCGCGATCGGCGACCCCGGCAGCGGCTACGCGATCGGGCGTGCGGCCCTGATCGCGATCACCGAGTCGCTCGACGGCGTACGGCCGGAGTCCGCCATGATCCGACGTTTTAGAGAGCAGGAGCTGGTCGTAGGCCCTGACGGCTTGGGAGCGTGGAGCCAGCCGGCCGACCTGGCGACGCTCGCCGAGCTCGTCGCCGAGTCCGCCGATGCTGGAGACGGGACTGCAGCCAGGATCCTGGTCACGGCCGGCGCGGCGCTCGCCGCCCAGGCTCTCGCGGTCCTCCGCCGCCTCGGATTTCACGGCAAGGTTCCGGCTGCCCTCGCCGGCGGCGTGCTCCTGAATGTTCCGCGTGTCCGCGACACGCTCCTCGAAAGGCTCGGCCACAACGGCGTACAACTGGCGCCGATCGAGTTGGTAGAGCATCCCGTCACCGGCGCCATTCGACTTGCGGAGGGTCTGAGCCAGAGCGGCGCGGCATCACGATGACGGAGTGGACCAGCGCCTCGCGCATGGCGACGGCGATGCGCCTTGGCGAGGCGGATCGTGTCCCGGTCATGTGCCAACTGTCCCTCGGACACTACTTCCTCAACGCCGGTCTCGATCCCGTCGACATCTGGCATGGGGCGCCCGAGTTCGGAGAGTCGCTCATCCGGCTCCAGCGCCGGTACGGTTTCGACGGAATCCTGGTGAACCTCCCCGGCCGACCGGAGAACTGGCGCGATGACGTCGCGAAGATCGAGCAGATGGGCGATGAGACCCGGATCACCTGGAAGAACGGCTTCGTGACTATCGCTCCCGCCGACGACAACCCCCATGTCTATCGGGCAGACGGCAACGCCTATCACCCGACGTTCGAGGAACTGGACCCGGACCTCCTCTTCTACGTGGAGCCTCACGATGAAGTCGGTGTCACTTACCCGACGACCTTCGGGGTGTCGGGCGAGATTGCACCACCCGGACCGCATTTCTTTCCACCGCATGCATTCAACACCGTCCGATGGGTCAAGGAGCGGGCCCCCGACGTGTCGATCCACGGAGAGGTCTTCTCCCCGTTCTCGCAGCTGATGGAACTCCTCAACTATGAGCAAGGGCTCTTGGCGCTCATGCTCGATCCGGGTAAGGTCAAGGCCGCCCTCGAGCGGCTCGTCGAAGGTGCTGGCGTGCTTGCCGGGGGTCTGGTCGACGCGGGCGCCGACGCCATCCTCATCTCGTCGGCGTTCGTCGGCTCGCCCTTCCTCTCACGTCGTCACTACGAGGAGTTCGTGCTGCCCTACGAGCGATCGCTCGTCGGCAAGATCAAGGCGGCACATGACGTACCTGTCTATGTCCACACCTGCGGTGCCATTGGCGACCGCCTCGACCTGATGATGGCGACCGGCGTGAACGGGATCGATACGCTCGACCCGCCGCCGCTCGGAACCGTCGACCTGGCGACGGCACGAGCCCAGACGATGGGCGAGGTCTTCCTGAAGGGCAACCTCGATCCCGTGGCGGACTTG
>Ga0163163_10006659_pt1 | contig 10122 bp, 6 predicted proteins | sample S65metaG_FD_119766 | JGI IMG/M metagenome (GOLD analysis project Ga0163163, IMG submission 119766) | Switchgrass rhizosphere microbial communities from Kellogg Biological Station, Michigan, USA - S6-5 metaG | ecosystem: Host-associated > Plants > Roots > Rhizosphere > Soil | place: USA: Michigan... | reverse complement strand
CTGCCGTTCCTGCGCAAGCTGCACAGTCGCCGATTCCAGGTCATCACGCAGCCGCTTTCGTTCATGCTCGTAGGCTTCGAGCTTCGGCTCATACTGCGCGCGCATCTCGGAGTAAATCTCCTGACGAATTTCGTCACGGTTATGCCGAACCTGACGTTCGACCTGCTGCAATTTGTTTCGCAACTCGTCCCGCTCCGTGTCGAACTTCACTCTCTCTGCATCGAAGTCGCGTTGCCATTCTTCCGCCGACTTCACGGCTCTTGCAGGCGGAACCTTGCCAAGCTTCTGGAGGACGGCTCGACGCGCTGCTTCCTTCTGACCGTCCGCGTTGCCGACTTTTTTAAGATAATCGATCTCATTCTGAAGCCGGCGACGTTCACTCTCCCACTGAAGTTCCCAATCTTTTCGCGCTTCCTTCAGACGTATCTCCACCTGCTCGCGCACCGCCAGCGCGAGGCGTGCCGGATTATGTGTCTGCTCCATCGCCTGCAGCGCAGCCCCCTGAAGCGAATCGATTTGCGACTGGAATCGCGCACGTTCGCTTTCCCAGCGAGCCTGAGCCGCAGCGGCTTCTTTTTCCATCTGATGCTTTGTACGGTTGGATTCTTCCAACTGATAGCGGATCTGGGCCTGAAGGTCGGCTGAAGCACCCTTGGCGGCGGCTTCCTTGGTGCGTTCAACTTCTGCCTCGAGTTCTTCAATCTCTCCGGTGAGACGGCGGCGTTCGGCGCGCCACTGATCGCGAGAAGCCTCAAGCTCGGTTTCGATCTCGTCCTTCTGGCGGCGAAGTTCGCGGTGCCTCACTTCGAACTGTCTTTGAACTTCTTCGAGCAACTGCTCCTCCGCTGCGTCCGACCACGCAACGGCATAAAGCTCGATAGCCTCGTCCTTGCCCTTCATCTCGGCTCGGCCGAGTTTCACACATTGGGCGCCGGCTTCGTGGGCAGCTTCCACGAGCACGTCCGTGATAATAATCTGGTCGGGTTCGGTCTGCTGCTGAACCTTAGCGGATGCGTTGACGACGTCGCCGTAGACGTCATTGTCCTTCTCGAGACCGGGCCCCATGTGCAAAGCAACGCGGATATGAATGTGGTCATCGAAGGATTCCGTTACAGCCCGATCATCTTCCATGACCTGCTGCATCTGGATGGCCGCTTTGATAGCGCCCACAGGATCTTTGAAGCACGCCATGATCGCATCGCCGATGGTCTTTACGACTCGGCCACCACTGTTTTGAATGACGGGGAACAGCAGATCATTATGGTGCTGCAGCATCGCGAGCCCTTCAGCGTCTCCCCTGCGTTCGAAGTAGGAGGTCGATCCTTTTATGTCGCTGAAGAGTATCGTGACCTCCGTACGCATTGTTCCCAACGCGTCGGCACGGGTCTTCCGAAGAGCCGGGTCGTCGGAAGGTCTCTCAGGCAAGCTCTGGTCAATACTGCTATCTGCATCCATACAGGCGCCGTCGATTATAGCAAGCGGCCATGGGACACCAAGAGAATCAATGCGCTGGCTCTTTATGAGTTGTCACCGTCAAGAATTCCTCCCAACCCTCCCAGGATGGAGCCTTCTTCCCGTCCTCCGCGGAGGGCGCCTGGAGCGGCCGCGATAATCCGATTGGCCATACGGCTCAACGGCAGAGACTGGAGCCATACATGTCCGGGGCCGCGCAGTGTCGCAAAAAACAAGCCTTCGCCGCCGAATAAGGCGCTCTTGATCTTGCCCACATACTGGATGTCATAAGACACGCTCGGCTGGAACGCTACGATGCAACCCGTATCGATCCGCAGCGTCTCACCTGGCTTTAGCTCCCGCTGCAACAACGTCCCACCTGCGTGCACGAAAAGCCACCCGTCTCCCTGTAGACGCTCCATGATGAAACCCTCGCCGCCGAACAGTCCCACGCCCAGACGACGCTGGAATGCGATACCGATGCTCACACCCTTCGCCGCGGCGAGGAACGAGTCTCTTTGAGCGATCAACTCTCCGCCGATCTCAGCCAGATGGACAGCGACAATCTTGCCGGGGTAAGGCGCCCCGAAGGCAAGTTTGCGTTTTCCATTCGCGCGATTGAAAAACACCGTCATGAACAGCGACTCTCCGGTCAGCAGTCGCTTCCCGGCACCCATCAACGCGCCGAGAAATCCGCCGCCTTGCTGCTGCGAGCCATCGCCGAAAATGGTCTCCATCTCGATACCATCTTCCATGTACATCATCGCGCCGGCCTCGGCGACTGTCGCTTCGCCCGGATCCAGTTCGACTTCGACGAACTGCATGTCCTCGCCAATAATTTTGTAGTCGATTTCGTGCATTGCAGGCATGGGCAAAACTCTCCTTAAAATTTGTTCCCTATATCATGCCAGAATTCGTGACCTCGAAATGAAAGCAGACGTCATTGTCGTGGGAGCCGGGGCGGCAGGACTCCTGTGCGCCATCGAAGCCGGCAAGCGTGGACGTAAAGTCCTCGTGCTCGAGCACAATACAAGTATCGGAGAAAAGATCAGAATCTCCGGTGGAGGGCGCTGCAACTTCACGAACCTGCACACGCAGCCGGAGAATTTCATTTCGCAGAATCCCTCGTTCGCAAAATCCGCGCTGAGCCGCTACAGGCCTGAGACATTTCTGCAACTCGTCGAGCGCCACAAGATCCGGTGGCATGAGAAAAAGTTGGGCCAGCTGTTCTGCGACGGATCATCCAGGGAAATTCTGGCGATGCTGAGAAAGGAGTGCACGGACGCAGGAGTGATAATCCTTACGGAGTGCCGCGTGAGCTCTGTTCACAGAGCTTTCGATGTCGAAACGAACCGAGGCGCACTCGAAAGCGAGTCGCTGGTTATCGCAACCGGCGGGCTCTCGATTCCAAAACTCGGCGCGACGGATTTTGGATATCGCATCGCGAAGCAGTTTGGGTTGCATGTGACGGCGCTGCGTCCCGGGCTGGTGCCGCTGACGTTCGATGAGCCTAAGGAATTGCATGCTTTGCATGGTGTTTCGTTTGAAGCGGACGTTACGTGCGGGCGCATTCGCTTCCGCGAAAACGTCCTGTTGACGCACCGCGGGTTAAGCGGGCCGGCGATTCTGCAGATTTCGTCGTACTGGAAACCGGGTGAGGTGGTGACTATTGAAGCCGTCGGCCACAAACCGCGACGTCTGGCTCGGACGTGGAAGGAGGACGTTTGGAGGGTACCACCGAGCGGAACCGAAGGCTATGCAAAGGCGGAGGTGACGGCCGGTGGTGTCGATACCAATGAACTTTCATCGCAAACGATGGAGTCAAAGAAAGTGCCGGGGTTGTATTTCATCGGGGAAGTGGTGGACGTGACCGGGCAACTCGGTGGGTTCAACTTTCAATGGGCGTGGGCGTCCGGGTTTGCGGCGGGGCAGACGGCGTGAAAGCCTCTAATCCCTTACCCGCCGCTTCGCGGCCCCCTCTCCCGGGGGGAGAGGGGAAACCCGCAGAGCGTCCTTCTCCCTCCGGGAGAAGGACGGCCGAAGGGCCGGAGGAGGGATCCTCAAACCTGCAAACCTACCCCCTACCGCTTATTCGCCGCCAACACTTTTTTCCGCATCCGGATCGACTTCGGCGTCGCCTCGACGTACTCGTCATCGCGTACGAACTCGATCGCTTGCTCCAAGTTCAAGATCCTCGGCGACACCAACCGTATCGCCTCATCCGCCGTCGATGCGCGCATGTTCGTCAGCTTCTTCTCCTTCACGATGTTTACATCCAAATCCACATCGCGGGCGTTCTCCCCTACGATCATTCCTTCGTAAACCTCGGTTCCTGGCGTGATGAAAATCTCTCCCCGTTCCTGCAGATTCCAGATCGCGTACGACGTTGACTTCCCTGTTCTATCCGCCACCAGCGATCCCGTCGGCCGCGACGGAATATCTCCCTGCCACGGCACATATCCGCTGAACAGCGTGTTGATAATCGCTGTTCCCCTGGTATCCGTGAGCAACTCGCTGCGAAGCCCGATCAGCCCTCGCGTCGGAACCTGAAACTCCAGCCGCACGCGACCCGAACCATGGTTGACCATCTTGTCCATGCGGCCCTTCCGGCTGCCGAGCTTCTCGATAATCACTCCCAGGAACTGTTCGGGGCAGTCGACAATCAGCAACTCCACCGGCTCATGCATCTGACCATTGATTTCGCGCGTGAGAATCTCCGGCTTGCCGACCATGAGCTCGTATCCCTCCCGCCTCATCGTTTCGATCAGGATCGCCAGCTGGAGTTCACCTCGTCCCATTACACGAAACGACTCCGGCCCTCCCGCCTGTTCCACACGGATCGACACGTTCGTCAGCAGCTCCTTATCGAGGCGATCGCGCAGATTCCGTGACGTGACGTAGGTCCCTTCCCGTCCCGCAAACGGCGACGTGTTGATGGTGAACATCATCGCGATCGTCGGCTCATCGATCTGAATTCTCGCTAGAGCCTTCGGAGTTTCCGGATGCGTGATGGTTTCGCCGATGTTGATGCCTTCGACACCCGCGATTGCGAGAATCGCACCGGGACCTCCAATCGTTTCGTCCACACGCTTCAACCCTTCGAACGAATAGAGCTTCGTGATCTTTGTTTTCTGAAGGCTGGCATCGAGTTTCACGATGCCCACTTCGTCCCCCAGCCGTAGCGTGCCGTTGAAGACACGCCCGATGGCCAGGCGGCCAAGGTAGTCGCTGTAGTCGAGATTCGCCACCAGCATCTGTAACAATCCCTCAGGATCCCCTGCCGGAGGCGTGATGTGCTTCACGATCACCTCAAACAACGGCCGCAGATCTTCCGAAGAATCCTCCAACTTCTCCTTTGCGATTCCAGCTCGCGCGTTGGCATAGATGATCGGAAACTCGAGCTGATCTTCGCTTGCGTCGAGATCAATAAAGAGATCGTAGAGCTCGTTGAGAACTTCCTGAATGCGCGCGTCGGGCCGGTCGATCTTGTTGATGACGGCGATGACCGGCAACTTGGCCTCGAGGGCCTTCATGAGGACGTAACGCGTTTGAGGAAGCGGACCTTCGCTTGCGTCGACCAGCAGCAGCACGCCATCGACGATTTTCACTGCACGCTCGACCTCTCCGCCAAAGTCGCTGTGCCCGGGCGTGTCGACGATGTTGATCTTCACGCCGCCATACCGGATGCCGGTGTTCTTGGCGAGGATGGTGATGCCGCGTTCGCGTTCCAGTTCGTTGGAGTCCATGACGCGCTCAGCGACATCCTCGTTCGAACGAAAGATTCCGCTCTGGCGCAGCATCGCGTCTACAAGCGTCGTTTTTCCGTGGTCTACGTGCGCGATGATTGCAATATTACGAATTCCAGTGTTGCTCATATGTCAGCCAGACAGTTTGCCTGAGCGCGGATGCGCGATTCCAGTTGAATCATTTCGCTTCCGCGATAGACCACACTTCCCTCCCCCTGCTACAATCAACGGCTGTTGTTTGACCGAGGTCCCGTTCGTCTAGCCCGGTCCAGGACACGGCCCTTTCAAGGCTGTAACACGGGTTCGAATCCCGTACGGGACGTTTTTGAAGAAGCGCTACGGCCAACACTTCCTCTCCGATCGCAACATCCTGCAACGTATCGTCCGACTCGCGGCCATTGTTCCTACAGACACCGTGGTGGAGATCGGACCCGGTGCCGGCGCGCTCACGCGAGAGCTCGCGACGGTCGCTCGCCGCGTCATCGCAATCGAAGTGGACGCCGATCTCATCCCGAAGCTGCGCGCCTCCATACCGCAGAATGTGGAAGTCATCGAGGCGGACGCGCTTGAGACGAATTTGTCACAAGTTGCGAGTGAACCCTTTCATCTCGTCGGCAATCTTCCCTACAACGTTGCGACACCGCTTCTCAAGCAGTTCATTGCAGCGCGCGATCAGATCCTCGACGTCACCATCATGCTTCAAAAAGAAGTCGCCGAACGCCTGCGCGCCAAACCCGGTTCAAAAGACTACGGCCCGCTTTCCCTGCTTGTTCAGTATTACGCTACGCCAATCTGGGGTTTCGTCGTTCCTCCCGGCGCATTCATGCCGCGACCGAAAGTCGACTCCGCGGTCATTCGACTGGAATGGACGCACGGAGTTCCCGATGCAAGAGACTTCACTGATTTTGTCCACCGAGCCTTTGGTTCGCGGCGCAAGAAATTGATTAACAATCTCGTCACAATGTGCCCGGCACGTTCGCGCGAGGAAATTTCATCGGTACTGCAGCTCGCCGGACTCTCGTCTGATGCGCGCGCCGAAACGCTCACGCTCGAACAATTTCTACGTGTGTATAATCAACTCCGATGACGGATCAAACGCTTGACGTTGTTCCGCTGGGCGGACTCGGCGAATTTGGGATGCATATGATGGCCTTCCGCTGTAGCGGATCCATCATCGTGGTGGATGCCGGCGTGATGTTCCCTGACGACGAGCTGCTTGGCGTCGACGTCATCGTGCCCGACATCGGCTACCTGCTCGAGAACAAGAGCGAAGTCAAAGCCATCTTTCTGACACACGGCCACGAAGACCACATCGGAGCGCTTCCATTCATCCTGCCTTACCTGAACGTTCCCGTTTATGGCAGCAGCTTCACGATGGGACTTGTGCGAAACAAGCTGGAGCAACACGGGCTGCTCGAATCCGCAAGTCTCCACACGGTAAAGGCCAAGGACATCGTGGAAATCGCACCGTTTAAGGTTGAGTTTTTCCACGTCACGCACTCCATCGTCGACTCGTTTGCCCTTGCGATTCAGACTCCGGCGGGGACTGTCATCCACACCGGAGACTTCAAGATCGATCCGACACCCATCGATGGGAAAACGTTTGACCTGCACACGCTGGCGGCCTACGGCGATCGCGGCGTCCTCGCTCTGTTTTCCGATAGCACGAACGCGGAACACTCCGGTCACACGGGTTCCGAGCGCAGCGTTAATGATCGTTTTGAATCGATCTTCCGGACCTCAAAGGGTCGCATTGTCCTCTCCTGCTTTACTTCGTCAATTCCGCGCATTCAGCTCGTTCTGGATCAGGCGAAGCATTTTGGGCGCATGGTTACCTTTCTCGGCCGCCGCATGGCGGACAACACGACGATCGCTGAGGAACTGGGGTTCCTGAAGGTCCCGCCGGGACTCATCATCCGATCGAAAGACATTCGCAATTACCCGCGCGAAAAGGTGTGTATTGTTTCCGGCGGATGCCAGGGCGAGCCGCTCTCGGCGTTATCACGTGTCGCGCTTGACGAACACAAGGATTTCAAAATTGAAGCCGGCGATACGGTGATCATCTCAGCAAGGATGATTCCCGGAAACGAACGGGCCGTAGGCCGCATGATGGATCACTTCTACCGGCGGAAGGCCGAGCTCTACTATCCCGACGGTGCCCAGCCCCCCGTTCATGTCAGCGGCCACGCGAGCGAAGAGGAACTCAAGCTCGTGATGACGCTCGTGAAACCGAAGTACTTCATACCTATTCACGGTACATACCGGCAGATGCACCGTCATGCACGCATCGCTGAGAAGACGGGCGCCATTCAAGACAAAATCATGGTTGCCGAAACCGGGGACATCATCCGCTTTGACGGCGTGGGTGCCGAGATTGCCGGGAAAGCACCGGTTGGCAAGGTGTTGATTGACCAGGGCAGCCTCGAGGAGGTCGGCGAAATCGTCATTCGCGACCGAAAACACATCTCTGAAGACGGCATTGTCATTTCCATTGTCGCGATCAACAAGCAGAACGGAATGATCGAGCACGCACCCGAAATGGTTATCCGAGGAGTCGGGTTCGTGGAAGAAACCAGGCTCCTGGCCGAGAGCAAGGACCTCGTCGTCGAGACCGTCAATGCCTCCACCGTTGAAGAGCGCGGCGACTACACCGTAATAAAAGAGAAAATCCGCAAAGACCTTAAGAAATACTTCCTGAAGCAGACGGCCAAACGGCCATTCATTCTGCCCGTTATTATGGAGGTTTGACCCAAAGACATTATGACTCTGCTTCAGGCTATCGTCCTTGGCGCTGTTCAGGGCGTTACGGAGTTTCTGCCCGTTTCCAGCACCGCGCATCTCGCGCTTACTCCCTGGGTTTTTGGATGGCCGGATCCCGGCCTCAGCTTCGATGTGGCTCTTCATGTGGGGACTCTGGTTGCTCTGCTCCTGTTTTTTCGAGCGGAGTGGGTTCAACTTGTGCAGGGAGGACTTGCCCTGCTTCGCGGGGGACGTCGCACACCGAACGCGCAGCTGGCGCTGTACTTGATCCTGGCGACAATACCGGCACTGATCGTCGGTGCGTTGCTGTCTAATTTCGCCGATACCACGTTGCGGCATCCCCTGGTGATTGCATCGGCGCTGATTGTCCTTGCCCTTGTACTGGTGATCGCCGAACGTGTCGGCCGGCGCAAAACGGAATTGAAAGACATCTCGATGGGGGATGCGCTCGCGGTCGGCTGTGCTCAGGCGCTGGCGATCATTCCCGGAGTTTCGCGATCGGGCGTGACGATTACTGCGGGCTTGTTTCGTGGAATGACACGCGAGGCGGCTGCGCGATTTTCGTTTTTTTTATCAACGCCGGTGATTGGCGCAGCAGTCGCGAAAACCATTTTTGATGGTGTGCGGCATGGATTTTCTGCTGCGAATCCGACGTCGGTTGCGGCGGGGATCGTGGTATCGGGGGTGGTAGGGTACTTGTCGATCGCATTCCTGCTCCGGTATCTGGCGACGCATTCAACGTACATTTTCGTCTACTATCGGATAGTGCTGGGGATCCTGGTGGTGGCGGCGTATTTCGGGGGGCTGCGATAGAGGAGACCTTGGGTCTTGCACAAAACTGCGGAAGCGTTTTGGTGCGTCCCTCTCCCACCGGGAGAGGGTGCCGAAAGCGGCGGGTGAGGGATTTACAGTTCCTGAAAATCCCTCGGGCTCCCCAGTCCCCTGACCTGTCCCCCGGTCTGAGCGAGAATATGGAACGTTTTATGAGCCGAAATATCCGCGCTTACCTGGTACCCAGCGAAGACCACCGCCGCCTGAATGAGTTCATCGGGCTGCTGCTGGCGACACTCGCCGTGCTGATCGGTCTCAGTCTCGTTTCATTTAACCCGGAAGATCCGTCTTTCAACATCTCTCGCAACCCGGACTTCCCCGAAAAAGCACATAACTTCATCGGCACGATGGGCTCGTATGTCTCCGATTTATTCCTTCAGCTGCTCGGTTTCGCGAGTTTTCTGCTCCCCATCGTTCTTGGGATCTATGCCTTTTGTTGGCTGACATCGCGGAAGGTGGAGGCTTTCGGCGCCAGAACGGCAGGTTTCATTCTCATGATCCTGACGCTCGCCACTGCCTTCTCCGTCATTTCATTCATCCCCACATTCCGTGGAGACATTCCGGCGGGTGGAGTTGTCGGGCTGCTGCTTGCAGACAAACTCGACGAAACTGTCAGCACAACGGGTTCAATTATCATTCTTGCTTCTACCTTTCTGGTCTCTCTATTCCTCACGACAACATTTTCGTTTTCCTGGGCGATCGCCAAGTTCGGTCCTCGATTCGCATTCGTCGGGGACTTGAGGGATCGCTTCTACGCCTGGCAGGAAAAGCGGCGCGAAGAGGAGGAATTCCGGCGCGCTGAGCGCAAGAGATCGCGAAAGCAGATTGTGGTAACTCCCAAGGAGCTGCCTGCCCCTGTCGTTCCTCAAGCGACGCAGGCCCCAGCGGAGCCTCAACCCATTCGGCCTGTTCCACGACCGACTCTGATTTCAGAGCGCGAAGATACTGCCGCCCCGACGAAGCGCGGGCGAACACAAAAACCGTCCACAGAACCGACCGCCCCCGCAGACATGCCTCCGACCACCTTGCTGCACACCGCCATTGCGCGCGGCGAGGTCAACGAAGACGAACTGCGGGCGCGAGCGACGTTGCTCGAGCAGAAGGCGGCCGAGTTTGAAGTTGTCGGGGCCGTTCAACAGATTCATCCCGGCCCCGTCGTGACGACGTTCGAGTTCAAACCCGAACCCGGAATCAAGTACTCGAAGATCACCGGACTGGGCGACGATCTGTCTCTCGCTCTCGAGGCCGAAGCGGTGCGTATCGACCGAATACCCGGCAAATCCACCGTGGGAATCGAAGTGCCGAATGATAAGCGCGCAACTATCGTACTGCG
>Ga0163163_10006658_pt1 | contig 10122 bp, 5 predicted proteins | sample S65metaG_FD_119766 | JGI IMG/M metagenome (GOLD analysis project Ga0163163, IMG submission 119766) | Switchgrass rhizosphere microbial communities from Kellogg Biological Station, Michigan, USA - S6-5 metaG | ecosystem: Host-associated > Plants > Roots > Rhizosphere > Soil | place: USA: Michigan... | reverse complement strand
GTGCCCGTGCTGCTGCTCGTGAACGTGGCGATGGTGGTGGCGCTGCGATCCACCGACCGCCTCCCCCACACCGATGCCGGCACCACCGTCGCGCTGCTGAGCATCCTGCTCCTGGAGGCCGTCGCGGCACTGGCTCTCGGACTGCTCGCGTCCGCCGCGGTGTCCGATCCTGCGCAGGCCACACTGGCGCTCCCGATGTTGTGCTTCCCGGCCGTCCTCTTCGGGGGGGCGGTGCTGCCGGTGCACGCGATGGCGGCCGTCGGGCGGGCCATTGCCCTCGGGACCGCCGACCGCTGGGGCCTGGAGGCGCTCGGGCGGACCCTCGGGCTCGGCACCCGCTACCAGCAGGGCAGCGCCGGGGCCGCGGTGCTCCGCCAGTACGGGGGCGCCTTCACCGGAGGGATCGTCGTCCAGCTGGCCGCTCTGGCCTTCTTCGCCCTGCTCTACCTGGGCGGCACGGTCCTGGTCCTGCGCCGGCGCACCGCCGTCGGCTGACGTCCGCGGTCGCCCTCGCCGGCCGGCCGCGGGTGGCGCTCGGCCTCATGACGCCGAGCCCGGGCGCCCTCTACGCTGCGCCGCGTGCCCCTCGATCCCCACCTGCGGGCGATGCTGGACCAGTGACACGAGCACGGGCGGCGCTGCTGACCGGGCCCCGGAGGGTGGAGCTGACGGAGGTGCCCCTTCCCGACGAACTCGGCCCCGATGAAGCGCTGCTGGCTGTCGAGGCCTGTGGGATGTGCGGCACCGACTACGAGCAGTACCAGGGCTCGCTCGACATCGCCCACCCCTACATCGCGGGCCACGAGTTCGTCGGTCGGCTGGCCGCGATCGGGCCCGACGCGTCGGCGCGCTGGGGCTTGGGTGCCGGCGCCCGGGTCGCCGTCGAGTCCATCGTCTCCTGCCGGCGATGCCGCGAGTGCCGCGCCGGTCGTCCCCTCCATTGCCGCGAGCGCCTGATCTACGGCCTCACGCCGTTGGCTCGCTCTCCCGGGCTGCTGGGCGGCTACGCCGACTACGTGGTGCTGCAGCCCAACACCGAGGTGTACCCGGTCGCCGAGCACCTCTCCCCCGAGGACGCGGTGCTCTTCAACCCGCTCGGCGCGGGGTTCGACTGGACGTGCCGGGTGGGTGGGACCGGTGTCGACGATCGCGTGCTCATCATCGGTCCCGGCCAGCGCGGCCAGTGCTGCATCGTGGCCGCCCGGGAGGCCGGCGCGTCGCAGATCATCGTCGCCGGTCGCGGCCGACGCCCGTGGAAGCTCGACGTCGCCCGCAGCCTCGGCGCCACCGATGTCGTCGACACCGACGCGACTCCCCTCGTCGACGCCGTGCGGGAGCTCACCGGTGGCGAGATGGTCGACCGGGTGATCGAGACCGCGTCGTTGGCCACCCGACCCGTCGCTGATGCGGTGAACAGTGTGCGCGCCGAAGGGACGGTCGTGTTCGCCGGCCTGAAGGCATCGGGCGGCGACCTCGGCGCGGTCTACAACACGATCATGCGCAACGGCATCGTCGTCCGCGGCGCGTTCAGCGTGAGCGACTGGGCCAAGCGGAAGGCCATCGAGTGGCTGTCGACGACCGACCGACCGCTGCACCGGCTGCACACCCACACCCTGGCCATCGACGAGCTCGATCGCGCCTTCCGCGTCCTCGGCGGCGAGATCGCCGGCGACGACGGGCTCCACATCACGGTGGTGCCGGCGTAGCCCGCGCCGGACGCGACGTATCTTTCGGGCACCCGGGCTCTCTCTGGGGGGAGGGCGCAGCGGGCGCGGGACGAGGAGGGCATCGTGGCGACGACAGCGAGGGTGCGGGCCAAGAGCGTGCACGATCCGGTGGGGTGGCGCGATGACGACAGCCCGACTCACGTCCTGGTCGATCCGCGGCGGGCCGGCCGGCCCGAGCTGGTGGCCCTGCTCGGCGAGGACGCCACCGCCCGCTGGATGCAGAGCCGCCGCCGCAAGGGCGCCGGGCTGGAGGCGCTCCAGGAGGCCGTGGGCCAAGGCCGCCGGCTCAGCGCCCGTGCGCGCCGCCGCCTCGCGCTGGAGCCGGAGCAGTTCGCCATCGCCGATGTCCGCGTGCCCGACGGGTTCGTGCACAGCGATCGGCCCTGGGCGCTCGAGGTCGATCTGGTCGATCCCGTGGAGTCCCCGCTGCACCTCGTCACCGTGGACGTGACGAGCACGGACTCCAGCTTCACCGTCGAGACGCTCGTCGGGCCGGGCGAGCGGACGGTCAGGGTCGAGGTCGACCGGACCCGCGCCCTGCCGATCGGCCCGGCCACGTTCGAGGTGTCCGCGTACCGCGTCGACGGCAGCAAGGCGGTGTTCCGGCGGAGCGTCTTCGTGCTGCCGAGCAACCCGCTGTCCCTGTCGCTCGGGCCGAACGGCGCGCGCGTCACCGGCACCTGGAGCGCCCGCGGCGACTACATCGAGGGCGCCGACCGGTTCGAGACCGACCTCGCCGTCACCATCGCCAACGGTGACCGCGCCGACGTCACGCTCGACCGCCGGGTCCAGTGGAAGTTCTGGGACGGGGGCGTCGGTGGCACCCTCGTCGAGCAGGGCACGTTCGCCTGGGGCGGTAACAACGTGGTGCCCCGCTACGGCACGCTCAACGGCACCGTCGGGTTCTCGTCGCCTCCCGGGAGCGGGGTCTACGACCGCTACCACCGCAAGGAGGACATGACGGTCGAGCTGATCATGAGCGCCATCGACGGGCGCACCATCTCCGGCACGATCACGTGCCGGGTGATGGAAGCCTTCGGTGTCAACATCATCAAGGTCGGCAGCTTCACCCCGGAGGAGCACAACGACCTCTACGCCGCGGTCGACGGCATGCAGGTGATCTACGAGGCGCGAGACGTCACGTTGCGGGGCGTGCAGCGCTACATCATCTCGGACGCCCAGGCCGGGAGCACCACGGTGCTCAACAGCGAGAGTGAGTATCGCGACCTGCTCCGCGCGTGGTCCGTGCCCAACGACTTCATCGACGTGTTCGTCGTCCAGAGCTTCGCCTGGGACACGTACAACGGCTACGCCGGCGACATCCCCGGCCCCCTCTCCAAGACCGGGGACAAGGACGGGGTCGCCGTCGACAAGTCCGGCTTCGTCGACGCCGCAGGGAAGAAGCGGCTCAACACCGACGTCCTCGGTCCCCTGATCGGGCACGAGGTGGGCCACTACCTCGGGCTCGAGCACGTGAGCACCAACGGCTGGCTCATGAACGGTGACACCGGCTCGCGCGGCCCCACCATCAGCTACGACGAGTACCAGACCATCTCCGGCTTCGGCTGGATGGTCTTCGAGTGAGGAGTACGGCATGACCTCGACACCGAAAAGGGTGCGTTCCGTTCGCATCGACGACGAGCGCCTGGCCGTCATCCGGCGCCGGCAGGCCATCGACGTGCGCTTCGGCGGACCGTCGTGCGCGGTGGACGGCGAGGCCGGTCGCTTCTCGCTGCGACCGTCCGACGTGGCCATCCTCGATGTGATGGCGCGCGAGCGCGACCCCCTCGCGGGTGGCCGGCCCCAGCGCACCGCCTACGCCGCGCTGGCCGAGCTCGCCACCCTGGAGAGCGCCGAGGTGCTCGTGACCGCGGCCGGCGACGAGCGGGCCCATCCGGGTCTCCGGGTCAACGCGCTCGTCGCGCTCCAACGGGTGAGCCCGGGGCTCGGCCGGCTCATGGCCGAACAGCTCGGGAAGGACAAGGACGCCGTGGTCCGCGGGGTCGCCCACGCCACGCTGGCCGCGCACGGCCTGCACGCGCCCGCCCCGAGGCCGCGTACGGCCCGCGCCACGACGGCCAAGCGCACGCCCCGCCGCGATCCGTCGTAGCGGGACGGCCGGTCGTCGCCCGACCAGTTCGGGTCACCCCCGCAGGTGTTCGTGCACGAACTGGACCGCGACCGACCCCTCGCCCACCGCTGAGGCCACCCGCTTGACCGAGCGAGCCCGGACGTCGCCGACCGCGAAGACGCCGGGCGCACTCGTCTCGTAGAGGAACGGATCACGGTCACCGTCGACCGTCGGGAACTGGCGGCCACCGAGCGCGGGCCCGGTGAGCAGGAATCCGAGCTTGTCCGTCGCGATCTCCGGGGGGAGCCACGCCGTGCGGGGGGAGGCGCCGATGAAGACGAACATGGCCGACGCCTTCAGTTCTTCGACCGCGCCCGTGTCTCGTCGCTCGACGGCGACCCGCTCCAACCGGGACCCGCCCCACACGCTCTGCACCGTGGCGTGACAGGCCACCTCGATGTTCGGTCGAGCGGCGATCTGGTCCACGAGGTAGTGCGACATCTTCTCGTTGAGCGAGGCGGCCCGGCAGACGATGGTGACCCGGGTGGCGTACTCGGAGAAGAACACGGCGGCCTGGCCGGCCGAGTTGGCTCCCCCCACGACGACGATCTCCTCGCCCGTCACCGCCTCGCGCTCGCTGAGCGCGGCGCCGTAGAACACGCCGCTGCCTTCGAGCTCACGCACGCCCGGGACGTCCAGGCTGTTGTAGGAGACGCCGCAGGCGAGGATGAGCGCGCCGCAGGTGAGCTCCGAGCCGTCGGCCAGCTCCAGGAGGGGATACGGACCCGTCAGATCCAGATGGACGACGGTGGCGGGCGCCAGCAGCTCCACCTCGAACCGCCGGGCCTGTGTGACCGCGCGCCGTGCCAGGTCGGCACCGGCGATGCCCGTCGGGAATCCGAGGTAGTTCTCGATGCGCGACGACTGGCCGGCCTGGCCACCGGGCACCGACTCCTCGATGCAGACCGTCGACAGGCCTTCGCTGGCGCCGTACACCGCGGCCGCGAGCCCCGCCGGCCCGGCGCCCACGATCGCGAGGTCGAACGCCGTGGTCGCCGAGCGCGTCTTGTGCCCGAGGGCCGCCGCCAACGTGGCCACGTCCGGGGCGATCAGACGCTGGCCGTCGGGCGTGAGGACCATCGGCATCAGCACGTCGCCGGCCGCGGCCATCAGACGCTGCGCCTCCTCGCTCACCTCGATGTCGAGCCACTGCATCGGGATCTGGTTCCGCTGGAGGAAGTCGCGCACGAGATGGGTGCCGGCCGACCACCTTGCGCCGACGACGCGCGTCACGTCGACCGACGGCCGGTGCGTGGCGTGCCAGTCCTGCAGGAGGTCGTCGACGATCGGGTAGAGGCGCTCCTCCGGCGGGTCCCACGGCTTCAGGATGTAGTAGTCGAGCCGGAGGTCGTTGATGGCACCGATGGCCACGTCCGTGTCGGCGTACGCGGTGAGGAGGACGGTGCGGACGTCGGCGAAGAGCTCGCGAGCGGACTTCAGCACCTCGATGCCGGACAGGTCCGGCATGCGCTGATCGGACACGACCAGGGCCACCGGCTCGTCCCGCAGCTTCAGCTCCCGTAACGCCTCGACGGCCTGGAGTCCGCCGGCCGCCGCCATGATCCGGTAGTCGCGCCCGTAGTGGCCGCGCAGGTCGCGCCGGACCGCACCCAGGACGCCGGGATCGTCGTCGACCGCGATCAGCACCGGCCGCACCGAGCGCGCCGCGCCTTCCTGCGGTGCGTCGTCGGCACCTCCGGTCGATGCCGTGCTGTCCTCGCTCATCCGCCTGTGCCCTCCGCTCCGTTCGCCGATCCGTTCCCCGGCCCGTTCGCCCCGCGATGGGCGGGGATCCTCACCCGGAACACCGTCGAGCCCGGCCGGGACCGGACGTCGATCTGGCCGCCCGCACCGCGGACGATGTTGAACACGATGTTGAGCCCGAGCCCGGTGCCCTGCCCCGGGAGCTTGGTGGTGAAGAACGGGTCGAACACGTGGTCCACGTTCTCGGGCGGGATGCCCGGTCCGTCGTCCTCGATCTCGACCACCACGTCGTCACCGTCGGCCGAGCTCCGCACGGCGAGGTGGCCGTGTCCGTCCATGGCGTCGACCGCGTTGTCGATGAGGTTGGTCCACACCTGGTTGAGCTCGCTGCCCCGGACCTCGATGCGGGGGACGTCGGCGCCGTAGTCCCGCTCGACCTCGACGCCCCGCTTGAGCTCGCCCTGGAGCATCACGAGCGTGTTGTCCAGTCCTTCGTGGACGTCCACGTCCTGGACCGGTGCCCGGTCCATGTAGCTGTAGTCCTTGAGGGCGGTCACGATCTCGGAGATCCGCTCGGAGCCCTGGGCGATCTGCTCGAGGAGAGCGAACGCCGTCTCCGTCTGGGACATCAGCCCGAGCACGCCCGGGACCGCCTCGGGTCTGAACTGGCTGGCCACCTCGTCGAGGTCGGCCCGATCGAGACCCAGGCTGACCAGATCGCCGGCGAGCTCCCATGCGGCGCCCGGCACGCGGTCCTGCAGCCAGTCCTCCACCTCGGCCTCGCGATCGCCGCGGGTCACGGGGTCCAGGTCGTCGACGAGCTTCGCCCGCTCGGCGCTCCGGCCCACCAGCGCGGCGAGGGCGTCGACCTCCTCGGCCCGCAGGCCCATGCGGGCCAACTCGAAGAAGCCGCCACACGTCTGCGTCACGGCTTCCCGCAGGCGCACCGCCCCCCGGACGGCCGCGGCCGCCGGGTTGTTGAGCTCGTGAGCCATGCCGGCACTCAGCCGGCCCAACGTGGCGAGCTTCTCGCTCTGGACGAGGGCCGCGCTGCGCTCGGCCACCTCCTGCTCGAGCTGTTGCTGGTACTGCGCGGCGAGCGCCTCGGCCTGCTTGCGTTCGCTGACGTCACGGAAGAACGTGTGCGTGCCGACGTACTGGCCGTCCTGGAAGCGGCCGGTGGCGTTGCCCTCCACCGGGAACTTCCGTCCGTCCTTGGCGACGAAGGTCACCTCGACCTTCTCGAAGGACATGCCCTGCATGATCTGCCCGATCATCATCGTGCAGTGGTTGTGGTCGACCTCGTCCACGATGTCGAACAACGTGATGTCCGGCAGCTCCTCCGGCGAGTAGCCGAGGTGCTCGTGCCAGGAGCGGTTGACGAACTCGAAGTGACCGTCCGGCCGGATGCTCTGGACGATGTCGTGCGACGACTCGATCATGTCGCGGTAGCGCCGCTCGCTCTCGTGGACCTGTTCCTCGGCCTCCCGCTGCGGCGTGATGTCACGGGCGACGGCGTGGAAGCGTTGGTCGTCGGGCTGGGCCAGGGCCGACCAGACGAGCCAGCGGGTGGTGCCGTCCCGGGCGATCAACCGGTTCTGGAACTGCGTGACCGCGCCGCCGTCGCGCCCAGCGGCGAAGGCGGCCTGCGAGCGGGCGGCATCGTCGGGATGGACGAAATCCAGGAGCGGGCGCCCGATCAACCCGTCGCACTCGTGGCCCAGGAGCTCGGTCCACCCGTCGGCGAGGAGCTGGAACCGGCCGTCGAAGCCCACGACGCACGCCAGGTCGACGGTCAGTTCGAGCAGACGGCTGGCCACGTCCTCCGGCCACCATGCCTCCGCGTTGCCGCCCTGCGCTGCCACCGCCCCTCCCAGAGCTCGACTGAGCGGGAGCGTAGCGGTCGGCGGGCCTCGGTGGCGTGGGTCCTCGTGGTCGCCCGTGTCGACGGCGTGGGCCTGTGTCACACTTCGGCCGGGAAACGAGGAAAGGGGCCTCGGTGACGACCAAGGCGGATCACGCGACTGCTGGCGCGGCTCCCGGCCCGGCGTCGGTGGGCCCTCCCGAGCTCGATGTCGTCGTGATCGGGGCCGGTTTTGCCGGCCTCTACCTCCTGCACCGGCTCCGCACGCTGGGGTTCACGACCAAGGTGCTCGAGAGCGCGGCCGATGTCGGCGGGACGTGGTATTGGAACCGCTACCCGGGCGCCCGGTGCGACGTGCAGAGCGTCGACTACTCCTACACGTTCGATCCGGAGCTCGAGTCCGCGTGGCAGTGGTCCGAGAAGTACGCCACCCAAGCGGAGATCCTCCGCTACCTCCAACACGTCGCCGACCGCTACGACCTTCGCCGCGACATCGAGCTCTCCACCCGGCTCGAGCGGGCCCGCTGGGACGAGGAGTCGTCGGTCTGGCGGCTCCACACGAGTCGGGGGACGGAACTGAGCTGCCGCTTCTACGTGATGGCGACCGGCTGCCTCTCCCTCCCCAAGGCTCCTGACGTCGTCGGCATGGAACGGTTCCGCGGCGACGTCTACTTCACGAGTCGATGGCCTCACCAAGACGTGGACTTCACCGGCCAGCGCGTCGGTGTCATCGGCACCGGTTCCTCCGGCATCCAGTCCATCCCGGTGATCGCCCGGCAGGCGGCCGAGCTGACGGTGTTCCAGCGCACCCCGAACTTCTCCGGACCGGCGGGGAACGGCCCCATCCCTGCGGCCAAGCTCGCCGCCATCGAGGGACGACGGGCCGAGTACCGCGAGGAGGCCAGGTGGTCACGGGGCGGCGTGCCCGGGACGGGCACCACCGTGCGGGCGCGGGACGCCTCCGCCGACGACCGCCGCGCCCGCTACGAACAGGTGTGGGAGCGGGGGGAGCTCTTCGGCTTCGTGGGTGCGTACGCCGACCTGCTCGTCGATCCGGCCGCGAACGCGACGATCTCCGACTTCTTCCGGGACAAGATCCGCTCCGTGGTCCGCGATCCTGCGACCGCCGAGGCGCTCTGCCCGACCGACCACCCGTTCGGCACCAAGCGACCGTGCCTGGACACGGGCTACTACGAGACCTTCAACCTGCCCCACGTCCGGCTCGTCGACCTGCGGACGGACCCGATCGTGTCGATGACCGAGACGGGCATCGACACGGCCTCCGGCTCCTTCCCGCTCGATGCCATCGTCCTCGCCACCGGGTTCGACGCGATGACGGGAGCCCTCGTCGCCGTCGACATCACCGGTCGCGGGCGGCGGTCGCTCGCCGACGCATGGTCGGACGGGCCGAAGACCTACTTGGGGCTGATGACCGTCGGGTTCCCGAACCTGTTCATGATCACGGGGCCCGGAAGCCCGTCGGTGCTCTCGAACATGGTCGTGTCGATCGAGCAGCACGTCGATTGGGTGGCGGACTGCCTCGTGCGCATGCGCGACGACGGCCTCGAGATCATCGAACCGACGGCGGCGGCGCAGCACGGCTGGGGGCAGCACGTGAACGACTGCGCCGACATCACGCTCTACCCCCGGGCCAACTCCTGGTACATGGGCGCGAACGTCCCGGGCAAGCCGCGGGTGTTCTTGCCGTACGTGGGCGGGGTCGACGTCTACCGGAAGGCGTGCGACGAGGTGGTGAGCCGGAGTTACCTCGGCTTCGCCTTTCATGGTCCTGGTGGTTCCATCTGCAACGACGGAGTGATCCGCCGGCTGCAGCCCGACGTAGCGCTGGTGCTGGACTACGCGAGGAGTCTCGACCTTCCGCCGCTCGAGACCTTGCCGGTGGAGCAGGCCCGCGCCTTCATGCTGGCCATGGCGGCCGCCCGACCGCCCGGCCCGCAGGTGGGCGAGGTGGTCGACGGCGTGCTGCCGGGCTCGGCCGGCGAGCTCGCGTACCGGCTGTACCGGCCGGCGACGCCCGGTCCGCACCCGATCGTCGCCTACTTCCACGGCGGCGGGTGGGTGACGGGCGGCCACGACTCCGACGACCCGTTGTGTCGCGACCTGTGCGTGCAGAGCGGTGCGATCGTCGTGTCGGCGGACTACCGCCACGCCCCGGAGGCTCCGTTCCCCGCCGCCGTCGACGACGGGTTCGCGGCCCTTCGGTGGATCTCCGCCAATGCGGACCGGCTCGGCGGCGAGGCGTACCGGCTCGTCGTGAGCGGCTGGAGCGCGGGCGCCAACGTGGCCGCCGTGGTCTGCCAGATGGCGCGGGACGCCGGTGGGCCGGAGATCGCGGGCCAGGTCCTCGTCAACCCCGTCACGGACTGCGACCTCACCCGCCCCTCCTATGTCGAGTGCGCCGACGGCTACCTGCTCACCGCCGACCTGATGCGCTGGTTCTGGCACCAGTACGCCGCTCCGGCGGACCGGGAGGACCCGAGGGCGTCGCCGCTGCGCGCCCGGGACCTGTCGCACCTTCCGCCGGCCGTGGTGTTCACATCCGAGTTCGACCCGCTGCGGGACGAAGGCGAGGCGTATGCCCGCGCGCTGGCGGCAGCCGGTGTCGACGTGTGCCACCTTCGCGGTCGGGGGCAGATCCACACCTCGCTCACCTCGGTGGACGTGATCATCTCGGG
>Ga0163163_10006657_pt1 | contig 10122 bp, 3 predicted proteins | sample S65metaG_FD_119766 | JGI IMG/M metagenome (GOLD analysis project Ga0163163, IMG submission 119766) | Switchgrass rhizosphere microbial communities from Kellogg Biological Station, Michigan, USA - S6-5 metaG | ecosystem: Host-associated > Plants > Roots > Rhizosphere > Soil | place: USA: Michigan... | reverse complement strand
GGAACGAGGAAGGATACGCTGTCGATCGCGAAGGAATTGGGAGTGACACACGTCGTGTCAGGGTCAGTCCGAAAAGTGGGCGATGATTTGCGGATTACGGCAGAACTAATCGAGGTTGCCAGTGACACACCGCTCTGGAGCGAGAAGTACTCCGGGACCGTGGCGAACGTGTTTGGCTTCCAGGAAGAGATTTCGCGAAAGATTGTGAATGCCCTCAAGGTTCGGCTCACCGAAAACGAAGCTCAGGTCATTGCAGAGCGACCGATTGATAACGCCGCCGCCTATGACTGTTACATGCGCGCGCGTCACGAAATTTATCTGTTTACCGCCGAGGGGCTTGATCGCGCTCAGAAACTCGTGGACTCCGGACTATCACTTATGGGTGAGAACGCCCTGCTGCTCGCCACCAGAGGGATGGTCTCATGGTATTACCTCAACTTCTCATTTCGCCCGGAAGTACAGTATCTGGATGAGGCGGCCGCCTACGCCAAAAAGTCGCTCGAACAAGATCCTCAGAATTGCTACGGCATCTTCCTGAGAGGATTGGTCTCGGCTAAACGTGGCGAGATAGAAAGTGCGTTGCGCGATCTTCGAACCGCTCGGGAAATGAAACCCGGTGATTCCATGATACTGAACGAGTTGATTCGTCATTTCTTCAGCGCTGGTCTGGAACTAAGCGAGTTGGCGCTGCCGATGTTTGAGGAGTCCTTGCGCTTGGATCCGCTGCACCCACTAAATTGGGCACAAGCAGCATGGCGACACTTCAACGCCGGGCGACTCTCACAGTCCATGGAGGCAGCGCGACGAATATTCCAACTCACTGGTCGGGGTAATCCCGCCAGGGTCTATGCCGCATATTACCTGGCGATCGCCAATCGGCGTGAGGAAGCAATCAGTCTCTTTGAAGAAGAAGGGGCGGCGTTGGCGGGAACTGCCTATGGTTCGATGAGCCTCTTTCTGAGCAGAGCTTTGCAGGGGGACGCCGAAGGCGCCGTCAAACACGTTACTCCACAGTTAGAAAAAGCATCGTCGTGGCAGGAGTATTTCGCACTACTCCTTGCCGATGGGTACTCGTTGCTCGGGCATCACGACGCTGCAATTAGGTGGCTCCAGGCTGCGGTCGCGCAGGGGTTCATCAATTACCCGTATCTCGCTACCCACGATCCGTTACTCGCCAACGTTCGCTCCGATCTTCGCTTTCTGGAATTGATGCGCGAAGTGAAGGCGCGTTGGGAAGCGCTCGGGGAGACTGGGGGACAGAGAGACGCGGTGACGGGGAGACACGGTGACGCGGAGAAAGAACCCGATCTCTGTAAGAGCCTCGACATCACCGAATCTTCCAGTTCTGCTTTCACTGCGTCTCCCCGTCTCCCCGTCTCCGTGTCTCCTTCCGTCTCCCCGTCTCCATCAATCGCTGTCTTGCCTTTCGTCAATATCAGCAACGACACTGACAACGAATACTTCTGCGACGGCCTGGCTGAAGAACTACTTAACGCACTCTCAAAGGTCGAATCGTTGCACGTGGCCGCACGCACGTCTGCTTTTTCGTTCAAAGGCAAAGAAACGGACATTAGAGATATCGGCGCAAAGCTAAGTGTCTCGACTGTGCTTGAAGGTAGCGTGAGAAAGTCAGGCAATCACGTTCGCATCAGTGCGCAGCTCGTCAACGTTGCCGATGGTTATCAACTTTGGTCTGAACAATACGATCGAGAGCTTGAAGATATCTTCGATATTCAGGATGAGATTTCGCTCGCCATTGTGAATGCCTTGAGAGTGAAGTTGTTGGGTGATGAGAAAAAAGCAGTTGTTAAGCGTCACACTGAAAACACGGCCGCCTATCAGCTCTACCTGAAAGGTCGTTTCTTTGTGAATCAGCGTAAGTCGGAGAGTTTGTTGAAAGCAATTGACTATTTCAACCAGGCGATTGCGCTTGATTCAAATTACGCGCTTGGTTACGCGGGCCTGGCAGATGCTTACATGGTGTTGGGAGTTCCTGACGCAGTTACAGAGGCACTCTCACCAAGAGAGTCTTTGACGAAAGCAAGAGCGGCTGCGGAGAAAGCTCTCGAAATTGACGCTTCGGTGGGTGAGATCTACGCGGCATTGGCCCACATCAAATGGAAAGAACGTGATTGGGCCGGCGCCGAGAGTGATTACAAACGCAGCATCGAATTGAATCCAAAGAATCCGATTGCTCATTTCTATTACGCTGTTTGTTTGGCCGGCCTGGGTAGGAAGCAACAAGCCATCAAAGAGATCACGCAGGCACAGGAACTTGATCCGCTATCACTCCCGGTCAACGCCAGCGTCGTTTACGTTCTGTACCTGTGCCGTCAATACGACGAAGCCATCAAGGCAGGAAAAAAGACGTTGGAGCTCGACCCTAACTTTTCATTGACGCATCAACGACTGGGCCTCGCTTACGTGCAGAAGAAGATGTACCACGAGGCTATCGCTGAGTTTCAGCAAGCGGTTAACACCTCGCATCGTGCCCCGCAACCGCTCGTGGCGCTCGGGCATGCTTACGCTGTGTCAGGAAGTAGAGTTGAGGCCGAGAAGGTGTTGACCGAACTGGAAGACTTGTCGCGAGTAGGCTACGTCTCACCCTACGGTATTGCTGCGATTTATGTGGGGCTAGGCGAAAAAGAGCAGTCATTTGATTGGCTGGAAAAAGCATTTGAGGAGGACTGTACTGAACTGACATTCCTTAAAGTCGACCCGCGCCTCGATCCTTTGCGCGAGGACCAACGCTTCCAAGAGTTGCTCGATAAGGCCAAGTTTCCGCTGTGATCTGAAACCGATAAGAAGCTGAACACGAAACGCGGGACACCTGAAGGTCAGTGACCCTTCCGACCTACTTTTTACGTTTGATCTAGACGAAGGCCGCCTGAACAACTCGGCGTGATAGGCTTCTAACATCTATGAAGCGAGCAAGGGATTTGGTGGACACCACCGCGCAGCCACCGGCGGCCTACAACGAATGACCAACTAGAAAAGGCAAACCTCCCCCTATGAAATATCGCCACAAGGTTCTCGGCTTGTTATGCCTGCTCGCCGCGATCACCTATCTCGATCGGATAGCAATCTCCGTTGCTGGCCCACGTATTCAGGATGCTATGCACATTGGCCCAAAAGCATGGGGTTGGGTCGTCGGTGTTTTTACGATTTCCTACGGACTGTTCGAGATTCCAACTGGACGCATGGGTGATCGCATTGGGGCGCGAAAGGTTTTAACTCGCGTCGTGCTATGGTGGTCAGCGTTTACTGCGTTAACGGGACTGATGTCGAACTATTACGTGCTGTTGCTCACGCGCTTTTCTTTCGGCGCAGGTGAAGCAGGTGCACTTCCGAATATCGGAGTAAGTATTTCACGTTGGTTTCCTGCCATCGAGCGCGCCCGAGCAATGGGCCTCGTACTGATGTCCCTGCAAGCGGGCGGAGCGTTTGCACCGTTGATCATCGTGCCAATTCAAATTCGTTACGGCTGGCGAGCTTCTTTTTATGTTCTCGGAGTGATTGGCGTTATCTGGACCATAGCGTGGTATCGATGGTACCGGGATGCACCGAAAGAGAAAGAAGGAATTACCAAAGCTGAGATCGATGAAATCGGCACACAATCATTCACCCATAATCACAACATGCCCTGGGGCCTCGCGTTACGCAGTGCCAATCTTCAGTCGGTCCTTCTGTGTGGTTTCTGTTATGTCTTTGCCCTCTACTTTTTCATTTCCTGGTTGCATACATTCCTGGTCAAAGGTCGTGCCTTTACCGAAGCTGATCTACTCCTCTCAATCGCTCCTGGCCTGCTAGGCGCGGCAGGAAATTTATGCGGGGGCTTTTTGAGTGATGCTCTAGTTCGACGGCTGGGAATGAAGTGGGGTCGCCGGGCTGTAGGATTTATTGGTCTCTCAGTGGCGACGCTCTGCACAGTAGCCACGATGCTAACTACCGGCAAGTTCGCCACACTGTTCTTCCTGGGCCTGGTCTATGCGGGCATCACTCTTCAGCAGACGGTGCTGCTAACAGTTTCTTGCGACATCGGCAAAAAATACGTCGGCGGTGTTGTCGGGATAGTGAATACGATGTGCACCTTGGGCGGCTTTGTGTTTTCAGTTTCGTTTGGCTACTTCGTCACGTGGTTTGGAAGTTATGACCTGGCTTTGATTCCAGTTGCCTTAGCGCTTGCGATTGGGACTCTAGCCTGGTTGCGAATTGATGCAACGGAAGAATTGATTCCGGAGGACCGACCCGAAGCAGTCTTAGAAGCGGCTGCTCTCGTTGTAGTTTGAAGTGCAAGGGAATTCATTTCGCATGACGCCCGAACGTTCGGATCAAATAAAAACACTTTTCGACTCGGCCATTAAGCGTCCTCCGGTCGAACGGTCTGCTTTTCTCGCTGACGCCTGCGGCAACGATGAAGACTTGAAAAGAGAAGTGGAATCGCTACTGGTAGCGCACGAAAAGGATGGAAGTTTTATTGATTCTCCGGCATACAAAGCAGAAGCTGAGACTCTCGTACGCGTTCAGGATCTTAAGCCGGGTCAATCGGTTGGTCATTACCAAATCGTTTCGACCCTGGGGAAAGGAGGAATGGGTGAGGTTTACCTTGCTCGCGATACTCGACTCGATCGCCGAGTCGCCCTCAAGGTTCTGCCACTCGAATTCACTACCGATAAAGGATCACTCCGCCGTTTTGAGCAGGAGGCCCGCGCAGCTTCGGCTCTCAATCACCCCAGCATTCTCACCATTCACGATATCGGAGAGCTTAAAGATCTTCATTACATAGCAATGGAGTTTGTCGAGGGTCAAACACTTCGCGCACACCTTCAAAAGAAAAACTCCTTACCGGTAAGCATGATTTTGAAGGTCGGTGTGCAAGTGGCGGAAGCGCTTTCTGCCGCACATCTGGCGGGCATAATTCACCGTGATATCAAACCAGAAAACATAATGCTTCGGACCGACGGCTATGCGAAGGTGCTGGACTTTGGCCTCGCCAAGTTGTCAAACCCGCGGGCGCTAATCGGCCCTGAAGATCATACTCGGCCACTCACCGTTCCCGGGATTGTGCTTGGAACGGTGTTCTACATGTCTCCAGAACAAGCGAGCGGACATTCGACTGACGCGCGCACTGATATCTGGAGCCTTGGTGTTGTCCTTTATGAAATGGTCGCACGGAAACTTCCATTTAGTGGGGACACTGTCAATCACACCATTGTTGCCATTCTGGAAAATGAACCTCAGGAGTTAGCGACTGCGCCGCAAGAGTTGCGGCGCATCATCCGCAAAGCCCTGACCAAAGATGTCGACATGCGCTATCAATCGGCGCGTGACCTGTTGATCGATTTACGGACCTTGAGCAGAGATTTGGAGAGTCAAGGTGGGCGCTTTCATTCGGTTAATGATCGTGGTGTTTCTTCGGACGGATTGTCTGGTCCCTCAAGCTCATCTCGAAGTGATCTGGGAACGTCAGGTAATGTTCCAGTATCAGAAAAATTCTCGTGGCGAGATTTCCTTCCCTGGATCGTAGCGGGAGTCTTTGCGTTAACTGCCGCTGTAGCTCTTGGCTTTGTTTATCTCAGTCACCCCACTTCAACTGCCAAGCTCGTACGACTCTCATTTAATCCGCCGTCGAATCTTTCTTTCAACGATGTCATAAACAATGCCGCGGTGATCTCTCCCGATGGAGAGAAGATCGCATTCACAGCAGTGTCGGCAGATGGCAAGGCAATGCTTTACGTCCGCGGTCTGAACTCAACCGATGCAAAACTGCTACTCGGTTCTGAAAATGCAATCGAGCCTTTTTGGTCACCAGATAGTCGTTCAGTGGTGTACGGATCGAATGGAAAGTTGAAACGCTCCGATCTCTCAGGCGGTAATGCTCAGGTTCTATGCGACTCCGCCCATTTGACCGGCGGAAGTTGGAATAGCTCAGGGGTGATTGTATTTGAACCTGATTTTCGTATGCGGCTGATGCAGGTGCCGGCCTCGGGTGGAGAGCCACAGTACGTTCAAATGAACGTCGACGATAAAGCCGAAGAAATCATTAGCAATCCGATCTTTCTCCCGGACGGGCGAAAATTTCTTTTTAAGCGTCAGTCAGGCCAGACTCAGTCAGGCATTTGGAGCGGCTCGCTTGATTCACCGCAAATTAAACAGGTTGTTTCGGACTTTTCACCGTTCGCCTTTTCACCCGAGGGCTGGCTAGTGTTCGTCCATAATGATGCGCTTGTTGCGCAGTCATTCGATCCCGCGAGCGCTAAGGTTTCTGGCGACCCCATTCCGATCATAAGCGGCCTGCCAAACGCTATGGGGACTCAGAGACGGTTTTCCGTCTCTGTCAACGGAATACTGGTTTGGCAAGGTGAGTGGGAGCGGAGTTACCAACTTGTTTGGTTTGATCGGGAGGGAAAACAGGTTGGTACTGTTGAATCCCCGATCAAGGCGCGTGTTGGTCAGGATCCACGGATCTCACCTGACGGTAGACATTTGTTGATTAAGACGGCCGTGGCTGACCAAACCAGCTTTAATCTTTGGGTCGTCGACTTAGAAAAAAACACCAATCTCAGAATCACATCTACTTTTTCTCAAATTCCAATTTGGTCGCCCGACGGCAACCGCATTGCTTACAACGCCGGGACGGGAATTGCCGTAAAGCGGTGGAACGGTTTAGGTGATCCGGAATTTATTCACGCGGGCACAAACTTTCCGTCTGACTGGTCTCCGGATGGTCGCTTCCTTATTTTCTTACGTGATGGCGTCAACACGCGGATGGATATGTACTCACTTTCGATGACCGGTGAACGCAAGGAGACACTGTTGCTAAACTCGGCCGCTGATGAAAAGTGTCCCGTGCTTTCGCCTGATGGAAAATGGCTGGCCTATGCGTCGGATGACACTGGTGTATACGAAATCTATGTTCAGTCATTTTCCGTGGACGGCACTCTGGGCGTGGATCGTAAGCGCATCTCTACTGCCGGAGGAAAATTTGCGGTGTGGCGTCGTGATGGAACAGAGCTTTTCTTCATTTCTGCAGACGGTCAGATGATGTCATCTACCGTAAAAACAAGCGGTGCCGATTTTGAGTTTAGTACTCCAAAGCCGCTTTTCAAAACGCACACACTATTTTGGAACTCCAACTTTCACGAATTCGACGTTTCTCCTGACGGTCAGCGATTTCTGATTGGAACATTGGTCGGCGAGCCAACGGCACCCCCGCCAACTGTTATGCTGAATTGGACCTCTGAGTTGAAAAAGTGACAGTAACCGGTGCAGTAGCCCGACTGTCAAGGAGGCTCCATGATGGCGACGAGCCCTCCTTGACAGTCGGGCTACTGCACCGGACCACAACGGGTATGACGTTGACTGCAGGTACACGACTGGGTCACTACGAAATCCACTCAAAGCTGGGAGCCGGTGGAATGGGTGAGGTGTACCTGGCCGAAGATCAACAACTCCGCCGTCGAGTGGCAATCAAATTACTCTCACCCGGATTAGTTTCAGACGAGAAGGCCAACAACCGACTGCTAAAGGAAGCGCGTGCCGCGGCAACATTAGACCATCCGAATATCTGCTCTATCTATGAAGTGGGCCAGGCAGACGATCGGACCTTCATCGCTTTCCAGTACATTGAGGGAGAGACTCTTGAAGCGAGAATCAAGCTCAAACCGCCGGAGTGGAAAGGATCGCTCGCCATCGCCGTCCAGATTGTTGAGGCACTCGAAGAAGCTCATTCGCAGGGCATTATCCATCGCGACATTAAGCCCGCCAATATCATGATCACTACTCGTGGTCAGGTAAAGGTGTTGGATTTTGGTCTAGCCAGGGTGATCACTAGCACAGTGAGTGGTGAGGCCGAAACTCAGAGCATGATGACTGCGCCAGGTGCGATCATGGGAACCATGCCCTACATGTCGCCGGAGCAGGTCCGAGCCGAGGTGCTTGATGGGCGCAGCGACATCTTCAGCTTTGGCGTTGTGATGTACGAGATGCTAAGCGGTCGACAGCCCTTCGCAAATCGAACCGGGGCGGACGTCATCTCGGCCATACTTAAAGATGAACCACCAACGTTGTTGGGTTCGGTACCTCAAGAGTTGCAGCGCATTGTGAGCAAGTGCCTGGAGAAGGATCGCAACCTCCGGTACCAGCAAGCCGCAGAAGTTCGTGTCGATCTCCAACGGCTTGCGCGAGATTCGGAATCGGCATCATTGGACATCAGCGCTAAGCCTGAGATGAAAGCAGAGTCGGATGTTAGCGATAGGATCGACAAGGCGACGCCATCGCGCAAAGGCATCAGGTTTAGGGCTCGGAGCTTGATTATTCCTGCGGCCATTGTCGTCGTCGCCTTCATCGCGGCGGCTTTCTTTTATTTTCCTCGCGGCAAAACTGATGGTCCACTCGCAATCAAATCGCTCGCCGTGCTACCGCTAAAATCGCTCGATGCGGGTGAGAATAATCTGGGGCTGGGGATCGCCGACGCGGTCATCAGACGAATCAGCCAGACGGGCGAGTTAACCGTGCGTCCAACCAGCGCGGTTCGCCGTTATCTCAAAGAGGACGCAGACGCTCTCACCGCCGCACGGCAATTGAATGCCGACGCAGTTCTCGACGGCAGCGTCCAACGTGCCGGCGATCATTTGCGTGTGAGCGTCAATCTGCTCCGCACCAGCGACGGCATGTCGTTATGGTCTGACAAATTTGATATGGAGATGACCGACATCTTCACGATTCAGGATACTGTCGCGCAGCAGGTCGCTTCCCGTTTGCGACTGCAACTCGACCCGTCGCAGCAAGCGCGTCTAACGAAGCGATACACTTCAAACCCTATCGCATACGATTACTATACGAAGGGGTTAATTGGCTTCGACCAGCGGATATCCCTTACTAAAGCACAGTGGGAAGCTCCTGTTGATTTTTTCAAGAGGGCGATTGAGGCGGACCCGAACTACGCGCTGGCGCACGCGCAACTCGCCTACACATATGCAACCATCGCGGTCTTTATAGACCCGACAGAACCGGCATGGGCAGAACGCGCAAGGGAAGAAATCAATCTGGCCCAGACCCTCGACCCACAAGTTGCCGAAACTCACCTGGCGCGTGCTCAGCTCTTGTATAGCTCGCATGAAGGTTATCAGGGCGAAGCCGCCGTTCACGAGGTGCAATCGGCGCTGCAACTCAACCCGAACACCGGTCACGCCGAATTGGCTTTCCTTTATCTACACCTCGGACTTGTAGACTTGGGTTCAGGTGAACTGCAACGCGCCGTCGAAATTGATCCGACGAGCGAGTTTGTCAAAGGTACCACCATCCTCAACTACATGGTTGAAAGTAAATATGATGAATATGCCGCTCATCGTGAACGCTACCATGTCGATGAGGCGGAAGCATGGTATTTGATGGGTACAGGTCGTTTGGATGAGGCGCAAAAATCGATTGAAGAATGGACGGCCAAGAAATCCGATGAAATCAGATTGCCGAATAAAAAGGCTTTGCTCCTGGCTTTGAAAGGCGACTTCCACGCGGCGGAGGCGGCCATCCCTGGCATCCTCAGCAGACACCCTGCCAAAGACCCACTCTATCATCACGCCGCTTACGATATCGCTAGCATATACGCGCTGGAAGGTAAGAGCGCTGAAGCGGTCAAATGGTTAAGAGAGACTAGTGCGAGCGGGTTTCCCTGCTATCCCTTATTTGAGCACGATGCTTATTTGAACAAGATTAGACCAGCGCCGGAATTTATTCAGTTTATGACGGAGATGAAAGCGCAGAATGAGCTGTACAAGCGCGAACTCGGTGAGGGCACAACGCGATAATGTGCAGTAGCCCGACTGTCAAGAAGGGCTTCACGATGGCGACGAGCCCTCCTTAACAGTCGGGCTACTGCCCCGGCTACGGCATCGAAACTAAAAGCATGACGATAACAGCAGGCACACGACTCGGTCGCTATGAAATCCACTCGAAGCTTGGCGAGGGAGGGATGGGTGAGGTGTACCTCGCTGAAGACACGCGACTGCATCGTAAAGTGGCGTTGAAAATTCTTCCCGCTGATCTTGCTTCAAACAAGGATCGTATGCGGCGCTTCGAGCAGGAAGCGACCGCCGCTGCTGCGCTCAATCATCCGAACAT
>Ga0163163_10006656_pt1 | contig 10125 bp, 10 predicted proteins | sample S65metaG_FD_119766 | JGI IMG/M metagenome (GOLD analysis project Ga0163163, IMG submission 119766) | Switchgrass rhizosphere microbial communities from Kellogg Biological Station, Michigan, USA - S6-5 metaG | ecosystem: Host-associated > Plants > Roots > Rhizosphere > Soil | place: USA... | reverse complement strand
CGATGACGTCCGTGGGTCTGGCGAACAACCGCCCGCGTGCCGTGCGAGAACGAAACCGTCCGTCGAACGCGGCTGCAGAGCGCACACCTCGGCCATCGTCACCACGCCACGTTATGCCTACAGGCTGTAGGGATATGGCTTGCTCGACAAATTCACCGCATGTTCCACGCTGATGGCGGATATCGGCCGATTTTCGGTGCATTGGGAAGCGAGTTGTGCCTTAGCCGCCAGCCACGAGTTCGATCTCGACGCTCGAGGATCTGCGCGTCGGCACCCGCTCGGGCGTGACTATCACCCAAACCAAAAGTCGCGTGCCGCCCGACCACAACGGGTCCTACAGTCCCCAGATCCGGCCGCATGTGGACCATAACCGCCGCGTGCGAGAGGTCCTTTCCTCTCATTTTCGTATCATTTACCCCCTGCATACTGCGGGAGTGAGGGTTCTGCTGGTCGAGGACCACGTCCGGATGGCAGTGGCTATGCGACGGGCGCTACATGGCGCCGGGGTGGTCGCCGATGTCGCGGCGACCGGCGACGAAGCCTTGTGGATGATCAGGGCGGCGACGTACGACGCGATGGTCCTTGATGTGATGCTGCCCGACACGGATGGGTTCGAGACGTGCAGGCTGCTTCGGGCCGACGGCGTCTGGGTGCCGATCATCATGGTCACAGCGCGAGGCGCGATCGAGGACCGGGTACGCGGTCTCGACGTGGGCGCCGACGACTACCTGACCAAGCCGTTCTCTCTCGCCGAGCTCCTGGCCCGCCTGCGGGCATTGGCGCGCCGTGATCCGGTTAAGCGACCGGCGGTGATCAATGTCGGGTCACTCCGCCTTGATCCAGCCAGCCGGCAGGTGTGGCGCGGCGCGGTCGAAATTGAGCTCTCAGCACGGGAGTTCGCGCTGCTCGCGACATTCATGCGCCGACCAGGACAGGTGTTGAGCCAGAGCCAACTCCTCGATGCTGCTTGGGACTTCGAGTACGAGCATCGCTCGAACGTGGTCGAGGTGTACATACGGTATCTGCGGGAGAAGATCGACCGGCCGTTCCGGTTGCGCTCGCTTGAAACGGTTCGGGGCATTGGATACCGACTCCGCACGGACGGCGGCGGGTGAAGCGGCTGCCGATTCGTATCAGGCTGACCGTCGCCTTCGCACTGGCGATGCTGCTGATGCTCGCGATCGCAGCATTCTTCGTCTACGTGCGGCTTCGCGCCGATCTCGATGACCGCATCGACGCAAGCCTGCGCGCACGCTTCACGGTTCTGGTCGAACGACCGGGCCTACCATCGCTGGCCGGCGTCGCACTCGACGATCCCGAGGAATCGTTCGTCCAGCTGCTATCGCCGACCGGAGAGGTGCTCGCCACGGGCGGGACGCTGCGTGGCCCCGCGCTGCGTCCCGTCGAAGCCAGCCGCGCGAGCGTCGAGCGCATCTCGCTCGTGCGGCGGCTGCCGGGCATTGACGGGCCGGCCCGGATACTGGCTGGGTCCGAGCCCGATGTGGGCTCCCCGATTGTGGTCGTAGGACAGTCGATGCTGGATCGCAACGAGGCATTGTCGGGCGTGATCTCCTCGTTCTTGATCGGTGGCGCGGTCGCCACCGCACTCGCATCCGCACTCGGCTACCTGCTGGCCAGTGCGGGTCTCGCTCCGGTCGAAGCGATGCGCCGCCAGGCCCGCGAAGTGTCGCTGCGCCCAGGTGATGAAGGGCTGCCGCTGCCCGCGGCGCACGACGAGATCCGACGACTCGGCCAGACACTCAACGAGATGCTCGCGCGCATGCGTGCCTCCTTCGACCGGGAGCATCGTTTCGTAGCCGATGCGAGCCACGAGATGCGTACACCGATCGCGATCATCAAGACGGAGCTCGACAGCGCTCTGCAGGACGCCGATCCGAACACGTCAGTCGGTGCGTCGCTGATCGCTGCGGTCGAAGAATGTGACCGGCTCGCGCAGCTCACCGAGGATCTGTTGGTGATTGCACGCACCGCAGACGGGCAGCTGCCGCTACGGCCCGAACCTACCGAGGCGAGCGTGCTCCTTGCCGGAGTGGTGGACCGATTCGCCGATCGCGCCGCGCGGCGAAACCGGGCCATCCATGTCGACTCAGAGCCGGGCCTCATTGTGGCCGCCGACCCGGTTGGTCTGCGCCAAGCGCTTGGGAACCTGGTGGAAAACGCGCTGCGACACGGCCGCGGTGAGATCGTGGTGGCGGCCCGTAGTTCGAATGGCTACGTCGAGATCGACGTCTCGGACGAGGGCTCCGGCTTCGCCGCCGACATCGCACCACGCGCCTTCGAGCGCTTCGCGCGCGGCAATTCCTCGCGTTCAGGTGAAGGCGTTGGCCTCGGGCTGGCGATCGTTCAAGCAATCGCCGAGGGACATGGCGGCAGCGCCACAATCGTGGTGACTGCGCCGCCGACGGTGCGCATCCGATTGCCACGCACCGTCGAGGAGGAAAAGGGGCCGACGCGCCCCTGACTCATCATCGTCTCAGATTCCAGTCCTACGTTGCCGATGCAGCATCAGTCGACCACGAGGAGGGATCAAGATGCCTATCGTGACACGTCAGGCCCTGACGGGTGCGCTGGTCGCTGTGACTGTGGCCGGTTGTGCCTCGTCGTGTACCGCAAGCCATCGTGCGGTCAGTGCGCCGCCGGGCGCGGCGGCCGCCGCCGGCGATACTGCGGGCACGACGGTCGAATGGCCGGTGACGAGGTGCGGCACGCTCAGCGGCACCGGCTGCGCCCCGACCGCGAAGCGCGTTGATCTCAAACGCCCGGCGTTCTCCCATCCGACAAAGATCACCAACCCGCTGTTCCCGATCAGCTCGCTCAATTCGGTTGTGCTGCTCGGAAAGGTGGAAGGGCTTCCGTTCCGATCGGAGACCACGCTGCTGCCGGGCCGCCACACCGTGACCGTCGACGGCAAGGAGATCGAGGTGGCCGTTTCGCAGTACACGGCCTATCTCGACGGCCGCATCGACGAGGTCGCCATCGACCGCTACGCCCAAGACGACGATGGTTCTGTCTGGTACTTCGGCGAGGACGTCTTCGACTATCGCAACGGCGCGGTAGCGATCACCGAGGGCACCTGGCTCGCCGGCCGCGACGGCCCGCCAGCGATGATCATGCCAGCGCACCCGCGGGTAGGCGATGTGTTCCGCGCCGAGAACGTGACCGGGGTCGTATTTGAAGAGATCACGGTGAAAGCGATCAACCAGACCGTCAACGGTCCCCGGGGACCGATCACGGGCGCGGCCATCATGGCTGAGCTGCACAATGACGGCGCGACCTCCAACAAGGTGTTCGCTCCGGGCTACGGCGAGTTCTACACGAGCAATAGCGGTGAGGTTGAGGCACTTTCGCTGGCCGTGCCAACGGACAAGATCAACGAGCCAGTGCTGGCCGAACTTCGACGGGTGTCGACCGGAGCATGGGGAGTCCTTGAGAACGCCCGACTCGGTGACTGGGACGCGGCGAACCAGACCCTGAAGCAACTGCAGGGTCTCTGGGCCGAGCTGCGATCAAGGAAGTACCCACCCCTGGTCGTGGAATGGATGACGAGGGAACTGAAAGTCTTGGCGACCGCGGTGACCAAGGAGGATGTCAACGTCACGTCGCTGGCCGCCGTGGATGTCGCTCAGTCCGCGCTCGATCTTGAGCTGCTCTACCGGGGCAACGTCGAGATCGACCGCTTCCATCTGCATGCCCAGCAGCTTCGAGTGCTTGCCGCAATGAACGATCCAGCTGGAGTGCGGGCCGAGGTCGCTACGCTCGAATGGATCCGCGACCGGCTCGCCGGTCTGCTTAACAGCACGCAACTCGCCAACCTCGACGCAGAGTTGCGGGCACTGCGAGCCGCCTCAGACGCCAAGAACGTCCAAGCCGCCGCAGACCACGCCGCCACGGCAGCGGCGGGGATCCGGCGCGGCTAAGGCCGGCCCGATCAAGCCCTAATGCCGCTCGAGGTAGACCACGCCGGGATGACGTGGACCAGCTCGGCTCGGGATTAGGCCCCCGGAGTACGGGCGCTGGTGATGTCGACGGGCGCCGGCACAAGCTCCTCAGACGGCATCAGGATCCAGAGGATCGGGTAGATCAGGATCTGGCTGCCCGGAATCACGAGCAGGATCAGAACGAACAGCAGCCGCGCGGGCCACGGGTCGAGGCCAAAGCGCCGCCCCAGGCCGGCGCAGACACCGCCGAGTAAACGTCCGTCGCGCGGCCGGAGCAAGCCCTTGCGGCGCATCGACTCGTGTACGGTTCCCATCGTTTCCTTCTCTCGTCGTACCGGTGAACCCCGGCGATTCCAGGATGCGGCGGGCTGCGGCCCGAACACATCGGGGCCGGACCCTGATCGGTCCCGGAGGTCACCGGACGTAGGTTCTCAGGGTTGGCCCGGGCGTGGCATGCCAGGGAATCGACCAGAGGGCCGCAGGTAGGCGCTTAGACGGCCCGGCCGCAGGCTGCGGCCGGGCCATCTAGGGCTTCCTTGAGGGCTATCCGGTTCCGGGCCGACTAGTACCCAGTTCCGAACCCAGCCCGCGGCACCGTTGCCAGCACCTGTTGCTGGTAGTAGATCGGGCCGCCTTCGTCCGCAGTCACGTTTGACGGGTAGTGCGTCGAAACCATGAGCGCGTAGATGTTGTTATTGGAAATCGCGAGCCCGAAATAGTCGCCGATGAAGCCGCCTCCGGCCGGGCACGGATCCAACGCGGCCGCGCACGGATACTGCGAGAGGCCGCCGAGGTGCTGACCCGGCTGCTCGGGATCCCATGTGAATTGCGAGATCCGCTGGTTTGGTCCGACTGCCACCGCGCCGCTGCCGGTGTCCTTGTACGCCTGCAGCGACGTGTCGATGCAGAAATTCGTCTTACCGACGTCGTTGGGGACGGGCGGCGGTCCATGCAATACGCTGGGATCGTCCGGGCAGGCGGCCCTGCGATCGTAGAATGCGACCGCGACCGCGCCCGACGAGCCTGCGGCGACCGATGGCTGGAACTGGTCCGTTGGCGTGCTGGGGTCATCGGCGTTGTCATTGACTACCAAGGGCGCCGTCCAGGTCGCGCCGCCGTCAGTTGACTGCGTGAACTTGACGTCCATCTGGCCGGCGGCCACGTCCCAATCCTCGTACGTCAGGTAAAGGTGGTTGGCGAACGTCGGGCTGGCCGCGAAGCTCTCTGTGATGCCGTCCCGGAACCTGGTGTTCGGCAACACGCCACCGGGCGCCATGTCGACCGTCGCGACTGGTACGAATGCGCTGAACGTATGTGCGTCATCGGAGGACTTCGCCACGTAGATCGTCGATGCTCTGTCGTTTGGCGGGAACGACACCACCGATACGTAGACGTTGCCAGCCGCGTCGATGGTCGGATAGACGTACGTGGCCCCTGCACTGACCTGCGACGGCGGAGCAATCGTGACGGCCTTGGCGAAGGTCTGGCCACGATCGCGGGAGACTGCCATGCGTACCTTGATCCCGCCATCCCCACCGTTGAACACCGCCCACGCCGCGTACACGTGGTCCTGGAACTGGTTGCCGACGATGTGGTTGACCGCGATCCATTGCTTGTCTTCGACATGGCCGCTCTGTCGGGCCGAGGCGTGGTTCGTCGGTTCGAGCGCCTTGCCGCCGTTGCCTTTCACCCAGTGCCGGCCCATGTCGTCGCTGTACGACACGTCGATCTCGCCGTCCGGGTGAAGCCGGGTCTTGTCGAAGAACGAGTTGAACGGGAGCACAACCTGGTAGGCGCGCCCCTGGGTGTCGAAATCGACATTCGGGTCGGTGGTGTCCGTCCAAGTGGGCGGCATGTTCTGCGTTCCCGTCGAGACGCAGTCGTAGCCTTGCACCTGGTTGTTGTCGACCGGCGCCCCGTTCGCGATCCGATACGAACCGTTGTAGAACATATAGAAGGTTGAGTATTTGTCGAAGAAGAACTTCGAACTGCCGACCAAGTCCTCGGTGCCCGGCTTCACCGCAATCCACGACTCGGAGTGATTCGCGTTGAACGGGCCGGGGCGGCAGGTTCCCGCGACGGGTACGCGTGAGCCTGCGGGTACGGGATAGCCACCGCCGGTCGTCGGGCTGCTCGCGACCACGTTGGTGAACGGCACGCTCCCACTCCACGGGGCATTGCTTCCGAGCGCGGCGGGCGACATGGCCAGCAAAAGGGGGGTCGCTCCGAGCGCTATGAGCATCGCAGGCAATCGCTTCATCGATTCTCCGTCTCTCTGTCGATTCATCCCTGCTGTCGTGCGATGCCTATCACCATGCGTCTAGTACGGTGACCGCAACGAGACGATCGCCCGCTTTCGTGGCGATTCGAAAGTCTTGCCAGACGCTGGGTCGGCGCGGTCCAGTACGGCCCGATAGCGGAAGGTTTCTGCAGGTAAACGCCGTGGCACGGGAGTCGTCAGGCGGACCGCGACGCGGCCGATCAGGCGGATGTGCCAAAACTCGGCTGGCTGCACCGATCGGGTGATGTCCATTTCATCGAAGTTGGCGCCCCGCTGATCGCAGGAGCTGCGCAGATGCCACCTCCGATGTCAGGGGTCATGTCATGGCGGTGACAGGGTCGTGACAGCGGCTGCGCCCATCGTGGGGACATCGCAAACGACAGCGGTTCCACACCGGAGCGCAGTCGCCAACCTCGAACCAGGGAGTTCACTGCAATGACCGTCAACCTGTCCGACACCGACAAGGCCAACCTGCGGATCGCCGCGTATGGCGCGATCACACTGCTCTCCGCGGCCGGTGCCGCCGGTGGCTCACCACACAAGATCGCCACCACGGGCAGCATCGCTCTCGGCTCGGCCACCGGTCTGGTAGGGCACGTGCTCGCCAACTACCCCACGGGCAAGGACCTCAACGGCAAGTCGGTCGCCGAGATCGCCGATCGCGTCCTGCCGGCCCTGACCGAGTCGATGAAACTGCTCCAACAGCAGGCTCCCGAGGAGGCCGTCAACTTCCGCAGCACCGTCGTCACCGCGATGGCGGCCGCCACCGCGCAGGGCAAGCCCAGCCCGGTCATCACCGAGATGGTCGGCAAGGTCACCAGCGCGCTCGACGCCGCCTGACCTCTGCTCGCCGCCCTGCTTCAGCGGACGCTTCTATGGGTTGCCTCCGGCGCAGGTCGGCTATGGCACGATGAGAGTGCAAGATCCACCGGAGCCGGAGCAGCGTCATTGCGACACCGGCGGCCCGTGCTGGCGTCGACGATCACCGCCGAGGCCAGTACGGGCCATCCGCTGTCCCTTCTCATCGAAGTTGGCACCGGACTGATCGCCGGAGCTGCGCAGATGCCAAATAGGTAAGAGGGCGCGCGGCGGCCTTACTCATCGACGGCCGCCGTAACACGTCGTGAACCAAAGGAGGAAGACATGTCCGTGCGTGCTCTTGTTGTCGATCCGTCCGCACCCGCCGCCGTCCGGCTCGCCGACGTTCCCAACCCCGTGCCAGGGCCGCGCCAGGTTTTGGTGGATGTCACCCACGCCTCGTTGAACTACGGTGACCTCAACGACGCCCGCTCCGGTCGGGTTCCCGTGGGTGCGGTGCTCGGTTCGGATGCCGCCGGAGTGGTGGTTCAAGCCGCCGCTGACGGAACCGGTCCGGTGGCAGGCACCCGGGTGGTGGCTTTGACCCCGGGGGCGTTCGCCGAGTGCGTCGCGATCGACCTGGCTGCGCTCGCTCAGATACCGAAGGGCTTGGGTCCGGCACAGGCAGTCGCTCTGCCGGTCGCCGGAGTGGCCGCACTGCGCTCGCTGCGGGCCGCCGGGCTTGGTCCGGACAAGCGGGTGCTGATCACCGGCGCTTCTGGCGGAGTCGGCCGGTTCGCCGTTCAGCTGGCGGCCAGGGCCGGTGCGCACGTGATCGCGTCTGTGGGTTCGGCCGCCCGCGGCCAGGGACTAGCCGAGGCCGGGGCCGATGAGGTGCTGGTCGGCCTGGAGGGACTCCAGCGACCAGTCGACGTGGTCATCGACAGCGTAGGCGGCCCCCAGCTGGTCGCTGCGTGGAACCTGCTCGCTCCCGGCGGCAGCGTACAGAGCGTCGGCTGGACGTCCGGGGAGCCGGCGGTCTTTCCGCCGTATGCGACCGTCGGCTCGGCCAAATCGCTGACCTCTTTCGTCATCGAAGGCGACACCGGCGCGGACCTGACCATTCTCACCGAGCTGGCCGCTGAGGGCGCCATCACCGTCGAGATTGGCTGGCGGGGATCCTGGGACCGCTTCAACGAGGCGGCCGAGGCGCTTCGCGGGCGCCGCATCCCCGGAAAAGCGGTCCTGGAGATCACACGGTAAGCTCCTCGCTCCCGGAAACCCGCGACCTTCCCGGCTTCCTCGCCACCATGTTCGTCGACGCGGTACGCGACTGCCTCAAGACCGGCGGCTACGCGAGCAAGCACGCGAAGGAAGAGGCGGGCGGCACGTTGCTGGTGGGTGTCGCCGGACGCCTGTTCAAGGTCGACAGCGACTACCAGGTCGGGGAACCGGTCGACTCGTACGACGCCTGCGGATGCGGCACAGACGTGGCGCTCGGCAGCCAGTACGCCACCGACTTCCTCCCGCCCAAGGTGCGGCTGCGTATGGCGCTGACGACTGCCGAGCACCACTCAAGCGGGGTACGCGGCCCGTTCACCACCCTTTCCAGCCGCTAAACCTCAGCCAGCGAATTTGACCCAGGCGTACATCCACTGCTCTGCCGCGTAGATCGCGATGACGTCCCCCTCAAGTTGCCCGTCCTCGGTCGCCTTGCGGATGTAGAGCACCCCGTCGGTCACCTCGATCGTGCGGCCGCCCGGGTGGTTCATCTCGCCCCCGCCAGGCGTGCGTACGAAAGCGGCGCTGTCCTCCTCGTTCATGGGCCGACGCTAACCCCGCCGCCCAGATCAAACAACGCCACCTCGCCCAGCCCCACCCTCGGAGGACCTTGCCCACCACGCTGCGCCTGGGACGGCTCGCACCGCACCCAGAGACCGACCCCCCGCCTCAAGCTCACCGCGCACCTCGCCACTCTCCCCGCACCGCCCATCACCGTCGACTACGTGAGCCGCATCGTCCGGGCAGGTATCGCTAGATTGCGTAGATGACCGGCTCGAGCTCTCCGTGAGCATCGAGGATGGCCCGGCTACCGAGCGGCGACTTCAGGCGCACGGCGGCGAGCGGCCGATGCCGACATCGCCGGTGGCCGGAGCTGGTCGCACCGAGCACTGCCAGATACCTGATGGGCGAGCTAACCCGTATGGGATTGGTCCCCACGGTCGTGAGCCGGCACTCCACCCGCGACACGGATGGCGGTCAGCGTGCCGATGGTCCAGTTCCGCGTCAGCATGACCGGCGCGGCGAAGCGGCGCGGTGTCTCACGTCGCCGCCAGGCCCATAACGCGACTATTGGCGATCGCCGCCGCGTTTTTGACCGATCGAGACCACGGCGCGTTTGGATGATTTGAAGTGTCGGGAGTGGCAAGGTGCACCCGCGGGGACTGCAGGCTGGTACGAATAGTGCGTCGGCTCAACCGCTTTATTCCACTCCTACGCCGGCCGCTGCGCCGGGTATCAGTGGTCGGTGCTGACCGTGACGCAGAAGGCCGACTACACCGGCGCCAGCCCGGGCTTCGTGATCACCGTTGCCGACGGCACCGCGCACCCCCGGGCCACCGCGAACTGGCAGCTGCAAATTGGGACCACAACGCGCCGTGCCAACTACGTTGAGAAAACGTCAACTCCGATGAGAAAGGACATTCGCGCCGGCGTTCCCGGCCGGTGTCCCTTCTCATCGGAGTTGGCACATGACGAGACCGTGTAGCTGCGGTAATGCCAAGTAGGTGAGAAACCGGGCTCGCTTCTTTCTCACGTACTTGGCATCTCTGTGTCGTTAGACGCGAGATTCTCATCGGAGTTGGCATGCGGAGGGCGCTACGCCGTGACGCGCCAAATGTGCAGCACCCCGGCGGTTTTGGCATCCCAGAGCTGGACCAACACGGTCCGCAGCAATTCGGACAGCGGCCCGTGCGTCTGCAGAGGACACATTTCGTCGACGCCGCTGACCCGTCCGGTCGCCCCGGCGGCGGTGGTCGAAGTGCCTGCCGACGCAGCACACGAATACGGCCGGTATCGCCACCCACT
>Ga0163163_10006654_pt1 | contig 10126 bp, 5 predicted proteins | sample S65metaG_FD_119766 | JGI IMG/M metagenome (GOLD analysis project Ga0163163, IMG submission 119766) | Switchgrass rhizosphere microbial communities from Kellogg Biological Station, Michigan, USA - S6-5 metaG | ecosystem: Host-associated > Plants > Roots > Rhizosphere > Soil | place: USA: Michigan... | reverse complement strand
TGGTGCTGTTCCGGGCCGGCGACGGCATGTTGCGACGCCGCTCGGCCCGCGGCTACCTGGCTCTCGAGCGTGAGCTGCAGCGCAACCTGCGGTCCTACGGCCTGGTGGGCCGGGGCCGTGCCGTCGTGAACCTGACGTTCCGCGGCGCCTTCCGTGTGCTCCCACGCTGGGGGGTCTCGCGCGCCTACGCTCGGTTCCTGTCCACGCCGGTTCCTGACGTGGAGGTGAAGTCGGGGAAGACGGCGGGGCCGGGCCAGACGGGGGCCACGTAGGTTGAGCCGTCTGGTTTTTTGACGAAGTGATCGCCGGCGGCTCCGGTGTCGTAGGGGGAGTAGCTCTGATTAGGAAGGTAGGCGATGTGGAGGTCGGTGATGGCGACTACGTGGAAGTGTTTCTTGGCGAGATCGTCGAGCATGCTGGTGAAGGTGGGGAAGGTAGCGGGGTCGACGGTGAAGGGACGGGTCTTGAGCTGGTAGTCGATGTCGAGGTAGAGAGCGTCGGAGGGGATCTTGTCTTCGCGGAGGCGATTGGCGATGTCGAGTACGCGCTGTTCGGGGTAGTAGCTGTAGCGCGATTGCTGGAAGCCGAGGGTCCAGAGGGGCGGGAGCGGCGAGGGGCCGGTGAGCCAAGCATAGGTTTCGACGACGTGACGCGGGGTGGGGCCGTAGAAGAGGTAGTAGTCGATGGGGCCGTCGGGTGCACCGAAGGAGTAGGCGTCGGTGTACTCCTTGCCGAAGTCGAATGAGGCGCGGAAGGTGTTGTCGACGAGGACGCCGAGGGCGCGGCCCTGATTGAAGGAGATGAAGAAGGGGATGGATTTGTAGATGGGGTCGGTGGACTCCTGAAAGCCGAAGGCGTCGGTGTTCCAGTTGGTGAAGGCCTGGTTGCGGCGGTCGAGGGGGCCGGTCTTGTCGCCGAGGCCGAAGAAGTGCTCGTCGGGCTGCATGGTTTTGTAGAGACGGAACCCTGCGCCGTGGTACTCGACGGGGCGGATGTCCTGCTGGAGTAGGTTGCCGGTGGTGTCGGTGACGCGGAGGATGCCGTTGCGGCGGTTGAGGTAGACGCGGAGGGTGTCGGTGTGGAAGCCGATGTTGTCAGACGAGGAGTCGGGTGTGACGGGTGAGGTGGAGGTTCGGGCGGCGGGAAGGACGGCCCAGGATGCGTCCTCGGGGAGTGTATTGTTGCGGCCGATGCGGACGCGGAGGACGTCGGGGCGGAGGGCGGTGATCTCGATGGCTGCTCCGCTGATGGTGGCGGCTAGGCCGTTGGGGAGCGGGCGGGATTTTTCTACGCGGGAGAGGGTGAGGGTCTGGTCGGTAGTCTGGGCTGAGGTTTGGGCGAGCGCGGCGGCGGGGAGGAGCGTGAGGAGGAGCAGCGCCTTTTTCATGCGGAATACGGTACTGCTTTTTGGGGCTGGTGTCTTGGGGGCTATGAAGTGCGGTCGATGACGAGGAGGGTGCAGTCGTCGTGGGGTGGGGCTCCGTTGGCGAACTGGTGCATGGCCGCGAAGATGGCGTGCATGGGGTCGGGTGATGCGAGCTCGATTGGGAGGCGGGCGAATCCGAACTGTTCGCCGTTCGGGTCTTCGGCTTCGGTGATGCCGTCGCTCAGCAGGACCAGGCGTCCTTTGGGAGGGACGGTGAGGCGAACGGAGTGGAACTGGGCGCCGGGGATAAGGCCGACGGGGACGTCGCCGTCGCTGATGGCCTGTGTGGTGCCGTCTTCGAGGACGAGGAAGGGCGGGACGTGGCCGCCGTTGACGAACTCGATCTCGCCGTTGGGACGGAAGTGGAGGGCGAGAAGGGTGACGTACTTCTGGCCGGAGACTCGGGAGCAGAGGAAGTTATTGACGGTGGCGAAGGCGTCGACGAGGGTAGTGCAGCCCTTGACCTGCGCGTACATCATTCCCTGAATGATGGCGGCGAGCAGAGCCGCGGACATTCCCTTTCCGGAGACATCGGCAACGATGGCGATGAATCCGTCGTCGCTGTCGCGGGGGCCCAGGGGGATGATGTCGTAGAAGTCGCCACCGACCTCGGTGCACTGCGTGGTGCGGGCGGAGACGCGGGCGTAAGGGAAGGTCGGGGTTTCGCGCGCGATGAGGCTTTGCTGGATGTTGGCGGCGATGTCGAGCTCGTTTCGCATCAGGTCGGCGGCGCGCTCGGCCTGGACCATGCGCGCGTTCTCGAGGAGGTTCGCGGCTTCAGAGGCGATGGCGTTGAGGATGTCGCGACCGACGCGGTTGAGGGTGCTGGTGCGGAGTCGCGAGTCGAGGTAGAGGACGCCGAAGAAGCGGTCGGAGTTGCGGCCGCGGAGGGGAATGGCGATGACACTGCGGAGTTCGTGGGCGACGGCGCTCTGGGTTCCGATGAGCTGGCCTTCGCCGCTGACGTCGCCGATGATGAAGGGCTGGCCGCTGGTGGCAGCGTCGCGAAGGATGGAGTGCGAGATCTTGGAGTCGTCGACGAGAGTGGAGCCGTCGCTTGAAAGGCCGCTTTCGAGTGTGAGCGACGCGGCGTTTTCGCCGAGGAAGACGAAGCCGCGCTCGGCGCCGGTGAGGCGGAGCGTGTATTCAAGCATGGTGTTGAGGACGTCGTTGAGGACGCGGGTGCTGTTGAAGCTCTGCGCAGCCTGCAGGAAGAGGGAGAGCTTTTCAAGCTCTGTGCCGCCAGAGGGCGTTGAGGAGATGCGGCTTAGTAAAGCACGGGTGGAGGTGTGGTCCTGCGGAAGAAGGAAGACGATTGTGATCTCGGAGGCTCCAAGCTGAATGCGGTCGCCAGTCTGCAGGCGTGAGGTCTCGCGGCGCGTGCCGTTGATGAGGATTCCGTGGCGACTGCCGAGATCCTGGATGAAGTAGCCTTCGTCGTCGTGATGAATGATGGCATGCTGACGGGAGATCTGTGCGTTGGAGACCACGAGATCACGGTCGGCTTGCCGACCGATGGTGAAGGGGACGTGTTCGAGCGCAACGGTGCGGGAGTTGTCACCGTCGTGGACGACGAGCCGTGCAGTGGTTCCTGAGGTATCCATGGGCGCCTGGGGCCGGTAAGCGCTGAGAAACCGGCAGAGAAGAAAGTATTCAACTGGAACGGGTGAAGTCTAACATCCCCGGTGATCTGGGCTGATTTGAAGCTGCGACGCAGGTTGGAGATGCCTGCGGAGATCGTTGACGCGGGCGTTGACGGGTGTGATAGCATCCGTGTCTCGCTCGGGTCGGCAGGGTTGCGGCGCCGAAACAATGGACGCCGAGGCAAGCTGAAATCCGGGGTGCAGAGTGTTCCCGGCAGTGAACCGCGAGGCCTGATTTTGGGATGGCGCGGAAGACGAGAGTGGGGTGCCTCCAGTGGCTGTAAGGGACGGCAGACCGAGGACGCCAGCGGGGAGTTGGCCGAAGCGAGATGCGCGAGGGCGCCATTACTTCATCCCTGTGTTTTACGTACTGCGGATTCGTGGATTGGAAAGTGTGTCTTCTCCTACACTTCGCGATAGCGATGCGAAGAATGGGGCACCCGGACGGTTCGATACCGCGCCGGGATTTTGTGGGTATGCAGCAAGGAGGGTTTTGCGATGAAGGTCTATTCGGGAAGCGATATACGGAATGTGGCGGTGGTGGGCCATTCGCACTGCGGGAAGACATCGCTGATCTCGGCGATGTTGCACGCGGCGAAGATGACGCCGGCGCTGGGACGCGTGGCCGACGGCTCGGCGGTGACAGCATATGACGACGAAGAGGTGGCTCGGCAAACGACGATGGCGAATGCAGTGGCATTCGCGGAATGGAACGGCGTGAAGGTGAACCTAGTAGATACGCCGGGGTTCCATATGTTTGTGCACGAGGCGCGAGCGGCGATGATGCCGGTGGAGTCGGCGCTGGTGGTAGTGAATGCGTGCTCCGGCGTCGAGACGATGACGGACCGCGTGTGGAAGTATGCGACAGAGGTGGCGCTGCCGCGCGCAATCGTCGTGAATCAGGTAGATCATCCGAAGGCCGACAGCCGACTTGGGCGGCAGCAGATGATCGAGATGATGCAACAGAGGTGGGGCAGGCAGGTGGTCCCAATCGAACTGCCGATTGTGGACGACAAGGGCTTTCACGGCGTGGTGGACCTTGTGACGATGAAGGCCTATATGTACCAGCTGGACGGCAGCGGGAGAGGAGAGGCAGGGAAGATTCCGCATGCGCTGGAAGCCGATTCGCAGGCGGCGCATGAGGCGCTGGTCGAGCTGGTGGCTGAAGGTAAGGATGAGCTGATGGAGGAGTTCTTCCGCGAGGGAACGATTCCGGAGGACCACCTGATTACCGCGCTGCATGAGGCGATTCGGGAGGACAGAATCTTTCCGGTGCTGTACACGAGCGGTCTGAGAAATGTGGGCACGGACCACCTGCTGGATTTTTTGAAGGTCTATGCGCCTGCGCCGGCGGAACGTGAGCCCATTGCTGCGCGCGCGACGCGATCGACGCCGCCTGCCCATAGCAACGGGGAGGCCAAGCCGGGCGACGGATACGTGAATGAAGAGATGGTGATGCGGCGGATGGATGATAAGGAACCGCTAGCGCTGTATGTGTACAAGACGATGTCGGACCCATTTGCGGGAAAGATATCGTTCTTCAAGGTCGTGAGCGGCGTGGTGAAGAACGATATGACGGTGGAGAACTTTACCCGTCATGAGAGCGAACGGTTGTCGCACCTTTCCGTGATGCAGGGGAGGAAGCCGGCAGAGATACAGGAGCTTCATGCGGGCGATCTGGGCGCGGTTCCGAAGCTACGCTCGACGTTGAGCGGAGACACGCTGGGGGACAGAGCGCACGAGATCTTTCTGGAGCCGGTATCTGCTCCAGAGCCGGTGATGACGTATGCGATCGAGCCGAAGTCGCGCGGGGATGAGGACAAACTGGCACCGGCGCTACACAAGTTGATGGAAGAGGATTCGATGGTGCGGTTCTTCCGAGACCCGCAGACCAACGAGTTTCTGGTGGCGGGTTCGGGGCAGACCCATATCGAGGCGATCGTGTCGAAGCTGAAGAAGCTCTATCACACGGAGGTGACGCTGAAAGCGCCGAAGGTTCCGTATCGCGAGACGATTCGCGGGAGAGCGGAGGCGCAGGGGCGGCACAAAAAGCAGACGGGCGGTCACGGCCAGTTTGGCGACTGCAAGATACGCATGGAGCCGCTGCCGAGAGGAAGCGGAATCGTGTTCGAGAACGATATCTTTGGCGGCGCGATTCCACGGCAGTTCGTGCCTGCAGTTGAGAAGGGAATTCACGAATCAGCGGGACGAGGATACCTGGCGGGCTATCCGGTAGTGGACTTCAAGGTGACGGTATTTGACGGAAGCTATCACGACGTGGACTCGAGCGAGATGTCGTTCAAGCTGGCGGCGCGGATTGCGTTTCGCAAGTGCATGGAGCAGGCGAAGCCGGCGCTGCTGGAGCCCGTGATGCGCGTGGAGATCGAGTCTCCAGACGAATTTGCGGGTGCTCTTATGGCGGACCTGAACAGCCGCCGCGGGCGCGTACAGGGGATGGACACAGCGGGGACGGGGACGGTTTTGCGGGCCGAGGTTCCGATGGCTGAGATGCTGAACTACGGCACGACGCTGACCTCAATCACCCAGGGTCGGGGAAGCTTCCGCATGGATATGGATCACTACGACGTTGTTCCGCAGCATCTTTCGGAGAAGATTCTGGCGACTGCGAAGAAACCAGCTGGCGAAGATGGCGAGGATTAACCGGACACTCACATTTTGTAAGTCTCCGCTAAGCAACTATTCTGGCCAGATCGGGATCTAACTAATGTTCAAACAAAATGGGCCAAGGAGACGCGTGTGACGAGATAGCTGCGAATGAGGAGGAAGTGATGGCAGGTTCGATCATCGATACCGTAATGGGACTTCTTGGCCCGCAAGTAGCGGCGCCGCTGGCCGCGCAACTGGGCGAGTCGAGCGATACAGTTCAACGTGGTCTGCAGGGTGGAGCGGCTGCGATGCTGGCCGGGTTGGCTTCGAAGGCCGATGAACCCGGGTTTCTCGGCCAGATCTTCGGGATGGTTACGAATCCTGTGAACACACCGGCTGCGCTGGCAGGAATATCGTCGGGTATGGGTACCGCCGCGGCAGCAGCATCGCCGCTGGGTGATTTGGCGGGACGGTTTCTTTCCTCGGTGTTTGGGTCGCGCATGAGTGCCGTGAGCGATGCGGTGGGTCAGTTTTCGGGTCTGGGCGCGAGCAAGGCGAGTTCGTTGCTGGCCATGGCTGCGCCGCTGGTGCTAAGCGGCCTGGGCAAATATGTTCGCGATAGTAACGCGAGCGCGTCGGCGCTGGGCATGGAGTTGAAGAACGAAGCTCCGAGTCTGCAGCGGTTTCTGCCGGCAGGCTTTCGAAATATTTTTGGGGCGGTTCCGGCTGTAGTTTCCGGCGCGGCGGTGCAGACGGCGGAGACGACTAAGAAGTGGCTATGGCCGGTAGTGCTTATTGCAGCGCTCCTGCTTGCGGCGCTTTGGTTCTTCCACCGATCGAGCGCTCCTGTCAAAGAGACGATGGAAAACGCGGGTAATGCAGCGTCTACGGGGTTGGGAGATTTCTTCAAGACGAAGCTGCCGAATGGCGTCGAGCTGAATATTCCGCGCTTCGGAATCGAGAACAAGCTGCTGACATTTATTCAGGATTCGTCGAAGCCAGTAGACGATACGACGTGGTTCAACTTTGACCGTCTGCTGTTCGATACGGGCAAGGCTACGTTGCAGCCGTCGTCGGAAGAGCAGCTGAACAACATTGCAGAGATCATGAAGGCGTATCCGAACGTGCATATCAAGCTCGGCGGATACACGGACAACACGGGCGATGCGACGGCGAATCAAGCGCTGTCGGAGGCTCGCGCAAAAAACGTGATGGATGCGCTTGCGGGCAAGGGCGTGGATGCATCGCGAATGGAGTCGGAAGGGTATGGCGACCAGCATCCTGTGGCCGACAACTCAACTGAAGAGGGACGGGCGCAGAATCGCAGAATTGCGCTGCGTGTGACACAGAAGTAAGAGCAACTCGCGAACTGGCTCACGGCCGGGGCCTTAGAGGCTGCGGCCGTGTTGTTTTGTGGGGTGGTAGAGGTCAGCGCGTAACCAACGCAGGCCATGGTTCGCGCATCCATCTCGGTAGGATTGCGGGCAGATTTGGTGGGAAGACTAGAGTAGGTGGGAGAGGCTGCGGCACTTTGAAGACCCAGGTATGAACGATCATCAAACCCCAGTAAAAGCATCAAGCCCGTGGCTGGAGCGGCTTCGCGCGCTGCGGAATGTTCCTCCTGTTCTAGGGATTTTGTGGGAGTCCGGGCCGGGCGTGGTGACGTGGGGGCTAGTGCTGCGGCTGTTTGTCGCAGTGATGCCGTTTGGTATTGCGAAGGTAGCGCAGTACATCATTAACGACATTGCGAATGTGTTGCGGGGCCAGCCGCTGGCGCAGAACTTCTGGTGGCTAGTGGGCACGGAGGTGGCGCTGAACGTTGGGCTGGGGCTGCTGATGCGCGGGGTGGATTACAGCGATCAACTTCTGGCTAATCGCTATACGCAGCATGTAAGCGTGCGTGTGATGGAGCAGGCCGCGCGGCTTGACCTGACGACATACGAGGATCCGGTGTTCTACGACCGGCTGGAGCGGGCGCGGGTACAGGCGACGGATCGACTGGTGCTGATTCAGCAGATGGGGCGGCTGGTGCAGCAGGTAATCACGACGGCGGTGTTCTCAGCGGCGCTGGCGTGGGCTTCGCCGTGGCTGGTGCTTCTGCTGGCAGTGGGTGTGCTGCCGTCGTTCCTGGGAGAGACGCACTTCGCGTTTCTGGGATATGCGAAGAACTTTCGGCAGACGCCAGCGAAGCGGCAGATGGATTATCTGCGGCAGGTGGCGGGAAGCCGCGAAGGTGCGAAGGAAGTCAAGCTGTTCGGGCTGCATCGCTTCTTCACAGACAGATTCACGAAGCTGGCGGAGCAGATCTATCGAGAAGATGTGGCGCTGTCGCGATCGAAGCTGATACTGGGTGGGCTTCTGGGAGTGATCGGGACGCTGGGATATTACGGCGCGTATGTATACGTGATATGGCGCACGCTGGGCGGACGCTATGACATTGGACAGTTCACCTTTTTGACGACAGCGATTCAACAGGCGAGTTCGAATCTGCAACAGGTGTTTTCGACGGCGTCTGGGATCGCGGACCAGGCGCTGTTCCTGACGGACCTGCTGGCGTTCTTCGAGATGAAACCGACGGTGGATGCGAATCCGGGCGGCCGGCGCATTCCGGAACGCATCGAGCGAGGTTTTGAGTTCCGCAATGTCTCGTTTGCATATCCGGGAACCACGCGCCGAGTGTTGAAGGACTTCAACATGGTGCTTCGGCCGGGAGAGCGCATTGCGCTGATCGGCGAGAACGGGCAGGGCAAGACTACGGTGGTGAAGCTGATCACGCGTCTCTACGATCCGACGGAGGGGCAGATTCTGCTGGACGGTGTGGACCTGCGGGACTACTCGCTGGAGGACCTGCACCGGAATATCGGAGTGATCTTTCAGGACTTTGTGCGGTTTGAGATGACGGCGCGGGAGAATATCGGCGTTGGCCGCGTGGAGCGGCTGAACAACCAGGAAGAACTGGAGCTTGCTGCGCATAAGAGCCTTGCCGATACAGTGGTGGCCAAGCTCTCCGACGGCTACGATCAGATGCTGGGACGCCGGTTTGAGGGCGGCGTGGAGTTGTCGGGAGGGGAGTGGCAGAAGATTGCGCTGGCGCGAGCGTATCTGCGCGACGCCGAACTGCTGATTCTGGACGAGCCGACAGCGGCCCTGGATGCGAAGAGCGAGCTTGAGGTATTTGAGCGTTTTGCGGAGTTGACTTTGGGAAAGATGGCGCTGCTGATATCACACAGATTTTCAACAGTACGGATGGCGGACCGCATCGTGGTGTTGGAGGGGGGACGTCTTATTGAAGAGGGCAACCATCAGCAGCTGATGGCGGCCGGCGGCGTGTATGCAGGAATGTTCGAGATGCAGGCAGCGAGTTACAGATAGCAGCCTGGGCGCCGTCCAACACTGTAGGGATGAAGCGATTGCAACGGGAAGGATAACGAGAGGCGAGATTTGTTGAACGAAGACAACATGTCCGCGCATACCTCTACCCTGACAGCTCCGGTGCAGGAGACTGCTTCGACGGGGATGCGCGAGGAGCCGACGATTGGCGAAGAGGAGCTGCGTCGTCATGCGAATGAATTTGCGGTGCGCGTGCGGCAGCGGTCTCCGGAGAAGACGCACGACGATCTGAAGAAGTACCTTGAGCGGCTGCGGTTGAGGCTGAAGGAGAGCGTTCCGCAGTGGAAGGAAGGCACGTCTACAACAGTGCTGACGCCAAAGCTGGAGCTGGTGGAGAGCGCGCGGATGTTCGAGGGAGTGATTCCGCGCGGTGACGACGCTGCGAAGATGTACGAGGAGGTACCAGTAGCTGATCTCCCACCGGAAGGAACGCTGCCGGAGGTGATTCATGTAGCAGGGAGCTACCTGGACGCGGTGGAGGGTGTGTGGTCGGCGCAATCCCTGTCGATTTATGTCGGCCAGCTGCAGAAGCATCATCCATTGAAGCTGAGAGAGGTGGGGCTGCTGCCAGATGCGTTGAGGCTTGCGCAGCTGGAGTTCATTCTGAATCGAGCAGATGAAACTCTCGCGACAGGAGAGCTGCCGCCAATAGAACAGTCTCCTTTCTCGGTTCCGATTCACAGCCTGAGACGCATGAACCAGGTGCAGTGGCGTGAGGTGCTGGAGCCGCTGATTGCGTTCGATGCCGTACTGCGCATGGATCCCGCGGGAGTCTTTGCTTCGATGGAGGAGGAGACGCGCGGAGCGTATCGGGTACGCGTCGCTGATCTGGCGCGTCACTCCGACACGAGCGAATATCAGACGGCACAGGTCGCGCTAGAGCTGGCGCAGGGAGCTGCACGACTGGATCATGGCGATCCGCGAATGGCGAAGAGGAAGTCTCACATCGGCTATTACCTTTTTGCCGATGGGTTGCGGGAACTTAAGTTGCGCATCGGGTTCCGGGCTTCTCCGCTGGAGCGACTGCGCGAGCTGGTGTGCGCATATAACGACGAGTTCT
>Ga0163163_10006653_pt1 | contig 10126 bp, 12 predicted proteins | sample S65metaG_FD_119766 | JGI IMG/M metagenome (GOLD analysis project Ga0163163, IMG submission 119766) | Switchgrass rhizosphere microbial communities from Kellogg Biological Station, Michigan, USA - S6-5 metaG | ecosystem: Host-associated > Plants > Roots > Rhizosphere > Soil | place: USA... | reverse complement strand
GCCGAGAGCTCGGTATGCAGAACCCTGCCGTGGCGCTCGATCGTGGCGCGCTGATCCGCGGAGAAGAACCGCCAGGCCTGGCTGGACATGAAGAGGAGCGGGGTGCCGTCTCCCGAGGACAGCGCCAGGCAGTTGCCGCAGAAATTGGCGGTCTGCTCCTGCGTCAGCGGGAGAATCTCCTTGCCGTCCCGCTGCAGCCGTTCCTCCACCGCACGGCGCTCCGCGCTCGAGCCGATCGACTCGAGACAGATCCCTGCCAGGCCATGCCCGATGAACATCAGCACGTTGGTGTGATAGAAGGGCACCCCGGTCCGGTCGGTCGCGGTGAACGCCACCAGGTCGTACTCCAGCTCTCCGGCCCATTCCGAGGCCAGCGAGAAATCGGTGCGGGGTGACAGAGCGGCGTAGGCGGTCCGGCTGTCATGATCCAGCACCAGGCTCCCGGTGCTTTCCAGGAAACGCGCCTTCCGCTCGTTGGGAGACAGGTCGACGAGTCGCGGATACGCCGGACGGAGCAGCGCCACCAGGTCACTGCGACGCTCGATGCGCCGGTTTTCCGCCAGCAGGGGATAGAGCACCATGGTGGCCGGTGCGCCGTCACCAGCCGGGTGGGTCGAAAACCAGTTGTTGCAGAAGGGGGCGTCCGGACTGGTGGGCAAACTGCGCGTCAGCGTCACCGCCACGCCATGATCCACCAGGAGATCGCGGACCCGATGGTGTTGCTCGACCGCAAGCTCGGAGAGGGCCTGCTCCTCGGCCGGGGCCGGGGCGATCTGGAATGCGTTCGTCGCGCCGGTTTCCCGGTTGTAACGAAAGTTGACCGGCTCCACCAGCAATACGTGGGACGCGGCGCGGGCGCGAGGCGCTGCCGGGGTCATTACGGCGCAGGCCTCAGGTATCCGGAGCGATTCATGGGCGGACCAAGCATAACGAGTGCGAATCGCCCGCGTCCAGCGTCCTTCAGAAGCCGATCTTCAATCCCACCGAAAAGACCGGGTGATACTTGAGAATGGACTTGCCATCGATCTCGGCCTTCACCTGGGCCAGCTCCTGGGCGACATTCGCGTCGAACTGGGCTTTGGCGGCCCCGGTCAGCGGGGTCTGCCCCACCAGGGCGACGCGAGGCGTACCGGTGAAGCCGACGCCGAGGTCGATCAGGAAGGCGACGTTGCCTCGGCCGGCCAGGCCGATGCCGAGATAGGGCGCCGTCTTCTTGAAGTCGACCGTGCCGGTCAATGATCCGACCTGGTCCGGTGTATAGGTGGTGCCGCCGATCTCGATATTCTGATTCAAGCGGGCCAGCATCCGGCCTTCGTTGTGGTTGATCAGGAAGCCGCCCGACAGGTGCAGCGCGCCACCGATCGGATACAGGTCGACGATCGCGGTGCCGTTCTCGAAGTGCGGCGTCAGGTGATAATCGATGTTCTCGATGGTCGCGTCCCGGGAAAACTGGAGGTAATTGCCTCCGACCCGCACGCCCACGATGCGGTTCACGCGATAGGAGACCTCGGCCCCGATGCCGAGCGTCGAGGCCCGCGCCGCGATTCCGAACTGGGCGTGGAGGGAAACGGGAAACAGCAGCGCCAGACCGAGCGCGCCGGACCGCAGGGCGGCCATCCGATATCGCATTGTGCATTCTCCGAGGTGAACGGGGGTCGTTGCTGCCGGGTCCCACCGGCCCAACTCGTTACAGGAGGGGAGCCAGCCTCTCAGATGGCAAACCCGGGGCCACCCCGGCGCTAGTGTTCGCCCGGGAGCGCGAGTCCGACCAGAACCGCGGTAGCGAGGAGGAGGAGAACGCCAAACCCGGCCTCGAGCCAGCCCGAGCGACGGAAGGGGCGTTCGCCGGAGTGGTGCGAGAGTCCCGGCTGGGCCACGCGCCAGTTGTAGGCTCCCAATGACCCGATCACCACCAGCAGGCCGAGCTTGGCCGCCAGGGCGGTTCCGTAACTCGTTTCGAACAGGTGGAACGGCCAGCTCCAGCCCAGGTAGCGCACCGCCATCCAGACCCCGAGGCCGATGGTCAGGGGAGCAAAGATCAGCGCCCGTCGGGAGAAGTCGCCTACCAGCGCGCGAATCAGGGGCATCCGCCGCTCCACCGGGACACTGCGGCAGGCGCCCAGGCCGGCCAGCAGCATGACCGCGAGCCCCCCGAGCCAGAATCCCCCGGCCCATACGTGCGCCGCGTCGAGCACCCAGCCGATCGATCCGGCCCGTTCGGTGACCGCGTGTCCCGTCATCCCCGACACCAGGCCAAGCCCGCCACCGGCGGCGCTGCCCACCATCCAGCCGAATCTGGATCCGGCGGTCGCGGCGCCGAAGGCCAGTACCGACAGCAGGGCCAGCGCGGCCTGGCGCTGCCACCCATGGCCCCACGCCGTCGCAAGCGCGGCCTTCAGCAGCTCCGCCGTGACCGGCTCCTCGGGGTCGATCAGGGTTCTGGTCTGGAGATAGAGCCGAAGCGCGGTGAACAGCACCAGCGCCACCGCCGCGCCGAGGCCGATCCGGGCGGCGCGCCGGGACAGGGACACGGCCACATCGGGATCGGTGGCTCCGAGCGCGGTCCGTCGGCCAAAAAGAAAGGGCGCGTAGTTGCCCGCGCCCAGCAGGAGAAATACCGAGAGATACCAGCCCCACCGAGCGGCCGCGTAGACCGCATCGAGCAGGGTGTACTGGTCACTCACGGAGCTATGCTGAACCCATAGGTGCCGCGGATGGCGTGCCCGTCGCTGCCCGCCGTTCGCCAGGTGATCAGGTATGTACCCGGCTTGAGCGGCGTCGACAGCGGAGCGGCCACCGACATGGAATCATCGGTCTTGATCGCCTTGATCGTCACGATCTTGGTGCTGTCGGAAGTCAGCAACGTCACGCTGGTGAAGGGAATCTCCGGAGGCTCGTTGAACCAGAGGCGGACTTCTGCCGGAGACGCCTTGAGCGCTTCGCCGGCGGCCGGGCTGCTCTTGACCAGGTGATTATGGAACATCGCGGCGGTGCAGAGCGCCACCAGGGCCGCGAGGCCCGCAGAAGGAAGGATTTTCGTCATGATCCAAAGATAATCGGGGAAACCTCGGCTCAATGCCCGGGCCAGAGGCGCAGCAATTTGGGGATATCAGAGGCGAGGTCGCCCTGCTGCATCCCCATGGGATAGATCACGTGGGCAGAATCGTCCGGGGTGAAGGCCCAGAGATGGGCCCCGTGGGAAATGGTGTACCCGCCCGAGTCGGGGACTTCGCTGTCGCGCGTCGCCATCGGCATGCCCAGCCCGCGCTGGACATCCGCGACCGCGGTCGGGGTGCCTCGGACCCCCACGAAGCTGGAGTCGAATTGGGCCAGCCACGCACCCAGTCGCTCCGGAGTGTCCCGGGCGGGATCGTTGGTCACGAAGATGACCCGGACCCGGCGCCGGATGTCCTCCGGCAGCGTCCGGAGCGCCCGGGCGAGATTGGCCATGTGCAGGGGGCAGACATCGGGACAGTTGGTGTACCCGAAGAAGAGGAACGTGAGCTTGCCCTTCGCTTCGGCGGCGAGGTCGAACGGCTGGCCAGGCCCCCGTTCCAGCTGAACGGCCGGGAGCGGGATGGCCCGCACCAGCCGGGGCCCCTTCAGGTCCTCGACCCGGACCGGCGGTTGGCCCGGAGTGCAGCCGGCGAGCAGGAGCGCGGCCACTATGAACCGAATCTTCATCGAGCCTCGAGCGGGTTGGGAGCGCGCGGCGCCCCGAATCGTTTCCACAGCAGGGCGCCCACCGCCCAGCCGGCCAGCGCGCCGACGATCACATCACTTCCAAAGTGCGCCCGTGCCAGTAACCGGGTGAGGGCGCACCCCGCGGCGAGTCCGTAGGCCACCGGGGCGGTGCGGGGAAAGAGCCGCCCCAGGATGGCGGCCCCTGCAAAGGCCACCATCGCATGACTGCTCGGCATTCCCAGGGCGCTGGTGTTGAAGGGCCGGTCGGAAAACGCCCGAAACACCACGGCCCCATCGTGCAGGCCGGGTCGCTCCCGACGGAACAGCATCTTCAACACCTCAGCCACGCCTCCTGAAACGACCGGCCCCCAGAAGAGCAGCCATGTCGTCCCGGCGCCGGGCCGGTCTCGGGACCGCCGCTCCAGCAATACCGCCGCCGCCAGCGGAACCCACAGCACCAGGCTGCCGAAAACGCGGAGCAGCCGGCCCCAGTCGGTTTCGTACACGCGATCATAGCGCACGTGCTGCCAGATCCACGGATCCAGTACCAGCGCCGCGGCGGTCAAGAGTGCGGCAAGGACGGCAGCCCGGGCCGCGGCGCGTCGATTTCCGATCACGCCGTGGTGCCTCCGATGGCGGTCTCGGCGGCTTCGAGCGCATCCTCGAGACCCTGCACGGTGGCGGGGCCGGCTGCGCCCTGCAGGAGACGCGTACCACCCCCCTTCCCACCACCGAGCGCGGCCAGCGTCCGATCGAAGGCGGCCTTCAGATTCACCGCGGCGCTCTCGGAGCGGCAGAAGAGCAGCTGGGATCGCGACCCGGCCACCCCGAACAAGGCAATCATGCCGGGCTCGGAGGTGACCCGCATCGCCAGGCCCTTGACCTCATCGATGGGGCGGTCGGTCCACGCCTTGCGCACCACGCGGAACGGGCCGGCCTGCCGTGCCGATGCGGTCAGTCGCTCGGCCTCCCCGTCCAGCTCCGCTTCCCGCACCGCGGCGAGCAGACGCCGGGCATCGGTGATCGCGGCCTGGAGGCGCGCCACCGATGCGGTCAGCTCGCCGGGGGAGCAGGTCAGGGCCGCGCTCAGCTCCCGGACGATGGCGTGTTTCCTGGCATAGTCCGCCTGCGCTCGTCCGCCGCAGACGAACTCGACCCGAACCCCCTTCTTCATGCGCTCGGTCCTGAGCACCTCGATGAGACCGATCTCGGCGGTCGAGGCCACATGGGTGCCGCCGCAGGCCGAGACGTCGAAGTCTCCGATGGCGACCACCCGGAGCGCGCCATCCACGTCGGGAGTCTTGCGCAGCTCCAGGCTCGCGAGCTCCTCCGCTGTGGGGAACCAGGCCTTCACCGAACGGTTGCCGACGACCACCTCATTGGCCACCGCGAGCGCCTCGGCGACGGTCGAGTCCTTGAGATCGGGCTTGCCGAGGTCGATCGAAACCGTGTCGGCGCCGAGGTGAAAACCGATGGTCGGGGCGTCGGCGAGCCGGATGAAGGCCTGGGAAAGAATGTGTTGTCCGGTGTGCTGCTGCATGTGATCGAAGCGACGGGGCCAGTCGATCGCGGCTTCCACGGGGCCGGGGTCGAGCGGTGCATCCAGCCGGTGGAGCACCGCGCCATCCGCGCGGACCCGGACGTCCACCACCGTCGCGGCGCCGAGGCGGCCGGTATCGTGCGGCTGTCCTCCCGAGGTGGGGTAGAAGAACGTGTCGTCGAGGACCGCGGCCGCCTGACCCTCCACGGTCGACGACTCCACCACTCTGGCGGTGAAGCGTCGGGTGTACGAATCGGCGTAATAGCGGCGATTGGTCAGAACGAATTCCTCACTCAGGACGTCGCGTCGGGGCGGTCCGACATCAACGCCAGAAAATGGGGCTTCTCCACCCGATTGTGGAAGATCAGGATGGCGGTCTGATCGAATGCCGCTGCCACGAGACCCAGCCACGACCCGCACAACAGCGCGAACCCGTAGGCGTGCAGGTAGCCGACCGTGTACATCGGGTTCCTGAGATACCGATAGGGGCCGGGTGGGTCGAGCGGGACGATCGGTTTGGGAATGAAGAAATTCTCCCAGTAATACGCGCCGGGTCCCAGCCGGAGGGCCGCCCAGTACTTGACGCCGATGCCGAGGATGATCATCACCAGTCCGAGCGCCACGCGCACCGGCACGCTCAGCGTGGGGCCAAGCGTATTCCGGGTGACGAGGGACAACAGGACGAAGCTCACCGCGTCATTGTTGAGGAGGAACGCCGCCCGTCGGCGGAATCGCCGGAATCCCTCCGCTTCGCCGCTGGTGCGGGTGAAGATTCGGTGCCGATGTTGTCGACTCAGTGCCACGCCGATCCCGATGACGTAGGCCAGCCGGCTGGCGAGATGATACCCAAGGACGACACCGGCCCACATACCGTTCTCCCGGAAAGCCGGCATTCCGCCTGTGATGAAGGATGCATGCGCCCTGAGGGACTCGAACCCCCAACCCTCAGATCCGAAGTCTGATGCTCTATCCAATTGAGCTAAGGGCGCCGGGGCAGAGAATATCAAGCCATTCAGTCACTTAGGCAAACGGGTGAGGAGCCACGGAAATCCGCGCTGCATCGGGCCTCACGACTCCCAGCCCTTGATTTCTACCCAGTTCTTGTCGAACACGACCGTTGGCGTGAACTCCCCCCTCACCTCGTCCATATCGCAGACGACGTATCTCGTCGTACCAATCTTCAGTACGATCAGGGTTCTTGAGATGGCCGGGGTGCCCGCTGGACGAACCGCCCGGTGATAAGCGGCTCCAGCCTGGGAACAGACGCGACCCGTTCCGATCACGGTGACTCTGTTGGCCGTGGTCGAGGGCAAGTCATAGAACACCCTGTCAGCCACCGTTCCAGTGTCCGTGGCGGTCACAAGTTCGACTACATAGTTGCGGATGACGATCAACGCCGAGTCGGTGGCGGCCCGACAGGTGTAGGTCTGTGCGTAGGTGCGGCCGCTGAACACCACCAGCGCGGAAACCCAGGCACTGCCGAAGCGAAAATCCATTTGGGTTCTCCTGTCAGGCGATCTCGCAGATCATCGACGAGTTCATTCGGGGCCGCATGGTCGCTAGAATTCTCCCATGGCGTCTCCTCCGCTTCCGTCCCTGCCGTGCTATCCCTGCCCCCATGCGTCGGCCTGCTGCGCCTATGGCGCCACGCTGTCCGACGATGAGGCCAGCGCGATCGCCGCGGTACACGGCGACGGCAAGGCGTATCGGACCCGCTGGGGCGAGTGGCGGACCCGGGTGGTTCGGGGGCGCTGCGTCTTCCTGCGCGACAACGCCTGCTCGATCTACGACCAGCCCTACTATCCCGCGGTCTGCCGGGGCTTCCCCTTTGTGGACGCGGAGACCGGCGGGCCGTACGAATACGAGCGGGAGATCTGCCCCGAATTCGAATTGCGTCCCGAGCTGCTCCAGATCAATCCGGTCAGAACAGCCACCCGACCCGCGCCTTGAGTACCGTGCGGTTCCCGGCGTCGGTCAGACCGAAGCCGAGTCCCATGTTGATCACGACGTCCGGGCCGATCTGAAGATCCCCGCCTCCGAAAAACTGGTGGACCTGCTCGGCCCCAGGGAGAAAATGCCCCACCTCGCCGGGCGCTCCGTAGTACTCCACGCTCAAGTCGACGGCCTTGTTCATCGACCGAGCCAGCCGGGCGCCCGGTTCGAAGTCCCACCCGCCGCCTGATCCCGGCCCCTTGATCGACCGTCCCAGCACCGGATTGAGATCGATTTGCCACTTGCCGAATTGACGCTCGATGATGGGCCGGACTTCCAGGGTCACGTCGGCCGTCTCATAGAGGTCACGGGGGAACCCCGCTTCGAGACTCAAGCTCAGCTTGACGGGGAGCTTCCAGGTATCAGGCGCCCGAACCCGCGGCCGCAGTCGCACCGCGACGAAGTCCGGTCCATGTCCGGCGCGCTTCGCGAGCACGACATATCCCGCCATTTCGAAGAGATCGGTAATGCCCCGGGTCAGCTCGAAGGTGAGATGGGCTTGTCTCTCGCTCGGGGCGACCGTGGCCTCCATCGCACGGGTCCCCCGGAAGGTGTAATTGAAATGGGTTTCGAGATCCCAGCGGCCCCGGGGCACGGTGGCGTATTCGTACACCTGGATCTCGAAGGTGTCCTGTGCCTTCGCGCGCTCCGCGGGGAGCAGGGAGAGAATCGCAGCGATTAGGCACTTCCGATTGATCACTGGGGATCCTCGATCGCGGAGGAGTGAAGGGTCTTGCTTCCGTGAGGGGCGCCCTTCACGACGAACAGGGCGCCAAAGGCCAGCACCGCCGCTCCAATGCCGAACCACTGGACCGCATACATCAGGTGGGGTCCCTCATCCATCGGCGGCAGCTCGGCCCGGAACGGATAGACCGTGCCACGGATCGTATGATCGGTTTCGCCGGAATCGGGCTGGGCCACGAGGTAGACCGCGACCACCGGGTAGGGGAGCCGGGCACGCACCGCGTCCAGATCGAGGCTCTTCCAGGTTTCCCGCCCGTCGCGCACCAGCGGAGTTGCGTCCCCCCGTTGCGGGACCGGAACCAGGGTGCCCCGAAAAATCCTCGGGCCCGGCTCGGCCCAGTCCGCTGGGCCGGGCTCGACCGCATCCGGCGCGGGCACGTAGCCGCGATTGACCAGCACCGCGCTGTCGGTGCCGAGGATTCGAAGCGGCGTGACGATCTGCACGGCCGGAACTCCCCGCAACAGGTGATTGCGCAGGACAAACTCATGTTCCGGGTCGAGCTCGCCGGTGAGGATCGCCCGGCGATAGGGAAGCAGCGGCGACGGAGCGGCCGAGTCCCACATCAACGGCGGCAAGAGTCGAGCGGCCTGGGCTCGGGCGTTGGCGGCCCGTCGGGCGGTGAGGCGTCCGACTTGCCAGACCCCGAGCGCGAAGCACCCCAAGCCGATGAGGACGGTCAGGCTCAGCAGTACCAGGCGACGCATCCGGGCTCCCCGCTGTCTGCTTCCGTGGACACTCGTTTCCGGGCTCCGAACGAGAGGAATTGTCTTAAGTACCGTTCCCATATGAAGATACTGGTGCGGAGGGTTCGCGGCCCATCCCTTGCTTCGAGGGAGGCGCCGGCCATCCGGTGAAACACATTTTGTCCACCACGCCATCCGAGAGGGTGCGCATGCGAACCACGATGAGATTCTTCGCCGCCGCGGTCGTCCTTTCCATCCTGGTCCCCACCGCGCAGGCCGTCGCGCAGCGCCGCCGCGGCCTGATCGACATTTCGCCTCGTGGCGATCGACACGGTGCCTGGGTCAGCCTCTCCGCCGGACCGGGCTGGGACAACTGGAGGGAAGACAACGCGGTCGGGTGCAACGGCGTCATGGGGAGCTACAATCGCTGTAGCGACCTGGCCAAACCGTCGTTCGCCATCGCGGTGGGCGGCACGGTCAACCCGCACCTTCGCCTGGGCGGGGAGCTCAACGCCTGGGTGAATCAGTACAACGATGTCGCCACGGACGGCTCGCCTTTTACCGCCACCGAGACCCTGATCGGCGGCATGCTGACGGCCCGAGTGTTTCCGGTGCGCACCCTGGGACTGTATGCCAAGGGCGGAGCGGGGATCAGCCGCAGCGGCGTGTACGTGTCCGACGGGTATGGTGGTGGGTACGGCGGATCCAATTCGGGTGAAACCGGCTTCGCCTTTCAATACGGAGCCGGGTACGAAATCAAGCTGGGACGCAATGTCTTTCTGACTCCCGAGGTCAGCGTGATGAATCATCAGTCGAATCCCGGCGGACCAAGTGCCGGCAACCTCGGTACGCTGCACGAACGGGTGATTTCCTTTGGCGTGGGTCTGACCTTTCAGCCCGGTGGACGGCGGTAAGGCGGTAAGGCGGTAGGGCGGTAAGACGCTAGGACGCAAAGACGCAAAGTAGATCATGCAAAGCAGCCCTCCGCGTTTCACGCGGAGGGCCGCTTTGCGATCAAACCTCCTAGCGTCTTAGCGTCTTAGCGTCCTGGCCTCTTGCCTCTACCAGATCACCGTCGACTTCTCCACCCGAAGCTTTCGGGTCAGCTTCTGACCGGCCACCTCGACCACTACCAGGTAGTCGCCCGGCTCCACGGTGGGGGCGCCGCCTCCTCCAAATCCACCACCCCCGCCTCCGGTCAGTGCCTGGATCGCCTGGAACCCGCCCAGTGCCTGAATCAGCGGATTGCCGAAGCCTCCACCACCGCCGCCGCCGCCACCACCGGCTCCCTGGACCGCGCCCTCCCCGGGCCGAGCCAGGAAGGGTGGCAAACCGGGCACCCCGCCGCCGCCGCCGAATCCACCGCCGCCGAACCCGCCGCCGCCCGCGGTGAGCAGCTGGGTCTTGGCCGAATCCAATGCCGGTTTGCTGCCGCCGGCAGCCACCATCGAATCGATGACCTTGTCGATCTTGGCGATCAGG
>Ga0163163_10006652_pt1 | contig 10127 bp, 7 predicted proteins | sample S65metaG_FD_119766 | JGI IMG/M metagenome (GOLD analysis project Ga0163163, IMG submission 119766) | Switchgrass rhizosphere microbial communities from Kellogg Biological Station, Michigan, USA - S6-5 metaG | ecosystem: Host-associated > Plants > Roots > Rhizosphere > Soil | place: USA: Michigan... | reverse complement strand
TCGACACTTCATACCTAGCGCTGCCGCATACGCGTTTGAACCTTCGCGGCTCCGTCAAGAATCAATTGCAGATCGCGCTTTCCAGCACGGATTTGAACGATGTATTCACTGCCATCAGGGGGACGGCTTCTCCCGTCACCTTCAACGGCGGCCGTGTCACGTTTACGGCGACTGTCATGGGCGGACTCACTTCCCCTGAAATAGCCGGACACCTGGCGGCCGTCAAGTTTCAAATTCTTGGCCGCCGATTCGACAATCTGGATGCCGATGCGCTGCTTTCAAGAAATCAAGCGGCCGTACGCAACGGGAGCATCACGCGGGATAGCATGCAGGCGCATTTTTCGGCCGCCGCCGGACTCCGGGACTGGAAGGCGCTGCCCGATCGGCCCGTCGCCGCTGAGGTCTCAACTCAGAACGCCGATCTCGCCGATGCCATCGCCCTCGCCGGCCAGCCGAGCGATCAGTACTCGGGAATGTTCAATGCGACGGCGCATGTTACCGGCACTGTCGGCAACCCTCGCGGGACCGGGAGCGTTCAAGCCACCAACGGTACACTCCAAGGCCAGCCGTTCGACAGGATACAAGCTCAGTTCAATCTCACCGACCAAAACATTGCCCTCACCAACGCGTCGCTCGAAACAACAGCGGGCCGCGTCGATTTGGCAGCTGAATTCCAGCATCCCCGCGACAGCGTCACCACAGGCCGACTCCATGCCCGTCTGCAAAGCAACGGGATCAATCTAGCGAATCTCACGCCTCTTCAGCGAGCACGGCCCAACACAGCAGGCGTCGTGCAGTTGAATAGCGACGTCACGGGCACGCTTTCTGAGAATCGAACTGGGGCATCGAACGCTCCGCGCTTTCTACTGACGACAATCACCGCCGACGGATCCGTGCGTGGACTACACGCCGATGGTCAGAACTACGGTGATTTGACCGCCAACGCCCGCACCTCTGGAAACACCGTCAGTTACAATCTCACCTCGGATTTTGCAGGATCGAACGTCAAACTAGCGGGCAGCACCCAACTCGCACCGGGTTACTCATCCAGCGTTGAGGCGCAGCTCAGTGGGCTGCCAGTCGAACGCGTGTTCGCGCTCGTCCGGCGAACAGACATTCGAGTCAAAGGGAATCTTTCCGGAACTGCGCGTTTGAGCGGGACTCTTGATAACCCTCAAGGCGAGATGAATATGGATCTCGCGAACGCCGTGCTCTACGACGAGTCGCTCGATCACCTGCGCGCCCGCGCCGTTTATAGGGCGCAAGACATCGACGTCCAGCAATTGCAGATTTCAGCGGGCCCTTCTCATTTGGATCTGACGGCGCACTACGCGCACCCTCAAGGCGTTTGGGATTCTGGGAACTTCGAGATCCGAGTTAACGACGGGCGCGTCGACATCGCCCGCGTAAAGTATCTGCAAAGTAAATGGCCCGCATTAGGCGGGGTTCTGCAGATTTCCGGCGATGGGCGCGGGCAAGTACAGGCTGCGGAGCCGCGCTTCCTGGTTCGAGACTTGAATGCCAACATCAAAGCCAGTTCGGTCACCGCCAGGGGAGTCAAGTTTGGTGATGCTAGCCTGGCCGCCCACACATCCGCCGGCAAACTCAACTTTATGCTGGATTCGAATTTGGCGGACGCCACCGTTCACGGACAGGGCAATGCGACGTTATTGGGCGACTATCCGATAGACGCCCAATTGTCTTTCGCTAATGCCAGTTGGACGCGAGTTAGCAATCTGCTCGGTAAAGGGCCTTCCGGTTTTGAAGCAGTCGTAGACGGACAGATCACTGCTCGCGGGCCGGCCCTGAAAAGCGATCAGATGGGCGGATCACTCCAGGTTTCGCGATTGCGGCTGAATACCGTTAGTAGCGGGTCTCGATCCAGCGCTGGAGTCTCCTTGCAAAACCAGGGTCCGATCGCCGCTACCCTGGATCGCGGAGTGATTCACATTCAAAGCGCTCACGTGGTCGGTCCGCATACCGACCTGCAGTTCGGCGGGACCGCCCCATTGCACGGCGACGGCATGAATATGGAGGGACATGGCAGTGTCAATCTGGCCGTGCTGCGGAGCTTAAGTCCCGATATCGATTCCTCCGGAAGTGTCACCCTGACGGCCACTGTTCGCGGAGCGATGACTGATCCGCGAATCTCAGGGCAGATCGAATTGCACAACGGAACATTCGCCTATGCGGATATTGGAAACGGGCTGGCAAATGCAAATGGAACGATCCAGTTCAATGGCAACGCCGCGTCGTTTCGCAATCTCACCGCTGAATCCGGCGGAGGCAAGCTCACGCTCAGCGGGTTCGCGGCCCTTAGGGACGGCGTGCGATTGGGACTTCGAGCGAACGCTTCCAAAATACGCGTGCGCCTCCAACAGGGCGTCAGCGCCGTGGCTAACGGCAATATTAATTTAACTGGCACCCTGGAAAACAATCTGCTGTCGGGAACCGTCAACTTGGATAGCGTAACTTATGCGCCGCAGACCGATCTTGCCTCGATTCTGAGTCAAGCGCCCACCGTGGCTGAGACTGGCGCGCCCTCTTTCCTCGACAACATGAAACTTGACGTCCGGATCAAGTCACTTACTTCGACAACCATTCAATCGTCACTCGCCGAAAATCTAAACTTCGATGCGGATTTACAGTTGCGCGGGACGGCAAGCCATCCAGGAATGCTGGGACGGATCACGTGTAACGAAGGTCAGCTGGTTTTGTTTGGGTCGACGTACACAGTAGACTCCGGCGTCATTGGGTTTTTTAATCCTTCCCGCATCGAACCGAGACTTAATTTGAACCTGGAGACTCAGGCCAAGGGCGTAACCGTTTCGCTCAGGGTGACCGGGCCGCTGGATAATTTACAGTTGAGCTACACCTCTGACCCGCCTCTCCAATTTCAGGAGATCGTTAGCCTGCTGGCAGCTGGCGCGACTCCGACATCGGATCCCACGCTGCTCGCAAATCAGCCCCCGCAACCGTCGCAGAGTTTCCAGCAAATGGGAGAGTCCGCTTTGCTTGGAAGAGCGGTCGCGGACCCCGTGGCTGGCCGACTGCAAAGAGTGTTTGGCGTGAGTCAACTGAAAATCGATCCCTCGTTCACCAGCGGTTCGGATACGCCGAACGCAACACTTTCCCTGCAGCAACGCGTTGCAAGCAACGTCATGTTCACCTATGTAACGGGAGTCAGTGACGCGAATGCCCAAACGATCCGCGTGGAATGGACCTTTAGTCCGCAATGGGCTGCGACGGCGATGCGCAATCAAAATGGCGTTGTAAGCGTCAATCTAGTCTATAAACGTCAAGTTCGCTGATGTACTAACAATGGATCAGTCAACCGTGCTCAGTTTCCGGCGATCGTTCCTATTGGGATGCGCGCTGCCGGTAGCGCGCGACCAGGTAAGACCATCGGACGCCGTAGCTGGGGAACGCGCATTCCGAGTCTCCCGCTTTTTCAGGGATCGTGGCCACCTTTTTGAAGCCCGCTTCTTTCCAGCCGGCGTTTTTGAAGTCGGGAAGCGCGAAAAAGCGCGCATCCGGCGACATCATTGCAATCGAGTCTTTGACTTTTGCTTCTAACTCTTCAAGTATTCCAGCGGTCGGCAGCTCGGTTCCGCTAAACTGCAATTCCTCGAGGCACGGATTTTCACCCTTCCGGTGGACATGAACCCGCACGATTCGCAGTAACGCAGGGCCGCCGGGGAGATCGATTGCGAGCACATCTCCAGCGACTAGACCGCAGCTGGGCCGTGAAGGCGGCTTGAGACGCGCCCGGGCAGGCTGGGGTCCTGTCAGTTGCTCCCTGGCCTTCGCCAGAACTTGCTTCCGCTTGGCGAGCGACTTCGGATCGTCAATGGCCCAGACAGAAAGGTCCCCGCCCTGCTCAATGGCGGCTAAGGCCCGGTCCCGAATGACCGGATCCAGACGACCGACTTTGGACTGCGTTACCGCAAGCGCAAGAATGGCGGAAGTACCGTCGTCCGGGTCATCCAGCGAAGCCTGATATTTCGCGGTGGTCTGGCGGGTGGCTTCCGCGTCATCGACCCCGTCTTCAATCAGTTCACGGTAGTGGTCGCGTATGTCGCACGCAAGATCATTTGAGAAGAGTGCGGTGCCCCAAACGCCCATACCACGGATTCTAGCAGCCCCTAAGATTAGTACCGGCGATCACTCTGGCCGGTTCAGAAATCCGACGTAGCGCCCGCACCTCCCGAATCGCCCCCACCGAAGCGCACGTCGGGACTGACTGTTTGCGGACCTGGGGTTATCGCGTGCGGCACTGCGAGGCCCAATGCGGCGGACCCGGCGTCCATCCACTGTTTATCCTTCCCCGAGAGCCGCTGCGCGGTAAAGCCGTGGCGAATTCCGCCCGGCCCGGCGGCGAGCCAGCGGCGAATGATGAGCGCCACACCGATCAACAATGCGCCCAGGAGCATGGGATCCCAGGTATGCCGCTGCCATCCGAGATAAGGCTTATTGGTCACCAGCGTCAGGATCCCGGCGATCGCGCCCACTGCAATGACGAAGCGGTCTTTCCGGCGGACGCCGCGCACGAGTATAGCGGGTGGCAGGCACCAGATTAGCACCCAGGTGGTCCAGTAAAACGTCCTCGGGAATTCGGTGGTTGTCAGAGGACCAACCCACCACTGCCTGAGTAGGTCCACTGAGGAAAGGTGGAGGTTGATCGTCAAGTAAATGCCGAGCCAAAGGAGCGCCTCGACGATTGAATATCCGTCGTCGAGGAAGTCGAGGCGGTGGCGGGAGCGCACAACAGCCACCGCGATCAGCCCGACTGCATAGAACGCCGCGACGATTACATGTTGCGCGGAATGGGACGATGTCCAATGGCCTGGCACCCAAATAACGAAGATCATCGCGGCGAGAAATGCATAGGGGAGCCCGAAGCGATGCCATATCCAGAGTGACGCGAGAATACCGGCAGCAGGGACCAGGAATTCCGCGCTGCTGGACAAAAGAGGCAGCATCCCGCCGCAGAGGAAAACTACCGAACAGACGGCTAGGGCTTCTTCGATCCCATAGCGATAGAAGCGGAATTGTGTAACAGCGAATTCGGCGGCCGCATAGGACAGGGCGGCGAAGATCAGCAGGAAAACGCCTGCGGTTTGTTGCGACGGCCGCGTGACTACGGAGAACAGCAGGGCGGCAGCGACTGCAATGATCAGCGTGAAGAGGAACAAGACGAGCCGCAGGAAAATGTTGGTGCGGCGGAGTTCACAATCGGTTTCTGGCTCCATGCGATGGTGCTGCGCTGCGGTGATGAAACCTTCGTCGGCCCAGTCCTTCAGCAGATTGCGCGCGCGGAGTGCTTCTTCGGCGGATGCGCTGTAGGCTCTCATGCTTCCTTCCCGAAGCGGCGCGCGATCAGGATCAGCATCACCAGCATGGCGGCGCCGGTGACGACGAAATAACTGAAGATGGCAGTCCCGTCATTTAAATCGCGGATCAGGATCGAACTGACGCCGATGTAGCCGTAGACCGCTGCGTAGGCGACGAAGGAGAACTGGCGGCGCGAGAGTCCCCAGGCGAGCGACGCGGCGCAGGCGGCGAGGAGAGCGAAAAGCCAGAGAACGGAGTTCTGCCGATTGAAGACTCCGGAGAGCAGTGCCCAAAAAAGTACGTTGGCCGCGATGTTCAGATAGGTTCCGAAGAAATGCGGTTTCAAAGCGCGGCGATGGGTGATGGCTCCGGCGGCGCCGACGAACAGACTGTAGACGATCGCATATTGGCGATAACTTGGGTCTTGATGTGACGGCCAGTGGGAGATAGTAAGCCCGAACCATCCTGCGAGCGAAGACAACGCGAGGGCGAGCACGAAGCGGTTGTCGAAACGATAAGCGAGGAAGAAGTAGAGGCCGGCGGTCGCCAGCAGATATAGATCCCATTGTCCGGAGAACAGATGAAACCTCTTCTCGATGTAAGCGAGTTCCACGGACCAGACGAGGCTGCCGAGGTAAAGCACGTAATCGAATACCAGGCTGGGCGAAGGAACTTCCGCAGAAGACCAGGCAGGCGCGCGGGAGAAGCAGTACCAAAAACAGGCAGCGAGCATCGCGGAGAGGACGGTCAGAACCAGGACTTCGCCGAGTTGCTGCGACCAAGTGCCGACGGTCCAGCCGAGGCCAGCGACGAACGCGAGGATGCCAGCGTAAAGGAGAAGGTTCAGCTCAAGAAAAAGGGAGAACGGTTCTCCACGGGAAAGGCCTGCCAGGAGCGTGTGCTGCTCCGGCGATAGAATGCCCTGCCCCTTCCATTGCTCCAACCGCGTGAGGATTGTCATGAACTCTTTTAATGTTCGACAGGTAAAGGTTCGTCCGAAGCTAGCGTTCGATCAGGGCGCCGCTTCTTCGGCCCTTGAATTCACCCATCATACATTGCAATAAGTTCACTACGTGGAAAATCGACTCGAAGTGGCGCCCAGGATACGGCGCTACAGGAGGCGGAAGTTTACTTCGATCGTGGCCATAACAGGGACGGGTTTGCCATCTTTCAGTCCAGGCTTGAATCTCCACTGCGAGACAGCCTCGATTGCTTTCTGATCCAAACCCAGGCCCAGCGAACGAAACACTCTGACATTCCTCGGACGGCCCAACTCATCGACGACGACCGAGAGCACAACAGTACCCTGCCACTTGGCTTTGCGAGCTTCTTCCGAATACTCGGGCTCAACTTTGCTCAGAACGCTAGGCGCAGTGACTCCGCCGCCGATTCGATAGGCCGCGCCGCCGAAGCCGCCGTCCAAACCCAGGCCCACGCCGGCTCCTTTTCCCCCGCCAGCACCGCCATCTCCACCGATTCCAATTCCTCCGCCGGATCCGATGCCGTTCGACGGGATCCCCAGGTGGCTGAGGGGATCGCCGTAGTTATTGGTCTGGATGTTGGGCACGTCATCCGGTGCAATGATTGACGGGGCCATCGGCAACTTCGGGTCGGGAATCGGGTCGACCCGCGGAGGTGTAAATTGCCGCGGCGCCGGCGTCGGCAGCCTGCCCTTACTGGCATCGAGAAGCTGGCGTGCTCCCCCTCCACCACCGCCCGAAGTTGTCTTGTCTTTCTGGGACAGATACGGCCGCAAATCGAGTTCGAGCGCGGTGATTCGCTGCTTCACCAGGCTTTGAACCGGCTGGAACGTTCCCAAAACCACGATGACGGCCGCCAGTGCGCCGTGGACCGCCAGAGACGACAGACCAGCGATCCGCGGCGAACCGTAGCGCGCACGAGCCGGACTCGTCCGATACACAACTTGATACTCCGTACGATCGAGGTGGTTACTCCAGTTCTCCACCGCGTCACGAAACTGGTAGAGCGGGTCACCAAGAGATGTCACCTCGGCTCGGCACCGCTCGCACTCACGAACGTGCTCTGCAACAAACGGCGCAGCTTCACCGATGAAGCATTCAGAAATCTCTAGCGCGGAAAGATGTGAATTCATTTGGTTACCTCCAGCTTTGCTCGAACCGATTGCAGTGCCCGAAAGAGATGTGTTTTCACGGTCCCTTCTTTCATTCCAGTCGCGCCGGCGATTTCGAGAAGGTCCATTTCTTCCACAAAACGAAGCAGGAAAACGGTTCGTTGCCGCTCCGAAAGTTGCGTCACCACGCTCCAGATTGCGTCAACTTGTTCTCTCGCCAGTACGGCCGCCTCCGGCGATACTTGGCGGTCCGGGAGCCATTCGCGAAGATCCGCAGGACTCAGCCCCGGACGCAGTGCGCGCCGCCAAAATTTGAGACGGCTGCTGCTTTCGTGCTTGCACACCAGATTAATGGCGATTTGCATAAGCCAGGTCGTTCGGCTGGACTCGCCCCGGAACTGGTCACGGGCTCGGTAGGCGCGAAGAAAGCACTCTTGGGTCAAGTTTTCTGCCGACTCACGGTCGCGGACCGAGGCCAAAAGAAAGCGGAAAACACGCGGCCGGTAGGTCTGGACCAAAACATCGAACTCGTTAGCGTCCTCGGTTCCAACACCAGCGGCATCCCCCGCCCCTATGGTAAGAAGTGTCTGCATCCGAACGGTTAGACCCGTTCGGCGGAAAAGGGTTTACAAGGAAATGCCGAAATACTTGGCGGCCAATCGTAACGGGAACAAGAGCGGCAGGGCTAAGAAGTAATCTTAGTCCAACTCTGCCGCGCTTCGAACCGCAGCCAACATCTCACATCGAATCAAGCCGCTGAATGGTTTGATCAGCAACCAATACGCACGAAAGCTCCGCCGGGCCGCCACATCCGCGCACAATACGCGAGTCTCAGTCCTTAGCTAGGGCGACGAATGTCACATCAGGCAGGGTGCCTAAGCGTACGAGTTTCGCATTGCGGCGACCGCCACACTTCCGCACTCCGTTGAGCTTGGGCATTTCGGGCGCGGGCTTTGATCTGAAACGGGACGGCAGCATCACGTAAAACGAACGCAATTCGCGGCGGACAATTGCATACCAAAAGGTATGCGGTCAAAACGATATAGATCGTCACCATGGTCAATTCGACGACGTCATTCCGTCGTCGCACCGCTGAGAGCATTGCCGACATACCTGATCAATCGATCTCCGAAGTGGCGTGAAACATCGGAGTGATACCTGCGAAGCGAGCTCGCTTTTACTTAAGAGCATCGAGATGGCGCGACATATACCTTGAGAAAAACCTCCCGCAGTCCTGAGAAATAGTTGCCAAGTTGAACCGGACGAGGTCTACCGGTTATTCATCATGGAACGGGTATGCTTTCCATCTCGAAGGTATCCTGGCGGATTGGTCCCGCGCGTGCATTTACGAAAGCTATGAAACAAAAACTTGCTTGTCTGATTTTCGCCGCCCTTGGCCTGTCAACACTTTCAAGCGCTGCTCAGGTAGACGCCCGAGTCGACTTCTCAGGTGATGGCCTCAGGAGCTTTTACTTTGCCATCGGCAACTACTACCAGGTTCCCGAGCGCCAAGTCGTTTTAGTTCGCGACCGCGCACTGCCGCCCGACGAGGTTCCAGTAGCTTTTTTTGTGGCACAACGCGCGGGCGTCAACCCTACAGTGGTGGTGGATTTGCGAAGGCGCGGCATGAGTTGGTCCGACATCGCATTGCACTTTCACTTCAGGCCCGATATTTATTACTTCCGTGAGGGTCCTCCATATGGAAAAGCCTATGGCTACTGGAAGAGTCATCCACCACGCGACGCGGAAGTGATCGATGCGGTGAATATTCATTTCCTGTCGGAGTATCATCACGTAACGCCGGATCTAGTACGGACCGAACGCTCGCGCAGTGGTAATTATGTCGTGGTCGCTCGGGACTTCGAGGTCAAGCACAAGGGCGATGATCGCGGAAAGCATGACGGCGATTCTCACTGGAATGGCAACGGGAACGGGCATGGGCACGGAAAAGGCCACGATAAGTAGTAGACTGCGAACGCAAGCGAGGCTGCTGAGCGGCGCTTGAGTTAACACCGCTAGGGAGATTTCAGTTGAAAACGCGGTCGCCACGAAGAATTCCCGACAACCAACTCCAGAAGCTCGTGGACCGCTTGTTACAAAGCAATAAGCCAGAAACTGATACTCCCATAATGATTTCGACGATCGGAGGGGAGTATCGCTCCTCCGTGGGCCGCCCCCTGGAACGTGCGGGCGCCCTGGTATCGGCGGTTGTAGATTTGCCCCTTGAGAAGGAACGAGAAGTTACGGTGTTCCTGCCCGAGAACGCCTATGTGGCCGAGGTCAGTAGCTGTGAAGCGTATGGAGATCAGCTAAAGATCAAACTCGTACTGATCCAGGCTCAAGAAACTGAGCCGAACAGCAGCTTGCCCTGAGAATTGCTTAGTTTTAGCCATGCCCCTGCGCCCGGAATTTCTGGAACTGCAGGGGATCATGGACAGGAAACGACACGGTCCGGCGAATCGGCCGGTTTAGCCATACGCCGGCTCGCCAGATCGGGTCAATGCGCGCCGTCGTAGAAGAACTGCTCGCGCGTGATCTTATCGTCCTTGACGGTATAGACACCCACTTCTTCGAGAGTGATCCGTTGACCGGTGGCTTTGGGCGTGACGTCCAGGGTAAAGAAAACGACGAACTGGTCCGGATTCGCGCCATTGAAAAACGGCCCAGCCACAGTCTCGCCGTTGAAGGTTTTGTCGGAGAC
>Ga0163163_10006650_pt1 | contig 10128 bp, 8 predicted proteins | sample S65metaG_FD_119766 | JGI IMG/M metagenome (GOLD analysis project Ga0163163, IMG submission 119766) | Switchgrass rhizosphere microbial communities from Kellogg Biological Station, Michigan, USA - S6-5 metaG | ecosystem: Host-associated > Plants > Roots > Rhizosphere > Soil | place: USA: Michigan... | reverse complement strand
CGACCGGCGTCAACGAGGCGGCGATTCGCATGCGCGAGGAAGTCATGTCCTACCCGGGTGTCGCGCCGCTGTGGAAGGTCGTCGACGTCGACACGCCCGCCCCCGCCATGATGTCGATCAAACTGAAGAAAGGCGAGTGGTCGCTGGCCTTTTTCTCGACGGTCTCGATGCTGGGGATGCCGTGCGATCTCGCGCTGCAGGATCTGAAAGTCGAGTGTTTCTTTCCGGCCGACTGCGCGACCGACGAGGCGGCGCATCGGCTGGCGGTTGACGACCTCGCCTTACTTCACACGTAGCCTACTCGTCCGGTAATCGCCAGAGAGGTTTCCGCTCGCGAGAATGGGTTCGCGATGGCGAACCTCATGGTCGGAGCCGGCTTGTCGCTGTCAGTGGCGCTGTCGTTGTCGATCCCGGCCACGGCGCGCGAGAAGCCCTCGACCCCGGCGCCGCTGCGTAGCTTGCTGCTCCAGGTGTCCGCACGTTCAGACGTGCCGCTGTCGGTGCTGACGCGCGCCTACCAGGAAGTGCAGCGGATCTTCGAACGCATTGGCGTCGCGGTCGACTGGATCGGCTGCGGGATCGATCGCCGCGGCGATGATGCGAACAGCGGCACGGCGCCGCTCGCGATTGTCGTCGCCGTCGTCTCGCACGAGAGTCCGGCGCTGCGAGTAATCCCGGCCAGTATCGTCGGCGCCGTCGTGCGCAACGAGCAGGCCGAGGAAACTGCCTGGGTGCTGTTCGATCGCATCGAGCGAGCGGCTGATCGCTACGCGCTCGATGCCGGCCTCGTGCTCGGTCATACGATGGCGCACGAGGTCGGGCACCTGCTGCTGCCGCGCGGGGCACACGGCAGCGCCGGTCTGATGCGCCCCACCTGGCGCATGGAAGACCTGCGCGACGGCGTCCACGGTCAGCTCGGGTTCAGCGAAGGCGAAGCCGCCATCATCCGCGCGCGACTGGTCGGCGGTTCGAACTAAAGGCAGTGAACGAATGTCACAACAGTGGACACGAAACCACGACGTGTCTTCGTGATTTCGTGGCCCCGGCTGCGACACGTTCTATTTCATAAGGGCCTGATACACCAGGTTGCGCGAGACGCCGCGGACTTCGGCGGCGGCACGGCCAGAGTGCTGAATCATGCCGACGAACGCCAGATCGTTCACCGGATCGATCCAGAACCACGTGCCGTTGATCCCGAACCAGTGGAACGTGCCGGTTGGCGTCGATTCGCCGGCCATCGCCGCGTCCATCACGACGTTGAAGTCGAGTCCCCAGCCGGTCCCTGGTGCCATCGTCTTCAGCGGCTCCGGCATGACGTGGTTCGTCCGCATCATCTCGACCGTCCGCGGCGCCAGCAGACGGGCGCCCTTGAACTGACCGCCCTCGAGCAGCATTTCGCAGAAGCGCGCGTAGTCGTCGGCGGTCGAGAAGAGACCACCCCCGCCCGATGGGCCGCGGGGCACGATCGTCGGATCGCGGACGTTGTCGGGCGGATTCAGCTTGCCGGTGGTGGCGTCTTCGCTGTGAATCAACGCAACCCGCGACACTTTGTCCGCCGGCACCGAGAAGCCGGTGTCTTTCATGCCCAGCGGCTCGAAGATTCGGGTGCGGGCGAAATCTCCAAACGACTGGCCGGAAAACTTCTCGACCAGATACCCCTGCACGTCGACGCCGATGCTGTAGTACCAGCGCGTGCCCGGCTGGCTCAGAAGCGGCAGCTTGCCGAGATTGTCGATCAGGTTCTGCAACGGTTTGCTGGTGTCGAGGACCACGGTCTGCCGATACAAACGATCGACCGGGTTGTTCTGATTGATGGTGTAGCCGAACCCCGCCGTATGGGTCATCAGCTCCCGCATCGTCATCGACCGCCGCGCATCTTCGAGCTTCAGCGTGCCGTCAGGATTGTCGCCCGCGTAGACCTTGAGCCTGGCGAACTCGGGAATGTAGCGCGAGACCGGATCGTCGAGGCGCCATTTGCCTTCTTCGTACAACATCATCATGGCGACGCCGGTGACCGGTTTGGTCATCGAGGCGATGCGGAAGATCGAATCCCGCTGCATCGGCTCGCTGGTGCGGATGTCCTTCTTGCCATGAACGGTGACATCCACGATCTTTCCGTGGCGGGTGAGCAGCGTGACGACGCCGGCGAGACGATGCTCGTCGACCATCTGCTTCATCCTGGCGTCGATCCGTTTGACACGTTCGGCCGACAGGCCAACAGTTTCCGGAGTCGCCGGCGCCATGTCGCGGACCGATTCGGTCGCGGCGGCGACCGGTCCGGAATGCCACGCCGGCAGTAACAGTCCGCCCGCAACGACAGTGAGAACAGCAAGCCGCGGGCTCAAGCGAAATCGCACAGGCGCCTCCCAGTTGGCCGGTATTCTCTCCCCTGTGCCTGACCTCAGCAACGGGTTTTCATCGGCATCTGCATCCAGGACCCTAATATGTAGTGATGCCTCGGCACACCGGCTATGCCTCGCTCCCGCTGCACGGCGGGAAAGCGCCTGCCTGGCTCTTCGGGCGCATGGTGAAGCTGTCACGCGAGATTGTGGTGTACCTGTCGAGCGAGTACGGCAGCACGGAAGTGCTGCGCCGTCTCTCGGATCCATTCTGGTTTCAGGCGTTCGGCTGCGTGCTCGGCTTCGATTGGCATTCGAGTGGGGTGACGACGACGGTGTGCGGGGCTGTGAAAGAGGGCATCAAAGACATCGATCGCGATCTCGGATTTTTCGCGGTCGGTGGCAAAGGCGCGGTATCGCGCAAGGCGCCGGCGCAGATCCAGGAATCGTGCGAACGAATCGGCCGGGATCCGGGGCCGCTCATCCACGCCAGCAAGACATCGGCGAAGGTGGACAGCGCGGCCGTTCAGGACGGCTACCAGCTGTATCACCACGTCTTCTTTTTCACCAACGCCGGCGATTGGGCGGTCGTGCAACAGGGCATGAGCGACCAAACGCGGATGGCACGGCGTTATCACTGGCTGTCCGAGCACGTCGCGAGCTTTGTGGACGAGCCGCATGACGCAATTTGCTGCGACGCCCGCAGCGAGACGCTGAATCTCGTCGCTCATGAAAACGAGGGAATTCGACAGGCGTCGGTCGAAATCGCCGCGCAGCCGCCGGATCTGGCGCTGCGGACGTTGGCGAAGGTCCCGGAACTGCGGATGCCGCGCCGGCACGAGCTGCTCCCGGAGCTCGACGTCGCCAGCCCGTATCTCGCAAAGATTCTCGAACGCACGTACGAGCGCGCGCCGGAGAACTACGAGGCGCTGCTCGGCATCGAGGGCGTCGGCCCAAAAACCTTGCGGGCGTTGTCGCTGGCCTCGGAACTGCTGCATGGAACCGTCGCGACGCTCCGCGACCCGGCCCGGTTTGCCTTCGCGCACGGGGGCAAGGACGGCATCCCGTTTCCGGTCGACAGGCTCACCTACGACAAGACGATCGAGGTGTTCCGCAACGCCGTCAATCGCTCGGCGATCGATCGCTCGGAGAAGGTGAAGGCGTTCCAGCGGCTGGCGCGCTTTGAAAGCCGGACGGGCCTTGAGGCCGGCCTGTCGCGGCGGACCTGACCAGCCTCCGCCCAGGCGACGGCGTTCCACCGAAGGTTTGCGCGAAGGTGGAAGATCCGCGCTACGACGCTTGCTTGCCGTGCACGTGCGGCTTCAGCAGCGACACGATCAACCGGTGCGTCGGCGCATCCACGCCGACCTCGTCACCGATCCGCACGACCGCGCCACTGAGCCACGGCAGTTCGAGCCGGCGTCCCCGTTCGAGATCCTCGAGCATCGATGATCGCGCGTGTGGCGGAAGTCCCGTCATGCCGGCCATGGCGTCGGTGAAGGTGCTGGCGAGGAGCGGCACCTGTTTCCCGCGCGCCACCGCGATCGATTCGTGGAGCGCGGCTTCCATCAGGGCGCGCAAGTCAGGATCCGCGCGAATGACGCCGATCGGGCTGCGCGTCACCGCGGTCATGCCGCTGAAGACCGACAACCGCGCAAACTTCGTCCAGATGTCGACGAGAATCCGATCGCTGAGCGTGGCGTCGAACCCGGCATGCTGGCCGGCGTCGCGGAGTGCTTCGAGGGCGGCCGGCGCCGGACCGGCGATCGGGCCAAAGATCAACCGCTCCATCGCGGTGTGACGGATCAGTCCCGGTTCGGCGATGACCGCGGTCACATACGCGGTGCCGCCGGCGACGTGAGCGCGGCCAAGCGTGCGCGTCAGAATCTCGACGGTGTCGACGCCGTTCTGAAACGGAATCACGATCGTCTCGGGCCCGAGCAGCGGCGGCAGCATGGCGAGGGCGCTGTCGGTGTCATAGAGCTTGACGGCGAAGAGCACGATATCGACCGGACCCACTGCGGCGGGATCGTCGGTGGCGGACACGCGCGGGACATGCACGTTGCCGTTCGGGCTCTCGATGCGAAGACCGTGCTCGCGCAGGGCGGCCAGATGCGCGCCGCGCGCGATGAACGTCACGTCGCCGCCCGCCGCGGCCAGCCGGCCGCCGAAATATCCGCCCACGCCGCCGCTGCCGAGAATCGCAATCCGCATGGCGCGCATTCTATATACTTCGTCGCGATATTCGCCAAAGGTCCGGCTGAAGCCGGACACTACGTACGAACACTCACCGCGTAGAGTCCGGCTTCAACGGGACGATTAGAGGACACGATGATGAGCATGAAAGCCGCTGCTGTCGCCCTCGCCCTCGCCGTACCGGCCATGGTCGTGACCCGCGCTGCCGTGCAACCGGCGCCCGCCGAATCGTCGGCAGGACCGCAGGCGACGTCGTGTGGCGTGCCGACCACTCCGCCGCCGACCGGCCGCGGCGCGCAGCCGACGTTTCCACCGGGACAATATCCGGTGAGTCTGCCCGCCATGTCGCATCTCGGTGCGCGAAACGATCTGCCGAATCCATTTCAGGCGGGCGTCGATTTCGGCCAGCTGCCGCAGGGGCGCAAATGGGGATCCACGGCGAGCGTAACGACCGCGCCTGACGGAACCATTTGGGTCGTCGATCGCTGCGGCGTATCTGGCGCCGGCGGGACGACGTGTGCCGGTCCGAATGCCGGAGTGGCGCCGATCTTCCAGTTCGATACGACCGGCAAGTTGCTCAAAAGTTTTGGCGCCGGGTTGTTCGTGAGCCCGCACAAGCTGACGGTAGACAAGGACGGCAACCTCTGGGTCGCCGACAACGGCAGCCATCAGGTGTTCAAGTTGAGCAGCGCCGATGGCAAGGTGTTGATGACGCTCGGACAGAAGGGCGTCGCCGGGGCCGGACACGATCAGTTCGATGCGCCGACGGAAGTCGCGGTCGCCGCCAACGGTGACATCTTCGTGGGCGACGGTCACACCGGCGGCGGCACTGCCGTCGGCAACGCGCGCGTCGTGAAGTTCGACAAGGACGGAAAGTTCCTGAAGACCTGGGGCAAGAAGGGCATGGGCCCGAGCGAGTTCGACGTGATTCACACTGTCGCGATCGACTCACGGGGCCGCCTGTTCGTGGGCGATCGCCAGAACAACCGCATTCAGGTCTTCGACGCCGAGGGCAAGTTCATCGATCAGTGGTTCCAGTTCGGCCGCCCGAGCGGGATGTACATCAACAAGCGGACCGACACCTTGTACGTGGCGGACTCCGAGTCGCGCGATGGCCGGACCAACACCGGGCAGTTCGCCTTGCCACAGACCGGCTACGGTTACAACCCGGGCATCCGCCGCGGCATCCGGATCGGCAGCGCGCGCGACGGCAAGGTCACCGGATTCATTCCCGATCCATGCCCGTATCCCTACGCCGGCGTTTCGACGCTGGCCGAAGGGGTCACCGTCGATCTGCAGGGCAACGTCTACGGTGCGGACTTCCTCATGGACGTGAGGAAATTCATCAAACGTTAGCCCGACGCCCTTCAGCGCGTCCGACTTGGGACGGCCTGAAGGCCGTCCCCTACACGTTTCCGTGTCGCCGACTGAACGCGTCCTACCGACACTTGTAGGGGACGGCCTTTAGGCCGTCCCAACCGGTCAAAGTCCTGCCGACACTTGTAGGGGACGGCCTTTAGGCCGTCCCGACCTGTCGAAGTAAAATGCGCGGCAGATGCCGACGCGTTATGGGCGGTCGCCCTGGATCGATCAATTTCCGAAGTCCCGCATCCCAACTTATCCAGTTCATCGCGGACCCCTCAAGGTCGACGCCGCGATCGTCGGCGGCGGACTGACCGGCTGCGTGACGGCCTACGTTTTTGCCGCTGCCGGCATCAAAGTCGCGCTATTCGAGGCCGATGCGCTCGGGCACGGATCGAGCGGCGCCTCGACGGGCTGGATCTCCGACGATCCCGGCAGCAATTTCGCTGAAGTCGAAAAGCTCATGGGCCTGCGCAAAGCGCGTTACGCCTGGGCAGCGTGGCGGCGGGCGGCGCTGGATTTCGCCGCGGTCATCCGCCGTCTCCAGCTCAAGTGCGAGCTCGAACCGCGGGGCTCGTTGTTGATCGCGACCACGCCCGACCAAGTGAGCCGGCTTTCGCGCGAGCAGAAGACGCGACGCGAAGCTGACCTCGACTCCGTGGTCGTGAAGGGGCGCGCGATCGATGAGGAAACCGGCATCCCCAACAGCAGCGGCCTGCGCAGCCGCGACGGCGCCACCATCAATCCGTATCGCGCGACGCTCGGTTTCGCGGCCGCCGCGGCGGCACGCGGCGCGCTCATTTTCGAACGATCGGCGGTTCGCAAGATCGGCTTCAACCGTAAAGACGCCGAGGTCTTCACCGCCGGCGGATCGTTTCGGACGCGCCGGGTCGTCGTCGCGACGGCGATGCCGACGACGACGCTCTTTCGCTCGCTGGCGAGACATTTCTGGTTCAAGAGCAGTTACCTCGCGCTCACCGAGCCGATCCCGGCCAAGATCCGCAATCGTCTGGGCAAGCGCGGGCTCGTCCTCCGCGATGCCGCCGTGCCGCCGCACCTGGTCAGATGGGTGGACGATGAGCGGCTGCTGATTCAGGGGGCCGACGGTGCGCGGCCGGCCGATCGCCTGCGCGAGAAAACGGTCGTGCAGCGGACCGGGCAGTTGATGTACGAGCTGTCGACGATGTATCCGGACATCTCCGGCATCATGCCCGCTTACGGCTGGGACAGCCCGTACGCGCTGACCGGTGAGGGGCTGCCGTACTTCGGTGCTCATCGCAATTTTCCGCATCAGTTCCTGGCGTTCGGCGATTCCAGTCCTGGCGTGACCGGCGCGTATCTGGCGAGCCGTATCCTGCTCCGTCACTATCTCGACGAGGTCGAGTCGAGCGACGAAGCCTTCTCATTCACCCGATGATCGATCTGCTCGCGTTCGGCCCTCACCCCGACGATCTCGAAATCGGGATGGGGGGGACCATCGTGCGCCACACCTCGCTCGGCATGCGCGTCGGCCTGTGCGATCTGACTGCCGGCGAAATGGGATCGAACGGCACACCGGAAGAACGGCTTGCCGAGTCCGAAGCGGCGCGATTGGTGCTGGGCGCCGCCTGGCGGATCAACCTGCGCTGGCCGGATCGCCGGATCGGAAAAGATCCGGCGCATCTCGAGGAGGCGGTCGCCTTCATTCGCCGGCATAAACCGAGGGTCGTGGCCATCCCGTACTGGTCGGACCGGCATCCCGATCATGTAGCTGCCAGCGAGCTGCTGACCGAGGCGTCGTTCAACGCCGGACTGCGGCGGTACGTCGCGCAAGGCGAGGCGTGGAAGGCCGACTGGATTTGCTATTACTTCATCAATGACAGCGCCACTCCCTCGTTCGTCATCGACGTGTCCGACTACTACGATCAGAAACGGCTGGCGCTCGAGTGTCATACGTCGCAGTTCACGCCGGCGTCAGCGGGGAGCTCGGTGGCGACACGGTTGAACACGCCGCTGTTCATGCAGCTCATCGACAGCCGCGACGCGCAATTCGGCGCCCTGGCCGGGGTGAACCGCGCCGAAGGGTTCGTCGTCCGTGAACCGATTCTGCGTCCGAGCCTGATGAAGCGTGTCCCATGAACGTTGGCATCATCTGCTACGCCTCGGTGGGCGGCAGCGGCATCATCGCCACTGAACTGGGCAAGCAGCTCGCGGTGCGCGGTCACCGTGTTCATATCCTGAGCACCGACACGCCGGTGCGCCTCGGCGATTACGTCCCGGGGCTTTCGTTTCATCGCGTCGAGACGCCGAACTACCCGCTCTTTCGCGAGCCGCAGTACCTCTTGTCGCTCGCCAACAAGATCGTGGAAGTCGCGCGGGGCGAGCGTCTCGACATCGTCCACGCGCATTACGCCATTCCGCATGCCGCCGCGGCGTATCTCGCCAGGCAGATTCTGGCTTCCCGGCAGGCGTCTCCGCCGCCGGCGGTGATCACGACGCTCCATGGCACCGACATTACCCTGCTCGGCAGCGTCCGCTCGTACTCGGAAATCGTCGCCTTCGGCATCGAACAATCCGACGGCGTGACCGCGGTCTCGGCGAGCCTCAAGGCCGACACCTATCGGGAGCTGGGCGTGTCGTGCGATATCCGCGTGATTCCGAATTTCATCGACTGCGACGCCAATCAACGGGTCGATGCGTCAACGATTCGGCGCCGTCTCGCGCCCGGCGGCGAGAAACTGGTGATTCACGTCTCAAATTTCCGCCCCGTCAAGCGCGTCAGCGCCGTCGTCGAGGTGTTCTCCCGGGTCCGAAAGCTGGTGCCGTCGCGTCTGCTGATGGTCGGGGACGGTCCCGACCTCGCCGAAGCGGTCCGGCTCGCCCAGTCGCTGAACCTGAGCGAGCATGTGCAATTCCTCGGCGAGCAGGACCGCGTCGTGCCGCTGCTCTCGGCGTCCGACGTCTTCCTGCTGCCGTCGGCGCAGGAGAGTTTTGGCCTGGCCGCCCTCGAGGCGATGACCTGCGAGGTGCCGGTCGTGGCCTCCAAAGTCGGCGGGCTGCCGGAAGTCATCGACCACGGCGTCACCGGCTTCCTGCACGCGCCCGGCGACCTGGACGGGATGGCGCAGTCGGTCGCCCACCTCCTGCTCGACGATCGGATGCGGCGGCAGTTCGGAGCGGCCGCGAAGAAGGTCGCCCACGAGCGCTACTGCGATTCGGCCATCGTTCCGCTGTATGAGGCGTATTACCAGGAAGTGATCGAGAAGGCCACGCGCCGCCGTTCCTGAACCGGCTGTCGCAGCGTCTAAAGGCCATCGGAGGTCTACTTCGCACTTCGTGCTACGGTGGACAGCCTTCGCTCTGTGAGGCGGGCTAGCCAGCCGCCGCTCGCTCAGATGTGACGCGAGCGAAGGTTGGTATACTCGCGGATTGGCTCCACTCCGGGGGTAATAAAGGATTCCTATGCGTACATTTCGTGGCGTGATCGGCGTTGTGCTGGGCGTTCTGCTCAGTGTGTCGGCATTCGCTCAGTCGCAGGCGGCCAATGGTTCCATCGAGGGCACTGTCACGGATGTCTCCACGGGCGTGTTGCCCGGCGTCACGGTTACCATCAGCAACACCGAAACCGGAAACACGCGTTCGGTCACAACCAACGAAGATGGCCTGTACCGGGCGCTGCTGCTGCCGCTCGGGCGTTATCGCGTCGTCGCCGAGCTCCAGGGTTTCAAGAAGTTCGATCGATCCGGGATCACGCTTCAGGCTGGCGACACCGCGATCGTGAACGTGACACTCGAAGTGGGGCAAATCAGCGAGACCGTCACCGTCACCAGCGAGGTGCCAGTCGCGCAGCCCGGGAAAATCGATCTCGGGCGGACGCTGAACGATCTCGAAGTGCACAACCTGCCGCTGCCGTCGCGCAATCCATACAACCTCGCGTTCCTCCAGGCCAATGTCACCGGCTACGAGAACAACGAATTCGGCGTGCCGCGCATCAATGCCAATGGCTCGCAGATGCACACCAACTATCAGCTCGACGGCAACACCAACACCGAGAAGGACCGCGCCGGGCTGCGCATGCTGCCGATCTCCGAAGTGCTCGTCCGCGAGGTGAAGCTGGTCACCAACGGTTTCGCGCCAGAATTCGGCCAGACCACCGGCATGGTCTACAACGCCATTACTCAATCAGGCACCAACGATCTGCATGGGTCGGCGAGCTATCGCTTCAAGCGCACGCCGATGTCGTCGCGGCCGT
>Ga0163163_10006649_pt1 | contig 10128 bp, 8 predicted proteins | sample S65metaG_FD_119766 | JGI IMG/M metagenome (GOLD analysis project Ga0163163, IMG submission 119766) | Switchgrass rhizosphere microbial communities from Kellogg Biological Station, Michigan, USA - S6-5 metaG | ecosystem: Host-associated > Plants > Roots > Rhizosphere > Soil | place: USA: Michigan... | reverse complement strand
TGACCGAGCTGAAGAGCGAGATTGAACAGCTCGAAGCACCTCCAGGAGAGAGGCGGGGCAACCCTTAGAAGCGCCGCCACTTCATTTCTGCTTACGTCCTCAATATTTCGGCCATCGCCCGAGGGGCGCAAACTTTGGCGCCGGTAATCGGTCGGCAGCACTTCGCAGCTTGTCCGCCTCCCCGAAAGCCTCAGAACGAGCGGTGCGCGGGTTCAAGTCCATCCTCGTTTATCAATGAAATCAATAACTTAGAGATAAATGCAAGATTCTCTAAAAACCCGTCCTGCTGCACACGCTTCATTGTTGCGAAGCTGTAGCCTTAACGCCTTACATTAAGTACGTGGCCCGATTCCTGCTTGACCTCTAAGGGAGCGCAGGTGCAGGACATGTCAGTTTTTGCAGCATCCAATTTTTGAACAAAGTTGTTTAGGAGTGCAAGATGGTTGACGAGAGTTTTGCCAGGCTTCGAACACATCGCAGCAACATTCAGCGTTATCGCCAATTGCTGGAAACCAGCCTGACGGACCTTGAACGCGAGTTTATTGCCAAGCGCCTCGCAGAAGAACAATCGGCTGTTGAAGGGCTCGTTCGGACTATGCTTCCGCTCATGCTTGAAGACCCGGCAGCCCCATCATCCAGGGATCCACGCGCTGCCTAACCGCCGCATTCCCGCCTCCCATACCAAAGGGATTGCGGGGTCTCGCGGCGCCTTTCGCCTGAGCTCAGCCCGCGTACGTCCCAACGAGAGATCAATGATCCTCCGTTCTAATTCGGCGTTTCCAGAGGGTTAAGGGGGCCACGCAAGCGCCGTATCTCGATCACTGTCCGATACAATTCGGAATAGATATTGCCCTCCAAATCGAGGGTGACATGGACGAATCTGCCGTCTTGCAGGTATCCTTTGCCCCGCCAAATTCCACGGCTGTCCTTCTCCAATCCAGTAATATTTACATACCCCTTGGCTTCGATTCGAGACTTCGCCTGGCCTTCGTCGAGGCTGTTGGCCCCCTCAGACGAGGTTTTCGAATTTGTCGTTCTGGGAAGTTCGAGCGGCATGACCGCAGAGTAGGACGGAAAGCTGGTGCCGGAGTAGCAGGGGCTGTTTGGATTAGCATATGCCGACCGGCGATCCGTCGTCGTGAAGTCAGAATTCCAGGATCGATCTCGCTCGAATAAGTTCCAGGATCGATCTCGCCCGAATGCCGGGTAGCAGGGGTTCAAAGGGGCAGTAGCAAAGGCAGAGGGCATAGTCGGACCGGTCGCATAGGCTGTTGGTCGCGTAGGCTGCGTCTGCGCAAATGTTGATGTGGTAATCGAGGCCGCTAACGCTGCCACAATAAGTATTCGCATGCCCATTCCATTCTTGAATGAACTTTGCCTTGTTATAGCCGATCAAGGGGCCGTCGTGTAGTCGGCGGCAGAGAAAGCAGCCGGCTTGCGAACTATTCGTCAGCGACCGCCTTCCGGCGGTCTTTCTTATTTGTGGCTTCTCCTTGCTAATCACCAGGTTGTGAATGGCGGAGGCCGCATCTCAAGTACGTCTGAAGAATATGTAAAAGCCTTCTGAGTCAACAATGTGCATTTTGGGTCCTTGAGGGACGCCACAGCGGAAATTCCCCGGAGTTGAAAGTGAAAAATCCTAAACTTAAATCGATGACCGTGGACGAGCTTTGGTCGCTTCGCGAATATGTTGCATCTGTATTGGCCGGTATATTAGCGGCCCAAAAAGCTGGGCTCGAGCAGCGGCTGCGGAAGCTTGCTGCATCGATACGCGGAAGCGCGGCAAATGCAACAAATGCTCGGCGGCCTTACCCAAAGGTCTTTCCGAAATATCGAAACCCAGCTCGCCCCTCCCAAACATGGACGGGCCGTGGCATGACGCCGCGCTGGCTTACAGCTCAGCTAAGATCAGGAAAAAAGCTCGACGATTTCCGGATTGCAAAGGGCGAATGATCGTGCGCTACGCTCACGGCGGAAAATCCATAGCTCCATTTAACCCGCAACGCGAACATCAAGCTTAACACGTGGGTTTCATTGCAGTTGACCTAAACAAGTCCAGCGTGGCTTCAGTCGCGCAGATTGGACCAATCCCGCATGGATCATGCCTACTGCGCGATTGGGGCCCGCCTCAAGTTATCGAAGGGGCACCACCCAATCACAGTAAGCGCTGACCTCACCCTCTCCTGAGGCCTCGGATGGACGAGTGTTACGATTTCGAAATTGGGATCGGCTGCAAGCTTGCCGACGCCATCCGTTATGCGCTCTCGCTGACGCGCTTCATCGATGATGGCTGCATCAACAACACCGTCGAACGCTCCATCCGCCCGATCGCGCTCAACCGGAAAATGCGTTGTTTGCGGGCTCGGACGGCGGCGCCGACCCTTGGGCCACCGTCGCTTCCCTGATCCAAATCTGTAAGCTGCGATGTTGATCCGCTCGCCTACCTGACCGACATTCTAGCCAGGATCGTCAACGGCCATCCCAACAGCGACATCGATCGGCTCCTCCGTGGGCCTACCGACGTCAAGCCCTTAAAGCCGTGGCTTGAAAACGACGCTTACCAATCACACCAATCCGCCCGTGTCGCATTAGATTTGGCTGATCAAGAGCTCCCGGGCCGAAGCGAAGCCGCTTTAGCCATTATCCACTTTCGCTGTTCCTCTGAATATTCGTTCCAAGGTCGCAGCGAATGTTCAAAAAGATTAGCCAGCTCATCAAATTGCTCGCTTGCGTTCAGCAGCTCAAGCAAATCGGCTAGCTCCGGATTAATGTTAATATTCAATGAAAAACCCAAATGCGGCAATATCAGAAGTTATTTCTTTGTCGCAACTTGGTTTGAATGCAAAAAGACCTTTTTTGCGCAGACTCGTGAAATTAGGACGGCTTCTTTGTGGCAACCTGCGCAACCGGGTGTGCTTAAAGCGCGTGATCGGCGTAGGAAACCGAGCGAGCGCGTACAACGGTGGCGTCCTCACCTCCGGTGGTGCCTCGATGCGCCGAGTTGCAGATCGGCTAGCAGGATATCGGTGGTGGTTGCCTCTAGTGCTTGATTAAGGCGAAGGTTCATGCCGCCCGGGTTGCGCAGAGAAGCCCGCACGTTCGTCAAATTAAATACCAACCAACATATCCGCCGCTAACAAACGAGCCGGCGATCCGCGACAGGTCCGGTCACACCATCGGCAAAATAGTCCTGCTCGGGATCACCACCAATGTTTGCGAACGGTAGAACAAACGCAGAGCGCGAAGCACACGACTGGTTTCGACGGAGCCTTGAGGCCAATCGCAATCACACGCTCTCTCATTTTCAATTCGCTGGCGCGGCGGGGCTAGATGGCATCGTCTCTTGGGGTGCGTTGAACCGCAAGGTCGAACGGGGGCAAGCACAAGCTGAAGAGAGAATAAAAGACACTCCAAATTGCGATTGCCACGGCATCTGCTTCGTGGCCTTATCAATAAATGACAATACGCACAACGAAACTATTAATGCCTCAAGCGTTGAAAGATCCACAACCTGCTTGTTATTTTTTGCAAACGTTCATCGGGAAGATTTCGATGGAGATATTTGACATGGCGGTTGCGGCGGCGGCGTCCATCGCCGGTTTCCTCGTTGGATTTGCCGTCAGGGCGGGTATCTCTGCTCGCCGGCGCGTAGCCGTACGGCGACGGCGCGCCTTTTTCAATTCAATTTTAGCAGAGCGACCGTCAGAAGGTAACGACGAGGACGCATGAGCCTGACATACGCGATTGCCGATTTACACGGCCGGTTTGACATTCTGGAAAGCGCTGTATCCGAGATACGAAAACATGCCCGGACTACTCCGTTCAAGATCATCACACTGGGTGACTACGTCGATCGCGGACCTGAAAGCCGCGAGATAATCGAGTTTCTGTTGGCATGGCAATATGTCGACTCTTCCTTGGTTTGCTTGAAGGGCAACCATGAACACATGATGTTCGAAACTATTCGGAAGCCGCTTGATCCCGACTGGTGGATAGCGAACGGCGGCGATGCTACGCTGCTATCTTATGGCCACCCACGCACGGGGAACTATCAGCCCGACGTCGTGCCGGCCAATCACACGGCGTGGCTCGAGACCTTGCCCCTTATGCATGTCGATGAATTCCGCGTCTTTGTGCACGCCGGCGTAGACCCAATCCGTCCGCTCGACGAACAGACTGAGCAGATCTTGTTGTGGTCGCGATACCCGGATGGCGCCAACATAGGCCATGGCGAACGGCATGTGGTCCATGGACACCATAAGTTTGCAGATGGTCCCAAGTGTTACGCGAACCGCACAAATCTTGACACCTATGCTTGGTACACGGGACGGTTAGTGGTCGGCGTTTTCGACGATGGCAAGCCGGGTGGTCCCGTCGACTTCATCGAAGTAAAAGCACGACCTGGCACAATACGGGAGCCTGGCCGCCGGCTAATCGACCTGAGGCCGAAAGCTCGCAAATGATGAAGCCCTATCCCACCTGCCGCTAGCGGGAAGTGCTGCAATACGCAGCAAAATCCCGAAGGTGCGGCTAGAGCTGCAATCGAACTATTTGCCAGGCCAGGACGGCTTGCGTTTCTCGCCGAAGGCCTTGAGGCCTTCCTTGGCGTCCTCCGTCATCGCCAGCAACGCTATCTGGCTTTCGGTGTAGGCGATGCTCTCGTCGAACGACATCGAAGCGATCGCCCGCATCGCGTATTTGCCGCGCCGGATCGCGGTCGGCGACTTGTCGACGATACGGTTGATCAGCCAGTCGACCTTGGCGTCGAGCTCCGCCGCCGGCACCACGTAGTTCAGCAGTCCGGCTGCCTGCGCCGTATGTGCGTCGAACGGCTCGCCGGTCAGCGACCATTCGCTGACGAGGCGCTTGGGCGCGATCGACTGCAGCAGGCTCAGCACCTGCATCGGGAACACGCCGACCTTCACCTCGGGCAAACCGAAAATCACATGATCGGCGGCGACGGCCATGTCGGTCATGCACAGCAAGCCCATGCCGCCGGCCATGCAGACGCCCCCCACCCGTGCGATCGCAGGCTTGGTGGCGTTTTGCGACAGCCGCAGCAGATCGGCGTAGTCGACATTCGGCCTGGAAAAATCCATCGCGAAGGCAGCGCCGCTGTTCTGCAGGTCAGCGCCAGCGCAAAACGCCTTCTCGCCCGCCCCCGTCAGCACGATGACGCGGACATCCTTGTCGTCATGCGCTTCGCGATAGCCGCGGACGATGCCGGCGACCACGTCGGCATTGATGGCGTTGCGCTTGTCCGGCCGGTTGATGGTAATCCAGAACGCCTGTCCGCGCTTTTCGCGTATCACGCTGCTCATGTCGTTCATTGTCCCGCTCGCCTGTCCGCTGTTGCTTTGCAATCATTTGCGGCAGGATGGCGCTGCTCTGCAAGCGGGAATTCAAGGCGCAGCCCCGACCCCGGCAGAGACAAGCACCGAAAACCAAAGAAGTTTAGGGCCCGGCCGGCGAAGCTTCGGATTCCGAACCCGCAAGGCCCGGGCCGTCGCAGCCATGGAGGGCCGCACGAAGCCGAACACCTTGAAATTTTCCATCCGCGCAGGTGTTATGTGACGGACAGGCCATCGGAGGGAGAGCACCATGAGCCGGATACCCTATGTTGTTGCGACGATTCTGATCCTTGTCGGCGCCACGAGCCTTTCGGCAGCGCGCGCCGAGACAATCGTCTTAAAGGCAGAACTGAAGGGGACTAACGAAGTTCCACCCAACAATAGTCCGGCATCCGGCCAGGCGACGGCCTCTCTCGACACCGGAACGAAAACGCTTACGTGGAGCATTACCTACAAAGACCTGACCGGACCTGCGGTAGCGGCACACTTTCATGGACCGGGCGAGACCGGCAAAAACGCCGGTATCGTGCTTCCATTCAAAACCGCGCAGAGCCCAATCGAGGGTACGGCGGTGCTTTCCGAGACGCAGGTGGCGGATCTCGTCGCGGGCAAATGGTATGCGAACATCCACACGGCCGCCAATCCCGGAGGCGAGCTGCGCGGCCAGATGTTGAAACAATAATCTTACGCGACGAGGGCAGCCTGCCGAACCGATCCTTCGGCCAAGGCCTTGGCCCGCCGGTTTTGCAGGAGTTCGCTGAAGTTCGAAAATGGCAACGGGGGCGAGACGACATAGCCTTGCCCCTCCTCGACACCGCAGGCTATCAGCGCCTGAATTTGCTCTGATGTTTCGATTCCTTCGGCGACGACCGTCATCCGAAGATCGTGCGCAAGACGCACCAGCATGGCGACGATCGTCGCGGCCGCCTCGTCTTCCGTGATCGTATCGATGAAGAACTTGTCGATCTTTATCGTGTTGGCGCCTAGCCCCTTTATCTGGGACAGGCCGCTGTTGCCGACGCCAACGTCATCCATTGCGACCCGGAAGCCGAGTTCGCGCAACTCTCTCACTACGGCAGCAGCTCCCTCAATACTGGGCAGTTCGCTGCGCTCGGTGACTTCCAGAACGATCTGACGGGCAGATACGCTTGCTCCAACGACGATATCGCGAAGTGCTTTAATGAATCCGTCGCTCAGGAGATGCCGCGGCGCGACGTTGAAGGACATCTTGAAGTTCTTGTTTTCGCGCAGCAGATGGCTTGCGTCCTTGAGCGCCGTCGACAGGATCTGCCACGTCATCGGCCCAATTCTTCCACTCGACTCGGCAAGCGGAATAAAATTGATGGGAGAAACGACGATGCCATCGCGGCGCACCCACCGGGCAAGCACTTCACATCCGACAATTTCGCCAGAGCCGAGATCAAATATCGGCTGGAAGAACGGCTTGAACTCGTGGCGGGCCAGAGCCTGGTCGATATCGGCTATCGGCCCCTCCAGCCTCGGCCTCGTCTTGGTCAGGAGCAATCCGAAGGCAACACCCAGGCCCAATGCTATGAACATTGTCGGCCAATAGGCTTCGCTGTTCCATCGCTGCAAAACGCCGGTGTCGACGCGAATGGTCGCTTCGAGCGGATAATGGTTCGAAGAATTGACGATACTGACCACATGCGAGAACGCATCATGCTCCGAGGGAAAACGTCCGACTTCGAGGCCGGTCTTCAGCCGCAGCAACACTTCGCTGTGGGCCCGTAGCTCCGCAGGCATGATGTCGAACAGGTACGAGTTGATTCCCAGAATGGCTACGATCGAACTCTTCTTGTCGATATCGCGCAGGACGCCGAGCGCAACGCCGCTGAATTGATCAACCCGGAACAGGAGCAGGTGGCGATCTTGAGACGGCAACATATCCGCGCGATCCACCCATCCACTGTCAAACTCCAGCGTCTCGGAGTAAGCCGAACAGATCACCGATCCGTCGCGATTGACCAGCCGTATGTCCTTTACGGTGGAGCGCTGATAAACTTGAAGACGGACGCCTTGCAGCGTTCCCGGATCGCAGTTCAGCGTTCCCTTCGCGGCGAGTTCGTCGAGCGTGGCGGCTCCAAAGCCGACGGCGACCTCGGCGCGTCGCAATGCGACGTCGGCCAGCTCTTCAAGCTGCCGCTTTTGATGCCCGTCGATGACTGCTTTCGCGGCGAAATGTCCGGCGGCCAGGAACAAGCCCACGCTTGCCGCCAGCATTGCTACGTGGGTAACGCTGGGCCGCCGCCAGGTCATCGGACACGCTCAAGCCATGAAAAATGAACCCGACGGTAGGTCCTGGCCTCTAAGATTCGGTTTAAGCCGCCTGGGTCCTGCTACCGTGAGTTGGTAGCGGGCCGATGATTGAAGTTAGCAAAAGGTAAACAAACAAGGCCCGCTCGGCATTCTCCGCCGAATGGCCCGTGCGCCAGCGTCCCTTGCAGGACACGGTCGCTGGTGTGGGCCGTCACGGGATCAGGCCGCGGGTGCGGCTTTCTTTACCCAGACCTTGTTGTCATGGAATGCCGCGCCGCCGACCGGCGCGACCGTTTCGGCACCGGTCAGCATGTTGATGCCGCGGCCGCCGATATGGGCCTTGTTCGGATGAATGGACTCGGCGATCAGCACACCGCGGCGGACACCGTCGAACAGTTTCGCCGTCAGCGTGGTTTCACCCCTGACATTGCCGAGCGTCACCGCGTCGCCATCGGCGATCGAGAGAGGAGCTGCGTCCTCGGGGTGTATCATCACTGTCGGCGCGCCCTCGCGGGCCTGCGAACCGGGCGTCTCGTTGAAGCTCGTGTTGAGATAGCCGCGCGACGGCGAGGTCGCGAGGCGGAACGGATGTTGCTCGTCCGCCTCCTCGATGATCGTCCAGTGATCGGGCAGCGAGGGCATCTCGGCCCACGGGCCCAGGCCGGGAGTGCCGGACGGCGGGTTAGCCCAATCGGCCTTGAAGTGGAACTTCTTGTCGGCGTGCGCAAAACCGTCGAGATAATGCGAGGTGCGGAAATCCGGCTGGATATCGCGCCACAGATCGGCTTCGAGCGTTTCGATATCGCCATGACCGCTCTTCTTCAGCGTCGCATCGATCAGTTCGCGCGGCGTCATCTCGAAAGCGGGATGCACGGCGTTGAGACGGTGGCCGAGACCCTGCAGCACCTCATGGTTGGAACGGCATTCGCCGGGCGGATCGATCAGCTTGGGCCCGACCGAAATATGCTGGTGGCCGCCGCCGTAATAGAGATCGTCATGCTCCATGAACATCGTGGCTGGAAGCACGATGTCGGCCATCGCGGCCGTCTCGGTCATGAACTGCTCATGCACGACCATGAACAGGTCTTCGCGGGCAAAGCCCTGTCGCACCAACGCCTGTTCCGGCGCCACCGTCACCGGGTTGGTATTCTGGATCAGCATCGCCTTGACCGGTGGTCCGCCCTTCAGGGCTTCGGCGTCACCGGTAAGGATGCGCCCGATCCGGGACTGGTCGAGCCAGCGGGTCGTGCGGTCGATCGCGTCATGCCCCTCGATGATGGATTCGTCGAACTTCCAGATCGAGGCATTGTTGAAGAAGGCACCGCCGCCCTCATATTGCCAGGCGCCAGTCACCGCCGGGATGCACAGCGCGGCATGCATCTGCGCTGCTCCATTGCGGCTGCGGGTAAAGCCGTAGCCGAGGCGGAAGAACGAGCGCTTGGTCTGGCCGACGAGGCGCGCGAATGCCTCGATCTCCTCCACCGGCACGCCCGAGATTTTCGAGGCCCATTCCGGCGTTCTGGTCGCGAGGTGCGCCTCGAGTTCGTCGGGGCAATCGGTGTAGCGGTCCATATAGGCGCGATCCGCGTAACCCTCGCGGAACAGGACGTTCATCACGCCGCAGGCAAAGGCACCGTCGGTGCCCGGCCGGAGCAAAATCTTGACGTCGGCCTGCTTCATGGTGTCGTTGTTGTAGACGTCGATCGCCGCGATCTTCGCGCCACGCTCCTTGCGGGCGCGCGATGCATGGGTCATCACGTTGACCTGCGTATTGACCGGATTGGTCCCCCAGATCACGACGAGGTCGGAGACGCCCATTTCCCGCGGATCGACGCCGGCGATCTTGCCAGTGCCGATGGAGAAACCGACGCGCGCGATGGTCGCGCAAATGGTGCCGTAGAATCGGGAATACTTCTTCACATGCGCGAGGCGATTGATGCCGTCTCGCATCACGAGTCCCATGGTGCCGGCGTAATAATACGGCCACACGGATTGCGCGCCGAATTCGCGCTCGGCCTGATCGAAGCGCGCGGCGACTTCGTCGAGCGCCTCGTCCCAGGAAATCCGCGCGAACTCGCCTGAGCCCTTCGGGCCTGTGCGGCGCATCGGGTGGAGCAGCCGGTCAGGGTGATGAATGCGCTCGGCGTAGCGTGCGACCTTCGCGCATACCACGCCCGCCGTGTAGGTCTGCACCTTGGAGCCGCGGACCCGGCCGATCGAGCGGCCGTCGATTACCTCGATGTCGAGCGCGCAGGCCGACGGGCAATCGTGCGGACAGGTGGAATGGCGGATATCGACCTTGGCATGCTGGTTCATGCGCTTCTAGGTAACATCAAATGCCGCGGTCGCCGAGGGGGTTTGTCCGGCCCTGCACCTGCAAAAACGGCCTTTTGCCATGCATCAGACGCCCAAATAGGCGCCGCCATTGGTGTGGATAGCCTGTCCATTGATGTAGCGCGCACCGGGCCCACACAGAAAACGCACGGTTGCGGCAACGTCT
>Ga0163163_10006647_pt1 | contig 10129 bp, 10 predicted proteins | sample S65metaG_FD_119766 | JGI IMG/M metagenome (GOLD analysis project Ga0163163, IMG submission 119766) | Switchgrass rhizosphere microbial communities from Kellogg Biological Station, Michigan, USA - S6-5 metaG | ecosystem: Host-associated > Plants > Roots > Rhizosphere > Soil | place: USA... | reverse complement strand
GGTATTGCCGCGCGAATGCGCCGCCGCCATGATGCCGGTGACGATGAGCTGGCCCGCGCCGTATGCGCCGGCGGGAAAGGCGTGAAAAGCGGGATGGCCGCGGTAGGACTGCACCTCCTCGGTCATGCCCATCCAGGCCTGGATGAGGTGATCGTAGCCCGGCTTGTTGCTGCGCTCATGGCCGCGGCCGTAGCCGGTGATGGACGCATAGATCAGGTGAGGAAAGCGCTTGGCCAGGGTGTCGTAGCCGATACCCAGTTTTTCGGCCGCGCCGGGCTGGAAGCTTTCCAGCAGCACGTCCGCCTTGGCGCACAGGTCCATGAGGGTTTGCCTGCCGGCCTCTGTCTTCAGGTCGAGTTCCATCGAGCGCTTGCCGCGGTTCCAAACGTGGTAAGCGGGGAGGAAACGGAACGGATCGCCGCCGGGCGGCTCGATCTTGATCACGTCGGCGCCGTTGTCGGCCAGCAGCATGCCGGCGAAGGGCCCCGCCATGCCCCAGCTCAAGTCCAATACCGTCAACCCGTCCAGCAGTCTTGCCATTGCATTCCCCTCTTTTGAGCCGTCCGCGCGCGGGCGGCCACCGGCGTAAGAATCAGCGGATGACCAAGAATAAAGCAACTGCCGGTAGGCGTGCGCCGGCGTGCCTGTCAAGCATGCCCTTTCCCGCCGGTGGGAAACGGATGGGCTACGCGGCAGCCATCAGCGCTCAATACTCCACCGGCACCGGGTCCAGGCTGCGCCACAGGTACCAGGTGGCCACCGAACGCCACGGCTGCCAGTTCCTGGCCAGTCGCGTGATGGTGCGCGCCGTCACCCTTCTTCCGGAAAAATAATGCAGGGCCACCGCCTTCTGCAGGCCGATGTCGTCCAGCGGCAGCACGTCGGGCCGATGCAGGTTGAACATGAGGAACATCTCGGCCGTCCAGCGGCCGATGCCGCGCACTTCCACCAATTCCTCGATGATGGCCTCGTCATCGAGGTCCGGCCAGCGCAGGGGATCGACCTTGCCGGTGGAGAAGTGCCCGGCGAGGTCGAGCACGTACTCCAGCTTGCGGCGCGACAGTCCCGCCGCCAGCATGGCGTCGCGGTCGGCGGCGAGCACGGCGGCGGGGGTGATCGCGGCGACGGCACGAGCCGCCTCCGTTGACCTGGACCCGGTCGCCAGCGCTTCGGCCAGCACCGCAACTTCGAAGCGGCCCCACACCGTGGCGGCCGCCTTGACCGAAATCTGCTGGCCCACGATGGCTCGCGCCAGGGTGAAGAATGGGTCGCCGCGCCGGGTCATGGCCACCTTGGGGTGGCGGCGGATGATGGCGGCCAGCGTGGGGTCGCTGCGCGAGAGGTGGCGCTTGGCCTTGGCCCAGTACGCAGGCGAAGCGTTGAGCAGGGCGGCATCGGCATCATCCAGCGGCGCCGGTGCCTTCGTCTCTCCCAAAGGGGCTGTCCGCGGTTAAGGCTGCTTGGCCTTGGCGATGACGCCCTGCACCGCGGTGAGCAACTCGTGCAGCCCGAAGGGCTTGCTCAGGCACTCGTCGGCGCCGATTTCGCGCGCCGTGTCCAGATAGTCCACGTTGCCGGTGCCGCGCCCGCCCGACATGGCAATGATCTTGACCGTGGGGAACTTCTGGCGGAAATCGATAATGGTCTCGATTCCGTCCTTGTTGGGCATGAAAATGTCGGTAATCAGCACTTCCGCGGGGGCATGGCGCTGGATTTGCAGGCCGGCTTCGCCGTCTTCGGCCACGGCAACGTCATACCCCTCGCCCTGCAACGCCAGGGACATGAAACGACGCGCATCGTCGTTATCTTCGATGATCAGGATTCGGGACATGGGCTTTCAGGGCAGGCCGGAGTCCAGTCCTCCCGGACTAAGCCTTCTGGCACGATTGCATTGTAACCGCATACTGGCCGAGGCAAAGGAAAAAATGCCGCCGGCATCATCGCTTTGCCGCAGCCGGTCACCAATCGGCGACGGTTGTAAGCGCATGCTCCTGGAGCAGGGCTAGGCGGGCGCAGTGGCCGCGCGAAGCAGCCGGCTCTGGCTGGTCACGTGCGGCCGCAGGAATTCCATCTGGTCGGCGAGGATTCGCCGGTTGGTCAAGATCAGGTATTCGGCCTTGTTGGGCACGTAGGGCGCATAAAGCAACTGCAGACCGGCTTCTTCGGGCGTACGGTTGCGCTTCTGCCCATTGCAATGGCGGCAAGCCGTGACGACATTCATCCAGGTGTCACTTCCACCGCGTGAAACCGGCCGGATGTGGTCACGGGTCAGGCGCAGGAAATTCAGGGCATCGCCGCAATAGGCGCAGGTCTGGTGGTCGCGCCGGAACAACTCGCGGTTGGACAGGGGCGGAACCTGGTTGAAGCCCTTGGCCGCCATGGCCCGGCCCTTGATGGCGATGATGGAGTGGCCGCTGATGCTGGAGCGCTCGCCGGTGATCTGGCAGATGCCGCCGCGCGCCGTGAAGGCCAGTTCTCCCAGCGTCCAGGCCACCAAGTCCTTGGCATAGTAAAAACAGGCCTGTTGCCAGGTCACCCAACGGTGAGGCACGCCGTGCGAATCCAGTGTCAGGATGAGCGGAGCTTCCACAATTTTCCGATAACCGCGGCCGAAAAACTGCTACTAAACAGCCATATGCGCCAGGGAATTTAGATTGTGCCGTAAATTCCGGCAGCCTGCCAGCAAAATGGCGGCACAAATTGGCATCCGAGGGCGCCCGCAGCGGCGGTTCTGAGGCTCAGCCGCGCGGTGCCCGGCGGCGCATGAACCACCGCCCCAGCCATGCGATCAGCATCAGCCCTAACAACGGCCCCAGCACGGCCGGGCGCAGCAGCGCCGAGGCCGAGGCGGTCTCAGCCAGGGCGTGCACGGCGCTGGCGTATATGAAGCTCTTGGCTGCGAGGCCGATGGCCGTGGAGACGGTGAAGGACCACAGCGGCAAGCGCAGTACGCCGGCGCCGTAGTTGAGCAGCGCGTGGGGCATGCCCGGCATGAGGCGCAACACGCACAACCCGAAAAAATCCGCTTCCCGGCCCAGGCGCCGCAGCGCGGCCGGCGGTATTTGCACGTTCACGGCCGCTCGCGCAAAGGCATTGGCCGCCAGGGCGCCCGCGGTGCCGCCCGCGGTGAGAATCAGCGTGGCCTCATCCGGCTCGAACAGCAGGGCGGCCACCCAGAACATCATCGAACCGGGCTGCGCCAGCATGTACATCAGGGTCTGCACGGCCACGATACCCAGCGCCAGCGGCCAGCCGGCCTTGTCGCGCGCCCAGCCGAGCATGGCATGCCAATCCAGCACCCCCAGCCATTCCAGGAGAACCCCGATGGCCGCGAGCACGGCCAGAGGCAATAGCGGCTTGAGCAGCCGCAGGTGTCGCAGGCCGTCGCCGGTTGGCTTGAAGAAGGCCCTCTTCAGTTGAGCGCCGCGGCCAGGCGGCGCCGGTACGCCCCGACCAGGTCGCCCTGGTCCGCGGCCAGGGTGAAAACCTGCACCATGGCTTTGCGCGCCGCTTCGCGCTGCGGCCCGCGGTCGCTTTCCACCACTTCCATCAGGGTCTCCAGCGCCGCCTCGAAATCACCATCGGCCGTGTAGCGTTCAGCCAATTTCAGTCGCAGGCCGTGGTCGTTGGGGGCGAGTTCCAGGGCGTCCAGCAAATCCGCCGTGGACGGCAGCGACTGGGCGCTCTTCCACACGGCGATTTTCGACGCCAGGGCCTGGTAGCGCTCGCCGTCCCGGGCGTTCTCCGCCAGGGCGTCCAACTGGAGATCGGCTTCCGAATAGGCTTGCCTCGCCACCAGCAGTTCGGCCATGTCCAGGCGAGCGGCGGCCAGTCCGGGCTCCTTGGCCAGCGCATCGCCAAGCAGGCTCTCGGCCTTTTCGAAATCGCCGTCACGAACGGCAGCCTGCGCCTTGAGCCGCAGTTGTTCCGCTTCGCCCGGCAGCAATTGGTCGATGAACGCCCTGACCTTGGCCTCGGGAATGGCGCCGGTGAACTCGCCGGCGAGCTGCCCGTTGATAACCGCCTTGACGTTGGGGATACCACGAATGCCGAATTGCTGCGCCAGTTCGGGCAGTTCGTCCGTATTCAGCTTGGCCAGGACGAAGCGACCCTGGTAGGCCTCGGCCAGTTTTTCCAGTATGGGTTTCAGGGCGCGGCAAGGCGCGCACCAAGGGGCCCAGAAATCGATCACCACCGGTACCCGGTGGGAAGCCTCGATGACTTCCTTTTCGAAGTTGTCGCGGGTTATTTCGACGCTGTACTGGCTCATGATGGGGCTCCTGGAATGATTGTAATGTGGGCCTGATCGGAGCGCTTTTCAACCGGCGCGGGGACGCCGGGATGGCCGCCCCATGCCGGGAGCACCAAAGAAAACGGCCGGACCCGAAGGTCCGGCCGAAAAGCTTTCACCCCAAAGGAGGAGGAAAAAAGGCGAAAGTAACCTTGTATTAGCAGAAGGTGTGCCAGGCATCGGATCCATTCTGTTCGAGACTGAATAAACGTCGTTTTTCAAAAACTTATCATTCGGTCGCCGAGTCGCTCGCCGGCTCGCCCCGTGGCACCGCTCCCGATAGCGTTCTCAGGTTCAATTTCCATCACTTGGCCGGTGCAGGATTTGCGCGGCATGCACCAGATTGGGTATTCACTCGCTTTGCGAACAACGGTTATCCATCACAAACCAAGATAGGCGCGCCGCACGCCGTCGTCATTGAGCAGGTCCTGGCCGCTGCCTGTCATGACCACCCTGCCGTTCTCCAGCACGTAAGCGTGGGAAGCGAGCTTGAGCGACACCGCCACGTTCTGTTCCACCAGCAGGATGGTCATGCCGCGTTCGTTGAGGCGGCGCAGGGTGCGGAACACTTCCTGCACCACGGCGGGCGCGAGGCCGAGCGAGGGTTCGTCGAACATGATGAGCTCGGGCTGCCCCATGAGGCAGCGCCCGATGGCCAGCATCTGCTGCTCGCCGCCGGACAGCGTGCCGGCCGCCTGCCCGCGCCGCTCGGCCAGGCGTGGGAACAGTTCATACACCTCGGCCAGGGTGCGGGCGGCCTGCGTACGGGCGCGCGGCAGCATGCCGCCCACTTCGAGGTTTTCTTCCACCGACAGGGTAGGAAAAATCTGCCGGCCCTCGGCCACCTGCCCGATGCCCAGATTGCAGATGGCGAAACTCTCCAGCCCGGTGATGTCCTGTCCGCGGAAACGGATGTGCCCGGCGCGCGGCTTCTCGATGCCGGCGATGGCGCGGATCAGGCTGGTCTTGCCGGCGCCGTTGGCGCCGATGATGGCGACGATGCGGCCCTGCTCCACTTGAATGGACACGCCGTCCAGCGCCTGCGCATCGCCATAGAACAGGTCGAGGGCGCTCACTTCCAACATGGCCGACGACGTTGCCACTGCGGTCGCAGCGGTCACAGCGCCCGCAGTCACAACGTTTCCTCGCCCAGGTAGCACTCCAGCACGGCGGGGTTGCGCACCACGTCGTCGGGCGCGCCGCCGGCGATGAGCTCGCCGTGGTGCAGCACCTTGATCTCGCGCGACAGCGCCATCACGGCGCGCATGACGTGCTCCACCAGCAGGATGGTGAGGCCGGTCTCGGCGTTCAGTTCGCGAAACAGCGCCACCATGCGGTCGGTCTCGGTGGGGCGCAGGCCCGCCATCACCTCGTCCAGCAGCAACAGGCCGGGCTCGGTGGCCAGGGCCCGCGCGACCTCCAGGCATTTGCGGTCGGGCAGCGTGAGCGAGGCGGCCGGGCTGTCTTGCTTGGATGCCAGACCCAGGCGTTCCAGGATCGCGCGCGCCCTGGTGCGGGCATCTGCAATGCGCGGATGGCGGCGCAGCGCGCCGATGATGACGTTGTCCAGCACCGAGATGCCGGCGAAGGGCTTCACAAGCTGGAACGTGCGCCCGATGCCCGCCGCGCACACCTGGTCCGGCCGCAGGCCATCGATGCGCCGGCCCCGGTAGCGGATCTGGCCCGTGTCCGGGCGGTACACGCCGGCGATGAGGTTGAACAGCGTGGTCTTGCCCGCGCCGTTGGGTCCGATCAAGGCCACGATGTGGCCGGCCTCGACGTTGAACGACACGTCAGCCACGGCGCGCAGGCCGCGGAACTGCTTGGACACGCCGGAAATCTGGAGCACTGCGTCGAGCAGTGCGCCTGAAGCGGCGTGGCCAGCGGGCGCGCTCACGGAGCACCCTCCCCGCGCTGCCTGTCCAGCCCCAGTCTCTTCGCCAGCGCCGGCCACACGCCGTGGGGAATGTACATGGTGACCAGCAGCAGGCACACGCCGTAGAACACCTGCTTCAGCCCCACCAGCTCCACGCCAAAGGCCGACAGCGCCTCTGTGATGCCCTCACCCAGCACAGCCAGCAGCGCGGCGCCCAGCACCGGACCGAACAGCGTGCCCACGCCGCCGATGATGGGCCCGAGGATGAGTTCGATGGAGCGGCCCATGTTGAAGATCTGCTCGGGAAAAAGGTTGTTGTAGTAGAAGGCGAAGAACACGCCGGCAACGGCCGTCATGCCCGAGGACACCAGCATGGCCAGCATCTTGTAGCGGAAGGTGTTGATGCCCAGGGCCTGCGCCGCCTCCGCGTTCTCGCGGATGGCCAGCCAGTAGTAGCCCACGCGGGTGCGCGTGAGCCAGGTGCAGAAGACCAGCGCCGCCGCGGCCAGCGCCAGCATGAGGTAGTAGAACATCACGGGCGACCCGCGCCAGTGGACAAGGTCGTTGACCGTGCGCTGCGACACGGGCAGGAAGAAGCCGCCCGTCGCGCCCAGCCACTCCCAATGATCGAACCCCAGGCGCGTGAACTCGGCGAAGGCGATGGTCAGCAGCGCGAAATACACGCCGCCGATGCCGAAGCGAAAGGCCAGCACGCCTATTATGGCGCCGGCCAGCATGCACACCAGCACCGCCGCAACCAGCCCCGGCCACGGCCCGATGCCGCCGTGCACGAACAGCGCCGCCGCCGTGTACGCCCCCAGGCCCACGTACAGCGAGTGGCCCAACGACAACTGGCCGCAAAAGCCCATCAATACGTTCCAGGCCTGTCCCGTGTAGGCGAAATACAGGATGAGGATGGCCACCGACAGCACGTAGGGACTGGCGAACAGCGGCAGCACGGCCAGCAGCAAGGCCAGCGCCGCCAGCAGCACGGCCACCCGCGTGCCCGCGGCCCTCATGCCTGCTGCTTGCCCAGCAGTCCCTGCGGCCGCGCCAGCAGCACCAGGATGAGCAGCGCGAAGCTGAACATGCTCTTGGCCGAGGGCGTGATGACGAGGCCGGCCACCGCCTCCGACACCCCGATCAGCACCCCGCCCAGCATGGCGCCGGTCATGGAGCCCATGCCGCCGACGATGACGATGATGAAGGCGAGGAGCGTGTAGGCCGGGCCGAGCAGCGGCGTGACATCCACCAGAAGCACCATCATGCAGCCCGCGGCGCCCACGCAGGCCGCGCCCAGGCCGAACGACAGCGCGTACAGGTGGCGCACGTTCAGCCCCACCACCCGCGCGCCGAGGTGGTTGTCGGCGCAGGCGCGAATGGCCTTGCCGGTGAGCGTGAAGCGGAAGAAGGCGAACACCGCCAGCGCGCAGGCCAGCGCCGCCAGCGCCGCATACAGCCGCGCCGCGTCCACCAGCAGCGGGCCCAACTGGAAGGATTCGAGCTGGTAGTCGGTCTGCACGTTGCGCGCGTCTGGGCCGAAGCCCATGAGCAGGCCGTTCACCAGGATGATGGCCACGGCGATGAGCAGCATGAACTGCGAGTGCTGCGGCCTAGTGATAAAGGGATTGACGATCCCGCTTTGCAACGCGTAGCCCAGGCCAAAGAACACCGCGGCGACGGGCAGCATGGACAGGAACGGGTCAAGGCCGAAGTACTGAAACAGCAGGACCGCGGCAAACATGGCTGCCACCATCATTTCGCCGTGGGCGAAATTGACGAGCTTCACAACACCGAAAATTACCGACAAGCCTAAGGCCATCAAACCGTAGATAAGGCCGGTCAACAGGCCAGCGACAACAATATTTAGAACTAGCTCAATGGACATGGCAAGGTGCGGAAAGCCCCTCTCCCCCAGGGAGAGGGGTTGGGGAGAGGGCAACCTTAGCTTTTATGCAAAAGCCGCTGAGGCTCCCCTCATCCCCGGCCCTTCTCCCTGGGGAGAAGGGGGAAAAGCCCGCCAACGCTTAGGCCTTCACGTAACCAGGCACCGGGAAAACCGGCTTCGCTTCGGCGGTGGCTGCAGGCAATACAACCGTTGGCTTCTGGTTCAGGTTTTGTATGCAAGCGGATGCAATCCCCTCAACTTGTCCTTTTGCGTTGAATTTGATGGGTGCGCCCAGCATCATGCGGTTGGATATGTTGGTTTCGCGTATGGCCTGGGTAAGCGCTTGCGGTGCGGTGCTTTTCGCGCGCTTATACGCGTCTGCCGCTATCAATATTGATTCGAAGGTGAAGCCCACGTTCAGCGCGTGGTACATGAGCTTCTCCTTGGGAAACTGCTTCTTCATCTGCGCTTCGATGGCCTTGGTGATCTCGGCCTTGGGGTTGTACCAGGGCACGTTGGAAATGCAGTAGTCGGACAGCTTGCCCAGCGCCGCGTAGAACTGCGCCTCGTACATGCCGGGGTTGCCGGGGCCCATGATGCCCATGGGGTTCCAGCGCTGCTTCACCATTTCGCGGCGCAGGATGATGGCGTCGTTGAGGCGGCACACCAGGAGCAGCAGGTCGGCCTTGGTGCCCTTGGCGCGCCCGACTTCCACCGTCAGGTCCTTGGCGGCGGGGTCGTAGGCGATGGTGTCGACGATCCTGAACGGCAGGTAGTCCAGCGTGGGGAAGATGCGGTCCACGGCCTGGCGGTTAGCCTGGCCGAAGGTGTCGTTTACGTGCATGAAGACGGCCGTGCGCGGCGCGGTGGAGGTGGCCTGGAAAAGGTCGCGCGCCAGGCCGAGGCCGTTCCTCACCAGCTCCACGCTGGTGGGGAAGTTGCGGAAGGTGTACTTGAAGCCCTGCTCGGTGATCTGCGGCGCGGCCGCGATGTTGATGACGAAGGGCACGCCCTTCTGCTCGGCCACCTGGGCGATGGCGATGCTGGCGCCCGAGTCGAAGGCGCCGACCAGCACGTTGGCGCCCTCGGAAATCAGCCGCTCGGCGCGGCTGCGCGCCGTGTCGACATTGGACTCGAAGTCGGCGTTCATGAGCTCGACGTCGACGCCCAGCATCGACTTGAGCACGGCCGGCGCCACGTCGGCGCCGAACTGGCAGGACTGGCCCACGAAGGCCTGAAGGCCGGAGCGCGGCAGCAGCACCCCGACCTTGAGCTTGGCCGGCGCCTGCGCCCGCGCCACGCGCATGAGCGAACCGGCCGAGACTACGGCAGCGCCCATGCCGGCGATGAAGCGGCGGCGCCCGGCCTGGGCGCCGGTGTCCTGCCCGGCGCAAGCCGGGTCGGCAGTGGATGAACTGGTTTTCGCTTCGGTTTTCATCGTCCCTCCTTGTCGGTTTGCGTCGTATTGTCGCTGATTTTGACCCTGCCCGGCGGGGGCAGGGCCCGCTGTCGCGCTATTGCGAACAGGACGGCCGCGCCCTAACATGCGTTCAAATTTCCAGAGGCAGGCATGGGACAGCAGGCCCGTTCGCAGGCAGGCACGGTGCTGGTCGCCGGCGGCGGCATCGGCGGCCTGGCCGCGGCCCTGTGCCTGGCGCGCGCGGGGTTCGCGGTCGAGGTGTACGAAGCGGCGCGCGAAGTGCGCGCCCTGGGCGTGGGCATCAACCTGCTGCCGCACTCGGTACGCGTGCTGCGCGACCTCGGCCTGCAGGGCGAGCTGGCCGCGAGCGGCATCGAGACCGCCGAACTGGTTTATGTCAATAAGTTCGGCCAGCGCATCTGGCAGGAACCGCGCGGCCTCGCCGCGGGCTACGCCGTGCCGCAATACTCCATCCACCGCGGCGAACTGCAGATGATCCTGTTCCGCTCGGCCCTGGCGCGGCTGCCGGCCGGCAGATTCCATCCCGGCTGCGCGCTGGTGGACTTCACCCAGGACGCCGAGGGTGTGACCGCCGTGTTCGAGGACCGGGAAAGGGGCGGCGCCCGGGTGGAAGCGCGCGGCGCCTGCCTCGTC
>Ga0163163_10006643_pt1 | contig 10131 bp, 5 predicted proteins | sample S65metaG_FD_119766 | JGI IMG/M metagenome (GOLD analysis project Ga0163163, IMG submission 119766) | Switchgrass rhizosphere microbial communities from Kellogg Biological Station, Michigan, USA - S6-5 metaG | ecosystem: Host-associated > Plants > Roots > Rhizosphere > Soil | place: USA: Michigan... | reverse complement strand
GCTGAAGTGATGAAAGCACCGCATATTGCCGGTCGCGCGATGCCGCGCCGTTCGTTCCTGCGCGGAGCGGGCGTGACTCTCGCCTTGCCGATGCTGGACTGCATGACGCCGCTGTTTGCGCAGGCGGCCGCGCCGCCGCGGCGGATGCTGATCATCGCCAATAATCTGGGCGTGCTGCCTAAGTTTTTCTTCCCGCAGGCGGCCGGTAGAGAGTACGAATTTTCGCCCTACCTTACCGCCCTTGGCGAATTCCGCAGCGATTTCACAGTCTTCAGCGGGCTCTCGCACCCGGGTGTCACGGGCGGACACAGCGCCGATAACTGTTTACTGACCGCCGCGCGCGGAGCATTTAAGAGCGGTTTCCGCAATTCGATTTCGTTGGATCAGTTCGCGGCCGAGAAACTCGGGCAGGTAACGCGATTCCCGACATTGAATCTCGGCGTCAATATCGACAAAGGCAACCGGAGCCTCTCCTGGACGCGGGACGGTGTGCTGCTGCCCGCCGAGGACAGCGCGCCGAAGCTGTACGAACGGATGTTCGTGCAGGGCGACAGGGACGCGGTGGCACAGCAGATTCACCGGCTCGAAGGCCGCGGCAGCATACTGGACGCACTGCTGGATGAAACCAGGCGCTTTCGCCGTGAATTGGGAACGGACGACAAGGCGCGGCTGGATCAATATGTCACATCGGTGCGTGAAGTAGAGGAGCGCCTGCAGACCGCTCGCGCGTGGGAATTGAAGCCGAAACCGGTTCCGACTCAACCGCCCCCGTCCGATATACAGGACAAGAAACTTTTCTTCGAGAAGTTCGACCTCATGCTCTCTATGGCGCAACTGGCGCTGGAGTCGGACTCCACCCGCATCGTAACGCTGATGGCCGATGCGTTCGTCACTCCGGCGCTCAAGCTGAATGAAAAAGAGAGCTCCACGGAGAGTTACCACGGACTCAGCCATCATGGCCAGGCGGAGGAGAAGGTCAGGCAGCTACAGGAGATCGACCGGCGCCAGATGGCATTGCTCAATAAGGCGCTAGCGGGACTGGCCGGCAGGAAAGAGAATGGCGAGCGACTGCTGGACCGCACCATGGTGCTCTACGGCAGCAGCATGGGCGATGCGAACATTCACGACAATACGAACCTGCCCATTCTGCTGGCCGGCGGGGGATTCAAGCATGGCCAGCATATTGCTTTCCGGCGCGACAATAATGCGCCGCTTTGCAATCTGTTCGTGAGCATGATGCAGCGCATGGGAATTGAAACGGACACGTTCGCCAGCGGGAGCGGACGGCTGGCGGGCTTGGACGTGGCGAGGTGAGGCCCTGTTTATGAGCCCCACTTACGCCTCGTGCGAAGATTGTGGCCACCGTTAGTTTGTGGTTCCGTGCTTCTGGCGCTCATTGCCGTCCGCGGGAAGCATCAGGATGGAGTCGCTGCATCGAGTTCCGATCTACATAATCGGCGATCCTTTGGCCCACGTGGTCGCTGATCTCGACTGAGCTCGGATAGTGCATCCCACCCCAGACCCGGGCGTTGTCAGCGTCCGAGCGTGCCTGCGTGATGCTGCTGTACGTGCGGCTCGGCTGACCGGCAGTTGTCAACGTAAAGAGCTGTTCCTCTCGGAAGTGACTGAGGAGAACGGTCGCGCCAGCGCCGTTTTGACTGGGGTGCCCGGCGGGATATTCGGGATGCGACGGGGTGGTGATAAGTGGTAGCCAGGCCGCGTCGGCAACCGTGTCCGGGTTGCCGTCTGAGTCTGCGAGCGGGATTGAAGTCACTGGCCGCCATGTCACGTCCGTCGGAACTGAGCCATAGAATCGCTTCGCGCTCCAGATGGTGAACGCCGTGTCGGCCATCGCGATGTTTAATACCGCGAGAAGCCGGTTGCTGTCGGAAATGGACAGGTGGTTGGCGCGCGCGATCTGGTTCGCTGCCTGATTCCAATGCACGCTGGCGTTTCCGTCCCAGAACAGAGCGAGCGCTGTCTGTTCCGCGGTGCGCGTCGATCCGTTATTGCGACCGAGCGCCTTGACTGCGTTGAAATCAGAGGTATACGTCGGGCTCATCAAACCACGCGGCGATTCGGGCCGGAACTGCGTATTGCTGAACAGGACGAACATACTTGTAAACGCCAACCCCTGGGCGCTCATCGCTCCGAAGGCCGGTGGTGTTGGCCGCCACTGGCCGATCGCGGTCCCTCCGGTGAACGCAGGGTAGCTGTTGCTGAATCCATCATTCGCACGCCAGTCGAGCACCTTCTGAGCCACCTCGGTTCCCCAGGCGATTCCGTGTTGACGCGATTGACCCCCATCACCTTTATCCTCGTTCAGTGTTGCCAGAGAATTCGCATAGCTAGCGTCCAGCGCCGGTTTCTGCGCCGGAAAGAGGCCCACGAGCGCAGTGTATGCGGAGGCGACCACTGCGGCTCGTCGGGAGGCCCCCGATGGCGCGCTCTGGCTAACGAACACTGGTGAGTAGCGCCGTTCGATGCCGTTGTAGGCGTCGAAGATCGCCGTATGCACGATCGCTCCGAGCCGCTGACTCGAGGAGTTGGGTGTATTCGCTGCGATAAGGGTGTCGATGAAGATTTGATTCCACTCGAGCACAGGGTTTACGTCCTGGGACGTGGCCCCATTACGCGCCAGATCTCGCGGAGCGTTTGCCTGGCCAAGCGCGGCAACTGACGCGATCAGCCCCAGTACCAGCACAGTCAACAGAGCGGAGCCGCCGGGTTTCCACGCGGAAATCGACTGACTGCCTGCGACAAGTTCGTTATTTACGACGACTACATCCGTTTTGTTGGTCATAGCTTTTCCTTTTTTTTACGTTTGAAGCCTACAAAGGGAATAGCGGCGTCAGAAGCCGGAAACCGTAACGACCGCTTCAAAATTCTCGGGGGTGTATACTGGCGTGAACGTGACATGAGCCAGCAGGAGAATCCGAGTCCCTGGGCCGAAGTGACCACGCTCTTACACGCCTGGAGCCGGGGAGACCAGGCAGCATTCGACAAATTAGCGCCCATCATTTACACCGAGCTGCGCCGCCTTGCGCGCCACTACATGGCCCGCGAGCGGCGCGATCATACGCTCCAGCCAACAGCGCTAGTACATGAAGCCTACATGCGGCTGGCCGATCTCCAACACCTGCACTGGAAAAACCGGGTTCATTTCTACGTCATCTCGGCGCAGGTGATGCGGCGCGTGCTGGTTGATTTCGCGCGCTCGAGAGAGCGCCGGAAGCGGGGAGGCAGTCACCAGCGTTTGTCTCTGGAGGACTGCTTAGAGCTCGGCGAGCAGCATGACGCTGCGCTCATCGCTCTCGATGACGCACTAACCACTCTGGCCTCATCGGACGCCAGGAAATGCCAGGTGGTAGAGATGAAATTCTTCGGCGGTTTGTCCACGGAAGAAATCGCCGAATCGTTGCACGTCTCAGCGGAGACGGTCCTGCGCGATTGGAAGCTGGCGAAACTTTGGCTGCTGCGCGAGTTGAGTGAAAAAGAGTCTCTATGACCGGCAAGCGGAGGCAGCAGGTCGAAGAACTCGTCACGTCGTTGCTGGAGTTGGGAACCTCCGAGCGCGCTGCCCGCCTCGATTGGGCCTGTGCCAGCGATCCCGAACTGCGCCGCGAGGTGGAGGCGCTGCTGGCGCAAGAGAGCCGCGCCGATCGATTTCTGGAAAGACCGGCCATGGAGGGCGCCGCGCGTGCGCTGGCGCGGGACCGGCCGGATGTTCTGGCCGGGCGCAGTGTCGGTCCCTACCGGATCGAGAGGTTGCTTGGCGCCGGCGGCATGGGAGAGGTTTACTACGGCTGGGATACCCGATTGCGGCGTCCGGTGGCGCTCAAATTCCTGGCCACCGAATACATGAACGATGCCGACGCTCTGGACCAATTCCAGCGCGAAGCGCGCGCGGCCTCTGCTCTAGGCCATCCCAACATCTGTGTGGTACACGATGTCGGCGATCTGGACGGAAGGCCGTTCATCGCGATGGAATATCTGGAGGGACAGACACTCAGGGCCGGCATGAGTGGCGGCGCGCTGCCTCAGAGCACGACTTTGGAATACGCTGGGCAAATACTTCAGGGATTGGCGGCGGCGCATCGAAAGGGCGTGGTGCATCGCGATCTGAAGCCCGAGAATCTTTGGATTACTCATGAGGGACGGGTCAAGATTCTGGATTTTGGTTTGGCCAAAGTCGATGAACCTACCGGCCAAACCGAATCCGGGAGGCTACTGCTCGCAACTGAGTCAGGACGCATCATGGGGACGGCCGGTTATATGTCACCGGAACAGCTTCGCGGCCAGCCTGTAGACCACCGGACGGACCTGTTCGCATTCGGCGCAATCCTGCATGAGATGATGACCGGCCAGCGGGCGTTCCATGCACCTACGGCGGTGGACACCGTCAGCGCCATCCTAAACCAGGATCCGCCGGAACTGGCGGACCCCGGCATCAACCGGCTGGTGCGCCGTTGTTTGGAGAAGGAGCCGGGCCGCCGTTTTCAATCGGCAAACGAAATCGCACTCGAACTGGACCAATTTCCAGACGGCGCTCGCACCGCAGCCGAACCGCGGGCGGCGATCACGCCTTCGAAATCGGCGGTTGTAAGATCGCGGCGGTGGCTTCTCCGTACCGGTGTCTCCGCGGTCCTGGTTGCCTCTCTGATCGCGGCCTGGAGCTGGCTTCCGCAACGCTGGCGCCCGTGGCTTTTCGCTTCGGCCCGCCCGCGCATCACGCGGCTCGCTGTCCTGCCACTGACTAACCTTTCCAACGATACCGAACAGGAGTACTTTGCCGACGGAATGACCGAAATACTGATCGCCAACCTTACAGAGATCGGCTCGCTCCGTGTGATTTCGCGCACGTCGGTGATGCAGTTTAAGGGCACAAAGCAGCCACTGCCGGAAATCGCGAAGCAGTTAGGCGTCGATGCCGTGGTCACAGCGTCGGTCATGAAATCCGGGGCGCGGGTGCGAATCACGGCGCAGCTAGTGGACGGCTCGACGGACCAACACCTGTGGGCCAGGAGTTACGAGCGCGACCTGAGCGACGTGCTCGCAATGCAGGGTGAAGTGGCGCGAGCCATTGCCGATGAAGTGCAGGCGCATCTCACCCCGCGGGAGACGGTCCGACTCTCGCGGCCCAGCAAAATTATCCCTGCAGCGTTGGATGCATATCTCCTAGGCCGTCACTATTGGGACCTATTCACTGAAGACTCGCTGTTAAAGAGCCTCGAATATTTCGAACAAGCGACTCGACTGGACCCGGAGTATGCGGCTGCATACAGTGGAATCGCCGAGTCATGGACCGGCCTTTTCTTCATGGGTGCAAGACCGTTTGACGAGGCCATTCCCAAGGCGAGAGAGGCCGCAACCAAGGGTCTCAAACTTGACGATTCCTCGGCCGAGGCACACCACGCGATGGCAGTGGTTTATTACCACGAATGGAACTGGAAAGCAGCGGAAGACGAAAACCAGAAGGCTATCTCAGTCAATCCCGGCTACTCCACCTCCTATGTGTTGTCTACAAATATATGCCGACACCTGGGCCGGGCGGACGAAAGCATCATCGCGGCAAAGAAGGGCCTGCAGGTGGACCCGCTCGCCATGATCACAAATCAAATGTTGGCAAATGCGTACGTCAATGCCCGCAAGTATGATCTGGCCATCGCCCAATTCCAAAAGGGTCTCGAGCTTCATCCCAACGATTCCACCCTGCTCTACCATCTGGGCTGGGCTTACGTGTATTCCCATGCATACGATAAAGGCATCGAAGCGATTGAAACCAGCCTTGCAATCGAGGGTGGAGATCCGCAACTGTCGCCGGATCTGGCGTACATCGATGGTCTGACCGGCAAGAAGGGCGAGGCCAGCCAAATCCTGGGCCGCGTGTTGGATCTCGCCCGAACGTACTACGTTCAACCGGGCCTGATTGCGATGATCTATATCGGATTGGACGAGAGGGAGCAAGCCCTGACCTGGCTCGAGAAGTCCTACCGGCAGCACTCGGCCATGATGGCCTGGCTGAAGGTGGATCCACGCTTTGACCCAATAAGGCAAGAGCCTCGATTTCAGGACTTGATGCGGCGCGTCGGCCTCATCTGAACCGGATCACTTCGATTTTGCGCAAGTGCAGACCATCGCCTTGGCTTGCGGAAGCAACGTGGTTTTGGAAGGCCTGTCGCCGGCCAGCCTGGTCGCGAAGGCCTTCACAAACCCCACCGACACAACCATGGTGCGCATGTGAGTGTTTGCTCCCCAGACCGAGTGGCCCACCCCGACGACGACGCTGGTGGACCGATTGAACGAATACCCGATGTTGACGCCGAGGTCGAGCAAATTGACCCGGCTGATCCGGTCATGATTCAGCCATTGTTCGTCGGTGAGGTCATCGGGGAAAAGGTTGTAATCGTGATTGATGCCGTTATGACTGTGCGTCAAAACGGCAGCTCCCTGAAGAGAGAGCCGGCTGGTGAGAAAGTAACCGAGCTGAAATTCGGCGTAGCTGCGTTTGGGAGCAATGTTCGCCACCTCTTGCGAAAATCCAAACGCGTAGCGCCCCTGGACAAATGCGTTCGGCAGGATCGGATTCAAGCGGCGCCCGAGATTCACGCCAACGCGATACTCGCGAACATCGACTCCGATGGCGGCATGCCCCAAGGTCGGATAGGTGTGGCTTGGTACGATGGCCTGAACGAACGGTACTACTTTCAGCGCACCTTGACTCAGGCTATAGCGGACGTCGAAACGGAAGTCCTGCAAAGATCCGTGAAAGTTTCCGTTGTCCAGCGCTACCGCCGTTTCCGGTTGTCCGCGAACCAGCGTATGTCCGTTGCGACCCAAGTACCTCCCGCTGATGTAAGGCAGCGATACTCTCACCGCAAGCTTGCTCGTAACGGAGAAATCCGCGTCCAGAAACACGCTGTCCAGGAAGGTATGGCCGCGATCCTTGGTCCTGCCATCGGCGAAGACATGAAGGCGATCGAAGCCGTATTGATAGAGGACCGAAGCAGTGCCTTCACCTTTAGGTGATAGCCAAGCCTGGGAAAGCAAGGAAACAGGAAGGCCGGTGAGGAACCATATCAGTTTGAATATGCGCATCGCCGTCCAGCCCGAAGGTGTTACTCCCGGTTTATCTTCTTGAGCTTCAAATCCATGGCCTGATCAATCGCTACGAGGTAATTCTCGGGGTTACTGGGTGCCTTCAAAAGGCAGTGGTACTTCTTTTGCGCGGCGGACTGTTCCTCTTTGGACGAATGGAAGGCGACCGGCAAAAGTACCGGTTTCGACGGTGCCGACAACACATACTGGCTCAGTTCGCCGGCACTGGCGACATCCGTCATGACGAGATCGTACTTCCCGCCGCTCAGCGCAATGTCGAGCCCGGCAGGATCTTCGACTACTTGAAATCTGTGGCCGGCCTTCTTCACCGCGGGTTGAAGCTGGAGATTCCGAATCAGCGTCGCGCTCGCGGTTCGGCCCGGATAGGCAAGGATCAGGGCAGGACGCCCAGGTTTGATCCGTGCCGACCTCGCGCCCATAACCAGCATGAGTTTATCCCCGCAAGCCAAAGCAACTGCTGCCACGAGAAACAAGCCCGGCAAAATCAATGACATGCGCATTCCGCGTCCCTCCGGTGCGATGAGTCTATAGCAAGCCATTGGAATAGTCAACAAGCAAGACAGATGGTAGGCATATTCCACAAATTCGGTCTCCTCTATAGGAATAGCGTCAACCGGGTGTGAAAACGTTAATCGAAAGAAGCAGAGCTTGCCAACCTCTCACTTCCCTTGATGGTTTGAAGTCTTTCGGGACGGGTTCGCGCGAGACGCTCGAACATCTCGCGCAAGGCGGGCGGAAATCCGGAGGAATCGACTCTACTCCCCGAAACATTGCTCTGGGGAGCGGGATCGAACAGCAGGCAATACCCATCCCGGCGGCAGCGCGCCTGCGCGACATACTGCGGCAAGGTTCCGGGACATCCGGCGGACGTAGCGCGTTGCCAGCTCGATCTGTCCCTTGCGCGCGCTCCACCCGGGGTCCCAACCGTACTCGGCTGGGTCTCGGGCAATGGCCAGGCGATTTCGTCGAGCAGGTCCAGAAGTTGTCCGGCCTACTGCTCGCGCTTCATCGAGACGAGATACCGATACCAGTAAACCGGCATCCTTACGGGCGAAGGCTGCCAGGACGATGGGCGTTTCCGCCGCGGGCCGGGCGTACAAACGGGTGAGCCAGGGCTTCTGTGAGGAACCGGGCGCCCGTCGGTGTGGCTGCCTTCGTAGCCGAAATCGGTGGTGTCGGTCTGTGCCAGGAAGCGCTCGGAAACGATTCGGCCCTGAGCTGCGACCAACAAAGTCGCCATGTCATCCGGCGACTCGATCCAGGCAACGAGCCCATGAGGACCGGCGGCACCGAGGGTGATAGGAGCGGGTCGCTGCCCGCCTGCCGCAGTTTCAATCGTCTGTCGAAGTGCGTCGAGCTCAGGCATGATGATGTGGGCTTTGGGAGGGCGCTACGCCTCGCTTACCACCTTAACCGGGAAGGGTGCGCGCGACATAAAAGTGGTCGCCGCCGCGATTCATCGGGAGACAGCGGCGGTAGCCAACCGCCGCGCAGGCTGCCAGCCTGCCCCACTTTCATGTCGCGCACCCGCTTCGCGAAGGCTCCACGTCTGTTGACGGGTGGTTCCCTCACGTTGCCGCGGCCCGCACGTCAATGAGGAATCGGGCACACTGCAGCGGATTTCGCGATTGACCGTTAACATCTTTCGCGGCCTGCCGGTGGTAGGCTCAAAAAAAGGGTCTTGTAACGAAATCACCTGGAGGGAATCTATGCTGAAGAAAGCGTCCATTTTTGCGGCCGTCGTGACTCTATTGCTGGCGGCCCTCCCCTTGAGCGCACAGAACGCATCGCTGGTGGGAACTGTCAAAGACCAGCAAGGCGGCGCGGTGCCAAGCGCCACAATTACTCTGACCAGCCAGGACACCGGCGTCAGCCAGACGACGGTAGCCGACACGGGAGGCAACTACGAATTTCCCACGATAAGGCCGGGCACATACCAGCTCAAAGCCGGGCAAAAGGGCTTTCAGACCTTCGCGCAGGGCGGGATTGTGCTGGCGGTTGACGACAGGTCGCGCGTGGACCCCGTGCTGCAGGTGGGCGATACGAGCACGGTAATTACGGTGGAATCCCAGGCGTCCACGGTTTCGACGGAAAGCTCGAGCCTGGGGTCGGTGGTGGAAAACAGGAAGATCGTCGAGATGCCGCTGAATGGCCGGTTCTTTCTCGATCTGGCACTCCTGCAGGCGGGGACTGTGGTTCCCAGCACAAATAATCGTACGTTCCTGGCGGCGCCGAGCGGCATCGGCATTTCCGGTATCAACGCGTCCGGGACACGGGAAGACTCCACAAACTATATGCTCGACGGAATCAACCTGAGCGACATGGTGCAGAACCAGATCACGTTCCAGCCGAACATCGATATGATCCAGGAGTTCAAGGTGCAGACGAATGCGTTCTCCGCCGAGTATGGCCGCAACGCCGGGATCATTATCAACGGCGTGTCCAAGAGCGGGACCAACGGGCTGCACGGAACGGCGTACGAATTCGTGCGGAACGATCATTTCGATGCCAAGAATTTCTTCGACCCCGCGGGTAAGATTCCGCCGTTCAAACGCAATATCTTCGGGTACAGCGTGGGTGGTCCGATCATCAAGAACAAGACGTTCTTCTTCAATAGCTACGAGGGGCGGCGCGCACGCGAGGTGGCGACCCTGAACACGGTGGTGCCTACACCGGCGCAACGGGCTGGCGTGACCAACCCGGTGATCCAAAAGCTGCTGGGTCTTGTGCCGGCTGCAAACGATGGCACGGGGACCCGGTTCGTGGGTTCGGCTGCACGCCAGCGCACGCTGAATCAGGAGACGGGACGCATCGACCACAGCGTCAACGAGAGGAACTTCCTGTTCGGCACATTCATCATCAACCGCGACGAACGCACCGAGCCAACGCTGCAAAGCAACAATCTGCCGGGATTCGGCGACCGCCGTCCCGCTAAGCGGTACCTGATCTCGGTGGGATACATCCACGTGTTCACGCCCACGATCACGAACGAATTCCACGCCGGACTGAATC
>Ga0163163_10006642_pt1 | contig 10133 bp, 12 predicted proteins | sample S65metaG_FD_119766 | JGI IMG/M metagenome (GOLD analysis project Ga0163163, IMG submission 119766) | Switchgrass rhizosphere microbial communities from Kellogg Biological Station, Michigan, USA - S6-5 metaG | ecosystem: Host-associated > Plants > Roots > Rhizosphere > Soil | place: USA... | reverse complement strand
GCCGTGAGTACTCAGGCAGTTTTGAGCAGTGGCGAACGCCCACGCACAAACATCAACAAAGATAACTGGCTTGGTTTTGTCGGCGACGTCGTAAATTTCAGTGGCGAGGTCTGCTTTAAGTCGATGCTACGGATCGACGGGCACTTCTCAGGTAACGTTATATCTCCAGACGGCACATTAATCGTTAGCACCGGCGCGGAAGTAACGAAAGCAGTTATCAAGGTTGCCGTGGCAAAGATCAACGGAACCGTCGAAGGTGATATTCACGCCAGCAAAGAATTAGTGCTTGGCCGGACCGCGAACGTGAAGGGTAAAGTCGCAGCACCTGCATTGATCGTCGAAGAAGGTGCGCGATTCAATGGCAGTTGCCGTCGCGCTTGATGTACCTGTCCTCAAGTCATTACGGGTCCTGCAAAACTCTTTGAGTGCGTGGCAGCACCCAAACATTCTGTTCTAGCCGAAGTGGCCCTGAACGCAAATCCAACAACGTTCCCCAGGCACTCCACACCGGCAAAGCCGTAACTCCAATCAACAAGCCCAACATCAGTGGTGCGCCATGTCCGCGCACATAGCGAAGCAGGGCGAAGGAAGTCAGCAGTGGCACGCCGATGCAAAGAATCACTCTGCCAAGATAAAGCCACCACCAATTGAACGTAGTCAGTGAGAACGCAGAAGCGAGTATCCATCCAAAGAATGGTCCAAAGGCGCAACTGACCAGCCAAAACGCACCGATGCGATCAATCCAGTCGTTCTTGATCTCAACTGGCGTGTGGTATTTCGGTCGTACCAGAAAATGAAGGCCAATCGCCGACAGCAGACAGTAGACGACAAAGAAGATAGTCAGTCCCCAACCAAGTGGGCCGACTGTTCCAAATCGAAGGTAGAAGGCGAGCGGAAGAAAGATGACAACTGGTGGAATTGCCAACAACCAGGCTCGAACGGCGCGGCGCACCGACTCTGGATCGCTTTCAGTTTTGAAAAACCCACGCGCGATAGCATTGGCAATCTTGTGGGCTTCGGGGTTTGGTTGGTATGGCGAATTCGACATGCTTCGATGACACAGGCTTCGGTCAAATTCTCTGCGCATCCTCTGCGTGCTCTGCGTCTCTGCGGTAAGGAAGTTCGACGCTCGACATCAACCGCCGAGACGCAGAGCACGCAGAGGGATGCGCAGAGAAAGCTACTTTGAAAACTTTCTTACGATAAAAGCTATCGGCAAACCAATGCACAAGATGATCACTGTCAGCCCAATAATCCGACTCGAAAGTGGTATCGGACCTGCAGGCTTCGGTACAGCCGAGAGAGGAATCACAACAAAGTTCATGAAGAGATAAACGATCACTCCGTAGAGCACACCGGAAATGATCGGTTGAGTCACCAGGAAGCTGAGTCTTCTGCTGGCCAAGTAATAAACAACAGTCCAGGTTGTCGCGATAAGAAAGTGAAACACAAGTCCAAGAACTGCGGTCTTAGTCCCTAGTGTGCTTGACGCTGCGCCGTAAACTCCGGACGCCACGGATTGAAAGACACGAACCGGTGGTACTCCCCGGCGAATCCAGGAGACGACGCACGCTCCAGTGATATCGAGAATTCCGGCAATTAGTCCTCCCCACAAGATCGTTCGCCCTGCGCTTGAACGCGAAGAAGAAAGCTCATAAGTAGTGCTACTCATATTTTGGTTCCTCTCAAGACTAATCTTTGACGACGAGTAACAGCCCAAGCACGCAAAATACAACTCCCAGGATGTTTCGCATTGACAAGTGTTCCCTAAACACAAACAACCCGATCGGAATCAACACGACTGTCGCGGCGACATTTGTTGCCACTGCAGTGAGGCTGATTCTCCAACCCATGCGGTATGCCAACATGAAGCCGACTTCAATGACAGCAGCGCCAACACCCATGCCAAGCACGGCCCAGTTGGATGTCTTCAGCGAATTAACTATTGATCTGTCGGCCGAGTAAGTGAAACCAAGAACTGCGCAAACAACAATTCCCATCAAATAGGCAATTGCTGTTGCGTGAAAGGGATTCATCTCTTTCGGAATTGACTTCTGCGAAAGATGATAGAGAAGCATCCCGCCTACTGCGATGACAAAGGGCAAGTAAAAGGTTGGCATTACGCGTAGACCCTTGCTTGCGCGTCTTTATAAATCGCGGCGCCGGCGAGTGTGGCAATGATCGACTTTACCAGGTGAAACGCGCCTACTTTGAGCCAAAGCGCATTTGAAAAGAATCCGAGTGGTATGAACTGCACTGGGCCAGTCAACGAAAAAGCGACCCAGCCAGCAATTGCTGCGAGTACAGCAGTCCTTGGGCCTGGACCAAAGTGCGAGCGCATCGTCGCGTAGAGCAACAATGAAATCATGCCGCGGCCAAGCTCAAAGATCGCAAAGTAAGTCAGGCCTGTTCCATGTGGTTCAGGCTCCGCGGCCCTTAGAGCTGCGTATATTGCCTGCCAATCAGCTTTGACAATTTTTTCATGGAAGAACCCGTCGGTGACAAACATGATGAGCGCGGCCACTAGACCGCCGATGGCTAGTCGAGTCCAGTTGATCTGGGGCATGGGTGGGATCTCCTTTAGGAAAGAATGGACTTTGGTCTTGGGTCTTGGGCCTTTGGTTTGTCATTTAACAACTATCAGTTTCCCTTCTTAAGACCCTTCGAGAAAAACAACACAACCAATGATGAGTCGAGTCCAAACAAGGTTCTTTAAAAATGGAAACTGATAAATGTCAAATGACCAATGACAAATAAGTATTTTTGGTCTTGGGTATTTGAGTCGCCATCACAAGTCTAAGTCCAAAATCCGACGACCCAAGACCAAAGCCCTGACTTCTCACCCCTTGCTGACCTCAACAAAATACAAATCCGTCGCCACTTCAAACGCGTCCTTCGAAATTGACGTCTTCAGCGTTTGCCATTCCGTTGTTGGCACAATTTTTTGCCAGTTAGTTTTAGAACCGACTTTGACAGGCATTACAAAATTCTTTTCATCAACCTTCCAGCGATACGACACGGCGCCGTCAGCGAACTTCAGTTCCAACACGGGCACCGCCGTGTGGCGCAAATACTGATCAAACACCGGCGTGAGATCTTTTCCCGTTTCGCGATTAAAAAACGCCACGACGTCTTCGGTCATGATGTTTTGATATTTGAACTTCTGATAAAACTCGCGAATCAATGAGAACCAGCGCTTATCGTCATCGACAACACTTCGCAGTGTGTTCAGGAACAACGCGCCTTTGAAGTACATGTCCTGCGGCGGCTCGGCATTCACTCCACGCGCAGGAATGATTGGTCGTTGGTTTCGAACTTTCGATTTGTAACCGTTCGTATACTTCAAACCATCGGCTTTGCCAAACATATATTCCACGTAAAGACATTCGAGGTACGTTGTCCATCCTTCATGAATCCACATGTCAGACGTGTCAGCCGCAGTGACGCTGTTGCCAAACCACTCGTGTCCACTTTCGTGAATGATGATGAAATCAAATCGCGGGCTGATGCCAACGCCGGTCCAATCTCGTTCAAGGTAACCGTTGGCGAAATGGTTCCCGTATGTCACTGCGCTCTGATGTTCCATGCCGGAGTAAGGCGCTTGAATTAGCTTGTAACCATCCTTCTTGAACGGATATTCGCCAAAGTAATGCTGAAACGCTTCCAACATTCCCTTGGCCTGCGCAAACTGTTTCTTTGCTTTCTCAAGATCTTCCGGCAGCGCATAGAAATCCAACGGGAGATCTCCGAGACGATCCGACCAGTGTTCGTAGTGGCCAATGTTGAGTGAGACGCTGTAGTTGTTGATTGGATATTGAACGAGCCAATCCCAGCGAGTGTAGCCGTCACCCAGATCCGTCTTGCCAAGAAACTTACCGTTCGAGACATCTACGAGATCATTAGGGATCGACACACTGATCTTCATCGACTCGACTTCGTCGCGCCATTGATCTTTGTTGGGCCACCAGATACTTGCGCCTTCGCCTTCGCACGCTGTGTTAACCCATGGCCGACCGGCGGGATCTTTCTTGAACGCAATTCCTCCGAAGCGGCCTTGTTCGAGTGGATAGCCCGAATAGAAAACCTGAATCTCGTAGGTTTGCCCCGACTTGAGTGTCTCCGGGAAGTCAACGAAGAGCGCGCCCGAATCACGCGTGTATTTTAGTTGTTCAATCTTCGGGCTCTTTGAATTTACTGAATACTCGATCTTGTCGACCTTGAGAGCTTCGTGAAGATCGAGTTGGATACGATTGTCGTCATTTAACATCTTGAAGCGCATCAGAGTGCTACCAACCAGGTACTTCCTGTTTGGATCAACGCGCACATCGAGGTGGTAGTAGAGCAAATCGTTGTTGGCACGGTAGCGTCCGTATTCACCACGAAGAATGTCTGAGTGAGTCGGAGCCGCACCGCCCTGGGCCAGCGCGTCGCTCGGTCTTAAACCAATGACCGCCAGGATAAGCAGTGTGGTTAAAAGAAAGATTAGTAATGGCGGTTTGCGTGTAATCATCTTTTCATGAGGATCTCTTTGGAGTGCGGTGCCCTCGCACCGTTTTCGTAAAGCTGTTTACTATTCAGAGCAAGTGTCGTACGAAGGCGGTGCGGGGGCACCGCACTCCAAGGAGCACGTAGTACCGATCTCAGTGCAGGAACTAGCGTCACCGTGGAAGCTTATCCGCGCTCACAGTCGCCTCTGTCAGTCCCTGCATCAACTTAAAGCCGGCATTCAGTACAGGGCCACCCGTTTGATCACGACTTAATATTTCGTAGCTTGCCTGTCCGAAGTGCAAGCCGAGCGGAACCAACATGCTTATTCGTGCCTGCCCGGACGGAGGAGAAGGCGGACGCGGACCTTCCCAAGGGCCGATCCTTTCAACTATGCGCCGGCCCTCATTCAACAAGTCATCAATCAACTCGTCTAATGAATCGCTAGGATGTTCCCAAACAACACCCGCGCCTGAGTGGTTGATATATCGAGCTGTGTGATCTTCATATGCAGCTATGACGTCGACACCTTCATCGAGAGCTACTTCGATGACAACGCCATAAAGATGCTTTGCCTCGTCAGCAGGTGGGTGCTCGCCGAGAGCTCGCAAGAAATTCCAGGCCTGCAAGTAATGCCTCGACTCCAGATGATTCATCGAGAGAATTTCATGCAGACACTGTTTCGCTCTCTCATTGTCTCCACCGGTGGAAAACTCGCGTGACTTTACAAACGACTCCCAGGGCTCGCCGGACACTTCTTCAGTCAACGACTGCTCTGGCCAGCGGTCAGCAGGAAGATCACCGAAGAACAGATCACGAATATCCATTTCGCTTTCCTTGGAGTGCGGTGCCCCTGCACCGATTTGGTTTCGAATTGGCTTGAACCTTAATGTCTTATTGCCGAGGCGCGCGAAAGCGGTGCGGGGGCACCGCACTCCAAGGAGCGCAGTCAGCTTGTGAGCCATCGCGCCAGGTTACTCACGTAGGTCTTCACATCATCGAGCTTCTCAGGCTCGAGTTTGATCTGTTGGCCCGGAGGTTCTGTCAGAAAACTCGGACAACCCATCGATGTATCCCAGTTGTAGTCAACGAAGTGATGAAAACTCGATTCAGCCACCGCACGTCCCAGCGTGTTTCCATGACGGTCTGTCGACGCCTCGAAAGCTACCATCAGGTTGAAAGGTCGGTTTGTCGTTTGACTCATACTCGTTGCCACTACGCGCGCCGAGGATTCATCTTCAGGCACACCTACAGCACCTTCGTGTGGGTGGGCCGGAAAATATTCGATCACTCCCGACTTGTTTTTCGGATTGCGTATGATCTCGTGAACCGGATCGACAACGGTCACGGACTGATAATCACCATTGGAGCCCGAATGGTAGTTGGGCCACGAGATGTCCTGGTTGCCCTGATCGTCGCGCGCCTGTCGCGATTTGTCCGGCTCGGGATGTTTGGTGTGGAAGAAGTGTGCTTTGCCAACGCCGCCCAGCGTACATAGAGAGATACCAAGATCCTGATGATCGCGAGTGGCCATGATGCCACCGCCTCTTTGACGGAAACGAGTGATTCCCTGGCAGTCGGCAACACTGAGCCCATCGCCCAGGTCAACTGCAAAAAGCCACAACTGATCAAACTGGGACGCATCGAGTTGACTCAGAACCGGATCATCACCGGCGGGATTCTTTTGCCGGTCGCGTGCAGTGACTTCAAAAAGTGGAGTACCGCTCGCATCTTTCAAGGATGCGATTTGTTTGTGGAGTAGTGAGAACCTGCCAACGTGCCAATTTTCTTCAGCAGTTGGAATCGTGGTTTGCAAAAGAATTCGAATCATAAAATTCTTAAGTTGACGTTCAGATGGGATGGGGTTCAGCCTGAGAGCTTAACCCGATCCATGCTTTCCAGCGAAGCGAAGCAATGAGCCCTCATTCGTAGGGGCGTCCCTCCGTGGGCGCCCTCGCAAGTTTTGGAGATCGTTCGTTAAGAGATCAGGATCAATCACGCGGGGCGCCCACGGAGGGACGCCCCTACAAACTAGATCACATGGTGTAGTCAAAATCGTAGAAATGTTTTCCATCCTCGATAGTGATTTTGAGCGACCCGTTGAGACCAGTTAATTCATCTGTACCGGAATCAGGTATGACCACAACTGACAACGTGCCTTCGCCACGATTCATGATGCCGTTATGTTGAAGATAAAAACTGCCACGATGCCCGTTCAATACGGCGGTCACTTTTTCTAACGCGACGTAACCAGCTGAGCCTTGAACTGCGGTGCCGGCCATAACCATCAAACCTTTACTTGTCCCCTCGATATCTCCATGGAACTGTTTGTCGATGGACATTCGCCCAACGACCGCTTCTCCTGTCTTGTCTTCTTCTGGGGTTAGTTTTACTTCGAATGTGCCCTTTGCGTGATTGGTCATGTGGTTCTCCTTGCAATGGTCTTGGTGCTGGGAGCGCAGACGTCCCCGCCTGCTGCGTGTCACTTACAATGCTAAATCGCAGTCCGCAGTCGGGGAACGCCTGCGCTCCCAGCAATCCGAAATTCCTATCTTCTTACTCAAACTCAAATCGCTTGCTGGACTGTTCCGGTCCAACTCTTCCTGCTTCTATCTCAGCAACAAAGTAGTTCTCACCTTTTACTGGACCACCGGCCATTCGGCGAAGCAGCGAGATTTGCCCTACATGAGTTAGAGCGTCAGCAATTGGACCCTGGAATAACTTTTCAGCCGAACACCCAAGCTCGTCGTCTGAAGAGAGGTAATCATCGAACGCCTTAAGCGCGCCAAAAAATCTGGCAACCTCATCATCCCATGCTTTCGGAGTTGAATTGTTCCAGGCTTGCTTACCACGAGCGAGCGACAACGCCCAGTCGAAGAGATCACCGATGTGCGCGAGAATTTGTTCTGGCGTTCTCGTCGTGTCGTTAACGCGGAAAGAGTTGAATCCATCCGGCACGGAAGCAACGGCCTTGCCACCTCTGTACGCGATAGTCGCTACTGTATGACGTAACAGTTGTCGTTTGTCTTCTGCTTTGGTGTGGGTGGCGCTCACGGTCAGAATCTCCTCGTCAGTTGAAACTACGCCGAGGTCTTTGGCTGTGTAAATGCCAAAAACTCAGGCCTCAGATAACCCTTGCGGAAAACGATCCGGAACGAGCTTCAATTCTACGTTGTGTTCCAACAACGCTTTGGCGCCAGCCAACACGAACGCGAAGCCTTCTGTTGAACCAACCGCCTCCTTCACGATTTCGTCACCATCGCCTGTGAAACCGCTGTTCGTGATGCTTACGAAAGTAGCGGCTTCAGTCAAAGGCCTAAAGACCCACTCGATCAGAGTTGGCGCGCCATAGGCCAGCCATTCGACAAGGATACGTTTGTTGGTTTCGATTTCTTTTACGTTCACTTGAACTGAGAACTTGTACATCTCCCAATCCCATTGAACCTGTTTTCCTTCTTCCAACCTTCCACTGCCTTTGCTGAACCAGAACTTTGAAGTGATAGCAGGATCGACAAAAGCCTCAAATACTTCTGAGACCGGCTTGCGAATCAGCATCTCAGCTTTCGCAACTGGTAAATTTTTGAACTCCATAAATCACCTTGAATCTTTATGCCTTGCGCGTCGCTCTCCTACCCCGTCGCCACTTCGTAACTATCCCAACTCCTCAATCACTGTCACTACCTCCAACGGCGTGGCGCAGAGAAATTCGACTCCAGCCTGAACCAGTTCGTCTCTTGATCCATACCCGTACGTCACACCGAGTGACGTCACGCGATTCTTCCGGGCTGCGATCACATCATGTTTGCGATCGCCAACCATAATTGTTTCTTCAGGCACTAACTCTCTGCGATCGATCAACTCCTTAACCAGGTCTGCCTTGTCGTCGAGGCGGCCCTCAAGATCGTTGCCATGAATCTCGATGAAATGATCGGCCAGTGAAAAGTGGGCCAGTATTCTTTCCGCGTATACCTGGGGTTTTGAAGTCGCAACAAAGAGCTTGTACCGACCCTGAAGCGCGAGCAACAATTGTGGCACCTGGGTATAAGGAGTGTTCTCAAACAGGCCTATCGTCGAGAACCGCTCACGAAACACGCCGACTGCACGCTCAACCAAGATTTCATCGCTCGAATTGCATATAGATCCAAACACCTCTCTGAGCGGTGGCCCAATGTAACGCGTTAGTTCTTCTGCGGGCGGGGAGCAGATGTTAAGAGTCGTGAGGGAATGCTGAATGCAGCGAACGATTCCCTCGGCTGGATCGGTAAGAGTGCCATCAAGATCGAAAAGAACATTCCTGATCTTTCTCATGCGCACACTCACTGGAGTTGTTTTCCAATCTCCCAGTGATGTCCAAACGGATCAAGGATGCGACCGAGACGCCAGCCGTACGCCTCACTGACCGGGACAACTTGCGTCGCCCCGGCTGCTACTGCCTGCGCGCAAACTTTGCCAGGATCTTCCACCTGCAACAGCATTCTTACCGAACAACCGCCAAGTGATTCAGGACTAAAGTTCAGGTTTTCCGGTGACTCTTCCGCAACCCAAAACTCTGCGCCTGATACTGAGAGCTGACCAACGCCGCCGCCTTCAACTCGGAATAACTCAATCGCATTGAAGGCTGCTTTGTAGAAATCGATGGCGCGATCCCAATTTCTAACAGACAGAGTTGCAGTGATTGACGTGCGAAAGCTGATGGGTGATTCGTTCATAAGGATACCGGTCATGCTTAGGAGATTTTAGACTTCCAACTCTTGGACGCAGGTGGAATTGTTGGGAACTGGGCAGAGCGGTTAATTTTTGGCCGCTTGCCAACAAGCTGTCGGGAAGGGGGCAGAGCGGTCCCTTCTGAGACCTAAGCATACGCAGACCGAGCGCGCCCCCGCAGGTTCTCAGTCACAAAGATTTGATTATGATCTTTTTGCTTTGATGTCATGTGCTTTGAACCTGCGGGGACGCGCTCGGTCGGAGTAGGCTTAGCTATTGGAAAGGACCGCTCTGCTCCCTTCCCGACTGTCCTAAGTGAATATCAGGGTGTGATACTTGCCCCCTTCTGACTGAGGTCGCTCTGCCTGGTGATGGAAATATCCAAATCGCGTATCAAGCCGTTCTCAAGTCCGTAGATCCATCCGTGCACGGCCAGTTCCTGTCCTCGGTTCCAGGCGTTCTGCACAATTGTTGTTCTGCCCACACTCAGTACCTGTTCGATCACATTAAGCTCGCAAAGCTTATCGAGGCGTAATGTATCGTCGCTGATCGCTGCAAGAAGTTCTTGATGAGTATGCATCACGTCCTGAACGTGACGCAGCCAGTTATCAATTAAGCCGAATTGGAGGTTATCCATCGCAGCTTTCACACCGCCACAGCCGTAATGCCCAACCACGATCGCGTGACTCACTTTTAGTACGTCGACCGCATATTGCAGAACCGACAGGCAATTGAAGTCAGTATGAACGACAACATTCGCAACATTCCGATGTACAAACATGTCACCGGGATGGAGACCCACGAGTTGCGTTGAGGGTACACGACTGTCGGAACAACCAATCCACAAGTAACGCGGTGTTTGGTGTTTTGCGAGAGTGTTAAAGAACTCGGGGTCCTTGGCCGTGATTCCCGCGGCCCACGCTTTGTTATTGGCAAGTAGTTCT
>Ga0163163_10006641_pt1 | contig 10133 bp, 11 predicted proteins | sample S65metaG_FD_119766 | JGI IMG/M metagenome (GOLD analysis project Ga0163163, IMG submission 119766) | Switchgrass rhizosphere microbial communities from Kellogg Biological Station, Michigan, USA - S6-5 metaG | ecosystem: Host-associated > Plants > Roots > Rhizosphere > Soil | place: USA... | reverse complement strand
CCGACTTCGGAGTAGTAACCCGGAACAAAAACGCCGTCGGGATTCTTCGATTTGATCGATGTCAGCTGTGCACTGAAATCGGGATCGCCGCCCGAATAGCTCTGGTCCGTCACGACGCTGCCGCCCATCTTCGTGAAGTTTTCGATGAAAGCATCCGCAAGTCCAACGGAGTATGCGCTCTTCAGATCGCGAAGGATGGCGACGTTCTTCATCTTCAAAGTGTTCACCGCAAACTTGGCCATGACCATACCCTGAAAAGGATCGATGAAACAAACCCGGGAAATATAGTCTCCGATTGGGGTGACGGCGATGTTCGTGGAAGAAGGACTGATCATCGGAACACCACTCTTTTGAGCAACAGGTGCAGCTGTCAGAGTGTTGGTTGACGCCACTTCTCCCAGAACGGCAACAACCTTATCCTTCGTGATCAGCTTTGTCACGACGCTCAATGCCTGCTCGGACTGCCCCTGATCGTCTTCGACAATCACGCGGATTTTTTTGCCCAGTAATCCACCGGACTTGTTCACGGCATCGACGGCCATCGCCACGCCATTTTGAGTTGAGATGCCGAAGGTTGCGTCCTTTCCGGTCAGCGATCCGTACTCGCCAATGACGATTTCGGAAGAATCCGCTTTCGGACTGCAGGATGTCATTGCCAGAAGCGCCGGGATTCCCAGCAGAAACAGGACGAACCATCGAGTTTTATTGGTCATAGGCTCCTCTCGAAAGGGAAACTGTACAGGGATTTCCGGAGTCGGGCAATACGGAACCCGCTGTGAGAGTGTTCCATAAGAGCATCTACGGTGTTCAAGAATAGGCACTCCCCTCCTGAGTCAGGAGGGGTGGGACATCAAGAGAAGGCGCGCCGGGGTGGTTCCAAAGCGACCAATCTTGATGAGTACGGCTTTGGAACCACCCCTCGCGTGATCGCGATGCGATCACGCTGCCCTCCTCACTGAGGAGGGCAGCGTCTCCACTGCGACAATCCAGGCAGACAATGGGCAAGGCCTGACCTGCGGCATCATCGGCCTCGTCAACAAAGGCCAGCCGTGGCCCCATCGAACAACAGGCGGCGAATATCAACGATGCCTGGGTTGATGCGAAGGGGACGTTCCTCGCGGGAGTCGGCGCCGGGCCTGTGTATCGCCTGCTCGGCAGGATGGATCTCGGCACGGAAGAATTCCCGAAAATCGAAATCGCTCTCGTGAGTGGCGACATCGCGTTCCGGCAACATTCCGCCGGCCATACTCCCACTCCAAACTGGCCCGTGTTCCTGGAATTCGCTGCCCGCTACTTCGACAAGTAAGGACAGGTAAGATAGAGGGGCATGATCCCGATAACGTTTGAGCTGGAGCTTCCCGACCTTTTGCTGGGCGTCGTGGAATCGCGTTCGGTACCCACGGGTCTGGCGGATGCCGCGCTTGACGCGGAAATCCTTGCGGCAATGGCATCACGTTCGCCAGGAACGGAGACCGATCCGGTGAAGACCGCGGTGCGGAATTTATTACGTGTCGGCGGCTACAAGCCGGCGGGCCGCGGCAAACCCGCCAGCGAATACCTCGCGCAGTCGGCGGAGAGAGGCGAGTTCCCCCGCATCAGCCATATCGTGGACGCACTGAACCTTGTTTCGCTGGAAAGCCGCCTGCCGATTTCGCTGCTGGATGCAGACCGCGTGATGGACGGCACCGACGCACTGGTTATTCGATTTGGCCGCGCGGGAGAATCCTACGTGTTCAATTCCGTCGGACACGAAATCGATATTGAAGGACTCGTTTCAGTGGCACGCCAAAATGGTCCGGCGCTCGGCAATCCGGTAAAGGATTCCATGAAGGCAAAGACAACGGACTCCACGACTCACACGATCGCGTTCATCTGGGGAAGTCGCCGAGCACTGGACCAGGCCGCAATGCAACAGGTATGCCAGCGCCTCGGCAACTTAATTCGGGGAGAGCAAATGGATATCCGCGTGATTGGTCCGAATCGCTGAACTCCCTGAGAACATCAGAGCCGGATTGCTGCGGAGTTCCAGCCGGAGGGATCCTTATCGGATTGGAACCAGTGGTGAAGATCGACGACCACCGATGTTCCGTCGAGCGTGATCGCATACCGATCCATATTCCTGGTGGCGCGGCCGGCAGTGTGGAGTCCATCCGGCTGATACTGCGAATCGTGCTTGCTGCACTGAAATCGATGGTCCTTAGGCAGCCATTTCACCGCAGCGTTCTCGTGAGGGCACGACAGTGCGAAGGCATAAACAGAATTCTGATACCGGACAATGATCACCTGGGACTGGCGGTCGATATTCGCGCCATCGCTGGTTGGTACCTGAAATCGCTTTTCATTCGCTGGGCCGGTGCCTGTCGCGGCGAACACCGGCAATCCCGCAAGCGCGAAAACCAGACATCCTCCCACCTGCAATCCCTGTTGTAACAGGCTCCGTCGCGTCATTTCAGCGTCATTGTCCAGGTGCGAGCAATTCCTGTTCATTCTTGTTACCCGATATTCAGAAGTCCGGAGCCCGCGAGAGTGGTCAGAAACCAAAGGGCGATACTGGCTTTAGACGCGAGGATCAACCATGACCATGCTTGTACGCTTCCGCCTTCGGCCTGACGTTCGGCTCGAATCAGGAGCGCACCGTTGCCCAGCAGCAGGCCGAACAACGCCATTTTCGTCCAGAACAATTTGGAATAGAGATACGTTTCAAAGTCTGAGGCAAACATCAGCACACCGCTGATTACGATCAGACCCAGCCCGGCGATCACGATGCGATGGAGGCCTTTGAGTGATCCCAACTGCAGACGGCGTTCTGATAGCCCGAGACGCCTGGCCAACAAGGTGGCCCGATCCGCAGCGACCGCGCATCCGCCAGAAGCGAGGAGTCCACCGACATGCATGAACCCGATCAACGTTCGAACAATCCCGTGATTCGCAAAAAAAGAGGCCCACGATTCGATGCCTCCGAAAATCAGTTCACGCATATTAATGATGTCCAAACAGCATGATAGTGTAACCGACGGTGCCGATCGCCATCGATCCGATAGCCAGATCGCGATGCAGCGATTTGTCGGATTCGCTTGGAGGTGTCGGGAAGCCGTGTTCCTTTCCATGCGGCCCTGCTGCGGCGGTCGCAACGAACCCGACATTGGCCGTCAACATCAGCAAGCCATGTACTAATCGCAGCTTATTGCCTTTGGGATTGTGGCGGTCTTCCACCATGTTCCATACTCCGGTGACGGCATTCACTCCGAATAGGCCGATGATCCCCGTACCAACGGCAATATGAGCGCCCTTCCTCGAATCGGCATTGGCGGGATCGTTGTATATCGACTGACCCAACGCAACCTCCGTCGCGAACAAAGGCAATGTCGCGAAGCTGGCGTACTTATGAATCTTTGCCCGCAACAGATAGCCATCGGAATAAGTAATGGCGCCCGGATGAACCGCCGGTGCGCCCTGTCCTGAAGCAGGCTCCGGCACCGTTGTTGCGGGAGGATTTTGCGCTTCCTGATCCTGTGCCACTGCCGATATGGAAATCAGCAGACTAAGTATGGCCGCGCCAACGATCTTCATGATTTTTCTCCCGAATCCGCGAATCAATGATGTCAGCGATTCCAGTGACGCTGGTTGTTAGACTGCGGCGCGCGCGTTTCGTCGAGAAACTTTCAACAATGACCACGATTTCGTCACGTCCAGGAATCCCGGAATATCGGGAAGTCTTTTCCGCATTATCCGCGACTACCCGAGAGAGCGGTGTCCTTCGGGCAGGACGAGTGCCCACTCCAGTTCGGGCTTTCCGAAATTCAGAAACAACCCGTATCGTTGTTCGGATGCGTGCAGGTACGAGCGCAATTGCGCAAGTTGCGCGCCGACGATGCCGCGATTCGCCTTCAGTTCGACGATGATGGATCCATCGACAACAAGATCCAGCTGATGTTTACCAACCAGTTGCGTGCCATACCAGATCTTGATCTGCTTCTTGCGTTCGATGGGCATCCCGCGGCTCTTTAACTCGGAGATCAGCGCCCTGCAGTAAATACTCTCAAGAAACCCTGGTCCGAGCGTGCGATGAACTGCCCGCGCGGCTTCTACAATTCTATATGTCGGATTCTCGTTGTCGTCCACACAACGGCAATCGCATTCGTGGTACCTTGTTTGGCTTATGGCGACGTTATCCGATACACCCGATTTGTACTTTGCTTTCCCCGATGGGGTCCTTCACCACGCATGTCCGGAGTGCACGGCGCTCTGCTGTCGAGGTCAGGGATTTGCGGGAAGCGCGAAGCGCGAGATGAACTTTATCTTCAAGAACTATCCCCAGTTCGGCGGCATGGCGCAGGAGCGCGAGGGCGACGTCGTGACTTGCGCGACACCCATGGGCCGCTGCTTCTTCCTGCGCGACGATAATTTGTGTCAGATCGAAGTGACCCACGGACGGGTGAAGAAGCCAGGAGTTTGCCTCCTGTTTCCGTTCAACGATTTCTACCGGATTGGGAATGCGCTCGCCGTTGCGCCGCATTTCATGTGTCCGATACGCCTGAATCTGCCCGCTGCGCCGGGCCGTGTGGAAGGAACCCACGCGATGATTGAAAAGACGATTCGGGAAACAGGACTGCTTGCCAACGAATCGGTAAAGGCATTTGTCGGAGATGCTGTCATTGCCCCGGGTGTCACGGCCAAAATTGTGCTCGCAAGGGAAGTGGCGTTTCGAGACCTGTGCAGCGAATCGCTGGGAAATCACCGGTTCCGTGACGTGGTTGAAGGAGCGTCCAGCGACAAACGTGAACTCCGGGCGTTCAAGAAACGCGTCGCACAGATGATGGGTTGGACGTCGTCGCATATGCCCGCCGAGCGTGACTTCATCGACGATATTCTCCTGGCGACAGCATCGTCCCACCGTTTGTCACTGATGCATCATTCGCCCGAAGGCGTCCTGCGATTCCTGTCGCTGGCAGAAATGCTGGTGCGACGGGTTTTCGCTGTCGGCCAGGCCCCCCCGGCACTGCAGGCGGTTTGCAGCGTGATCGAAGACATGCGGCCGGGAATCCGGCTGCTGGCATGGGCGGACGAGTCGCCCGCGATGAAGAACACGCCGCTGAAGAGCCCGAAGTTCGGGGACCCGAACATGGTTTATGCGGGAAACATCTTCCTGAACAACATGCCGAGAAAGGGCGTGCTCCACGCGCTGGAAAAGGCATTCAGCACGTCGATTGCACCGGCAGACCGAAACGCGCTGGTGCATCAGATTGCGGGCGTGGTCGATCCAGCGCTGAAACAACGGCAGCCGGTTACGGCGTAGGGAGAAGGATGTAAGAAAAAACCCTCTCCCGAAGGGAGAAGGTGGCGCGGAGCGCCGGGTGAGGGGAGAAGACAATCTCGTTACCCCTCACCCGACCCTTCGGGTCACCCTCTCCCATCGGGAGAGGGTTTTCTTGTATGCTAAAATTCTAAACCTTATATCTATGATTGAAGAGAATGACATTCCTGCCTCGCTCGACTTCATCCGGACCCGTGTTGCAGAAGACCTGAAAGCCAACAAAAATGGCGGAAAAGTGCACACGCGATTCCCTCCCGAACCCAACGGTTACCTCCATATTGGTCACGCAAAAGCCCTGTGCCTGGATTTTGAAATTGCCTCCGAAAACAATGGCCTGTGCAACCTTCGCTTCGACGACACGAACCCCGATAAGGAGACTGTGGAGTTCGAAGAGAACATCATGCGAGACATCCGCTGGCTGGGTTTCGACTGGGGCGACCGGCTCTACTATGCTTCCGACTACTTCGAAAAATTCTACGAGTGCGCCGTCCAGCTCATTAAGGAAGGCAAGGCGTACGTTGAGGACCTCTCCGCAGATCAGATCCGAGAATACCGGGGGACTCTGACAGAACCGGGCAGGAACAGTCCCTACCGCGATCGTTCCGTTGCGGAGAACCTGGACCTTTTCACTCGCATGCGCGCGGGCGAATTCGAGGAAGGCCAGCGCATCCTTCGGGCGAAGATCGACATGACTTCGGGCAACCTGAACATGCGCGATCCCGCACTGTATCGCATCAAGAAGGTTTCGCATTACCGGGCGGGCGACAAATGGTGCATTTATCCCATGTACGATTTCGCGCATCCCATTTCAGATGCGCTCGAATCCGTAACGCACTCCATGTGCAGCCTGGAGTTTGAGGATCATCGGCCGCTTTACGACTGGGTTCTCGATCAGTTCGTCCTGCCGTCACGTCCTGTGCAGATCGAATTCGGCCGGCTCAACATCGGCTACACCGTCACGAGCAAGCGCAAGCTGGCCATGCTCGTGTCGGAAGGTCATGTGCGCGGATGGGACGATCCCCGCATGCCCACTCTTAGCGCCTGCCGGCGGCGCGGGTACACGCCGGAATCCATTCGCAATTTCTGCAGGACAGCAGGAGTTGGAAAGCGTCGAAACGACATGGTCGTGGAAATGGCCATGCTGGAGCACACCGTACGCGAAGATCTCAACCGGCATGCGGCGCGCGTGATGGGCGTGCTGAACCCCCTGCGCGTCGTGATTGAAAACTACCCGGAAGGTCAGACCGAGGAACTCGACGCGGTAAATAACCCCGCGGATCCGGAAAGCGGAACGCGCAAGGTGCCGTTTTCGCGCGTGCTCTACATTGAACAGGATGATTTCCGCGAGGATCCGCCGAAAAAATTTTTCAGACTTTCGCCGGGGCGCGAAGTCCGGCTTCGATATGCTTACTTCATCACGTGCACGAGCGTCGTCAAGGATGCGGAGGGTAAAGTCATCGAGTTGCGGTGCTCTTATGATCCTGCAACTCGCGGCGGAGATTCTCAGGACGGGCGTTCTCCGAAGGCCACAATGCACTGGGTTTCTGCGACGCACGCCGTGCCGGCAGAGATTCGCCTCTACGACCGGCTGTTTACCGAAGAGCGGCTGAACGATCTCGACGATGCGGCATTCAAGGCGGCCATCAATCCGAATTCGCTGGAGATACTTTCCAATTCCTATGTGGAACGGAGTCTGGCCTCGGCAAAACCCGGCGACCGTTTTCAATTCGAGCGTCAGGGATATTTCTGTGTCGATCCGGATTCGGCGAAGGGGAAACTGGTCTTCAACCGGACGGTCACGCTTCGCGATGCCTGGGCGAAAATCGAATCAGGGATGAAAGCTAAAGCGTAGCGACAAACACCTCGCGCCCGTAGGGATCTTCGACCATTCGCGAGGAACGGAATCCCGTCTCCCGCAAGCAATCCAGCCATTCTCCGCGTGAAAATATGCCATTGACATGATGGTCGTGCTCCACGCGAACCGGCAAGTCTCCCTCTCGAAGCAGCAGCACAAAGTCGATGGTGTACGTCGTGTCGGACGTATCCGGATCAATTGTCCATTCGAAATATCGCAGGCTGCGTCCGTTTCCATCGTGTCCGCCATGGTGAACGCCGGAAACGAAGGTTTCCCGGACAAAGTCCGGCATAAACAGCGCAACACCGCCGGGCCGGCAATGAACCGCAGCGGTCGTCATGCATTGAATCAAGTCCTCTCGCGTTGTCAGGTACGTCAGCGCATCGTGAACAAAGACCGCGTCGAAGACGCGGCCCAAGCGAAGGTTTCGCATGTCGCCGGCGATGTGTTCACACTCCGGATTGATGCGACGGCTCTCGTCCAGCATGGGCTGCGAGAGATCTGTCAGCGTCATTGCAAAAGCGGTCTTCAGGTGGGAAGCGTTGTTCCCGCCACCGGCTCCGAGTTCGAGAACAGTTTTTACCGGCGTTGCGCTTGCCTCGATTAACGTTTTCCGCGCGAACTCCGCTTCCTCGGCATAATCCTTCGGTGCGGACAGCAGATGAAACCATGAGGCTAGTTCGGAATAGAGTTTGGGCATTTCTCGATAATCGGTGGAAAAGTAGAATTCAGATATTTCCGCTGTAGGCGAGGTCTATGACCGCGCACAATCCTTCAGTCGGATTCAGTGGATGATACAGCGTGCGCGGTCATAGACCTCGCCTACAGCGGAAATAGAACGGATCTTCCCTCACCGCGTTTTCATGAAGGCTTCAATCTCGTCCACGGTTCGGGGAATCCCCACCGAGATCGATTTCGCACGGCCGTCGCTCATGACGAACGAGTCTTCGATACGTACGCCAATGTTCCTGTACTTATCCACCGTCGATTGAACTTTCTGAATGAACGCCTGGTTTTCCGGAGTCTTCGCAAGGTTATCGAGCGCTTCCTGACGGATGTAGATCCCGGGTTCTATTGTAAAAGCCATGCCATCGGCCAGCCGTGCATTCCGCTCGCCAACGTCGTGAACATCGATGCCAATCCAGTGCGACGAGCTGTGCGTATACCAGATCGCATACTGCTGTCCCTTCGTGTCGGTGATTAATCCCAGCTTGAACAGGCCATCCTTGATGACCTCCACGGTCTTTGCATTGATCTCGCCGAGCGTTGCCCCCTTCACGGCAACTTTGATTCCCTCATCCTGCGCGCGCAGCACAATTTCATAAATATCCTTCTGTGCCGGCGTGAATTTGCCGTTGATCGGGTACGTCCGTGTGATGTCCGTGGTCAGGTAGTCGTAATTGGCTGCCGCATCGACAAGCAGGAGGTCGCCATCTTTCATCTGACGCGTCGATGCCTCGTAATGCAGGGTTGTAGCATTCGGCCCGCTGGCAACGATGGACGGATATCCCCAGCCGATCGCGCCATCCTTCTTGAATACATACTCCATGGCCGCCTGGACCTGGTACTCCCAAACATTCGGACGAGCCGTCTTCATGCCTTCCCGATGCGCTTCCGCGGAAATGCGCGCGCTCTCCGCCAGCATCTTCTGCTCGTAGTCGGTCTTGATGAGCCGGAGTCTGCCAAACAATGTCGAAACATCGCGCATCTGAATTTCGGAGAATCGGTCGCGCAGTTTATTGACGTACGCATAGGAGTCTGGCACGACACCGGAGTTTCCTGGCGGCGGTCCAACGACGTCAACTTGCGTTATGTGGTAGTCGGAGGACTTCCCTGAAAGCATCGAGTCGATAAATGGCTCAAAATCCTTCGTCTCATAAACGGTCTTGATTCCACTGGACTGGACCGCTTCATCCGTCGAGAGGCTGTGGCCTTCCCAATGTTCGCGAACGGCGTCACGGGGCCGGATGAAAAGAAACTCCTTTTGAGTCTTGCTGCCAGGAAGTATCACTACTATCGATTCGGGCTGTTCAATCCCGGTGAGATAGAAAAAATTACTATCCTGGCGATAGGGATAATTTACATCACCGGAGTAAACCCTTTCTGGAGCGCTCCACAGAATCAATATGGAGTCCGGACTCAGCAGCTGCATCAATCTCTCACGGCGGCCATGCAAGTCGTCCTGAAATGCCGCGGCTCCGGCGATGCTTGTCAGCAGCAGTGCACAGAAGACAGAAAGAACAATTCGTCTCGCTAAAATCATTGGAGCTCCAAATCAAACCAAAAGGGGCGATACGCCGTAAAGCGTACCGCCCCTTGAGGGTCAAGTCCAAGAAGAGAAGCTATTCGTCGCTCTTCTGGTCTTTTTCGTCTTTCTTGTCTTTGCCCTTCTTTGCGGGCTTGGATGCGGCTTCGATTTCCGCCTTCTTCACGGACAGTTCGCTGCCAAGCAGCTCGATGATTGCGGTGTCCGCACCGTCACCCTTGCGATTGCCGAGCTTGATGATTCGGCTGTAACCGCCATTGCGTCCGGCAAACTTTGGAGCGATGGTGGTGAACACTTTCCTGGCGATGGCTTCCTTCAGCAGGTACGCCTGCACCTGACGGCGAGCGTGGACCGTGTCGCGCTTTCCAAGAGTGATCATTTTCTCGGCAAGCGGACGGATCTCCTTCGCCTTGGGCAGGGTTGTCATCAATCGCCCGTGTTCCAGAAACGACGTTACCAGGTTGCGCAACAGTGCACGCCGGTGCGATGTATTTCTGCTGAGTTTCCGGCCTGCGTTTAAATGTCTCATACGTTTTGTTCTGCCGATGCCGGGACGGGCTTCCCACCTTCATCCAATCTCATACCGAGAGACAGGCCCATGCTGGTCAGAATCTCCTTAATTTCATTGAGGGACTTGCGGCCGAAGTTTTTGGTCTTCAGCATTTCGGCTTCGCTCTTGGTGACGAGTTCGCCGATGG